>OGPU01001584.1_pt1 | contig 18730 bp, 12 predicted proteins | sample 1552991 | NCBI WGS metagenome assembly OGPU01 (sample SAMEA2580296, study PRJEB22360) | human gut metagenome | biome: human gut; feature: human-associated habitat; material: faeces | place: Denmark | collected 2008/2010 | reverse complement strand
ATCCGGATCTGCACATCGTGCACTTTGATGCCCACGCCGACCTGCGGGACGACTATCTGGGCGCAAAGCTCAGCCACGCCTGTGTCCTGCGCCGCTGCCATGACCTCATCGGCGACGGGCGCATCCACCAGTTCTGCATCCGCAGCGGCGACCGCACCGAGTTTGAGTTCGCGGCTGCCCACACTGAGATGCACAAGTTCGATTTCACGGGCCTTGCCCGGCTCACCGAGCAGCTCTGTGCCAGCAAGGTGCCCGTTTACCTGACCATTGACCTCGACTGCCTGGACCCCTCCTGCTTCCCCGGCACCGGCACCCCGGAGGCCGGCGGCGTGAGCTTTTTGCAGCTGCTGGAAGCCATCCGCACCGTGACCAAGGCCAACATCGTGGGTGCAGACCTCAACGAACTGGCCCCCACGCTGGACACCACCGGCGTTTCCACGGCCACGGCCTGCAAGGTCCTGCGGGAGCTGCTGATCGCGCTGGACAAGGGCTGGCCGGGCTTTCAGGTATAAGGACAGACCGTAAAAAGACAACTTTACAGATAAAGGAGTAACCGATATGAGCAAAGTTCTGATCATCGGCTGCGGCGGCGTGGCCTCCGTTGCCATCCACAAGTGCTGCCAGGTCCCCGAGGTGTTCACCGAGATCTGCATCGCCAGCCGCACCAAGGCAAAGTGCGACAAGCTGGCCGCCGAGCTGGCCCCCAAGACCACCACCAAGATCACCACCGCACAGGTGGATGCCGACCACGTGGATGAGGTCATCGCCCTCATCAAGAGCTACCAGCCCGATCTGGTGATGAACATCGCCCTGCCTTATCAGGATCTGACCATCATGGATGCCTGCCTGGCCTGCGGCGTGAACTACATGGACACCGCCAACTACGAGCCTGAGAACACCGATGCCCCGGAGTGGCGCGCCATTTACGAGAAGCGCTGCAAGGAGGCCGGTTTCTCCGCCTACTTTGATTACAGCTGGCAGTGGGCCTACGCCAAGAAGTTTGAGGAGGCCGGCCTGACCGCCCTGCTGGGCAGCGGCTTTGACCCGGGCGTGACCCAGGCTTACTGCGCTTACGCCAAGAAGCACGAGTTCGACACCATCGACACCATCGACATCCTCGACTGCAACGGCGGCGACCACGGCTATGCTTTCGCCACCAACTTCAACCCCGAGATCAATCTCCGCGAAGTCTCCGCCCCCGGCAGCTACTGGGAGAACGGCCACTGGGTCGAGATCCCGGCCATGAGCATCAAGCGGGAGTACGATTTCGACAAGGTGGGCCAGAAGGATATGTACCTGCTCCACCACGAGGAGATCGAGTCTCTGGCCAAGAACATCCCCGAGGCAAAGCGCATCCGCTTCTTTATGACCTTCGGCCAGAGCTACCTCGACCACATGCGCTGTCTGGAGGACGTGGGCATGCTGTCCACCACCCCGGTCAACTTCAACGGTCAGGAGATCGTGCCCATCCAGTTCCTCAAGGCCCTGCTGCCCGACCCCGCCAGCCTTGGCCCCCGCACCAAGGGCAAGACCAACATCGGCTGCATCTTCACCGGCAAGAAGGACGGCAAGGAAAAGACCTACTACATCTACAACGTCTGCGACCATCAGGAGTGCTACAAGGAGGTCGGCTCTCAGGCCATCAGCTACACCACCGGTGTGCCTGCCATGTGCGGCGCGCTGATGCTGCTGACCGGCAAGTGGACCACCAAGGGCGTGCACACTGTGGAAGAGTTTGATCCGGACCCGTATCTGGATGCTCTGGACAAGTACGGCCTGCCCCGCTCCGAGAGCCACGCCCCGGCTCTGGTGGACTGATGCGGCTGGCCGACACCCGCCCGCCCTTTGCGGGGCTGGCGAACCTCTCTGAGGCTGCACTGGCTGCCCTGCCCACCCCCTGCTATCTGCTGGATGAAGCCCGGCTGCGCCGCAACGGCGAGATCCTGCTGGGCGTGCAGCAGCGGACAGGCTGCAAGATCCTGCTGGCCCAGAAGGCCTTTTCCAACTACGACCTCTACCCGGTGCTGGCCCCCTATCTGGCGGGCACCGAGGCCAGCGGCCTGTACGAGAGCCGCCTGGGCAGGGAGGAGCTGCCGAAGAAGGAGAACCATGTGTTCTGCGCCGCCTACCGGGCCGACCAGTTCGAGGAGCTGCTGCAATACGCTGACCACATCGTGTTCAACTCGCCCCACCAGCTGGCAAAGTTCGGCCTGGCCGCAAAGGCGGCGGGCAAGAGCGTGGGCCTGCGGGTGAATCCCGAGTACTCCACCCAGGAGGGCCACGAGATCTATGACCCCTGCGCCCCGGGCAGCCGTCTGGGCACCACCCGTGCCCAGTGGGATGCCGCTGCGGCGCAGCACCCTGACCTGCCCGACCTGCTGGACGGCCTGCACTTCCACACCCTGTGCGAGCAGGATTCCGACGCGCTGGCGGCCACCCTGCCCGCGCTGGAAGCGAAATTCGGTGACCTGCTGCCCCGGATGAAGTGGCTCAACTTTGGCGGCGGGCACCACATCACCCGCCCGGATTACGACCTTGCCACGCTGGAAAAGTGCATCACCGGGACGCAGGAAAAGTACGGCGTGCAGGTGTATCTGGAACCGGGCGAGGCCTGGGCGCTGAACGCAGGCTACCTTGTCACCACGGTGCTGGACACCCTGCAGAATGGTCAGACACATCTTGCCATTCTGGATATGTCCGCAGCCTGCCACACGCCGGATGTCATCGAGATGCCCTACCGCCCGCCCCTGTTGGACGCGGGCGAGCCGGGGGAAAAGCCCTGCACCTTCCGGCTGGGCGGCCCTACCTGCCTTGCCGGGGACGTGGTGGGCGATTACAGCTTTGCCGCCCCCCTCACCGAGGGTGACCGGCTCATCTTCGGCGACATGGCCATCTATTCCACCTGCAAGAACAACACCTTCAACGGGATGCCCCTGCCGGATATCTGGGTGCTGCATGAAAACGGCACCACCCAGCCGCTGGCCCGCTTCGGCTACCACGATTTCAAATACCGACTGGGCTCTCCCCGCTGAGCCGCCCGGATACACAAACACCCCTCTGCGCTCCTTTCGGAATGCAGAGGGGTGTTTGCTTATGAAACGGAGAACTCAGATCTCATACCACTTGATCTCGTTGGCTTCCAGATGCAGGTCGAAATGGTTTCCATCGGTGGTGTAGACCGTGGTGTCCTGCGGCTCGTAGGTGTTATTTACCACGCAGTACTTGCCATTTTTTACGTAGGCGTGCACTTCCACATTGTAGTTGGAGCTGAACCAGGTGTGCAGCTCCTCCTCGCTGTGGGCGCTCCACAGGATGGCACGGTACAGGGTGCGGCTGTTGGCAAAGCTGTAAGGCACACCGCTGATGTACACGGCGCGGCCCTTACCAAAGTCGTGGGCCGCCATCTGCACTTCCCGGTTCCGCTGCACCAGCACCTCGGTCCCCTCGAGGGCGTAGATGTTCTTCTTGCCCTCGCCAAAGTCGATGGGCTGGTCGGCATCCTGCAGAATGAAGTGGTCCGGGTGCTCGTCCCAATTGTACTTGTCGTAGTTGAGGGTGAAGCCGTTTTCCTCTTCCACGCCCAGCACGCTGGCAAGCTGTAGGATGTGGCCCTGATAGGCATGGCCGGAGGGCTCACCCACGCCGATGAGGCCGCCGCCGTTCCAGACGAACTTCCGGATTGCGGAGGAGATCTCCGGGTCCTCCCACCAGATGCCGCCGGTGTGGGCGGTGTCGGCATCGCCCACATTGATGATGACATCCAGCTCATCCAGCAGGGCGGGATCCTTCTTGATGTCCTCAAAGCTGATGAACTTCACGTCAAAGGGCGCGCCGGACAGCATTTCGATGACACCGGAGTAGCTGTAATTCTGCTTGTAGTAGAGGGCGTGGTGCACCATGTGGCAGCCCCAGGCCCGCATCTTGCCCCAGCAGTTCAGCACGGCCACCCGCTTGACGCAGTAGGGCGTGGTGCCCTTAATGTTCTCATACAGCTCACGGAACTCGCTGCAGACGCTCTCCACATAGTCCACGAACTCCGGGAACTGCAGCGCCAGCTTCAGGTAGCCGCCGTAGCCGATGCGGTCAATGGGCTTGCGCAGGATGGCGCGGCGTGCGGTGACCCAGTTCTCCTTGGCCTCGCGCACAGGGTCGCCGCCCTCGTGGAAGGTATCGGGGAAGAAGTAGGGCAGGAAGCGGCCCTCGGTGTACTTGACGCCGGGAATGTCGGAAATCAGGCGCAGGGTGCTGCCGTTGCCGACACTGCCGACAATGGCATCCACGCCGGACTGCTGGAACTCGGGCATGAACGGCTCGCAGCCGATCCAGTGGTCGCCCAAGAACATCATGGCTTCCTTGCCGTAGGCGTGGACGATGTCGGTCATTTCCTTCATCAGACCGGCGACCTCGCGGCGCTGGAACGCCTGGAAGTCCTTGTACTCCTTGGTGGGCACACGGTACTGGTTGTTGTAGTAGCCCTGATCAATGATAAACTCCGGGCGGAATTTGTAGCCGACTTCCTTCTCAAACTGCTCCAAAATATAGGGAGAAACGGAGGCAGAATAGCCGTACCAGTCCACATACTTTTCGCGGCGCAGCTCGTCAAACACCAGCGTGAACAGGTGGAAGAAGGTCGTAAAGCGCACGACATTGACATAGGGGTGGCTTTCGAGATACTCGCGCAGGCGGCGCATTGTGTAGGCGTGGGTCTTGGGCTGGCGCACATCGAACGGAATCTGGTGCTCGACATCCTTCCAGTCATTGATGACCGAGTTGTACATGTGGACGGGGTCCCAGATCAGGTACGCCAAAAAGCTGACCGTGTACTCGTGGTAGGCGGCGGGTGCGTCGATGACAACGCTCTCGGTTGCTGCGTCATAATGCCACGCGGCGGCATCCAACGGCTCGCCCGTCGTGCGGTCGATGACTTCCCACCAGCGGGCAATGTCGTCGTGGTCGTTGACCTTCATCAGCTCGCGGCTGATGCCCGTCATCAGGGGGATGGTCAGCGCACCGTCCGCAGCGGTATAGAACGGGGTCATAATGTAGCACTGCTGCGTTTCATCGGGGTTTGCCTTAGCCCAAGCGTTGTCCTTGCGGGTGGTGTAGTAGGTGGCGTAGATCTTGGCGCCGGTGTCCTTCAGCTCCTGCGGGAATTCGGTGCCATCGCAGTCGCGGATGGCATCCGCGCCCCAGCGCTTGAGCAGGTCAAGGGTTTCGGGTACTGCGTCCATATCGGTGGGAATCGTTACACGACCTTTGGTATTCATTTCTTGTTTTCCTCCGTCCATTGGTAAGATTGAGTTTGTCCGGCCTGCAAGGTGACCCAGCAATTCGTGTTGCAAAGATACCAGCTTCCGTCCTGTGTTGCTTTTACGGTAAGGCTGTGCTTGCCGTCTGCTGTCCGCTGATAAGAAATCAGCAGACCATTTTCTGCCCGCAAATTCTGAAATGCAACAGGTTCATTTTTCCAGCCCTGCGGGCAGGCCGGTAAAACCTCGATATGATTCTTTTCGGAACGCAACAGCATTTTTTGTACTGCGTGTGCCGCGAGGAAATCTGCTTCCAGCGTAAAGGGGCGATAGTGAAAATCACAAACGCCGCTGTTTTTGTAGTCGCCGTTCAAATGGAATCCGTTCGGACTCAGGAAATGCTCTGCGAAGCGATGCAGCTCATACAAAGCACCCTTTCCATTGTTGCGGGTAATCTGCAAAAGTGCCATCCAACCGAAGGAAAACCCTACCCACTGCCCACTGCCGAGGTGTACAAGGTGATCTACCGTTGCATCTATTACACTGCGATCCTGCGGATTTTCATAGCGCAGCATACACAGCGGCTCGATTGCCATAGCGTGGGAAAAATGGCGGTGCGTTTCCTGTAAGGTTTCATCGGGCGAAAGCATCAAACCGGTTTTTGCGTCTACACTCAACGGAGCAAGTTTAGCATCCATCGCACGCCAGTGGCTGCGGGACTTGCCAAGCTGGTACTCAATCTGCACCAAGGTCTGGAACAGATAGTGCAGCAGCGCCAGATCGTAGTTGCTGTTGGGGGTCAGCCATGAGGCTGCTTCGTCATCGTGAATCTCCGGTGAGGACGAGACAGGTAAAACCAGCTTTCCGTCCGGGCCTTCGTGGAGCAGTTCTTCCAGGCAGGCTGCCGTGGCGGTAAAGTAAGGCTCCACGCGGGTGCGCAGAAACTCTTTATCCCCCGTCAGGCGGTAGTATTCATAAAACATCTGGCAGAGCCAGATTTGATTGGTCGGCGACAGAGAGTACATCGGCCAGCCGCCGAGCGCACCGCCGTCAATGTCCATGACACTGGGCAGACACTCCCCTGCTGTGCCGTAAAATGCACGGGCAAACTTTGCCGCCTGCGGGCGCAGCGACCAGAGATAATCAAGAAACACCTTTCCCTGCTCTGGGTGGTTGGCAGTCAGATAATGGCAGTAGGTGAATTGGGTGTTGAGGTCGTTGTGGTAATCGCCTTTCCACGGTGGGAGCTGATCGTCATCCGCGCACCATACCCCTTGCAGCGGCATCGGGGCATTGCCCGGCTCGGAACCCGCTGCTAAAAAATAGTTGGCGCGGTACCAGAGTTGTTCGAGTGTTTCATCCGGCAGCTGCAAACTGCTTTTGCCCCAGTATTGCTGCCACCAGCGTTTATGCTGTTGCAGCAGCTTCTCTGCACCCATATCTTCCGCTGCACATAGTTCCAGCTTCGCCAGTCGGCTTGCTTTTTCTACGTTTTCTGCCTGCACAGCAGTATAATACAGCGTTGCACCACATTTTTTACAGAGCAGCGTATAGGCAGTTCTATCATCGACCTTTTGTGAAAAGCCAATCATGCCATCCTCAGTTTCGGGGATAGCATCCGGCAGGGCGAGCTGCTGCAAGCTGCCGGGGGACACGCTGTTGCCCGCTTCGGCTGCCTGTGTGCCATTGCCGAAAGAGGGGCGCTCCACCGTGAGCGTTGCATCCCGGTACGCCTCCGGCAGCATCAATACCCCAACAGGCCGCCCCATACAGAGGAAGGCGCGCAGCATGGTTGTACCCTTTTGCGAAAAGAATGCCACCGCCGTGTCCAAATCAAGGCTTGCCTGATAGCTGCCCCGCGGCAGTCTATCCAAAAACAAGTGTCCTGCGGGGATTTTTGTAGGTGTCGGGCGGGCATAGGGCGTATCAAAGATACGGCGTGTTTCTGCCACATCGCCTTTCCGTGCAAGCTCTACCAGTTTTGCATAAGTAAATTCTTTATCGAGTTTTTCCTCCGGGCGGCGACGCAGCCACAGTCCGGCAATGTCCACGGAAATGCGTAGGTGCTCCATCGGCCCCCAAAAAAGAGAACCGAGTATGCCGTTCCCCAGTGGAATTGCTTCATCCCAGCGGGGTATTGGGCCGGTCAAATTGATGTTGCAATGTTTCGGGGGCAGCATATCGGTTCTCCTAACCTATTCGATTTTGTTTAGCCCTTAACGCCGCCGACGCTCAAGCCCTGCACGAGCTGCTTCTGGCCGACGATGAAGAGGATGACAGTGGGAATCAGTGCCAGCACGAGGGCTGCGAACAGCGCGCCCCAGTCGGTAGCGTAGCGCTGGATCTCATACAGGTTGGCAAGGCCGACAGGCAGCGTAGCCTTGGTCGGGTCGGTAACCATAACGAGAGCCACCGGGTACTCGTTCCATGCTGCCATAGCGGAGATCATGCAGACCGTCACGATACCGGGCTTGCACATGGGAATGATAATGCTCGTCAAAATACGGAACGGGCCGCAGCCGTCGATCATGGCTGCCTCCTCATAATCACGCGGGATGCTGCGCAGGAAGCCGGTCAGCAGGAAGATAGCAAACGGGAACTGCATCGTTGCATACAGTACACCCAGCGCCGTCAGGCTGTTGAGCAGGTTCAGCTTGTTCATCTGCAAGAACAGCGGAATCATAATATAAGTGGCCTGAATGAAGATGGCCGCCATGTAGATGTTCAAAATCAGCTTCGCGCCGGGGAACTTATACCGCACAAGGCAGTAAGAACACGGCACAACGCAGATCACAATAATGACCAGTGTTTCCAGCACGACATAAATCGAGTTGCCGATGTTGGCAGCAAGGTTAGATTTTTCATAAGCGCGGACGTAGTTATCCCATGCAAGTCCCTGCGGCCATGCAAAGGGATCCGTCAGAAACTCTGTACTGGTTTTGAACGAAGAAACGACGTTCCACGCCAGAGGGTACAGCATGATAATGGCTACCAAAATCAGGAACAGGCGCGTCACCCACTTGATGGCCTTTGCTCTGATTTTGCTTTTTTCATTTTGTGTCATATTACTGACCTCCTTCGGAAGCATCGGTCAATTTGCGGGACAGCATGGACAGCGCCACGGAGATGGCGAGCGTAAAGACCGTGATAGCCATGGCATAGCCAAAGTTGCCGTTGACAAAGCCCTGCGTGTACATATATTGCAGCAGAACGCTGGATGCACCGTTAGGACCGCCGCCAGTCATGACCTGCGAAAGCACAAAACTCAGGTTGATGGTGCCGGAAAGTGCCAGAACAAAGGTAATGCCGATAATATCTTTCATCAGAGGCATCGTAATACTGACGAGCTTGCGCCATGCACTGGCACCGTCCAGCGTTGCGGACTCATAGATTTCCGGCGAAATGCCGTCCATAGCCGCGATGTGCATGACCATGTAGTAACCGGCAGCCTGCCACAGCAGCGTGAACGCGATGCACCAAAGTGCGGTCTTGCTATCGCCCAGCCAGGAACGCTGCAAGCTCTCCAGCCCGACAGCACCGAGAATCTTATTGACGATGCCCACATTCGGGTGGAACACAAAACTCCATATAATACCTACAACGGTCAGAGAAACGATGTTCGGGAAATAGAAGATCGTGCGGTACAAGACCATTTCTTTCAGCTTGCACTGGTTCAAAACGAATGCCAGCACCAGACTACAGAAAATTGTGATAACGGGAACAACCGCCATCAGCTTTGCTGTGTTTTTAAGCGCTTGAATGAAAGATTTGTCGTGGAACATATAGATATAGTTATCCAGCCACACAAATTTGTTGTTAAGCCCCAGAGAGGTCGCATTGGTAAAAGAAAGATATAATGCCTGCACCGTAGGCCAGATCGTGAACATAAGAGTTAGGATCACGGCAGGCAGAACGCTGATGCAGATAAACAGTACGGGAAGCGGCTGCGCCTTTTTTTGGCGATTTTGGCGGTTTTTCAAACAAGTTTCCCCCTTAAAAAGAACCCTGCCAAGTTCGCATGGCGTTTACTCGGCAGGGTCAATCTTACTTTGGTCAGTGGAAATTCAGCAATTCAGCTTACTTGGAAGCAGCAATCTCCTCGAAAGCAGCCTCGATGCCGTCACGCCACTGCTCGGCAGTCATGTCACCATTCATAACGTCACTGGCAACATTGAAGACGGAATCAGCGATAACGACCTTGCTGGTGTCGGGCATTGCATCCCAACCGAAGACCATGAACGTGCCTTCCTGATAGATGTCGTTCATGTTGTAGACACCATCGGTAACGATGCCCTTGACCATCTCGTTGGCCTTCTTCAGCGCGTAGATGCCGTTGGCTTTTTCTGCGAACAGCTTAACGGAATCCTCAGTGTACAGGAAGCGCAGGAACTCTTTTGCCAGTTCGGGGTTCTTGGCGTTGGCAGGAATCTCAAACTGCTCAACGGAGCTCATAACATAGCGGGCCTCGCCGTCATCCAGAACGGGTGCGCAGGTCAGACCAAACTCAAAGCCGTCAGCACGGGGAGCATCGGCCATTTCGCCTTCCATCCAGTTGCCGTTGGGGATGAACAGAGCCTTGTTCATCATCATGTCAGTCTGGCTCTGGGTATGGTTCAGAGCAACGGTGCCATCCATCAGGTAGCCATCGGTGCCGATCTTTGCCATGTTCTGGAAGACCTTGAGGGCCTCATCAGAGCTGAGGGAGCCGGGCGTGTAGGAGGCGATTGCCTTCATGTTGTCGATGCCGGTGGCAGAAGCCAGTGCGGGCCACAGCATGCTCTCAAGGTAGCCGGGGTAGATGCCCTGATAGGTAAACAGCGCGATACCCTTTTCCTTGGCCTTGTCGCCCAGTTCAAAGAAGTCATCCCAGGTCACAGGTGTTTCCCAGCCGTTCTCTTCGAACAGAGTCTTGTTGTAAACCAGACCCATCGGGCTGGCATCAAACGGGGCAATGTAGATTTTGCCATCGCCGTAAGGAGAGCACTTGGCGGAATCCAGCAGACCATCGATGACCTGATCCTTCAGCGGGGTGTCATCATCAATGCCGCCCTCCTCAAAGACATCAGACAGATCCATCAGCGCATGCTCCTTAACCATGGAGGAAATCAGGCCGGTGGAGTCGTTGTCGTTCATCGAGATGAAGTCGGGCACATTACCTGCCACGATTTGCGGGCGGATGATGTCGCCAATCTTCGGGCTGATCTGCATATTGACAGTGACGCCGGGATAGGCATCCTCGAAGCGTTTGATGATTTCGTCCCAGTACGCGGAACCGTAGCCGCCCTCGAACACCGCGATGTTCAGTTCATTGTTCTCAAAGGTCTTCTCACCGGTAGAGGCTTCGCTGGTAGCGGCGGACGTTGCTTCGGAAGAGACGGCCTCGCTGGATGCTGCTGCGCTGGAAGATGCTGCGCTGCCGCAGCCTGCCAGACAGGTAGCTGCCATTGCAGTGGCAAGCATCATGCTGATTGCTTTTTTCATGGTTTTCCTCCTAAAAATTATTCCTTCTTTGTTTGGGATGCGGCTCATCTGTCGTTCCCTGATTGCACTCTTATTATATCGGGCAAACCGGATTTGATAAATGTATTCCCTTTACTTAAAGATGGATTTTATTGACTTTTTCTGTCGTTACCCTTATAATTCAGGTAATGTATGGATAGATTGTAGTCACTTTGCACAAACGGAGGCCTATATATGTCACTAAATGCACAAAAAACGCGTGGGTTTTCCCCCAATGTGTTGCGACGAATCAAACTTCGCACCCGTCTGTTTGTGACATTTTTGATTATTTCTCTTGTTCCCGTCATCACGATTGGTATTTTTTCTTACCGTGCATACACCCAATCCATGAACGAAAAGGTCAAACAGGCTGCCTTACAAACTATCGAACTACTCAATAATAATATGTCTACCCAGCTTGGCATTTATAGCGACTACATAGGTTCCATCTCCGTATCTGATACTGTACAGAATGGTGTCGCATCTGTCAATAATGGGCACCCCCTTACGAGTGGTATTGTAAGCGGTATTGGTGAAATGATCGTCACAATTCCTTTTCAGAGCACACACCTTAAAAACATCCGCGTCGTTTCCAATGACCGCACAGTCATCTACGATTTGGGCTATGACGATATTACACCTCAGCGTTTTAATGAATTGTTGGATAATATTGAGGCCGCCTCTCCACAGGATAGTCTGCAATACATCCACACTTACCGCGCCAACGATAAAATTGTCATTGGCCGTAAAATCTATGATATGCACCACACCAGCACGCCGCTGGGGTATATCATGCTGTACATTGACGAATCCCAGCTAAGCCGCTACATATTTACCGATGTTTCCTTTGGCGAGGGGTCCAACTTCCTGCTGATTGATGCCGCCGGCAATGTGGTATCTTCTCAGAACGCGGAACTGCTGGGAGAAGATTTGGCCGATGACCCGATTTTCCAGCAGATCACGGCGCTTCGGCAGGCGGGTGAAAACAACTTTTTATGTGAGCTGAACGGCGTAGATACACTGACAATTTTCAAATACAACACAACCTATAATGTGTATCTGGCGGCCACGATTCCGCAGGCCTACATTACCAACGGCACAAGAACCATCAATATGATGCTTATTGCGCTGGCCGCAGTGCTAGTCGTTGTCAGTGTGTTCCTGACACTGCTTGTCTACCGCAGCGTCATGCACCCCATTGATAATATGGTTGCCGCCTGCAATGCGAAAAGCGATGAGGAAATCGGGCTGAAAATCAATGATCCCAGCCCCGACGAACTCGGATTTCTGGCGCGCACCATCGACAACATGGTCAACGAAATTGGTCTGCTGGCGCAGCGCTGGAGCGATGATCAGCGCAAAATGCGCGAGTTGGAATTGCAGACTCTGCAATATCAAATCAACCCGCACTTCCTGTTCAATACCCTGAACACCTTAAAGTGGATTGCCACACTCAATCATGTTACCCCGGTTAGCCATGGTATTGATGCCCTCTCTTCTCTGCTGCAAAGCACCCTTACTAAAAAGGATGAATTGATTCCGTTTGATGATGAGCTGCGCAACCTGAAGAACTACTGCGACATCCAGCAGCTGCGTTACGCAGGGCGCTTTGAGATGGAATATCAAATTGAAGATGCTGCCGGATACTGGACTGTGCCGCGCTTTATTTTGCAGCCGCTTGTAGAGAACTCCATCCTGCACGGCACGGCGGATGAAGATGATTTTGTCACCATCACCGTCCGTGCCACCGTGAGCGAGAATCTGCTTACCATTCATATCTCCGATACCGGCTGCGGTTTTGACCCCCGTGCCATCAAGGAGAAAAATTCTGAGCGCTTCTCCGGCATCGGATTGAGCAACGTAGATGAACGTATGCGTCTGCACTACGGAAATGAATACGGCCTTACGATTGAAAGTGCCCCCGGCATCGGCACACAATGTATTCTCTGTATTCCAAATGAAGCCATTCGTTGAGGTAACACAATGTATAATTTATTGCTTGTAGACGACGAGCCACTGATTAAGGTTGCTTTCCAGTCCGCCGTGGAGTGGGGCAAGAACGGATTTCTGCTGGCGGCAACAGCCAGTAATGGGCAGGAAGCGCTGCACATTGTAGAGACACAGCACATTGATGCGGTTATCACGGACTTAAAAATGCCCGGCATGGATGGGCTTGCGCTCATTCATGAATTGAAAAAGCGCAGCTTTACCGGCCCGATTCTGGTATTGAGCAACTATTCCGATTTCGATTCCGTGCGCACGGCCCTGACGGATGGCGCTTATGACTACTTCCTGAAAATCAATATGAACGGGGAAAGCATCGGTGAGCATCTGGAAAAGATGGCCGATTTGCTTCGTGTCCAGCAGCAGCGCCAGACGGAGGAGGACCACCGATCCTTTGCCATTGAAGCGCAGAAAAAGGAAAATGCCCTGATTCACTGCGCTCAATGGATAACATCCACTGCTGGGTCCTCCCCTGCTTCCAATCCGTTCTCCATGCTGCCGGAACCGCTGGCCTTTCCCGTCCGGCTGTTTACCGTCACTTTAATTCCCGCAAAAACTCATCCTGTGCCCGCACTGGATGCTGTGACCGACTTAATTACCGAGGTTTTCGATGAAATCGGCGGCAAAGTATTTCTGCGCACCCATGAGGATGAAATCTGCGGGTTGATCAGCAATGAAAGCCTTGTAGCCTCCGGGCGTACTCTGGATAAGAAACTTGCCCGCTTGCAACGGCAGGTCACAACATATTTTCTGGATGCCCCGGTCATCATCTACCACGACAAGCCCATTTCACTGGCCGAACTCCGCCAAGACTACCAACTGTGCGAGGATTCCAAAGCTCTCGCCTTTTATGTAGGGCGCAGCGCTCCCATAAAGGCAACAGCACACACAGTTACTGCCCAACCCTTCCATGTCTCTCAGGCAGAACTGTCCAAGGCCACCGCGGTCGCAGCACAAAATGCCGATGAGTTGCAGATGCAGATTGCCGTTCACACCTTCTTTCAGAACTGCGCGGCGCTCTGTATGCCGCCGCAGCGCGTCCGTGAAGCCTGCCATCTGTTGCTGGAGCGTCCCGGCGAGAATATGATTCCGCAGGAGACACTGGAGCAAACCTTTAAGGAAATAGAAAAAGCCCCCACCGCGGAGGCTCTTGAACAACTGCTCTGCTTGATTTTGCAGGAGCGCATGGGACTTAGCAAAATTGCCTTGAGCAAATTCAAAAAAGAGGTGCAGGCCGTCATCATCTATGTAAACGCGCATTATATGGACAAACTGACGCTGGACGGCATTGCCGACTATGTAGGGCTGAACCGGGAATATCTGAGCCGCCTGTTCTCCAAAGAAACCGGCACCGGCCTGTTCCAGTACATCAACGAGGTGCGCATGAAACGCGCCGGTGAGATGATCCGCAGTAATAAGCAGGTCTATATCAAGGAAGTAGCTGCCGCCGTAGGTTTTGATGACCCCTACTTCTTCTCGCGGAAGTTCAAAGAATTTTATGGGAAGACACCAAGCGAATATGCGGAGAATTAGTTGGAGCATGTACTTTGCAAGTCATCCAGTCCGGAATTGAGTTTTGAGACGTTTCAATTAGGAGGAACTATGAAAAAATTAACCGATGTCACGCGCCAGGATCTCTTCGATATTATTCGTGATGGATTTGTTCTAACCGCTGATCCTCCTATTTTCAATAAAGAAACCAATTGCTTTGAAAGTTCATACAACGTAAGAATGCCGTTTGGGGGACGTTTGAGTGAACTTGATTTTCTTGGAAGAATATACGATTTGAAAAGCATGCCGTCTAGCGACTGTCGCTTTGCGAATGCTTATGGAGATATTCATCAGCATACTGTAAATAATGATGATTGGGAACCATATTGGTTCTTTTCCGACCCTAGATTTGAACTTGGGAATGGGTATGATGACGAATACATTTTGAAGTTCATTTGCGAAATGCTTCATCCTGCCGTAAGAAATGAATCCGGCCCATGGAAAGAATATCTCGACAAGTTCAATGAGATTCTTCGTCCCGATGGATATGTGTTATCCCCTTCTAAGAGTGTCTCTGGACGAGATATTTATGAGGCTAGGGAAATCGACCACATCGAGTTGCCGCATACGGACACCCCTATTTTCGCCGATAAAAAAGCTCTGGGGGAAGGCTCTTATGCAAGAACCTTTCAATATACGGATCCATTTTATAATAAAAACTTTGTTGTCAAATCCGCAAAGCCTAATTTGACAGAAAAAGAACTAACTCGCTTCAGGCGTGAATTTGATGAAATGAAGCGTTTGCATTCCCCATATGTTGTGGAAGTTTATAATTTTTTCCCTGATAAAAATGAATACACCATGGAACTTATGGATTGCACATTGTATGATTATATTAGTAGAAACAATGCAACCTTAACATTATCGCAAAGGAAGAGTATCATCAGACAACTATTGCGAGCGTACAGTTATTTACATTCAAAGTCTGTCTTCCATAGAGATGTCAGCCCACGAAACGCATTAGTGAAAATTTATGATGATACTATCGTAGTTAAAATATCAGATTTTGGTCTTGTTAAAATTGCTGAAAGTGATTTGACATCTGAGAATTCCGAACTAAAGGGAAGTTTGAATGATCCAGCATTAAAAGTTCTTGGCTTTGGAAAATACGAACTCCGCCATGAGCTGTATGCAATTACGCTACTACTCGTTTTTGTGCTGACAGGAAAACTCAATTGGTCAAAAGTCAAGAATCCTTCAATTAAAGAATTCATGGAAAAAGGTACGGCTTCAGATATTGATAAAAGATTCCAAACCATGGATGAACTACAGCAAGGCATTCGAGATTGTATCAAACAGCTTGAGGCCAATAGTTAGTCTAGTCCGCAAATTGGCAGTCGAGCCTATATAGGAGAGAGTATGGTCAAGATTCTTATTTGTGACGATGATCAAACATTCGCACAGTCAATGTTTAAAAGGATCCTATCATTGCCGGCCTATTCCAGCAAATCCATGAAATTGAGCTGCTTAACTGATATTGCTGAAATGAGTGCTAACACTATCGCACAATATGACATTCTATTTCTCGATATTGACCTCGGTAAAGAAAGCGGAATTGACCTTGCCAGAAAGATGCGCAAGATGAATCCGGAAGCCGTATTGATCTTCGTGACAAACTTCAGTGAATACGCTCCTGAAGGGTATGAAGTAGATGCGTTTCGCTATCTTGCTAAATCCGAGTTGGAAAAGAAGCTACCCACCTATTTTGAAGATGCACTGGCAATGTGCCGCACCCGTCAACGGAAAGTAGAGATTCTCTGTGAGGGTGAGAGTGTGCCTATCCCAGTCCAATCTCTTGCATGGATAGAAAGTCAGGGACGTGAACAGTATCTCCATTTGGTAGGCGGATGCCGTGAGCAGCTAATTACCCGATTAACTATGACGCAGCTTGAGGATTTGCTTGTTCCTCATGGATTTTTGCGTATCCACAAAAGTTATCTTGTAAATATGGCGTATTTACAGTCTTTTCAAAGCACAAGTGCAGTTCTGACAATCGGTCAAACGCTTCCTGTGGGGGCTCGTAGTTATCGCGACAATAAGCAAAAATTTGTAAGATGGCAGGCGCAGCAACTATGGTAGTAATTTGGGGAAATATTCTCAGCTTTATAGGCAATGTGGTTGCGCTGGCAGTCGAAGTCCTTGTATTTAACGCTTTCTTCCCTCGTAATGAAAGCAGAAAAAGTCAATGGCTTTGTATTCTCTTGTGGTGGGCCATTGCTACATTTTTGTCTCTATCCGTTGGTACAAAATTGGGATACACACTTAAAATGCTGCAAGAAGTCGCCTTAATATATTTGTTTTGTGTTTTTTTGTACCAAAGCCGCTGGGATCGGCGGTTGTTTATCGTTGTAACGGTATATTCTGTTTTATTTTCTTATAGTCACTGGTTTGATGAACTCTGTATGCGTATTAGTGGGTTTACCTACGAAGAATATATATGGAATGTTCCGCTCTATTCTATATTCTTTTTTCTCCGTTGTTCGTTTATCTTAGCATTTGCATTTCTGATAAATAAGTACCACCAACCGCTACGTGCAAGAATACAGCCAAGGGCTTGGGTCCCCTTATCCGCTGCTTTTCCTGTTTGCACACTGCTTGTTCTCAGACAGGTATATTCCTATCCGGAAGAACAACGTGTATGGCAGATTTGTTTGTTGATTCTCGATCTTGTTGATATTGCCGCATTGATTTTGCTGGACTATCTTGAGGAAAACGCGGAGAATCGCGAGAAGCTGATTGCTGCCAATGAACGTGCCCACGTTCAGGACGAAAATATACAGGCTTTGAGTCAGGCGTATGTAGGGCAAAGAAAAATGACGCACGACTTCCGTGCAAACCTCTCTACTTTATCTGAATTGTTGGAAAGTGAACGTGTTGACGATGCCAAGGAATTTCTTTCAGAGTTGAATGTACGTCAAAGTGAGCGAATTTTGCTTGTCAACAGCCATAATGCTGCTATTGATGCGGTTCTAAACCAAAAGGGATATATTGGGAAGAAGCAAGGCATCGATATGCGGTTTCGTGTCAATGATCTTTCCGCGCTGAGGCTTCCTCGTGTAGATGTGACTATTGTGCTGGGCAATTTGATTGATAACGCCATGGAAGCTTGTGCAGGCTTGTCCGATCCAAACCGCTGGGTCAGTATTCAGATCCTTTACAGCGAGAATATGCTTTCTATTTTAATTATCAATCCCAGTAATGTCGTTCAGATCCATGACGGTCATATTCCTACAACCAAGCAAGACCCCTTACTTCATGGCTTCGGCATTGGGAACGTCAAAGACATTTTAGAAAAGTACCACGCCGAGTACCTCTTCACTTATGATGATGGGCGCTTTATTTTTAGCGCCGACTGGCCGGATATATCTGAATCCCCTGTAAACACATCAATTCTCTCATAACCAATATTGCTTTTTAATCCTCTGTGCAGGACAACTCGCACAGAGGATTTTTGCATTCATGCACATTTTTTTGCGTATACGCAGGTTTAGTGGACTTTTGTAGAAAACTGTGCTATTTTGATGCCAAGATAACGCACAAGTTACAACCGTTTCCTACTCCGTATTAGGCATCGGCGCGCAGATGCTGAAATATCGTCCGAACATCAACTCTATTAAATCCATTAGATTGGAGGCTTATCAAATGTCAACGATGAAGAAACGCATCCCCATGTTCCTGCTGGCCCTTGCAATGATGGTGGCTATGGCGGTACCCGCATTTGCTGCCAGCTATCGTCCCAACGCACAATTTGGCTATCTGCTGAACATCAACGGCTCGACAGGGTCTGCTTACCAGGGGCGTGCATTGAACCTGATGAAAACCGACACGATGGGAACAGATCAGAATTTCATCATCGGAACTCGCAAGGGCTACACCGGTTACTACATGATGGTTACCGCAAATGTCAATTATGCCGTAAATCGTTCTGATAATGGTGGCCGTGCAATTATTTGGCCTCTTTCTACGGGCTCTGCTGATTCGCGCCTGGCTGACAATAGCGAATCCGTAATTCGTTTGTACACTTCTCGGGAGCTTTTAACCGCCCGTGAGCCTGTTGGCGACTGGAGTACCGTCTATTTCGGTGGCAGCGGCATTTCTGTTTGGGTGCGCGTCCACTAACCTTCCGGCGCAATTTCAGATTCCCCTATGATAGACATTCAAAAGTAAGTTCATACGGGATTTGATTGCTATTAGACCAGCGCAAGTGAAACACTAATGACCTGTCAAAGACATCGTCTCAAAGCACAGTGTTGCACTTGCGTTGGTTTATTTGCATTTTTCAACTTTTGTAAAGAAAGGTTTTAAGGAAACATGAAATTTACTTATAAGTTGTTGTCTTTAGGTTTGGCCATCGCCTGTCTTAGTGGATGCAACGCGGCCAACACTGAAATTGCATCCTCGTCAGCCGCTACTGCCCGCAAAAGCAT
>OGPU01001576.1_pt1 | contig 18797 bp, 17 predicted proteins | sample 1552991 | NCBI WGS metagenome assembly OGPU01 (sample SAMEA2580296, study PRJEB22360) | human gut metagenome | biome: human gut; feature: human-associated habitat; material: faeces | place: Denmark | collected 2008/2010 | reverse complement strand
ACGACACGCCCATCGGAAGCGACCAGAGGGCTTCGAAGCGCGTGGTGGTGCGGTCGTTGACCCCGACGTAGTGGATGCCGGGACGTATTTCGGTAATTGCCATAATTGTTTTTTATTTGTCTGGCGGCAAAATTACGAAAAAAATCGCCATCTGCGAAATATCTTGCCGCTATCCGAAAAAGAGGCCGCTCCCGGTTCGGGAACGGCCTCCGTGCGGATTGCGGCCGGCGTTATTTCTGGAACCACATCTTGGTCCAGATGCCGTCCACCTGCGGAACGTTGTCATTGACGAGCGATTCGCGCGAGGGATAGGGCCAGCGGCTGATCAGATCGGTATACAGCGTTCGGATCATCTCCGGGACTTCGAGTTTCGGATAGTCCGTGCGGCGCTGTTCGGACCATGCTTCGAGCGGGCGCATCATCATCTCGATACGCTGCTGTGCGGCAATGGCTTCGATCGCTTTTTCGTCGCCGCCCAGCGTCGAGAGGGCGGGAACTCCGTCGGCGAAGGTCTTGGCATCGGCCGCAGCGACTCCGACGTTGGTGCAGGATGCTTCCAGACCCTTCTTGAAATATTCGTCGGCTTTGGTGAGGTCTTTGGTGACGCCCAGGCCGCGGACATAGGCCTCGGCTACATAGAACATCACTTCCGGATAGGAACAGATCACGTCGGGGTAGTCCGACTTGAACAGGTTGTCGAGGTTGAAACGCGCTTCGGTGATCTCCGAAGGATCTTCGGCCTCCATGGCGGACCCTTCATGCGTGGATGCAATACCCACGTACAAACCTTCCTTGTTGGGATAGAAATAGATGGGACGGCGCGGGTCGTTGGTCGCATTCATCGGATCGACGATTTCCGGCGTGCCGAAATACATCCAGCCGAGGAGACCCGGGTTCTGATTGTCGAATTCGGCGTTGGGATTCCGGTTGCCCGGGCTGTCGTAGAACGGGAATTTGCAGTCGTCGGCCGATGAAGAGAGCAGATCGCCTTCTTCGATCAGCGCCTTGATCTCGGCACCTACATCCTCCTTGTTGGAGAGGTACATGTAGATCTTCAACTTGATGGATTTGGCCAGTTTGCGCCATTTGGTCATGTCGCCTCCGTAGTAGAGGTCGTATTTGGAGATCGTGTTCGGATCGGACTCGTCGATTTGGTCGAGAGCCTCGTCCAGCAGCTCTTCCAAAGCGTAGAGCACCTCTTTCTGGGTGTCGAATTTCGGCTCCTTGATTTCGTCGATGTGCCATGCCTCACTGTACGGGATGTCGCCGAAGAGCATGGTCGTCTCCCAAAAAACGTTGGCCGTCAGTATTTTGCATTGGGCTTCGGCGTTGACGTGTCCCTTTTCCTGAGCGAATCCGATCGCACGCTGAAGGTTGTAACCCGTGCTCGAATAGGTGCCTACCCAAGCATTGCCCGACGAATACTCGGCGTCGATGCCGTAGGGTTCGCCGCCGAAGATGTAATTGAACCACTGGGTCTGTTCGGAAGCGGTCTGCGCAGCGTACATCAGTGTAAGGAATTGGTCGGCGCCGCAGCGTTTCATACTGTAATTCAGGGCCGCATTGGTGAACAGGTATCCGGGATCGACCTCCGTGGCGGCATATTCATTCGTGTTGATGTCCAGCCAATCGCCGCAGGATTGCAATCCGGAAGCAGTGCCGCCGATCGTCAGGGCGATTAGAAATTTATATGCTAATTTTTTCATACGGTGCTGCGTTTTAGAATGTTAACTTGATATTGAAACCGTAGCTGCGCGTCGAGGGAATACCGGCGTACTCGATACCCGAACCCACTGACGAGGGACCGAAGATGCTGGCCTCGGGGTCGATGTGCGGGACGTTCGATTTGATGAGCCACAGGTTGCGGGCTTCGAAACCTACCGAAAGCGAGCCGATGAAGCAATGCTCGAACCACTTTTTCGGCATCTGGTAGGCCAGTACGATCTCACGCAGTTTGATGAACGTAGCATCGAAAACGTTCGCTTCGGTGATAGACTTGTCGTAGTTGGTATTCCAGAACTGATACGGAGTGATAGCTTTGGTGTTCTTCTCGCCGGTGTTCTGGCCGTCTTTGTAGACGAATCCCTTATCGATGATCTCGGCGCGGTCGTTGCCCAGCGTCTCTTCAGCCAGACCGCTCGTGCGCAGCTGCTGTACCGTTCCCGAGTACATGACGCCTCCGTAACGGATGTCGAGCAGGAAGCTCAGCGAAAGACCTTTGTACGAGAAAGTGTTGCCGATACCCATCGTCCAGTCGGGAGAGACTTTGCCGAGATTCTTCGTGTCGGAACTCTTGATGCGCGTACCGTTCTCGCTGATGGCGAAATTGCCGTTTTCGTCGCGCAGCCAATAGGAGCCGTAGAGGCTGAACGATTCGCCTTCGACCGCTTTGATCTGGGTGCCTTCGTAACCCGAGGCCAGCGTGTAGGCTTTGACCGAGGGGTCGAGCTCCTTCACGAGTTGTTTGTTCGAAGCGAAGTTCACGTCGATGTCCCAGCGGAAGTTCCTGGTCTGCACGGGAGTCGCGCCCAACAGAATTTCGACGCCCTCGTTGGTGATGACACCGGCGTTCTTGCGCATGTAGAAGAATCCCGTGGAGTTGGCTACGTCCAGGCGGACGATGTTCTTGGTCGTCTTCTGATAATAATAGGTGGCGTCGAGACGCAGACGGCCGTTGAAGAACCGCAGGTCGGCGCCGACTTCGAACGAAGACTGGTTCTGCGGTTCGAGATTCGGGTCGGGATAGGTCGGCGTCGCTTCATAGCCCAGTAGCCCGCCGAACGGGAAATAATTGGTGCATCCGAACTGTCCGAACACTTCCGAAACGGGGTAGTAGAGGAAATCGAGCTGATAGGGTGCCGTGTCGCTGCCGACATTGGCATAGCTGACGCGGAACTTACCGAAGCTCAGTACGTCGTTTTTCGGAATCAGCTCCGAGAAGACGAATCCGGCGCTGACCGAAGGATAAAAATAGGAGCGGTGCGACTTGGGCATGGTCGAGGACCAGTCGTTACGTCCCGTGACGCTCAGGTAGACGATGTCCTTGTAGCTGAGGTCCACCTCGCCGTAGAGACCGATCAGGCGCGATTTCACCATGTCGTTCGTCGAGACGACGCTCTCGGCATTGGCATAGGTGTAGACATCCGCCACGAGCAGGTCTTTGGCCGAGACTTCCAGGTATTTGGTCATGTTCTGGTTGATGTTGTGGCCCAGCATCACTTTCAGCCCCCAGTCCTCGTTGAACTTGGCGTCGTAGGAGATCATCAGGTCGTTGTTGATCTGACGGTTGGTGATGTCGTTGGTGTTGAACTGGCCCTTCGGACGCCCGATCGTGCCGCTGGCCCAGATCTGACGGCGCTCCTCGTGGAAGTAGTCGGTTCCCAGGTTGTTGGTGATCGTCAGTCCCTCGATGGGCTTGTAGGTGACGGTCGCTGTGCCGTAGAGACGGTCTACTGTGTTGGTGAAGAGGTTTTTATTGACTGTCCAGTAGAAATTGCCGCTGGTGCTTTTCTCGGTGATCTTGCCCTGCGTGCCGTCTTCGTTCATCCAGTTGTCCTTCAGCCAGTTCAGATCCCAGTTGCGGGCGATGCCGTTGATCTGCGGAACCAATACGTTGATCTCGTTCGATCCCTGGGCGGGCCGGCCGGCCGAGGAGGTGTGCGCGTAGTTGAACGAAACGCGTGCTTCGAGTTTGTCGTTGAATTTGCGGCCGCCGTTGAACGCTACGTTATATTTGTCGTAGTCGTTCTTGGGGATGATACCTTTCTGGTTGTGTGCCGTGAAGCCCAGACGGAAATCGTTTTTCTCGTCGCCGCCGGCTACCGAGATGTTATTAATATAGGTATGTCCCGTGTTATAGAAGTCCTTGACATTGTTTTTGTAGGCTTTCAGCTGGACTTCGTCGCCCAGGAAATTCTGGACGGTCTGTCCTTCGATCTTGGGGCCCCAGCCGTTCTGCGAATAGGGATTGTAGGTGCCGTCGGAAGAGTTGCCGCCTGCATAGCTGTTCTGGAAATCGGGAGCTTTCAGGATGTTCTCGAAACGCAGCGTCGAGTTGATCGTTACGCTGGTTTTCTGCATCCGCGAACCTTTCTTGGTCGTGATGATGATAGCGCCGTCCTTGGCGCGGGCACCGTAAAGGGCCGTTGCGGCGGCGCCTTTCAGGACATTGATCGACTCGATGTCGTCACCCGAAATGTCGCCCATGCGGTTGCCCACATCGACCGAACCGTTGATGCCGGTCGGGTTGTAACTTTGGTTGCTGACGGGCATACCGTCGATGACGAAGAGCGGCGAACCGGCCGAGCCGAGCGACGACTGGCCGCGGATGATAATGCGCGAACCGCCGCCTGCGGTGCCCGAAGCTGCGGAGATGTTCACGCCGGCGACTTTACCGGCCAGCGCGTTGAGGACGTTGCCTTCGCGGGCCTTGTTGATTTCGTCCGCCTTGACGGTGGATACCGAGTAGCCGAGCGATTTTTCGGAACGGGTGATACCCATGGCCGTCACCACGACCTCGTCCACACCGATCGCATCCTCTTTCATCTGGACGTTGATGACGCTCTTGCCGCTGACGGGAACGGTCTGGTTCTCCATGCCGATGAACGAGAAGACCAGTTTGGCGTCTTTGCCGGCCGATATGCTGTATGCACCGGCTGCATTTGTCGTGGTGCCGACGGAGGTGCCTTCGACGACCACTGTCACGCCGGCGATCGGTTTACCGTCGGAACCGGTAACCGTGCCGGAAATTTGCTTGCTTTGGGCTTGGGAAAGCAAAATTCCCCCCCCCAGCAATGCAATTAACGTCAGTAGAATTTTTCTTACCATAAGCGTTAATCAATTAATTGTAAAATAAAAAGTTCACAACAAAGGTAAGAAATCGCTAACTCCTTTACAAATAAAGTATTAAAATAATTTACAAATGTAACATATCGTGTCGAAATGAGCTTTCGGGAGTTACGATTCGGCCGGTTGATGGATTGCGGTATTACAATTTGTAACCGACTTTTCAGATAATTTTTTGGTCGAATCGGCCGGATTCAATCGTCGCTTGAATGGTTTTGAAAAAGATGGAGAAGGGACCGATAGCGGGTGTGAAATGGCTTTAATCGCGGTTGTATGATTATGCGAGGGCAGAAAAGTTGTAAATTTTCGGGGAAACTTTTGCAAGTTTGAGAAATTTGCTTACCTTTGCACCACGATAATACGAAATGCTTCGTTTATCGGGATGGTGCCATAGCTCAGTTGGTAGAGCAAAGGACTGAAAATCCTTGTGTCCCCGGTTCGATTCCTGGTGGTACCACAAAGAAAATCAACCACTTACAGCAATGTAGGTGGTTTTCTTTTTGTCTTTTCCGTAGCGTTTTTACGGTGGTTTAAGGCCTTGAGTTAAACCGAGAGTTAAACCAAAAATCACTATGGATGCAGGTGTTAACATTCTCTGTTACAAATCAAAAACTCTTGCCAACGGCGCACATCCGTTGATGATTCGTGTCTGTAAAGACGGAAAAAAGAAATACGTTAGTCTTGGCGTGTCTGTTTTACCTCAATTTTGGGATTTTACGAAGAACCAGCCTAAAAAGAATTGTCCCAACAAGGCATATATCGAAAAGATTATTGCGGACAAGAGTAGCGAGTTTGCAGAGCGCATCATCGAACTGAAAGCCGAGAAGAAAGAATTTACGGCTACAACGCTAACCGAACATCTAACAGACGGCACACGTGCAAAACGCACCGTTGGCGAGGTGTTTCTATCACAAATTGAGAACTTAAAGCAAACGGGGCGAACGGGCTATGCGTTATCGCACAGAGAGGTCTACAATTCTTTGCTGAAATTCAACGGGCATCTGAATATCTATTTTTCAGAAATTGATACCGTTTGGTTGAAACGCTATGAAACATGGTTACGGGGACAGGGCTTTTCAGAAAACACAATAGGCCGTAGATTCCGTACCCTGCGGGCTGTCTATAATGTAGCCATAGAGGAAAAGTGTGTGAAAGCGGATTATTACCCGTTCAAATCCTATAAGGTTTCCAAACTGCACCAAGCGACAGCGAAACGAGCCATAAGCAAGGCAGACATCATGCGGATTATCGAATACCGTTGTGATGATTTCTACAAGCAATTTGCAGTCGATTTGTTTGCGTTCGGTTACTTCATGGGTGGAATCAATTTCGTGGACATAGCCTACCTTAAAATGGATAATATCGTGGACGGGCGACTAATCTACACACGACGAAAAACGCATAAGTTGATAAGGCTACCTTTACAGCCCAAAGCACAGGAGATTATAGAGCGTTACCGACAAGATGGTGCGCTCTTTTTGTTTCCTATACTTTCTGCATTTCATAAAACCGAGCAACAACAACGCAATCGAGTTCACAAAGTCATTTCCAAAGTGAACGAGCGACTGAAAGAGGTAGGGAAAGAGTTGGAAATACCTATCGACTTAACGACCTATGTTTCGCGGCATAGTTTCGCCACAGTCTTAAAACGAGAGGGTGTAAGCACGTCGATAATTTGTGAATCATTAGGCCATAGTTCGGAAAAGGTTACCCAAATCTATTTGGATAGTTTCGAGAACTCTCAAATCGACGCGGCGATGCAGAATCTACTTTGATAAAAATAAAAAGCGAGGGGCGCAATTCCACAGTCTCCACTTGTGGATTGCCACCCCTCTAAATGTTTTTGTTTCGTCTGCGTTCCCATCATGGAAACGAAGCAATGAACGTCCAAGACTAAACGTGTCTCAGAATCCCAGCAATGTTAAGCCGCAGTTACCGCCGAACCAGACGTAGCAGATGCTTCGCTCGGCGTTTCCTGCACATTGGAACTGCTGTTGGCATAGAGTTTCTTCTCGTCCACGTAAAGCGGTTCGGTGAACATCTTCACCCGCTCTCCGAGGATGGCTTCCACTCCCTCAATCAAAACCCTCTTCGCCGTCTTTTCGCTCTCAAAAAGAATATGTTGAGCAACGGTTTTAGGGGCAAGACCGAGGTTGTCGCAAGCCTTGTTAAAACGCATGGAATCAAGCAGCAATTTTTCGCTTTGGCTCAATAAATCAAGCCAAAACCGCAAATCGTCTGCATAGTACTTGCCGATACAAGCCTTAATACACTCACGTTTGACACTCGTACTCTTAACGATTTGTGCATTGAATTTCTTCCGTGCATCGTCAAGGACTTTCCAAACGGGCGATTTAGGTGTGCGGCCTTTGCCAGCGTTTTTCTTGGTTGCAACTTTTGCTTCAACAGCGGTTTCAGAATTTTTTTCGTTCGCCATAATTTTGTTTAATAGGAGAATATAAACACCTGCTGATTTGTTTGTTTCATCCCGCGCAGGATACGGGATACCATATATTGCTGTTGAACGCAATGATTATCAAAGAACTTTCGGGCGTCAAAAGTATAAAATTATGTCTATTCAAGCAAGAAAAATACAATAAAATATACTAATTTTACTAAAATCAATTTATATGATTTACTAATATTAGTAATTTCAACATTGCGCAGAGTGTAAAAGTAACGGTTGATACAATGTCATTCACCGTAATTGTTACGGTCAAATACACTGCATTTTTACTAATATTACACTCGGAAACTATGTTTTCATGCTAATATTACTGATGAATACAACGTTTTCGCTCTAAATATTACGGTTGAATACCATGTTTGCGAGGTTTATATAACACTAATCCGATACTCGATTCCCGCCCAAAAAATCCCGCTTTTCATGTAAAATTCACTCTAAATACCAGCCCTTAAACTTGCATTTATTAAAGATTTTTATTATATTTGTAATGACAAATCCGAGAATAGGGAAAATTCTTCTGCTTCCATAGAAAATAGGCTTACAAATGGATAAGGACGGCATTATTTGCTGTCCTTGTCTTTGCTTCCTATTTCCACATTTTTTGAGTACGAAATGAAGATTTCCTTTATAAGTATAGTTTCAAGATTAAAAAATATGGAAGATTTAGCGACAGAAGATTTCAGATAAAGAGATACTATTATCAATAACACATTTATAAATATGAATACAAACCAAAATTGAACTATCAACGCTCCCGCTGGGGCAACTTACTTGTCAGACTTTCTGACGGAGATTCCCGCAAACTGCTTATTTAACAAGAAACAGACAGGATGCGGTGCTACCGAGTTGGCTATCCGCAACTCCATTCCGACCATTATCGCCATGCCTTACGTGGCATTGGTAAAGAACAAGACCATCTACCGCAAGGATGATATTTCCGTGCTGGGTGTTTACGAGGGCATCCAAGAGCAGGACATCATCGACTATGCAAAGAGTCATTCTCCATTGAAGATTGCCGTTACTTATGATTCCCTGCCGCGAACGATTCGGGCTTTGGAAAGTGCGGGTTTTAATCCTTATAAAGACCTATTCCTTTTAGTGGATGAATGACACGTACTGTTCAACTCCTATTCGTTTCGCCATACTGCTATTAAAAACCTGCTGGCAGAAGCCGCTAAATTCGATAGGGCAACTTACATGACGGCTACCCCGATAGAACAGGAGTATGTTTTAGAGGAACTAAAACACCTGCCTGTTTGCGAAATCAACTGACCGCATCTAATTGAGGTCAACATCCGTTCCCGTCAGACCTCCAAACCTGCCCACTATATCGTCAAAGAGTGCCGCAAGGTGTTAGACAGCCGATTGGAACACAACCTGCATATCTTCGTCAACAGCGTGGAGTTTATCGCAAAGGTAATCGACCTTGCGAAACTCACTCCCGAACAGGTTAAAGTGGTCTGTTCGGTTAGCGGGGACAATGGAGAGAATAATCAACGCAAGTTAGGCAAAGATTATCCCATCGGCCAGCCGTCAGACCCCGTAAGGAAGATAAACTTTTACACCTCGACCTGCTTTGAGGGTTGCGACCTTTACGACAAGAACGGCGTTACATTTATCGTCAGCGACGGCAACAAATCCCACACGCTGTTGGATATTTCGACCTTGTTCACACAGATTTGCGGTCGGTTAAGAGATTCCAAGTATAAAGGTGAAATCGTACACGTCTATTCCACGACCAAGTACAGCCGAGAGGTAACATTGGATGAATTCGTGGCATCGACAAAGAAAGTGCTTGCAGAGGCGGTAAGCTATGCTGACGAGATAAATTCATTGAGCGATACGGCACGAGAAAAAACGCTGTCGAAAATCAAATATATCAACGAGCAATATGTACGCATAGAGGATAATCGGCTGGTGGTGGATAAGAACTTTGCCAACATGGATATAGTCAATTTCAAAATCTGCCGTCATATTTACAGAACTTATGTAAACCTTACGAATGAACTGCAACGAAACGGCTACACGATAACCCGCCACACGTTCAGCGAGATTATGGAGAAGATAGAGAACAAGGCCAATGCGCGGGTTACGTTCAAAGAGTTGTTCGATGAATACCACCGTCTGAAAACGACCCGACCGTTTTTCTCGCTGGATAATCACGAGGAACTTTGTACCCGAATAGCCCTTAAATATCCGTTGGTGAAGCAGGCATACGACGAGTTAGGAACAGCCAAGGTGCAGGCGTTGAAATACCATGTCGGAAACATCCGCCGAGAACTGACAAAGCAGGTACGGCTGCCGAGTGAATATAAAATCGTGAAGATGATAGATACAGTGTTTCCTAAACAAATGTTCATTCCCAAGAGCAAGGCCAAAGCGGAACTGCAAAGGATTTACGATGATTTGGGGATTCAACAGACGGCAAAAGCCGCAGACCTTGCCAAGTGATACGAGATAAAGGAAACAGCACCCAAAATCAACGGCAGGACAACTGCCTGCGTTACGATTATTAGAAAGAGGATGATTGCAAAATAAATTGAAAATTTACTATCTTTGTCTGAGGCTCAAATTTTTTAAATTGATGAAGAACTCGACAAAAATATTATTAGGAGTAATCTTCTTTATCTTGCTGGCTTTAATATGCGGTCTATATTATCAATATATACCTCAAGAACAACTTACAATTTTCAATCTTGCAACCCTGCTCGGATTTTATGTTTCAATATATGGGTTGGCTGTTGCTCTATGGCAGATTATAGCCCTACAAAACATAACAATAAGCACTCAATTTGCTGTTAAACAAACAAGAGAGAAAGTAGAACAAATCTTATCTATATCCGATTTAGCTAAAATCGTAACCATTACAAGAATTATTGAGGAGTATATCAATAGTGAAAAATATGAACTCGCAAAATTGCGATTATGTGATGTAAAAGACTTTATGATGCGAGTTGAATTTATTGGGAAGATTGAATTTGACAAAGATGATTTTGGAAGATTAAAAAAACGGGTTGAAATAGGCCTAAATAATCTTGATAAACAGATGAGCAATAGAGGGAAACTTGATAAAGTTATCTTCTGTCAAGACATGGAAGAAATAGCTTCAATGTTAAGTCGATTAGAGAATCAATTAAAATCCAAATAAATTATGGAGACAAAATATGCAGATTTAATCCAGAGATTGATTAAATCCACCAAAGATGGAAAAATAGAATGGAAAAAGTCAAGTACGGAATGTCAATATCGGTTAGAACTTAAATCAGCTACATTTGTAATAGATGAGGTGGAAAATCAATTAGACCAATATTCATTTGAAACGGTCTATGAATTGACAATGTATAATAATAGCAATCTTGAGATTTCGATTGCCAAAGAAGATAGCACAGTCAGTAGCAAGACCGACTATTCACTACTTAATGAATTGTATTGTGCAGCTAAGGATTCTTGTCTCAAAGAAACGCAAACAATACAAAATGTAATAGAAGAGTTGAATTATTTAGATTTACCATTTTAAGCATATTTTTTTGGAACTCCAACAGATTATCTGTTGGAGTTTTTTGTTTATATACCCCACATATAAGGCTACTCCCTATCAAAGCCCCCTCCCGTTGTCGAATGTAAAACCTAAAAATATGGACAGACAATCAAGGGCAAAACGCATTGCGGATTTGCATGTGTTTTACGGACAGAACGAGGTGGTCGAGGAACTTATCCGTGCAGGTAAAATCGACGAGGAATACACCTATCCTTTCGTCGATACGAACGGAGAGGTTTTCGAGTGGTGGCTGGTATCGCCTTACTTGGCACGGGAACTCAAACAGCAGGGTGAGGTCATAATCGACGCACTCGGTTGCTATTGGTGGGGCAGACAGTCAAGCGGGCAGGCAATCTATATGGATGGTGTTATACAAGAGATAGCCGCAGGATAACGCATAGCACATTCTATATACGCTGTCGGTCGGTTGGCTGATTATCGGCTACTTGTAATCCTTACGGCTATTACCAAACCGTCAAAACAGATTTTAAGTCGGCGTATTCTTGATAATTGAGGGTTGGAATGATTTGCAACTCCCGATTTGAGGGAATATGTCGGCTTATTCTTTATAACGGAATATCCCAACCAATGAAGAACTTTTTAGAATATCAATCTTGATTTTCTGAAAGTTTAGCGCGTTCTTTGTAACTACAATACCCCACGAGTGTTGCGTATTGAGAAACATTTTTTAACTTTGTGCCATCGTCCTAATGGGCGGTAACATATTAGTTTAGTGAAAGTGTTTCGCTAATCCTTGTACCGAAATCTGACAGTTTCTACAAAGACGAGGATAACGACAACGCTCATCGCCGTGTATAGGCATATATCATTTGATATATACTATTCGGTGTGGGGTATTGTTTCTTATTCGTCTTTGGGTTTTGTCAGAACCTCGGTACAGATAACGAACAACTCCACACTTTCTTTTTGCATATAACTCACCGCAGTAGGAGTTGATACGGTAAAAAAACTTTACAATTATGGATTTTAAGATTGGTGATGTCGTCGTCCTCAAATCGGGAGGCCCCAAAATGACGGTTTCAGAGTATCCAATCAAGATGATTGATGGCTCTGAAAACCATGCGCAAGTTCAATGCAAGTGGTTTAGTGACAATAATCATTTAACACACAGCTTCTTTCATATTGATGAACTGGAAAAACAAAATTGAAGAAAGTTATGAAAAAGCTATTTTTATTTGCATTAGTAGCATTTGCCATCGGTTGTAGCAAGAATGAAGGGGGTGAACGAGGTGACGAAAGTACATATTTACGGCTTTACTATTCCAACCTGGTTCTCAATGCATTTAATACTTCCGAGATTATTCGTATTGATACCGACGGACAATGGAAGATTACGAGTGTTCCTTCTTGGTGTGAATGCTCTTCATTAACAGGTTATGGCGAGACGGAAATAACAATAACCGTTAAACCTGAATTTGTTTACGAGGAAGATAAAAATGCTATTATGGACGTTACGGACGTTCTCACAATTAAGGCAGGCGCTCTAACAGAGACGATTTCTATATACCTCAATAAAATGAGAAGGTTTTATGTCGAGACAAAAGGTGAATTGGAGAATGTTTTGGCGGATTATGATTATGCCAATCTCTATTCATTGAACATTAGAGGCGTGCTGAATGATGTCGATTTTCTGTTTATCTACCGCATGATGCCTAAGTTGAGATACCTCAATATTGCGGAGGTAAATATTACGGCATTGCCGACACAGGCATTTTACAAATCTACAAATGTCGAGAATCTGATTCTTCCCAATACACTAACAACGATTGGAGAGGAAATGTTTTATCACAGCGCGCTAAAGACGATTGTAATTCCTGAAAGTGTGGAGACAATTGAACGGGCTGCCTTCTGTGGGTGCGAAAATTTGTCTTCTTTTGAGATACCTACGCGTGTTAAAACGATTGAAGAAGAAGTTTTCTGTTACTGCAGAAGTTTGACTTCTATTGAGATACCTGCAAATGTGAAGACGATTGGAGATGGTGCCTTTTCAATGTCAGCCTTGACCTCTATCAAGATACCTACAAATGTGGAGACGATTGGAAATGAAGCCTTCTCGGACTGCGAAAGTTTGACTTCTATTGAAATACTTGCAAATGTGAAGACGATTGGAAATAACGTCTTCAGTCTTTGCAAAAGTTTGAAGACAGTCGATATGTCTGCCTGTACACAGGTTGAGACAATCGGTCAATACGCTTTTTATAAGGATTCCGAACTTCGATTATTCAAGATTGGCACGGGGACGCCACCGACTTGTTGGACGGACGCTTTTAAGGGAATAAATCCTTATTCTGTACTGAAAGTACCTTCGGGCTGCGCCGATGCCTATAAAGCCGCAAGTGGCTGGAAGAACTTTGCAAGCATTACAGGATTAGATGAATAAATGTTAAACATTTGTCAGCGATACTTCGGTATTGCAAAGGTATTATTCAATTTTATATGATTCAGTCATTTAAGATGGCCTTTGATACCAGCCGTATTTCAACTCAAAAAATTAGAGAAATTATTGAAGAATTAACAAAATTGGGAGTATATGATTCTAAAATAGGCATTGTTTCATATGACAATGATGATAAAGTTTTAGAGCAAAAGATAATTGGAATTCTTGATAATATAGTTCAAAAAAATTGATTGTTATTTTTAGGACAGACTTGTGCAAAAGGGTTAATATATAGACCCTCTGCACAAGTTTGTCCTTTCTATTTTACTTGCATAAGTCATAAATTTTTCGTATATTTACATCATAATCAAAGATTTAATAACAACATAAATTTTAGCTAAAATGTATAAAACACCAAAAACAGAATGAAAAATCGGCAAGGAGAAACGGGATGACAATCAAATATCCTACATTGCCAAATCCGTAGCCTATGATGATGATTACGGGGTCTGCCTATTCGTCGGAAGAAAAGAAGATGAAACCGTTCCGTTTACCTTTTACTATTTCTTTGCGTTGGACATCGACCAGCAGCAACCCGTAAAAATGACATTCCAAAGACGAGGAAAGAAGCTGGTTTCGATGTCTTGCCCGTTGGACGATATACACGGAGATATAACGCTAATCATGCCTAACGTTATTGAGTTTTCAAATTCCGCAGATAGCGTAAACCTGTTTGCCGTTCACAACAAGAGCGACGCCGTTAACTTCACATATACGGCAACGAACGGAACGCAGAAAGATTTCAAATTTCCACTCACGGGTTTCAATGAAAAGTATTTAGAGCAGTTCATATAACAAGATATATCCTCGGCCATACGGTCGGGGATTTTTCTTTATAGAAATCAAAGCTACTGAAAATTGCTGAAAACAGACGAATGGCGAGAGGGGAAAATTTTTCGCCGATTTTCTGTTAGCAGAGCAAGGACAGACTTTGCGAAAGGGGTATATTTATAGTCCCCTTTGCAATGTTTGTCCTATTTCATTTAAATATAAGATTGTCAATTAATTCACTATTGTTTAACCAGCATTGAGTTTATGCAAATGTGTCAACCAATGTGTCAACCGAACGAACAGCCAGCGAAAAAAGATTTCCCAAAATGAAGCGAGGACTTGCAGGAATGATTTATTTATCATACATTTGCACTCGCAATTCAGCAAAAGGGGAGCTTAGCTCAGTTGGTTCAGAGCGTCTGCCTTACAAGCAGAGGGTCGGGGGTTCGAATCCCTCAGCTCCCACAAATGAAAATCAAGAGGTTACGATGATTCGTGACCTCTTTTTTTTGTACCGTCCGCAAAATGTTCAGCGGAAATTGCGGCAGGAAGGCCGTCTGAGCGAACAAAAACTCCTGCGATGCCGAAACCCCGCAGGAGAAAATTTGTAGCAATCGTCATCCGATTGCATTTAAGGTTCTTAGTCTTAGCGCTTGTTGCTTACAGTCTTGTTGGGCTAATATGCTTTATTTCCATTCTTATCGCAGAATGCTGCGGCTACGGCGTCTGCATCTGACTGACGACCGTGGTCCGCGGCATACTTGTATGCTCCCGACACCTCCCGAGCTGTGCCGCGCCCGCCTTGATGTTGCGGCTTTCCAGCCAAGGCATTGAGAATTGTAGCGAGGGCATCGAACGTAACCTGTTTATTATTGGCTACATAGTACTTTGCGATTCCTATGATCGCTTCATAAAGAGCATTCATAAAATATTTGATATTAATTGAGTTTAGAGAAATCGGTTTCGATGATTTCTTTTGCGTTTTTCCAGTAGTCTGCTGCGTATGCGTCTTTGCAACCGACAGGAACATACAGCGTACAATGGTACAAATTCTCAAAACCACTATATGTCATTTCCGGAGGTGTCTGAGCCTTGCAATAAATGGTTGTCAGGCTGCTACAATCTCTGAATGCAAAGTCTCCGATTGAAGTTACGTTGTTGCCGATAGTTACAACTGTCAGACTGCTGCATTCTGCGAATGCGGAGGTTCCGATCGAAGTTACGCTGTCGGGAATTGTTACATTTGTCAGACTGCTGCAACCGTAGAATGTGCACTCTTCGATCGAAGTTATGTTGTTACTGATCGTTATGGTTGTCAGGCTACTGCATGCCCAGAATGCGCCAGCTCCAATTGAGGTGACGTTGTCGGGAATAATGATGCTTGTCAGATTGCAATTATGGAATGCACTTTCCCCTATTGAGGTAAGGCTATTGCAGATCGTTACGGTTGTCAGATTACTGCAACCATAGAATGCGCTGTTGCCGATAGTTTTTAAGGTTTTCGGCAGCTTAACAGAGGTTAATGAAGTTTTTTGATAGAATGCCCGAGATAACAATGCTCCTATATTTACATTTTCCATATCGAGTATGGTCAAGTTGGGCAGTGATTTCAATGTAGCAATATCTGAGTTGTTCAACGAACCGATAATGGTCAGCTCTGTGATTGATGATTTATCGTAATCGGACAGTAGTTTTGACAACGTGCCGGGCGTTTCGACCGTGATGGTGTTTTCATCGAGGCTGGGCTTGATCGATACGGCGATTGCGGCCATGATGGTTTGCGTACCGTCGGAGACGGAGACGATCACATTGTTCATGGAGGGGATTGTGGCCGTGATTGCGATTGTCCCCTTCGTCGTGCTGGTCGGCGTGGTGCGGAGCGTATAGCAATCGTCGAGGTTTTGCATCTCGGCCTTTATGATGTTGCGGTCGCTGCCGCCTGTGATGGTGTAGTGTATGGTTTGGGTTTCGTTGATGTCGAACAGCAGCGTGTCGCCCTCGGTAAACGAGATGGCGAGTGTCTGCCGGCGTGGGATGACGATGGTAGTTACGCCGTCGGCCAGTGTGAAGACCACTTCCTCGTTATTGTCTTCCACGTTGGAGAAAATCGAATCGCCTCCCGCAGCACCCGTGTCGCCCTTGTCGCCCGTGGCCTGGCCCAGCTGCTGCCACTCGGAGCCGTCGTAAGAGAGTTGCCAATAGCCCTCTTCGATCCGGAGTTGAGGCGTCATTCCGTCGCTCGCCGAGGCAGGGATGCGTGCCCCCGTGGCGCTGTCGGTCAGCGGAGCGCCGTCGAGCGTCCAGTAGTAGACGTCATTGACCAACTCCACGCCGATGACGGGCGTATGGCCGTTTTCTCCGTCTTTGCCGTGGTAGATGGTGATCGGGTCGCTTTTGGTGAAAGTGATGGTGTAGCCGACGGTCTCACCGCCGCTGACGACGGGTACTACGCCCGTGACATAGTCGTTCTGTTGGAGGGCCGTAACGAGGGTATGTAGCGACGAAATGTCGCTGTTCAGTTGCCGGCAGAGCGTTTCGAGCTGTTCGACGCGGTCTTCGAGGTCATCCACGCGGCCCCGAAGCGCCGTGTCGTCGTAGTCGTCGCTGCACGACGGAAGAATTGCCGCGATCGACAGCGCGGCCAATACGAATAGTTTCTTCATGGTAAGATTTATTTGGTTAAACATAAAGTTTCCAATCTTACTATCCGTTCCTCGATAGTGGGTTATGTACAAAAAGAAAGTGTGGAGCTGAATTTCGTTTATCAAGTAGGAGGTTGTGGTATGACCTTGACTGAAATAAACGACGCGATACCCCACACTTGGATAGATATGGAATATCGCGGTGCGTACAAAATACACCTTGCCCATAGTCTACACAAGAAATGAGTGCTGTTCGTCGTCCCTCAGTCTTGAAATTACCACATTTCCTACTTAGGACAAAAGCGAAAACACTTTCGAATATGTCTGCTTGGGGATGCAACCCAAACGCCTACAAAGTTAGAAAATTTCCGCTTTCGGAACAACACTCGCGTGGAGTATCGCAAAAAATTGTTGAATTTATGAAATATAGTGTTCCGTGTCCGAATTTTCGAGCGGTCGATCTTATGTTTCAGGCGGAAACTGACGACCGATAACGGGACCTCTTGTCAAATGACGTGTGGACGGCTGACTGTCAATTTGTTCGGTAGAAAAGTTCGAATTTTAGAGCGAAAAAACGAATCGACTTTGCAGGATGGTCTGTTTTAAGCCCCCCCCCTCTCTCCTGAACAAGTTGATCTGATTTTGTATAACCGCAAGATTATCAAATAATTCACTTGATATTTAACCGGTGTTGAGTTTGTGCAAATGTGTCAACCGAACGAACAGCCAGCGAAAAAAGATTTCCCAAAATGAAGCGAGGACTTGCAGGAATGATTTATTTATCATACATTTGCACTCGCAATTCAGCAAAAGGGGAGCTTAGCTCAGTTGGTTCAGAGCGTCTGCCTTACAAGCAGAGGGTCGGGGGTTCGAATCCCTCAGCTCCCACAAGGTTACAACCATCTCGGAAGATGGTTTTTTTATGCAGGGAGCATAGCTCAGTTGGTTTAGAGCGCCTGCTCGACAAGCAGGAGGTCAGCGGTTCAAATCCGCTTGTTCCCACCAACGAAAAAACGCCTCTCGGGAGACTCCGAGAGGCGTTTTTGTGCCCAGAACCTTATTCCGGTGCCGCTATGAATACCATTTGGATCGTACTCCCCATTCTGATCGTGCTGATGTTCCAGCTCGGTATCGAACTCGACCGGCAGGCGTTCGCCGGGGTGTTCCGCCGTCCCGCGGCCGTCGTCGCGGGGCTGCTCGGGCAGCTCCTGGCACTGCCGCTCATCGCTTTCGGCGTGGCGCTGGCGTTCCGGCTTCCGCCCGTGTGGTTCATGGGGCTGATGCTGATCGCCTGCTGTCCCGGAGGCAGCTCGTCGAACGTCTTTTCGATGCTGGCCAAGGGCGACGTGGCTTTGTCGGTGACGCTGACGGCGTTGAGCAGCGTCGTCACGCTCTTCACGATTCCGGTGGTGATGGGTTTCGCGGCGCGCTTCGTCTCCGTGCATGCCGATGCGGCCATCGACCTCCCGGCCGGGAAACTGCTGGTTCAGAATATCGTCCTGCTCTTCCTGCCGATGGCCGCGGGAGCCCTGTTCCGCCGCTGGCGTCCGGATACGGCCCGGCGGGTCCATGCGTCGCTGGGGCGCGTAGCCTTTCCCGCACTGATGCTGCTGGCCGCGGTTTTTTTCGTGCAGTATGCCGGCACCATTCTGGAAAACCTCGGGACGCTGGGGTTGGCCGCCGGGGCGCTGATCCTGCTGGCCATGAGCGCCGGGTCGCTGCTGTCCCGGGTGTTCGGACTGCGGAGGGCGGCGCGGAGAACCGTCGTCATCGAGGTCGGGATGCAGAACGCCGCGCAGGCCATCGACGAGTATATCCATCAGATCTTCGACAGCGGGGAGATGGCCATCCCGGCCATCGTCTACGCCCTGCTGATGAACGTCATTCTGCTCGTCTATCTGAAATTGCTGCCGAAATATTCCGGCGAAACGGCGGCGGATTAGCTCCGATCGGCTATATTTGCCGTATGAAACTCCTGAAAATCGTGATGCTGTGTCTGTGCCTGCCGGCGGCGTTCGCCGTGCGGGGACAGCAGGGAACCTACTCCGTCAGCGGACGGGTGATCGACCGTCTGAG
>OGPU01001574.1_pt1 | contig 18806 bp, 14 predicted proteins | sample 1552991 | NCBI WGS metagenome assembly OGPU01 (sample SAMEA2580296, study PRJEB22360) | human gut metagenome | biome: human gut; feature: human-associated habitat; material: faeces | place: Denmark | collected 2008/2010 | reverse complement strand
GTCATCGGCGCCGGCTTCGTCGCGTCCAAGCGTCGCAGCCGCTAGCAGTAGCTTTCACAGCCATTTTCAGCCGCTGTGTGGGCATAAGTGTCTTCGCGGCAGCTTTTTGTATTTCCGTAGGTAGCAGCCTGGGCTCGCATGTACGAACCTAGGCGTACGGGGCCATTTGGCGCATCTTGGTTGTACAGGACCACCGCAAAGGGACAAGCGCCTTTGTAGTGGCGTTAATCCTTCGATTAGGGAGGCCGTTATGAACGGAAGCCACTTTGATAATCAAACCCAGCGCGAGCGCGCTTGCTCGCTGGTTCACGGTACTTGGCGTTGCGTGGGCGTGAAGATTGCCAGCGTCGGTGCGTGCGCACTCATGATCGGCCAGCTGCTGCTGCCGAGCGTGGCGCTCGCGACCGAGTGCGCGGATTCCGCCGCCGCGACGGGCGAGGTTGCCGCGGCTCTGGTGACGCCGGCAGTTGCGGAGGATGCGGCTCCGGCGACCACGCCTGCAACCGACGCTGCTCCGGCGGCACAAACTGTCGCCGAACCTCAGCAGACGACTCCGGCTGACGCCGCCGATGAGTCTAACAATGCGGCACCCGCTGAACAAAACATTCCCAGCGACAACGCCGCCGCGCCGGCAAACGACGCCATTACGTCGCATGGTGTGACCGACGTGACAGATAAGACCGTCGATGGCGTGTTTGCGCCCAATGCGGCCAATATGCTGTGCGAGCAGCCGGTTGATGATTGGCAAACTATCGACGTTATCGAGATTGACGACGCCACCACCATCTTTAGGGCGGGCGATAAACCGGACTTTACGGCAGACACTCCGGCGGGCTCGAACTCCATTCTTCAGTGTGAGTTCTGGACGGGCAGCGATGGCAGTGAAGTGAACTCCGATATATTCTGGGATCGGCAAATCACCAACCACATCGACGCTTTTAAATCTGGGGTGACCTATCGCTATGGCCTGTACTTTAAGCCGGCGTGGGATTTCTTCTTTACGCCTAACATTAAACTGATGGTCAATGGCGTGGAGTGCAGTTATCGGGTGGATAAGGCAAGCGAGCATGCGCCTGTTCCCGGCTTGTTCCGTACGCTATGGCTAATCACCGACCTGACGTTTACGCCCGAGGCTAAGCCGGTCCCGGTCGACCCGGAGATGCCGGCGCCGCAGCCCGAGGCTAAGCCCGAGGTGAAGCCCGATACCAAGCTCGAGCAGAAACCGGAGATCAAGCCGGAGACCAAGCCTGCCGCAACCACCACGGTGACCAAGACGGTTGAGAAAACCACGCCGGCCAAGAAGTCCCACGCCGTCCTGGCTGCCACGGGCGATGCCACCGCGATGACGGTCGCCGCCCTGGGTATCGCCGGCGCAACCGTAGCCGCCGCCGGCCTCGCCGCGACCAAGCGCCGCAAGCGTTAGGTTTTGGTGACAGTGTCCATCCTCGGCTTCAGCAAAATCTCAATCTGTAACACCTAGTCAGCCAAAACGGCCCTAGATGTTACAGGTTTAGATGAATCGTCTGACCGCCGGCGCAATGTCTCGATCTGTAACACGTAGCAAGGAATTTTGCCTCTTACTGTTACAGATTGAGATGAACAGGCGGATGTTCGCACAATGTCTCAATCTGTAACAACTACGGGACTCAACGTGGCCTACCTGTTACAGATCGAGACACACCGACCAGCCAGGCTCCAAAGCACCACAAAGGCGCCTGTCCCCATCGTGGTGGTCGGGCGGCCGGTATAAAAAAGTCCCCGCCGGGCGCGTGCTCGACGGGGACTTTGCCGTTTAATGGCTAGCGCTGAGGGTGATTACTCGCCCAGCAGGCTCTTGGTGATGGAAGCGGCGGCCTTCTTGCCGGCGCCCATCGCCAGAATGACCGTAGCGGCACCGGTGACGATGTCGCCGCCGGCCCAGATGCGGGGATCGGTGGTTTGGCCGGTCTCCTCGTCGGCAACGATGTAGCCCCACTTGTTGAGCTCCATCTTGCCGCCGATCTTCTTTGCGAAGGGGTTGGCGTTGGTGCCGATAGCCGAGATTGCGACGTCGCAGGGGATTTCCTCGATGGCGCCCTCGATGGGCACCGGACGACGACGGCCGGACTCGTCGGGCTCGCCGAGCTCCATCTTCTGGACCTTGACGGCGCACACGGAGCCGTCCTCGCCAGCGACAAACTCGAGCGGGGAGACGAGCGGCAGAACCTCGACGCCCTCGGCCTTAGCATGGTGCAGCTCGGCGCGACGGCAGGGCATCTCGTCCTCGGTACGACGGTAGGCGATGATGGCGTGCTCGGCGCCCAGACGCTTGGCGGTACGGACGGCGTCCATAGCCACGTTGCCGCCACCAAAGACGACGACGTTCTTGCCGTGCTTGGTGGGGGTGTCGTACTCGGGGAACTTGTTGGCCTTCATCAGGTTCACGCGGGTGAGGTACTCGTTAGCGAAGAAGACGTTGGGCAGGTTCTCGCCGGGGACGTTGAGGAACTTGGGCAGGCCAGCGCCGGTCGCCACGTAGATGGCGTCGAAGCCCTGCTCGAACAGCTCCTCGGCCGTGGCCATGTTGCCCACGACGGAGTTGTACTCAAACTTGACGCCCATATCCTCCAGGCCGTCAATCTCGCGCTTGACGACTGCCTTGGGCAGACGGAACTCGGGGATGCCGTAGACCAGCACGCCGCCGCCGGTGAAGAAGGCCTCAAAGACGGTGACGTCAAAGCCGTTGCGGGCGAGCTCGCCGGCGCAGGTGATGCCGGACGGGCCGGAGCCGACGACGGCGACCTTCTTGCCGTTCTTGGGGGCCATCTTGGGCGTGGAGGCGAGCTCGGGGCGGTCACCCAGGAAGCGCTCGAGCTGGCCGATGGCCACGGGCTCGGACTTCTTACCGCGGATGCACTTGCCCTCGCACTGGTTCTCCTGCGGGCAGACGCGGCCGCAGATGGCGGGAAGCATGGAGTCCTCGCGGATGGTATCGAGGGCGCCGCCGAAGTCCTTCTCGCGGATCTGCTCGATAAAGCGGGGGATGTTGATGTTGACGGGGCAGCCCTCAACACAGAACGGCTTCTTGCAGTTGAGACAGCGCTCGGCCTCGGCCAGCGCCATCTCCTCGGTGAAGCCCTTGTCGACGGGGCGGAAGTCGCAGGCGCGCTCGGCAGCCGGCTCCTCGTTATCGGGGGTGCGGGGCGACTTCATATCGGCAACGAAACGACCGTTAACTAGTGGCATGCGCAGCTCTTTTCCTCATAGGCCTTGAGGGACTCGCCCTCTTCGGAACGGTAAGCGGCCTGGCGGGCACGAAGGTCATCCCAGTCGACCAGGGTGGCATCGAAGTCGGGGCCGTCGACGCAAGCGAACTTGGTCACGCCGCCCACCTCGACGCGGCAGCAGCCGCACATGCCGGTGCCGTCAACCATGATGGGGTTGAGCGACGCGGTGATGGGGGTGTCGTACTTCTGGGCGGTGAGGGTCGAGAACTTCATCATCGGAACGGGGCCGACGCAGAAGACCTGGCTCACGGCCTTGTCCTGCAGCAGGCGCTCCAGCGGAGCGGTAACAACGCCCTGCTCGCCGTAGGAGCCGTCGTCGGTGGTGATGTGGATGTGGTCCTCGTCGAGGAGCTCGCGGAACTGGTCCTCCATGAGCAGGAGGTCCTTGGTGCGGGCGCCCATGATGGCGTGGACCTCGTGACCGGTCTCGACCAAGTGCTTGGCGACCGGGAAGGCAATTGCCAGGCCGACGCCGCCGCCAATGACGGCGCAGGGGCCCTCGGCCATCTCGGTAGGAACGCCCAGCGGGCCCACGACGTCGCGCAGCGACTCGCCGGCCTCGTAGGTGGACAGCATCTCGGTGGTCTTGCCGATCACCATGAAGATGAACTCGACCCAGCCCTCGTCACCGTTCCAGCCGGCCAGGGTAAACGGGACGCGCTCGCCCGTCTCGTTGGCGCGGACCATGAGGAACTGTCCAGCGTGCGCATGCTTGGCGATTGCAGGCGCCTCGATGCGGAACTTGAACACCTTCTCCGAGAACTGCGTCTTCTCCAGGATCTTATACATAGAACCCCTCTCTTGTTAGGGCCGCCGAACCGTGCCTCCACGGAAATGGACGGTAGCCCGAATAAAACCGTACGTGCACAGGCGTTGTGCAGACATACGGTGCAAATTATACCCTCATGGACATGTCACTTACGTGTGTCTTCGGCGGTTGGGAGCAGGGTTTGTCCACTTTGGCCTACCAAAGGGGGAGAGGTTTATTTTGGTCAGTTTTATCGGGTAAAACGGCAAAGGGGCCAGCCTCGGGTTGCAATGAGGTCGGCCCCCTTTGGGGTGCTATGTGTGTATGGCGGTGCGCGGTTTATTGCGATGCGGCCGCTGCGGCGTTTCCGCAGGTAAAACCTGCCAAAATAAACCTATCCCTAAATGATAGGTTTTAGTGCTTGCCGTTGGCGGAGGCGGCGCCGTTGACATGGTCGCGAGCATAGACTACGCCGTGCACAATCGCCAGGCCGGCGGCGTCGGCCGCGCGGGCGCAGGTGTCCTGGAAATCCTCGGCCTCGCGGGCGCGCAGCTGCTTAAGCACGTAGTCGGCGACGGCCATCTTGCCGGGAGGGTTGCCGATGCCGGTGCGGATGCGGCTGAAGTCGCGGCTGCCCATCTTGTCGATGATGGAACGCAGGCCGTTGTGACCGGCATGGCCGCCGCCCACCTTAACACGCACGTCGCCGGCGGGAATATCGAGCTCGTCGTGGATGACGAGCAGCTCCTCGGCCTTGATCTTGTACTCGCGGCAGAGTTTGGAGATGGGCCCGCCCGAGGTGTTCATGTACGACTGCGGCTTGACCAGTACAATCTGGCGCTTGCCGCCCTCTTCCTCGGGATCGTTGATGTTGATGAGCGCGACCTCGGCGCCTGCTTGGTTTTTCCAGTACGTGACGCCGGCCTGACGGGCCAGCTCGTCGATTGCTTTGAAACCAGCGTTGTGACGGGTCTCGGCATATTCCTCGCCAGGGTTGCCAAGTCCGGCAACCATGCGAATCTTAAGCGGCTGTGCAGCTGCCATATTTGTCCTTCCGTTACATAAAAAGTTTAATCAACGACAAAGGCTACCACGCCCGCCGAAGGCGAGGCTTTGCTTCAGCGAAATCCCACCAGACAAAAGCGCGGCCGCGGCAGAGCGAGCCGTCGGAACAGAAGAAACCCCCGCGCGACCTTTGCGAAGCAAGGGGGAGCGCGGGGGTTTCTTCTGTTCCGACGGCGATGCGCCGGGTTACAAGGACGATGCGACTACAGCGCGAAGTCGCCGCCGACGAGCGTGGAGACGGGCTCCTCGTGGTAAACGGCGGAGATGGCCTGAGCGAACTCCTCGGCGACCGAGATGGTCTTGATCTTGCCACCGACCTCGACGGGAATGGCGTCGGTGACGAGGCACTCGACGATGGGGGCGTCGTTCAGACGCTCGATGGCCGGACCGGAGAAGATGCCGTGGGTGGCGCAGACGTAGATATCGCCAGCGCCCATAGCCTTGAGCTCCTTGACGTTGGCGCACAGGGTGCCAGCGGTGTCGATCATGTCGTCGTTGATGATGCAGGTCTTGCCCTTGATGTCACCGATGATGCCCATGACCTCGGCGGCGTTGTGGCGCGGACGGCCCTTGTGGGCGATGGCCAGGTCGCAGCCGAGCATGTCGGACAGCTTCTTGGCGGCCTTGGCGCGGCCCACATCGGGGGAGACGACAACCAGGTTGTCGGTGTCGAAGTGCATGTCGTTGTAGTACTGGCCAAACAGCGGCAGCGCGGACAGGTGGTTAACCGGGATATCGAAGAAGCCCTGAATCTGGCCCTGGTGCAGGTCGAGGGTGATGATGCGGTTGACGCCGGCGCGCTCGAGCAGGTTGGCGACGAGGCGGGCGGTGATGGGCTCGCGCGGGCCGGCCTTGCGGTCCTGGCGGGCATAGCCGTAGTGGGTGATAACGGCGGTGATGGAGCGGGCGGATGCGCGCTTGGCAGCGTCGGTGGCGATGAGCAGCTCCATGAGCATGTCGTTGACGTTGCCGCCGGCCACGGACTGAATCAGGAAGACGTCGGCGCCGCGGACGGTCTCGTCGTAGCGGGCGTAAATCTCACCGTTGGCGAACTGCTTTAGCGTAAGGCCCGAAAGCTCGACCCCAAGGAACTCAGCGATCTTCTGAGCGAGGGGACGGTTGGAGGAACCGGAATACACGCGGATGGACTTGCGCATATTCTCCGACTTCTCGGGATCATTAATCGGCATTACCCTTCTCCTTTATATCGAATGCCATATAGATGCCTTGTTGCATTGTAACCGCGCGGCGGGGTTTATCGAGTCTTGATAACGTCTTTACCGTCAACGGACACGAACCGACCACTCATCCGGCCGCGCAGGTCAGCATAGAAAAAGGAGCCGTCCCCACGGAAGCGGCTCCTTAGATGCTTGGTAAAACGTTATACCTCGTCGTCCTCGTGCAGGCGGCGGCGATAATCGGCGGCCCAGCCCTCAATATTTACCTGACGGGCGCGGCCCAGACCGAGTGCGTCTGCCGGGACCGGCTCAGTGATGACGGAGCCGGCGGCCACGAGCGCGCCGTCGCCAATCTGGGCGGGCGCGACCATCATGGTATCGGAACCGATGAAGGCATCCTTGCCGATGACGGTTTTGTGCTTGTGTACGCCGTCGTAGTTGCAGGTGATGGAGCCGGCGCCCACGTTGACGCCGGAGCCCATGGTCGTGTCGCCGATGTAGGACAGGTGCGGCACCTTGGAGCCCTCGCCGATCGTGGACTTCTTGATCTCCACGTGCGTGCCGGCCTTGGAGCCGTCGAGCATGTGGGTACCCGGGCGCAGGTAGGCGCGTGGGCCGCAGTCGACGCCGTTCTCGATGACGGCCTCGATGGCGATGGTCTCATCGATGATGCAGCCGCTGCCGACGGTGGTGTCGGTGAGACGGCTGTTGGGGCCGAGCTGGCACTCCTCGCCCACGGTGACGTGGCCGATCAGGTGCGTCTGCGGCCACACGACGGTGTCGCGGCCGATGGTGGCGTCGGGGCCGATCCAGGCCTGCGTGGGGTCGATGAAGGTAACGCCCTCGGCCATCCAGTGCTCGTTGATGCGGTCGCGCGCGATGGCGGTGAGCTGCGCGAGCTGGATGCGGCTGTTGACGCCCAGGCCGTCGCGGTAGTCATCGCAGTGGAAGATGGAGACTGCCTGGCCGTGGCCCTTGAGGATCTCGAGCATGTCGGGCAGATAGTACTCGGACTGCGCGTTGTCGTCGCCGATCTCGTCAATGTGCGCGGCGAGCTGCGCGCCGTCGAAGGCGTAGCAGCCGGCGTTGCACTCGAGCAGCGTGGCGGCCTGCTCGGGTGTGCAGTCCTTCTGCTCGATGATGCGTTCGATCTGGCCGTCGGCACCCAGCTTGATGCGGCCGTAGCCGAAGGGGTCGGGCGGGGTCATGGTCATGACGGTGCAGGCGAGCTCGCCGGTGGCGACGGTCTGCGCGAACTTGGCGACGGTGTCGGCGGTGATGAGCGGCAGGTCGCCGTTGAGCACGACGACGGGGCCTTGCGTGATGCCGCAGGCCTCGAGCGCGACCTTCACGGCGTGACCGGTGCCCAGGCGCTCGGTCTGCTCAACGCACTCGACCTTGGTGGCGCTGTTGGCATAGGCGCCGTCGATGAGGGCGCGCATCTCGTCGGCGTGGCTGCCGATGACGACCACGACGCGGCTGCAGCCGGCCTTGATGGTGGCGTCGACGATCCACTGGACCATGGGCTTGCCCAGGATCTTGTGCGAAACCTTGCAGTGGTTCGACTTCATGCGGGTGCCCTCGCCGGCAGCGAGGATAATTGCGGTTGCGTCCATGTGATCTCCTGTTACGTTATAGAGACGTGTGTTTGGAAACGATACACGGCACAATATGATACCGCAGGCATATGATGAGCGCGTAACGATTGACGCGTGACGGCCGGTGTCGCTGCCGCCGGCGTGGTGTTTGCGCTGGTTGTGTATGGCGGCGGCGCTGCGGCGTTGGCGTTTGAGCGAGGGGATGGGGGTGCCCGTGGACATTATGCGAGAGGAATCGGGCAACGAACCCGTCGCGGCATTCTCGATGTCGCATCCGGCGGTGCCGGCACTCTATATTGTGTTGACGCTGGGACTCACCATGTTCTCGATGCAGCCGGTGCTGATTGCGCTGTCGCTTGCGGGCGGGTTGGCGTACGGGTTTGCGACGCGCGGCGCCGCGCGTACGTTGGGGGCGCTTCGCTGGCAGCTGCCGGTGATTTTGATCATCGCGGTGCTCAATCCGCTGTTTAGCGCCTCGGGCTCGACGGAGCTGTTCCGTATTGGCATGCGCGCGGTGTATTTGGAGAGCATGATGTACGGCCTGTGTATGGGTGGGCTGTTTGTGGCGAGCGTGCTGTGGTTTGAGGCCGCGGCGTCGATGCTCGAATACGACAAGGTGCTTGCGCTTTTGGGCAACGCTGCGCCGGTGATCGCGCTCATGATCTCGATGTGCATGCGGCTTATCCCGCAGTTTTTGCGTCGCGGTCGTACGGTACTGGCAGTGCAGGATGCGATTGATGTGCCGGGTCGCGCGCCGGCCGACCCCGTGCGCTCGCGCTTGCGGGCCTCGAGCGTGCTGATGGGCTGGGGCATGGAGGATTCGCTGGAGCGCGCTGACGCCATGCGCTCGCGCGGATGGGGAGCCGCGACGCGTCGCACGACGTACGCGCGGTATCGGCTGGGGCGCGGCGATGTTGCCGCGCTGGTTGGGCTTGCGGTGTTTGGTGCTGCCGCGGTGGCGGTGGCATGGACCGCGACAACGCAGTATTCGTTTTACCCGCAGCTTTCGGTGCCGGCGCCGTGGCTGGGCTATGCCGTGTACGCTGCCTGGATGGTGCTGCCCTGTGTGTTGCATGCGATCGATGAGAAGAGGTTTGGCTGATGGCTCGGTTGGATAGGGGCCCGGTGTCGGGCGCGGCGTGCGGCCCGGATATGCCGGCGATTGAGGTGCGGAGCCTGAGCTTTTCCTACCCTGGGGCTGATGCTGCGGTGCTCGAGGGACTCGACTGGTCTGTTCCCCAAGGTGCGTTTGCACTGCTGGTAGGTGGTACTGGGTCGGGTAAGTCGACGCTGCTGTCGCTGCTCAAGCCCGAGATCGCGCCGGCGGGTGAATGCGCTGGCGAGCTGCGCGTGCTGGGCGAGAGCGTTGCCGACATGGATGTTCGGGCGTCCGCAGAGCGCGTGGGCTATGTGTTTCAGGACCCAGAGAACCAGATCGTGTGCGAAACCGTGTGGCACGAGATGGCGTTTGGCCTGGAAAACTTAGGCATGTCGCGCGACGAGATGCGCCGTCGCGTGGCCGAGACCAGCTATTTCTTCGGGTTGGAGGATTGGCTCCACCGCGATACCGATACGCTTTCGGGCGGACGCAAGCAGCTGCTGTCGCTTGCCGCCGTCCTGGCACTGCGCCCGCGTGTGCTGCTACTCGACGAGCCCACGTCCCAGCTCGATCCCGTTGCCGAGAAGAGTTTTCTGCATGCGCTGTTTCGCGTGAACCGCGAACTGGGCTGCACGGTTGTCGTGGCAACGCACCAGCCGCGCCCGATGCTCGAATACGCGACGTGCGCGTACCGGATTGAGGACGGACGCGTGCGCGAGGTGTCTGATATCGCCTCCTTGGGGCACCGTAAAGAGCTGTTTTCTGACGAGGTGCCAGGGTGGGGTGGCTCGCGACGTGCAAAAAACGGAGTTTTCAGCAGCGCCAGTGGCCAGCCGGGCTCTTTAGACCCGCGCGCGGGCGCTCTGGGTGCAAAAAAGGGACTGAAATCAGACAAATCGGCTGAATTTGAGGCGCAAATGCTGCCGCAAGACGACTCGGGGGCGCCATCGCGCGCCGGTGGATGCCGAATACTCCCAAAAATGCACGCCGGGCCGGCTACCACCCTGGCAGGGAGCTGGTTTCGCTACGATCGAGCGTCCGGCTGGGTGCTGCGCGGACTCGATGCGGCGTTCTCGGCCGGCGCGGTGCATGCGGTTGTTGGCGGTAACGGCTGCGGCAAGTCGACAATGCTTTCGGTGCTGGCCAAGACGGTCAGGTTGCAGCGTGGGCATATGGAGCGTGGAGCAGCCTCGGCGGCGCTGCTACCCCAGAATCCCAAGGCGTTGCTGGTTGCCGAGACGGTGCGCGATGAGCTGATGGAATGGGCTTCGACCTGCGGATATGACGAGGCTGTGGCGCGGGAGCGCGCGGCGAGCCTGGGGCTGTCGGGCCTGGATGGGCGCCACCCGTACGATCTTTCGGGCGGACAGCGTCAACTGCTTGCATTGGCAAAACTGCTGCTGATTGGCCCCGAACTGCTATTGCTCGATGAGCCCACCAAGGGCTTGGACCTGGCCAGCCGCCGCATCATCGCCCGCGCCCTGCGTGGCCATGCGGAGGCTGGCGGTACCGTCATCATGGCCACGCACGATCTGGATTTTGCCGAGCAGGTTGCCGATGACATTGCCATGATGTTCGACGGTGAGATTGCCTGCATGGAGCCGCCGGCCGACTTTTTTTCCGACAACGTGTTCTACAGGGCGTGATGGGATGACGGATCATCGCGCCTCGCGCCTACTCACAAAAATGGAGATTCCGCTGCTCCTGGCGGTGCCGGCAGTGATGACTGCAGCGTTGCTGGCGGGCATTGAACAGGCGGCGCTTGCCATGCTTGTCGTGGTAGCGCTGGTGCTTGCGCTGTTCTTCGCGGGCTACGAGGCGTCGCGGCCGGGCCTGCGCCAGATTATGCCAACGCTGGTGTTGGCGGCGTTGGCCGCGGCGGGGCGCATCTTGTTTGGCCCCATTCCCGACTTTAAACCCGTGAGCGCCATCGCCATTATCGCCGGGGCGACACTCGGTCGTCGTAACGGCTTTATGGTCGGCGCGCTGGCGGCGCTGACCAGCAATTTCTTTTTTGGGCAGGGCATGTGGACGCCATGGCAGATGTATGCCTGGGGTCTGGTTGGCTATGTTGGCGGCGCGCTGGCGCATGCGGGCGCGTTCGACCGTGCGGATGGAACCGTGCGCATGCCGACGCTGATGGCGTACGGCTTTGCATCGGGTTTGCTGTACGGCGTGGTGATCAACGCGTATGACATCATCGGTTTTGTGCAGCCGCTCACGTGGGCGGGAGCCGTGGCGCGTCTTGCCACGGCAGTGCCGTTCGATATCACACACGGCCTCGCGACCTGCGTGTTCTTGGCCGCCCTGTACAGGCCCTGGTGTCGCCGCATCAACCGCGTCGTCGCGAAGTACGGGCTGTAATGGCGGTTGCGCCGGGGTGGGAATCAATACTGCAGAAGTGCCATTTTAAAACTATGCCGGTTTACGGGGCTAGATTGGCGCAGACAGACCATACCGGCTTTTTTCGAAATTGAGCAAGCCGTTCACCTGCGGTTTTATTATCTCGGAATTGCGTATGGTTGGGGGGTTCGCGATTCAGCCCCGTAAACCGGCATAGTTTTGAAATGGCCGGCTGATATGACGGGCATCGTGGTCCTCAAGAGCCTAATTGATCCGTTTTCTTCTGTCCCCAGACGTCCCCAGGGAATCAGTTGACGGCGGCCGCAACGAAACTGGCCCATCTACTACGTTTAGCCTTATACCCCCGACCATGACCGCGTTTTATGAAAAACCGCAGGCTTTCTACCTGCGGTTTTCTTTTTGCGTTGTTCGCTGTGGTTGAGGGCGGTGGCTTAAACGTAGTAGATGGGCCAGTTTCGTGGCGGGCGGGTCGCGTGGATTCCCTCGCGAGGTGAAAATGATCCCTTTTCCTCTGTCCCCTAGAGGAATTACTTGGGGCTAGAGCTCTAGCGTGAGGGTGACGGGGCAGTGGTCGCTGCCAAAGATGTCGCCGCGGATGCCGGTGTCGCGAACGTTGGCGGCGATCGAATCGCTTACCAGAAAGTAATCGATGCGCCAGCCGGCGTTGTTCTTGCGGGCATTAAAGCGATAGCTCCACCAGCTGTAGACGCCCTCGACGTCGGGGTTTGCCGCGCGCCAGGTATCGGTAAAGCCGGCGTTGAGCAGCTCGGTAAACTTGCCGCGTTCCTCGTCCGAAAAGCCTGCGTTGCCGCGGTTGGACTTGGGGTTCTTAAGGTCGATCTCCTCATGCGCCACGTTAAAGTCGCCGCAGGTTACGACGGGTTTGCCGGTCTCGCGCTCGAGCGCGTTCAAAAAGCCGCGGTAGGCATCGTCCCAGGCCATACGCACGTCGATGCGCGCGAGCTCATTTTGTGCGTTGGGCGTGTAGACATCCACAAACCAGAATTTGTCGAACTCGAGCGCGCAGACGCGGCCCTCGGTTGCGGCTTGGGCGACGAGCACGGCCGCCTCGCCTCCGCCGGCGTAGGGCAGCAGCGCATCGGCGCGCAGTACGCGCAGCGGCTCCTGGCGGCTAAAGACCGCGGTGCCCGAATAGCCTTTACGCTCGGCGTAGCTCCAGGTTTGGTGATAGCCGGGCAGGTCAATATCGACCTGGCCCTCCTGCAGCTTGGTCTCTTGCAGTGCCAGGATATCGACGTCGAGTTCTTGCGCGATCTGGATAAAGCTCGGGTCCTTTTTGAGCACGGCGCGCAGGCCGTTGACGTTCCACGAGGCGAAAGTGTAAGTCTGAGGCATGGTGTCCTTTCGACGGGGTTGGCAGGCTTAAGATTAGCGCAACAGGGGCGGGGTGGGATCCGCGCATGCTGACTTAAAGGCCGCATGCTGGGACGTCGCTCAACGCTGCCCGACTAACAAGGACGGAGGACTCATATGACGCAGGCAATATCGGACCCCAGGCAGGCCTCCGCCGCGCTGGCGGATCTGTTTGACACCCACAAGCGCGTGGTCTTCTTTGGCGGCGCTGGTGTTTCCACGGCGAGTGGCATCCCCGATTTCCGCAGCGTGGACGGCCTGTATCACCAGCAGTTTGCCTATCCGCCCGAGACCATGCTCTCGCATAGCTTTTATGAGGCGCATCCGGCCGAGTTCTTCGACTTCTACCGCACCAAGATGATCGCGCTTGGCGCCAAGCCCAACCGCTGCCACACCAAGCTGGCCGAGCTGGAGCGCGCCGGAAAGCTAAATGCCGTGGTGACGCAAAATATCGACGGTCTGCATCAGATGGCCGGCTCGCAGCGTGTGTTTGAGCTGCACGGATCGGTCCATCGAAACATTTGCCAGTCGTGCGGCGCGGTCTATAGCGCCGAGTGGATTTGCTCGCGCGAGCACGAGGACGCCGCGGGTGTGCCCGTGTGTCCTGCGTGCGGCGGGCGCATCAAGCCCGATGTGGTGCTCTACGAGGAGCCGCTCGATGAGCGTGTGCTGACCGGCGCCGTTGCCGCCATCGCCGCGGCCGATGCCCTCATTGTGGGCGGGACCTCGCTCGTGGTGTATCCGGCGGCGGGCCTTACGCGCTACTTTACCGGCGATACGCTGGCCATTTGCAATCTTGCTCCCACCGATCAGGATGCAAATGCCGACCTGCTGATTTCTTGCGACATCGCGGCCGCGTTTGCGTTCTAGCCCGTGTGCGCGGATACAATAGAAAGACTAATTGCAAAGCAACCCCGCCGCCTGCGCCCGAGCGCGGCGGCGCGGGCATTTTAGGAGGATGTTCATGGCGAACGATAGTAAGACATGGCGGTGCGGAAAGTACGAGCTCAGCTTTGACCGCCCGCGCATCATGGGCGTCCTCAACGTGACGCCCGATTCGTTTAGCGATGGCGGGGAGCACTTCGACCCGGATGCCGCCCCGCGCCGCAAGGCGCAGCGCGTCGAGGATCAGCGTCGGGGGCAGGAAGTAGGGTGAGCAGATGCGCACCCGCTGTCTGGCCCGGACGACGGCCGCTGCGAAAGCCTCGGCGATGGTCAGCCGCGAGGGGCCCTCTTCGGACCAGGCCAGCTGGATCGGCAGGCGCTGCCGGATGCCGTGCGGGGCGACGTAACGGCGCAGGTCGAGACATTCGTCCGTGACCCGCGCCCAGTCGGCGATGAAGAGCCGCTGCAAGTCCTTCACGGCGTCGCCCTCGATGCGGAGGTGCTCGTCGCGCCACTTGCCCATGTAATCTCCGTCGAGGTAGTATTTCGCAATGTTTATGCCACCCAAGTAGGCGACCTTTCCGTCCGTAACGACTATTTTGCGGTGGTTGCGGCGGGTGACGCGCGTGGTGAACCACGGGAAACGCACCGGTTCGAAAGCCGCCGTCTCGACGCCCGCCTCGTGCATGCGGCGCAGCATCGTGCGGCTGAGCCGCCACGAGCCGACGGCGTCGTAGATGACGCGCACTTCGAGTCCCGCACGGGCTTTGCGTATCAGGATTTCGGCGATGGTGCGTCCGATGCGGTCGTCGCGGATGATGTAGTACTCCATGTGGATCGACCGCACGGCCCGCTGGAGCGAGGCGATCAGCGCCGTGAAGGCGTTGTTGCCGTTGTGGAGCAGTTCGACGCTGTTGTGGCGGGTGATGCGTGTGCCGCAGCCCCGTGCGATGATCTGTCCGAGACGGTCGCCGCGGTATGCGCGGCGTTCCGCCGCCGGGAGGTGCGGCCGGTAACCAGCCAGTACGTAGAGCAGCGTGCCGGCTACGGGGAGCAGCAGGATCAGCGCCAGCCACGCCGCAGCCGACGCGGGCAGACGTTTCTGTCGGGTGACGAGCGGAACGGCTCCGAGCGTCCATGCGATGTGAATTGCAAGCAGCAGATACATAACCCGTGCGTGAGGGCATACTCCGTGCCATGCAGGTTGAAAAAAGATTTGGAAATTCGGAATATACTTCCTATCTTTGCTGTATAATGAAAATCAGGGTTCTGGCCTTCACCGGTCAGGATTCTTATTTTTTTACGATGTTTAATTCGAAACTCCTCCTCTGCGGAGGGGGATTCAGGAAGGTTTTAGATGCGGGGCGGGCGTTTTCGGATGCCTAAAGAGAGTTCGACGGGTTCCGGCATTTGAAATCTTTCGCGGTGTTATGAAACTGAATACGTCGGACTCGTATAAAATTATGGCAAAAGAGATTATCTATCTGACAGCGGAGGGGTACAAGAAACTCAGGGACGAGCTCGACCACATGCGTTCCGTCGAGCGTCCTGCAATTTCGGCGGCGATTGCCGAAGCGCGCGACAAGGGCGACCTTTCGGAGAACGCAGAGTACGACGCTGCCCGCGAGGCGCAGGGTATGCTGGAGATGCGTATAGCCAAGCTGGAGGATTCGCTTGCCAACGCACGGGTGATCGACGAGTCGAAAATCGACAAGAGCAAGGTGCAGATTCTGAGCAAAGTGACGCTGCTGAATCACAACACCAAGAAGGAGATGGTCTACACCATCGTCGCCGAGCACGAAGCCAACCTGCGCGAGGGCAAGCTGGCCATCGGCACGCCGATCGCCAAAGCGCTGCTGGGCCACAAGAAGGGCGACCGGGTCGACGTGGAGGTTCCCGCCGGAACGATTCACTTCGAGATCCTCGACATCAGCATTTAGGCGCCCGTTCCCGCAGGGCAGCGGGCCGCATCGTCCGCTCCCGGCCGGGTGCAGGACACGACATACATCCCCGTTTGTGGGTATTTTTGCAGGACCGTTTTGTGCGGTCCTTTTTTTGTGCTACTTTTGGCTGCAGAAAGATGATACGCAAAGCACCCAAACGAATATACGCCGCTCTGCTGCTGCTGATTCTGGTCGCAGCGTACGCAGGACACAAGGTCCACATCTACAAGGAGGACCCTGCGCATTTCGCCGCGCTCTGCGGCGATCTGATGCCCGACAACGGCGCGCATCAGATCGTGGTGGAACGCTGTATCGTCGACGACTTCTATTTCTTCCCCTATCTCGACGCAGTACAGCCCGCGCACTCGTTCTATTGCGGGATGCTGGGCGTTCTGATGCCCGAAGCCACGCAGTGCAGACGCTGCATGCCGGTTCCGGGCGTTTCGCTGCGCGCGCCTCCCGCGGCGTAACCCGCAATCCCCTTCCCATCCTGTTTTTTGCCGGGCCGTGCGGTCCGGCGGGTTACGTATGTCATTCAAACAATCCGATAAGCAATGAAAAAATATCTGTTGCCGGCACTCTTCATGTGCCTGTATGCCGGTGCGTCGGCCGCGGAGACGCCGAAGAAGAGCACCGACGCCAATCTTTTCGGCCACGTCGTGGACCGTGAAACCCATGAACACCTTCCCTATGCGACCGTCGCCGTGACAGGCACGGCATTCGGCACCACGACCGACGCGTCGGGACACTATTTTCTGAAAAACCTGCCCGAAGGCGAGCTGACGCTCGAAGTCCGTGCGCTGGGGTACGCCGTGCTGGAGAAAAAGGTGACGCTCGAACGGGGACAGACCCTCGAACTGAATTTCGAGGTGGTGCAGAGCGGCATTTCGATGGACGAAGTGGTCGTCTCGGCCAGCCGCTCGGCCACGCTGCGGCGCGAAGCGCCTGCGCTGGTGAGCGTGCTGGACGCCGCGCTGTTCGAGAAAACGAACGCTTCGTGTCTGGCGCAGGGGCTTTCGTTCCAGCCCGGCGTGCGGGTCGAGGACGACTGCCAGAACTGCGGCTTCGCGCAGGTGCGCATCAACGGACTCGACGGCCATTATTCGCAGATTCTCGTCGATTCGCATCCGGTCTTTTCGGCCCTGACGGGCGTCTACGGACTGGAGCAGATTCCGGCCAACATGATCGAGCGGGTCGAGGTGCTGCGCGGTGGCGGTTCGGCGCTGTACGGCTCGTCGGCCATCGGCGGCACGATCAACGTCATCACCAAGGAACCTTCGCGCAATTCGGCGCAATTGGCGCATACGCTGACCTCGCTCGGCGGCAGCAACTCCTACGACAACAACACGATGCTCAATGCGTCGCTCGTGACCGAGAGCGGCCGTGCGGGGCTTTGCGTCTTCGCTCAGAACCGCCACCGTTCGGGGTACGACCACGACGGCGACGGATTTACCGAGCTGCCCCTGATCAACAGCCGGTCGGCCGGCATGCGGTCGTTCTTCCGCACGGGCGCCTATTCGCGCATCACGGCGCAGTACCACCACATCGACGAATACCGCCGCGGCGGCGACCTGCTGGACCTGCCGCCCCACGAGGCGATGGTGGCCGAGCAGACCGACCACTCGATCGACGGCGGAAGCCTTTCGTTCGACATCTCGTCGGCCGACCGCCGCAACCGTTTCAACGCCTATGCGTCGTTCCAGAATACGGCCCGCAAGAGCTACTACGGCAGCAAGCAGGACCCCGACGCATACGGTACGACGCACGACCTTACGGTCGCGGCGGGCGTACAGTACGTCCATGCGTTCCGGAAACTGCTTTTCATGCCCGCCGAACTGACGCTCGGCAGCGAATACAGCTACGACGACCTGAACGACCGTTCGATCGGCTACGACATCAACACCGCCCAGACGGTGCATATCGTGGGCGGCTACCTGCAGAACGAATGGAAAACGAAGAGATGGTCGCTGCTGATCGGCGGACGTTTCGACAAGCATAATCTGGTGGACCACGTGATTTTCAGTCCCCGCGCAAATATTCGTTTCAACCCTTCGGAGGCGGTGAACCTGCGCGTGAGCTATGCGGGCGGCTATCGGGCACCGCAGGCCTTCGACGAGGACATGCATATCGCCGTGGTGGGCGGCAAGCGGGTCCGCATCCGGCTCGCCGACGACCTCAAGGAGGAGCGTTCGCACAGCGTGAGCCTTTCGGCCGACCTTTATCACAACTTCGGCAGGGTGCAGACCAACCTGCTGGTCGAGGGGTTCTATACGATTCTCGACGACGTCTTCGCACTGCGCGATCTGGAAGATACGGACGACGGAGGCAAGATCAAGGAGCGTTACAACGGTTCGGGCGCCGCCGTGCGCGGCTTCAACGTCGAGGGGCGGGCGATTTTCACCCGCTGGTTCGAACTGCAGGCGGGCGTAACCCTCCAGCAGAGCCGCTATAAGGAGCCTGAACAGTGGAGCGAGGACGCCGACGTGCCGCCCGTGCGCCGCATGTTCCGCACCCCCGACGCCTACGGCTACTTCACGGCGTCGTTCAAGCCGGTCCGGAACTTCACGGCCGACCTGACGGGAACCTGCACCGGCTCGATGCTCGTGCAGCACATGGCCGGATCGGGCGTCGCGCAGGATGCGGCCGTCTCGACGCCGTCGTTCTTCGATATGAACGTCCGCCTGTCGTACGACCTGCGTATCTACAAGGAGATAACCTTGCAGCTTTACGGGGGCGTGCAGAACCTCTTCAATGCCTACCAGAAGGATTTCGACAAGGGCGCCGACCGCGATTCGGGCTATATCTACGGTCCGTCGCTGCCCCGCAGCTGGTTCGTCGGCGCGAAGTTCAGTTTCTGAGTCCGCGCTGCTGCGACCGGCATAAAAGGCTGCCCTTTCGGGGGCAGCCTTTTGCGTGTGGCGGCGGTCTCTGCGGGCCGTTTCGGATGCGTGTGGCGGCGGTTTTTGCGGACTGTTTCGGATACGTGTCGCGGCCCGGAATCCTGTGCCGGGTTTTGCGGGGGATCGGTTGTGACGCCTGCGCAAAGTCGCCGGAATGTCCGGCCGGGTGCGGAGAATTTCATCCGGGAAACAAAAAGCCGCCCCGGATTCCGGGGCGGCCTTGCCGTATATCTTGGCGCGGAACTAGATCGCCTTGATCTCGTGGAGCACGTTGTTGGTCTTGCGGACCGCGTCGGCCGAAGCTGCGAACTTCTCGGCCTCTTCCTTCGAAAGGTCGATCTTCACGATCTTCTCGATGCCCTTGCGGCCGATGATCGCGGGAACGC
>OGPU01001559.1_pt1 | contig 19024 bp, 9 predicted proteins | sample 1552991 | NCBI WGS metagenome assembly OGPU01 (sample SAMEA2580296, study PRJEB22360) | human gut metagenome | biome: human gut; feature: human-associated habitat; material: faeces | place: Denmark | collected 2008/2010 | reverse complement strand
CGAAAGGCGTGAAAGAGGGGGATTTCACGATGATCTACGGTTTCCCGGGCAACACGCAGGAGTACATCCTCTCCGACGCCGTGGCCTACATCGCCGAGCGTTCCGACCCGGCCAAGATCGCCATCCGCACGGGCCGTCTCGACATCATCACCAAAGCGCAGGAGTCCGACCCCGCGCTGCGCATCCACTACGCCGCCAAGCACGCCTCGATCGCCAACGCCTGGAAAAAATGGCAGGGCGAAGCGCTGGGCATCGACCGCCGCGGAACCGTCGCAGCGAAATTCGATTACGAGACGCAGTTCGGACTGTGGTCCGTGGGACGTCCCGAATACGCCGGCGTAGTGATGGGCCTGCGCGCCGAGTACGACCGGATCATGGACGCCTATTTCGCTTACGAAATCACGCGCGAAACGCTCTCGACGCTGCCGGCAGCCTACACCCCCGAAGAACGGGCCGAAGAGTGCTTCGCCCGGCGCAAGTTCGCCGAGCAGGCGCTCTGGCGCCATGCGTTCCGCGAATACGGCCGTTGCCCGAAGGTTTACCGCACGCCCTCCTACGCCGAAGGCATGGCCCGTTACAAATCGCCGGAAGCCTACGCCGACGCCCTTTTCGAGGCCGTATGGGAAGGCTCCGACAGCGTGGCCATGCAACCCGCAGTCAGACTGCGCGAAGAGACCAAACGCATGCTCGACCATATCTCGTGGATGCTGGGAACCAAGTCGCTGCGCAACCTCAACAGCAAAATCCTCAACGAACTTTATACTACTTATATAAAAGGGCTGCGCGAATGGGACCGCGAGCGGGCCTTCTATCCCGACGCCAACCTGACGCTCCGCGTGGCCTACGGCTCCGTGGCCGGATACGAGTACGCCGACGGCGAATACCACAAACCGCAGACGACGCTCGACGGCATCATCGCCAAGGACAATCCCGAAATTTACGACTACGACATTCCGCAGTCGCTGCGCGACCTCTACGCTTCGAAGAACTACGGCCGCTGGGGCACGGTGATCGACGGCCGCAGGACCGTGCCGGTCTGCTTCCTGGCGACGAACCACACCACAGGCGGCAATTCGGGATCGCCGGTGCTGAACGCCGGGGGCGAACTCATCGGCATCAATTTCGACCGCACGTGGCGTTCGACGATGAGCGACATCGCCTTCGACCCTGCGATCTGCCGCAACATCGCCGTGGACATCCGCTACGTGCTGTTCGTTGTGGACCGTGTCGGCGGAGCGGGCTACCTGCTCAAGGAGATGACGCTCAAATAAAGCATTCCGGGACCGCCGCAGAACGACCCGGGCGGTCCCCATGCAAATTTTGTCGTTTTTTCCGCAAAAATTTTGCGAATCGCAAAATAGTGTCTATATTTGCACTCCCGAAAGTTGCTTCGGGGATGCAATGCCCAGGTGGTGAAATTGGTAGACACGCTACTTTGAGGGGGTAGTGAACAATTACGTTCGTGCAAGTTCGAGTCTTGTCCTGGGCACTAAGAACCCCGTTAGAGGAAACTCTGACGGGGTTTTATATTTTCTGTGTCCGCACCATGTCCGCATTTTCTAACAACATCCGGCTCACACATAAAATCGTATGAAAAAATAGACGAGTTCCCGCGATAGGGAATTCGTCTAATATTTATTTTTTTATTGTCGGCATATTCTGAATAACGACTCCTTGCAATAATTTTCCATTAACCTTTTTATTGCTTTTAACCCCATCTGCACTCCATGTTCCCCATTGCTTAAAGAAAAATGGAATATGATTAGTTTCGGCCTGTCGCTTAATGTTTAAGACCCATTCTTCTTTCATAGGACGGGCCTGTACCCCACTTTCACCTCCGACAATAACCCAATTTATTCCCTTAAGATCCAATTCACCCAAATCTTCGAGAAGCGGCTCACATGAAATGAATCGAATTGGAGCTTTCAAATGTCGTATATAATCCAAAAGATTAGGCGGTTTCATTTTTAGATGGGATGAAGGAACGAAAAGCAACTGTGCTATTTTCGGCAGATTGCAAAGAACCTCTAACCTCAAACAACTGGAGCAAAAAGTAATAAATTGTCAAAAAAGCAAGGGATATTTTTATTGTAGACTTTGTCACGTTACTATTCTGTATAAATTTTACTGTTTTTTGCAATTCGGTTTCAGATACAAGGCAAATCGCTTAATTTGTTAACGATAACAAATTAAGCGACCTTTTGATTCTAAAAGTTCCTATCGAGTTATTGAAAAACAAAAAACTATAGATTTATTTGCAATTAGCTTTCCTATATTCTTTGGGGGATAACCCGAATCGAGCTGCGAACTCCTTATAAAAATAAGATTTACTGCTGAACCCCGATTTGTACATGATTTCCTGTACGGTCAACTGTGTTGTCCGGAGAAGTTTAGAAGCGTGATCCAAACGGACCATCCGGATATATTCTCCAGGCGTTTTCCCCGTGAGTTCTTTCAGCTTTTCATAAAGCGAAGTTTTTCCGATGCCGATGAAATCGGAAATGGCCGTCGGATTGAGTGATTCGTCATCGATGTTATTTTCGATGAAAACGACGATTTCGTGCAACATCCGTTCATCTTCATGATGAAGCGTAATTCCTTCGCGCACGGTCACGTCCGAACGTGCCGAATTGAAATACTCTTTCAATACCGTGCGTTTGTGTAATAATTGTTCGACTGTCGCTAAAATATGACGGGGATGGAACGGTTTGGTGATGTAAGCGTCGGCGCCGTGTTCTACTGCTACGATACGATCTTCAATGGACAGTTTTGCTGAAACGCTTACGATCGGGATATGAGCCGTACGTTCATCGGAACGGATGCGGTCAATCAACCCGATTCCGTCGAGTCTGGGCATGACGATGTCGCACAAGACTAAGTCGGGCAGGTTTTGCCGTAGCATTTCGAGTCCGTTGTTACCGTCATTGGCCGTCAGTACGGTGTAATGTGGGGCCAGAATATCGCGGAATAGTTCACGCACATTATAATCGTCCTCTACGACCAATACCGTAAAACGCGTTTGTTCGATCTGCATTTTCGGCACATGGAGGGCGCCTGCTTCCTGTGTCGGTTGTACAGGCGTTACATCAGGAAGCGGCATGGGCGGAACGATGACTTGGAACTCAACATATTCATTTAACCGGCTCTCCACTGAAATCCGTCCGCCGAGCAGTTCGGTAAGCCCCTTGGTAAGATTTAGCCCGATTCCCGTACTTATGGCATGGCGTTGTTGGGTATGTTCGAAAATCCGGAACCTGTTGAATACCTCGGCACACTGCTTTTCTGTAAGGCCCCGTCCGGAATTACGTACACGGAACCGAATGGAGCCGTCCGGTTGCATATTGAGCCAGATTCGGATATATCCTTTTTCCGGCGTATATTTGAATGCATTGGAAAGAAGATTGAAAATGATCTTTTCCAGTGCATTCCGGTCCGTTGTAAAAGGTTCTGTCCCACCGATATGCACCGATAGTTCGATTCTGCTTTCACCTGCTATCTCCGTATAATTGTCTACGATGGAATTGAGCATGGAACTCAAATTGATAGTTTCTGCACGGAGAACCGTATGTCCGGAATCTGCCTTGCGGAACTCCATCAACTCATTGAGCAACTGCTGCATTCGATCAGCATTATTTTTGATGAGGTGCACGTACCGCTTTGCATAGTTATCCAGTTCCACTCGTTCGAGTAACTGCTGTGCGGGACCGTAAATCAGGGTCAACGGCGTGAAGAACTCGTGAGCGATGTTCTCGAAGAAGTTGAGTTGTGATTCGTGCATCTTTTGTTGCTGCCGTTTTTCGATATGCTCCAACAAAAGTTGCCGGTTCAACCGGATTCTGTTGCGAATGACTGAATAGACGATCGCTGTGATCAGTGCCGACAAAACGAAATAAGCGAAAATAGCCCACCCGCTGAACCACCATGGATGCCCTACATGCAGTTCGAACATGGACGTTGACTTACTCCACACACGGTCTCCGTTTGTATAGCGCACCTCGAGCTGGTAACGCCCCGGCGGCAGTCGGGTGATGGAAACGGTGGGGTTGCTTCCATTGTAGATCCATGCATCTGAAAAATCGGCGATTCGATATGCGAATACGCAGTTTTCATTGTTGATCAGATCGCCGACACAAAATGTTAACGACACATGGGCTTCGTCGTAGGCTAAGTTCAGCACGTTCGTTTTCACCCGATCATAAACATTCAACTCCTTGTTGTTGATCCGCAAGCCGGCAAGCCTGATTTCGGGCTCAAAATTACGCAGGCGCATTTCTTCCGGATTGAAATAGCTGAAACCTGCCACACCCCCGAAAAAGACATCCATTTCATTATCTCGGAAATAGGCTCCATCCGAAAACTCATCGTTTTGCAAACCATTGCGAGATGTGTACTGAATTGTCTTTCCGGAAAGCCGGTCAATGCAAGTTATGCCGTTGCCTGTACTAATCCATAAATTACCGGCCAAATCTTCCACGATACCGTGAACCGCCGGATCTCCCAGTTCATTTTCACCCGGGAATCCCGTGATCCGCATCTGTCCATCTTTTTCCGCCAACCGATTCAATCCGTAACTGGTTCCGGCCCACAACCCGCCGTCTGCTCCTTGGATCAGCGAAAGAATGTCTCTATTTTTTTCTCCTGCGGTCTCTGCCGGGTCATCGGTATTTTCGAATCGCTCCCAACGGGTGTCAAACCGCACGACACCGCCACCGCGGGTCCCGAGCCAGAGTATATTGGGATCGGTGCCGCGGACGATGGAATAAATAATGTTGCTGCCCAGAGCGGCATGGGCTCCCGAAGCTTTGTACTGCCGGATGTCGCGGGCGACGTATCCTTTCCTTGGGTGGTATTCCACGCGAATGCGGATTAAGCCCGAACCCGAGGTCCCGGCCCACAGGAGCGAGTCGCCATGGCTGAAAGCGAGGCTGTATATCGACTTGACAGAAAAATCGTCCGCCGGAAGGTACAATCGGCTCGGAATATCTTTCCCGCGCGGCAAATAGTTGATTCCCTTGCCTTCTGTCCCGATGAAGATATCTCCGCGGCTGTTCTTGCGCATACTGTAAACGGTATTGGAGATCAGTCCCTGTGCCGTGGTAATCTCTCCTGTAATCATTCGTGTGCGTTTGTCGAACAATCTGATCCCTTCGCCTTTCGTCCCTACCAGTATCGTACCATCGTCCCGTCGGGCAAAACAACGGACCGGATAGGCGGTATGAACCGTTCGGAAAGGTGAGGTATATTCGAAAATCTTCAACAGCCCCCGCCCGTCGGTTCCTACCCAAACGATCTCCTGAGATCCGGCATAGAGCGAAAACACTGCCGTTCGGGAAGGAAACGCATCGATGGACTCGGTACGCCTCGTATGCAGATTGTAACGGACGAGTCGGTCTCCGTTTCGATCCGTGAGAAAAAGCGATCCGTTTCGATAAGCGATTCGTCCGATCTGCGGCAATCCGGTTTCGATCGAGAGTCGTTCTCGCGTACGAAGATCTACCGTTTCCAATGTCTTCCCGTAATTTATCACCAGCATATTCCCGGCTAAGACCATGTCCGACACCGGACGTTCCGTTTCCAGGGGGGACTCCTCTGTGAGAACGGGAATCTTACCGCTCTCGTCGAGCAGCAATCGGTAGCACCGGATCTCCCGCGATTCGGTTAGCAGATAGATGCGGTCGGTATCGTCGAGCAGCATGGATAGCACCGCAGAATCGCCTCCGCGGACCGGAACGAACTGAGATTCTTTGTCTTCTGTCCGATAAAGATAGAATCCCTGCTGTTTCACACAGACCAGCATCTCCTGCCGGGAGGTTTTTCCCATCAGGCACGATAATGTTCCTTTCGGCGAAATGTTTTCGTACCCGGGGCGATAGTTGGTGAAAAGTTGTGTTCGTTCATCCCAGCGACTCACACAATCGTTCGTCACTACCCATATCGTAAGCGAATCCTGTTCAATAATTTGCCGGACAACATTGTTGCCGATGCTTCCTGGGGAATTCCGCTTATGCCGGTAGATTCGGAACGTCCGTCCGTCGTAGACATTCAGCCCGTCCCAGGTTCCTACCCAAAGCCGGTGGCGCGAATCTTCGCAGAAACAGTTTACGGAATTGTTCGACAATCCGTTCTCATTGGACAATCGTTCGAGCATATATTGTTCCCCCGCATGAGTGGCCAAGCCCGTCAGGCAGAATGTCAGAATGAGTAACGGATATTTCAGCTGTTTCATATTGCTAAGATAACGAGCCGGACCGGGAAAACAAAATTTTGCCTCCCGGGAAAATCGAGACAGAGCTTTTTTCGGAACAGAGAGGACCTTTTTCAAAAGCGTAGAATACGTTTTCTGAAGAATAGAGAACTATGTTGTCCCGACGGTTGTCTATTTTTGCAAAACCTAAATTAACCATTATGAGGAAATCATTCAATGTCATTTTGCTCCTAATGGCCGGGATCATGGTTTCCGGCTGCGGAGGTGCGGGGCGTTCCGGAACGGAAAGCGCCACAGACGGAAATAGGTTGCCGGAATGGGCCTTGGGCGGATTCGTCCGTCCCGCAGAGGTTAATCCCGTTATCCAGCCTGATCCGCGAGTCAAATTTTTCTGTCCGATGCGCAAGGATTCTGTCGGATGGATGGAAAGCGATACGTTCAATCCGGCGGCAACCGTCAAGGACGGAAAGATCTGCGTGCTTTTCCGTGCCGAGGATAATTCGGCGACGGGTATCGGCAAACGCACTTCGCGCATAGGTTTGGCGCAAAGCGAGGACGGCGTAACGATGGAACTCCGGCATGATCCGGTACTTTTCCCGACAGAGGATGCCTTGAAGTCGTACGATTGGCCGGGCGGATGTGAAGATCCGCGCATTGCCGTAACCGAAGATGGCACCTATGTAATGCTTTACACATCGTGGAACCGCCGGATTCCGCGGCTCTGTGTGGCTACGTCGCGAGATTTGGTGAATTGGACGAAACACGGCTACGCTTTTCAGAAAGCTTACTCAGGGCGTTTCCTCGATTTGAAGAGCAAATCGGGATCGATCGTAACCAAACTCGACGGCGATAAACTCGTCATCTCGCGCGTAAACGGTAAATATCTGATGTATTGGGGTGAACGGATGATCAATATTGCCACGTCGGATGACCTGATCAACTGGACTCCGGAATTGGATGAAAACGGAGAACTGAAAGGCGTGGTCTATCCGCGGAATGGCTATTTCGATAGTGCGCTGACCGAATGCGGTCCTCCGGCTGTGCTGACCGATAAAGGCATCCTTTTGCTTTACAACGGTAAGAACCGGGTTGACGCCCACCGCGACATGCGTTATCCGGCAGGGACTTATTCCGCAGGACAGCTTTTGTTCGACTCGGAGGATCCGGGAAAGGTACTCGGGCGTCTTGACGTGCCGTTCTTCCGTCCGGTGGATGATTTCGAGAAGAGCGGGCAGTATAAAGACGGTACGGTCTTCATTGAAGGATTGGTTTATTACAAATCCAAATGGTATCTTTACTACGGCTGTGCCGACTCGCACGTCGGGGTTGCCGTCTACGATCCGGAGGTCGAGACGCCCGGAGATTCCGTACCGGAAACGACTGAGCTATGAAACGGATACTTGGACTATTTCTGTTATTGGCATCGGGAATGTTCGCCGGAGCACAAACTCTCACCGTAGCCAGTTACAACCTCCGAAACGCCAATCCGAAAGATGCGGCTCAGGGAGACGGATGGGCGCAACGATGCCCCGTCATCGCCGATCTCGTCCGTTTCCACGATTTCGACATTTTCGGTGCGCAGGAGGTGCTTCATGGCCAACTGCTGGACCTGCTTGCGGTTTTGCCCGATTATGATTATATCGGTGTGGGACGTGACGACGGTGTTGAAAAAGGCGAATACGCTCCGATTCTCTACAAGCGCGACCGGTTCCGGCTCCTTGACTCTGGACACTTTTGGCTGGCTGAAGATTCCACCCGGCCTGTCAAAGGCTGGGACGCTGCTTACGTACGCATTTGCACTTGGGGCCGGTTTCTCGACAGGAAAAGCCGCAAACGGTTCTGGTTTTTCACGTTGCATACCGATCACAAAGGTCAGCGTTCACAGATAGAAAGCTGTCGGTTGGTATTGGACAAGATCCGGGAGATGTGCCGCGGTGAACGTGTCGTTCTCACGGGAGATTTCAACGTGGGCGAAACGAGTGACTGCCATGCGCTGCTGTGTGAATCCGGAATACTTGGCGACGCTTACGATGCGGCGCCGATCAGGCTGGCAACCACTGGCACGGAAAATTGGTTCGATCCCGATGTGAAGACTTTCCGGCGTATCGATCACGTTTTCATAACACCCGGTTTCCGGCCGTTGCGCTACGGCATTCTGACCGACACTTATCGAGTTCCGACTGACACGGCGGGAAAATACCGGGCACACACGCCTTCGGATCATTTCCCTGTCGTCGTGGAACTGGACTATTGAGTATTGGCAGAAACGGCCTCGAAATGTCGTGGCGGGACTTATCTTTTGTCCGGTATGCCATTTCGGATCAATTCGTAAATCTACTAACTGAATAAATTATGAAACATTTTCAAAACCATCGGCTGTTCCGGACGCTCGTCGGAGCGATACTGCTCTTGATATCGTTCTTTGCGGTTAGTCCGGTCGCCGCACAGACCTCACAGTCTGTCGTATCGGTCTCCGGTCGAGTGACCGACGCTTCGGGACAACCGATCCCCGGTGCCAGTGTCATTGTGAAAGGCACGACCATCGGTGTTACTACAACCGACAACGGTTCGTTTTCCCTGCACAATGTCGCGACAGGGGCCACGGTCGTTGTTTCGTTCATGGGTTATGCCGACCAAGAGTTCAGCGTACTTGCCTCGAAAGATGTTTACGATGTCGTATTAGCCGAGGATGATACCCTAATCGACGATGTGGTCGTCGTAGGTTACGGCACCCAGAAAAAAGCGAATCTGACCGGCGCAGTAGCACAGGTCACGTCGAAAGAGTTGGAAAATCGCCCGGTCGCCAATCTCGGACAGGCTTTGCAGGGTATGGTTCCCAATCTCAACGTGACGGTTTCTTCGGGCAAGCCCGGTGCAGGAGCCAGTTTCCAGATTCGCGGCACGGGTTCGCCCAACGGCGGCAGTCCGCTGATTCTTGTCGATGGCGTGGAGAGTTATCCCGACCGCATCAACGCCAACGACATCGAAACGATTTCCGTGCTGAAAGATGCGGCCTCGGCTGCCATCTACGGTGCAAAAGCCGCTTTCGGCGTGATTCTGATCACCACGAAGAGCGGTAGCCGGAATCAGAAAGCAACGGTATCCTACGATGGCTATTTCGCTTTCTCGGCGCCGACGACCTCTACCGATTACGAGACTCGCGGCTATTATTCGGCCGGCATCGCCGATTTCTTCATGGAGTCGGGTCGCGGCGTACGTTATACCAATTACACCCAGGCCGACTATCAGGCCATGTGGGAACGGCGTAACGACAAGACCGAACATCCCGATCGTCCGTGGGTCATCATCAACAACCGCTTTGGACGCGAAAACTACGTCTACTTGGCCAACTTCGACTGGTACAACTACCTCTACGACATGAGCCGTCCCACGACCGATCACAATATCAGCATTTCGGGTGGCAGTGACAAGATGTCTTATCTCGTCAGCGGCCGGTATTATTCGCAGGACGGAGTACAGAAACTCGGAGACGACGGCTATAAATCGTACAATATCCGTTCGAACCTTTCGTTCGAGGTGCGCCCGTGGCTCGAAATTAAGAATTCCACACGCATGTTTAGCGGCCGCTATACTTATTCGGGAGTGGAGAGCGAATCGACCAACTGGCGCCGTCCGGGAATGCACTGTCTGGCCAGTTTCGTTCCGATGAATCCCGACGGAACGTCTGTGGCTTATACTTCTCTGACTTACTCTTCGACGCACTTCCCGTCGGACGGATGGGTCGCTATGATGCAACAGGGAGGTACCGGAGGCCACAATCTGACTCAGGAAATGGCCACCAAATTCGATTTCATCTTCAAAATTCATAAAAATCTGACGGCACAGGCCGATTTCGGTTATAAGAAAGGGTACCTGCGCAATGACTACCGGGAGATGGATGTACAGTATTCGAAATACCCGGGTGAGGTGGAGACGATGACAACCAATTACTCCGACTCTTATCGGGAGGTAGTCTACGATCAGAATTTCTATACGGCGAATGCGTTCGCCACCTACAAAAACGATTGGAACGGACACAACCTGGAGGTGATCGGAGGTTTCAACTACGAGACACGCCGCCATCGAGATCTGAAAGTTACACGTGAAGATCTGCTGACTAAGGATCTCTCGGATTTTAATCTCGCAGTGGGTGAAATCCCCGAACTTATCGGAGGCCGCGACGAACGTGCAACCGTAGGCGTCTTCTATCGAGCAGCCTACAACTATAAGGGACGCTATTTGTTCGAGGTAGACGGCCGTTATGACGGATCGTCGAAGTTCCCCCGCGGGGATCGCTTCGGATTCTTTCCGTCGTTTTCGCTGGGGTACAGGATCAGCGAAGAGAAATTCTTCGAGCCGGTCCGCAGCGTAATCGACAACCTTAAAATTCGGGCCTCTTACGGTACGCTGGGTAACCAGGATGTAGGATCGTACGATTACATACAGAGCGTTAACACGCAAAAAGTAATGGGCAACTACACGTTCGACAAGGTCAGCGGGGGCGCTTATGCCTATGCAGACGATCCGGTGGCGGGCAATCTCACCTGGGAGAAAGTGGTACACAAGAATATCGGTATTGATTTGAATATGCTGCGTTCGCGCTTGAACCTTACGTTCGATGCCTATATCCGCGATGTAAAAGGCATCCTGACTCAAGGAAAATCGCTGCCGTCGATTTATGGTGCTGATGAGCCTATGGTCAATGCCAATGACATCCGTACCAAAGGATGGGAACTGGCACTCGGCTGGCGGGATTCGTTCAAGGTCGCCGGACGTCCTTTCCATTACGCTGTGACGGCGACCTTGGCTGATTATACGGCCAAGTACACCAAAGTGGATAACCCTTCGGGAATTTTGAGCGATCCCTACGTAGGCAAAGAAGTGGGCGAAATATGGGGATACCGTATAGGCGGTTTGTTCCGGACGACCGCCGAAGCCCAGGAATATGCCTCCCGGATCGATCTGACCGAAGTCTGCTACGACTATTTTCGCACTGATGCGGGCGAATACGGACGAGGGATTCAAGCCGGCGATATGAAATATCTCGATTTGAACGGCGACAATGCCGTAAATGAGGGGGCAGGTACGCTCGATAATCCGGGTGACCGTGTGAAAATCGGAAACAGCACCCCTCGTTATACCTATGGTCTGAACCTGTCATTCGAATGGTGCGGATTCGACATTTCGGCCTTCTTTCAGGGCGTAGGACGTCGAGACTGGTATCCTGCCAACGACAACATCAAATTCTGGGGCCCCTATGTCCGTCCGTTCGCATCGTTCATTCCGCGCAATTTCATGTCCGATGTTTGGAGTGAAGAGAATCCCGACGCCTATTTCCCCCGCGCCCGTGCTTATTCGGCCCGCGATTCCAAGCACTCAATGCGCAACGTCAACGATCGTTACCTGCAAAATCTGGCTTATTGTCGCCTGAAAAATCTTACTATTGGGTATAGTTTGCCCGAACGATGGATATCAAAAGTAGGACTTTCGAAATGCCGCATCTATTTCAGCGGTGAAAATCTGTTCTACTTTACGAAATTGCACAGCGATTTTATCGATCCGGAGCAAGCGACTACCAACAGCGGAAATTCGGACGCCTATCCGTGGTACAAAACCTTTGCTTTCGGCGTCAACCTGACATTCTAAACATACGACCATGAAACATACGATCATCAATGCGTTGTTCCTCTCCGCAGCTATAGCCTGTATATCGTGCGAGGACATGCTCGACTATCAGCCGAAAGACCGTCTCTCCCCGGATACCTATTTCAAGACGGAGACCGACTGCGAGCTTTGGACGAACAATTACTACACCGTCTTCCCGTCCGCCGAGGGTATTTATAGCGAGCCTTACGATGTTATCGTGCGCGATGTGCTGGCCGACGAAATATCGGGAGTGCGCAAGCCCATGCCGACCGACGGTAACTGGAACTGGAAAAAGTTGCGTGAAATGAATTTCTTCCTTTCACGTGCATCGCAAGTCGAGGATGAGTCCGTGCGACTTGAATACGAGGGCCTGACCCGCTTTTTCCGGGCCTATTTCTACTTCGAGAAGGTCAAACGCTATGGCGATGTGCCTTGGGTGGACCGTCCGCTGGGTTCGGATGAAGAAGAACTGTACGAAGGGCGTGATCCGCGCGAGTCGGTTATGGAGAAAGTAATGGAGGATGTGGATTTCGCCATCGCCAATCTGCCCGAGGTGCAGAATGTCTACCGCGTAACCCGATGGACGGCTCGCGCTTTGAAGTCGCGTATCGCGTTATTCGAAGGGACATTCCGGAAATATCACGGACTCGACGGATATGAAGAGTTTCTTCAGGCGTGCGTCAATGCTTCGGAGCCTTTCTTGACCGGGCCCTATTCGATTTACACGAGTGGCAGCACGCCTTATCAGGATCTTTTCACATCTCAGAATGCCATTGGAACAGAGATCATTCTGGCGCGGGCCTATACGTCGGCCATCAGCGGTATGACGCACGATGTCAACGGGCACCTTACGGGTGCGACGATGGGACGTCCCGGCATGACGCGCAACGTGGTCAACATGTACCTTATGCGCGACGGATCACGCTACACGGATCAGGCGGACTATGCTACCAAGACATTTGTCGAAGAGTGCAAGAACCGCGATTTGCGCATGGCGCAGACACTCCGCACTCCGGGGTACAAACGAATCGGCGGCAGCAAGGAACTGGCCCCGGACCTTTCGCGCTCGACGACCGGATATCAGCTTATCAAATATCTCACCGAAGAGAGATATGACGCAAACAAAGCCTCGACCAACGATATGCCTCTTTTCAGGTTGGCGGAGGTGCTGCTGAACTATGCCGAAGCCAAGGCCGAATTGGGAACATTGAAACAGGCGGACCTTGATAATACGATCCGGCCGTTGCGTGTTCGTGCCGGGTTACCCGACCTCGACATGGAAGAAGCGAATGCGCATCCTGATCCTTATCTCTCCTCATCCGAAACGGGATATGCCAACGTGACCGGAGCCAACAAGGGGGTCATTCTGGAAATCCGCCGCGAGCGGACGCTTGAAACTCCGATGGAGGGACTTCGTTATTGGGACATTATGCGTTGGAAAGAAGGCAAACGTTTCGAAAAACCTATCGAAGGGCTTTACTTTCCCGGTACGGGCGAGTACGATCTTGACGGGAACGGGTCGGTTGACGTTTGCATATACGATACCGAGAAGGCTCCGGGAAACAGCGCCGACGTACTTTACCTTAAATTAGGGTCGGATATCGTTCTGAGCGGAGAAACGAGCGGCAATGTTTTGGCTCATAGTACACAGCAACGTATCTGGAACGAAGAGCGCGATTATCTTTACCCCATTCCGACCGATGATCGGGTGCTTACGCAGGGCGCTATTTCACAGAATCCCGGATGGAATGACGGACTGCCTTTTTAATCTAAAAACGAATCGAAATGAAAACATTGAAAACGATAGCCTTGTTATTCTGCTTGGCAGTAGGTGCATCCGCCTGCCACGATCTGGAAGGGGACAATTCCGATTTTGATCTCGGATTCGCTTCCGGGAATGGCGGTTCGAATCCTTATGTCGATGGTTACGACCGGCTGGATAACTCCCTGCGCCTGGCAACCTACAATACTCATCGCTGCGAAGGGCCTATTACACAGAATCCGGCCTATGATCGGGCGCACTACGACATGACGGCCAAGGTCATCAGCCTTGTGGCACCCGATGCCATTGCGCTTCAGGAACTGGATGAAAAGACCTCTTGGCATCCTGTCTCGCAGATTCGGGAACTGGCGAATCGTACGGGAATGTATGCTACGTTCGGTCGTGCCATCGACCAGCGGGGAGGGCAGTACGGCAACGGGATTCTCTCGCGCGAAGAGCCTCTCTCGACCGAAATACTTTCCTTGCCGAACCCCGATCGAACCGAAGCCCGCATCGCCCTGGTAGCCGAATTCGAGCGTTTCGTCTTCATCGCCACGCACTTCTGTCACAAATCGGAGGTTAACCGTACGGCGGCTGCCACGCGGTTGAATGAATATGCCGCAGAACACTTCCAGACGTCGGACAAGCCGGTCTATCTGGCTGGAGACCTGAATCTGAACAGGACGACGTCGAACGCTTTCATTGAACTGCTCAAAAGCTGGAAAATCATCACCTCGAATGACTACACGATGTCTACGGGAAACACCCGCATCGACTACGTTTTGGTTTACACGGGCAATCAGGCTTCTTGTGAAGTACTCGGAGCAGCCGTTCCGACTTTCTCGGAGATCGATGTCTATACCGTCTCGGACCACCTGCCTGTTTTCGTAGACCTCAAGAAAGAGTAAATGCCCAATTAAGACTGTGTTGTTATGAACAAGATATTTTCAAATGCCCGGCGGTTTTTCGCACTGCTTTTCGTACCGGTATTGGCCGCAGCATGCGTAAATCAAGATGTCGATCTTCCGAATGCGTCGCTTCGGGCCGATAAGACGCAGATTGCCGCCCCTGCCATGGAGTCGGATTTCACGGTCGCACTTAAAGCCAACTGCAATTGGCAGGTCGTCATCGAAGACGAAGACGCTCAATGGCTTTCCATTTCCCCGAAAACGGGCTTGGGAAATGCCGACATTGTTCTTTCGCTTATGCCCAATACCTCGACTGTTCGAGACGCGGAAGTGACGATTCGCTCTACCGACGATCCGTCGCAAACTCTGACGGTTTTCGTGAAGCAGTCCGCTCACGGCTCCTATCTGACGATCGCTGAACTGCGCTCGTTGGCTTCGAACCTGACGGTCGGAACTCCCGAATATACCATTACGGAGGACAAAAAGATCTGCGCAATAGTCAATACGGCTGCCATTGGAGCAAACCTGCCTGGCGGAGTCTTCGGCATACAAGATGCCAAAGAACCCGGTTCGGGCATCCTCGTCCGCACGGAAGAGCTTTCGTGGAACGACTTCGGTGAAGAATTGGAAATTCCGGTCAAAGGTGCCGTGCTGACGCGTGATGGGAACGGAATACTCGAATTGCACCCTGCGGCCGATGCTGCCATAGTGCGGACCGGGACCTCGAATGTGCAACTCGGTCCGGTTGTCATCTCCCATGCCGATTATGTTGCCAAGAGCTACGAATCAATGTACGTCGCCTTAGAGACCGTGCAAGCTGTAGCTACGGAGTTGACCGCTACGATGGATGGGCGCGTGGAATTCCAGGATGAAGACAATGAACGTTACGCGGTTTACACATGGTCGGGTGCGGCGTTCGTCGGAGCCGCCGTGCCGACGGGTAGTGGCCGGCTGGCAGGTATTGCCTCCCTGGTGGACGGCGAAGTGGTACTCTTGCCCGTCACCGCGGAAGATTTCGCTCTTTCGGGAAACCGTTTCGGCGCCGCTTCGGGTATCCGACTGCCATATATCTTCTCGTTCAAGGCCAAAGGGGCCTCGGATGCCGATGGCATGTACTATAATACGATGCGGATGTCTGACGGGTCGACTTGGACGAATTTCCTCTCGGCACCGCCGGCCAAACAGATTGTGGAGCCGAACGACGGATCGGGCGTCACGATGACCTTTTACAGAAGCAAGGCATCGTCGAACGGTAATAACAATGGAGTTCGTTTTAGGGTTAATGCAGACAAGCTCGACAATATCCTCTCGCTCCAGCTGTGGGATACCGGAAACCCCTATCCTTACGTATTGTTAACCTATCCGATTGCAGCAACGGTTTCCGGGACGTTGTGGCTCTCATGCAGCGTTACGGGAACGAATTATGCTCCGCGCAACTACACCGTGCAAAGTTCAACCGACAACACGCTATGGGAAACATGCGGCGATTTGCTGATTCCTTCGGGCAAGCGTAACGTTCCGCATTTCTTCTCTGTGCCGGTGACACTGCACGAAACGCTTAGAAAAGGCTCTACGCTTTATATCCGCATCATGCAAAAAGAGGACATCCGCATAGGCGGCGATACGAAGGCTACGGAAGGTGGCGAAGGTCGTCTGCACGCTGCGATAGTACTCGACCAGCCTTCATCCGATTTGACGACTTTCCCCGCCGGAGCAATTTATACCGAAGGTTTCGATCGGATCTACGGTGGTGTAGATTACTTGCTGGGAAGTGATAAACTGGTCAATATGAACGTCTTCTCGGGCAATGACATTTCGATTTGGAACGAAGCGGAAAAAGGCGGCTTGACCGGAGAGAACGTGAGTGCCCGTCCGGGTTACGTCCAGATCGGCCATGCACCGTTCCAGGCAACGCTGCCCAATGCCCTTTCCTGCCAAGTCGGTCAGTTGACCACTCCTGCTCTTTCGGCGTTGACCGAAGCGACGGATATCGAAGTGTCGTTGAAAGCAATGGCCTATAAGACAGGGTCGATGATGGCCGATGCCGCCGACAAGGAGGGTGATATGACCAGCTTCAAGGTCGAAGTGATCGGTGGCGGCACAATCGACGGCGAAACTTCAAAGGTGATATCGGGTATGAACTATCAGAGTTTCTCGGATTTCCGATTCCTGGTGAACGGAGCGACCTCCGCCACGCAATTGCGTTTCACGAGCGAAGCGGCCGAAGGCGGCTTTACGCGCTGGTTCCTTGATGATATATGTGTCGTAAAGCGTTAAGATAAAACGAATAAGCCTGCACTGGAAACAATCTTCCGGTGCAGGCTTATTTTCATAAACGATATTCATGCCGATTCTTTCCTACTTTCGCAAAAGCGGGCCTTCTGCGCCTTTCACGGGCGACGACGCGGCGCGCATGAAACTCTACAAGAAGCTGCGTTTCCAGAGCTTCATCGCCGGCACGGTCGGTTACAGCCTCTATTACGTCTGCCGCACGAGCCTCAATGTGGTCAAGAAGCCGATCCTCGAAAGCGGGGCTCTCGACGCCACGCAGCTGGGCATCATCGGCTCGGCGCTGCTGTTCGCCTACGCCATCGGCAAGTTCGTCAACGGATTCCTCTCCGACCACAGCAACATCAAGCGTTTCATGGCCGCGGGACTGTGCGTCTCGGCCGTCGCCAACCTGCTGGTCGGGGCGTTGGGCTTCGCCAACGGCGGGGGCATGGTCGGCAATATGACGCTCTTCATCGTCTTCGCCGAGATGTGGGGCGTCAACGGGTGGTCGCAGTCGATGGGCGCGCCCCCGGCGATCATCGCCCTCTCGCGCTGGTACCCTCTGAGCAAGCGCGGCACCTACTACGGATTTTTCAGCGCCAGCCACAACCTCGGCGAGTTCCTTTCGTTCCTCTTCGTCGGGGCCGTCGTCGGCATCTTCGGCTGGCAGTGGGGCTTCGTCGGGTCGTCGGTGGCCGGGGTGTTGGGCGTGCTGGTGATCGTTTTCCTATTGCATGACACCCCCGAATCGAAGGGCCTGCCTCCGATAGAGGTGCTGACCGGCGAGGAGTCTCCCGAGCAAAGCCACGACCACGGGTCCACCTCCGAACTCCAGCGTTCGGTCATCCGCAACCCCTTCGTCTGGGTGCTGGCGTTGTCGAGCGCCTTCATGTACGTCTCGCGCTACGCCATCAACGGCTGGGGCGTGCTGTTCCTGCAAGAGGTCAAGGGATATTCGCTGGCCACGGCCACGCAGGTCATCTCGGTCAACGCCCTGTTGGGGATCGTCGGAATGGTCAGCTATGTCGGCGCCGGGTTGCAGGACATCGTCAGCGGCTGGCTGATCAATTCGGGCAAGACGGTCACCGACGGTGTCACGACCTACGATTTCGATACGGCGATCGTCTTCTGGATCGCGGCTTCGGCGCTGTCGTTCATCCTTGCGCTGTGCGTAACGAAAAAAAAGTAATATAGATGAAAAAAATTCTTTTTATACTATTTGGGGTCACAATTGCAAACGGCTGTTCTCAGAAGGAGATTGTCCTGCGAACAATGACCTATAATACTTATAGCGGGCGTAATGCCGGAATCGAAGCCATTGCCGATGCAATTCGTCGCAACAATCCGGATTTGGTAGCTTTGCAGGAAGTTGAACGTTTTACTGAACTAAATCCCGGCGACACACCAGCCGTATTGGCCGAGATGACGGGCTTGAAATATCACGCCTTCATTCATGCACTCGACATTCGTACCGGAGGGGATTATGGGAATGTCATCCTCTCGAAATACCCGATTCTGGAAGAGCGTAGTTTCAGATTGGGAATACCGGGACGAGATTACATGAGGTCTTTTGGATATGTCCGGATTCGTAAGCAGGGACATGACATCTGTTTTGCCACGACGCATCTTGATCACAAAGCCGATGATTCTTTGCGGATAGCGCAAATTAGAGAAATACTTCGCTTAACGGAGCATATCAATATTCCGATTATTTTGGGCGGAGATATGAATGCCCGGCCGGAGGAGGCTCCGATTCAATTATTGGCATCCAGGTTTGACGTGGGCAACTCTTGCTCGGAGCTGACGACCGACGACGATGGAGGGAAAACGATTGATTATCTGATGTATACTCCCGGGTCTGCTTTCGAAGTAATTTCTCATGAAGTAGATTATGCCGCTGCAAAAGCTTCGGATCATTATCCTGTTTTGGTAACTTTCAAATTGGCCTCTTTTTTATAACTGACATGGCAGGAATATTATTCGTGACAACATTATTCCCCTCTTAATCTCTTCACATCGTCGAGCAGTCTTTTTGCTTTCCGCTCCTTAATGGTCGCCCGCTCTAATTGTTCGGCCCGCCGCCTTACGGCTTCTTCGTAGCGTTCGACTTGGTTTCGGACGGTATCGCGTATGGCTGTGTATTGCTCATCCCGGAATACCGTTTCCAACTCCGTCAACTCCTTTTCGCCGATTTTCCCGCACATCTTCACGTAACGGTATTTCAGATCGTTG
>OGPU01001542.1_pt1 | contig 19238 bp, 10 predicted proteins | sample 1552991 | NCBI WGS metagenome assembly OGPU01 (sample SAMEA2580296, study PRJEB22360) | human gut metagenome | biome: human gut; feature: human-associated habitat; material: faeces | place: Denmark | collected 2008/2010 | reverse complement strand
GGAGCGGCTGCGCGAACCCGACAAGACCAGATACGAAATCTACGATGCGATCAAAAGGTGTCTGCCCCGATGCGCCGGATGGAAAGGGTTGGAGAAGCAACTGGAAAAACAGGGCATCGGCGTCCGCTACAAGTATTGCGGAAATACCGATCGCAAACAAGGGGTTCTGTTCTCGAAAAACGGTTTCGAATTTTCCGGCTCGAAGATCGACCGGGCTTTTAGCTTTACGAAACTCGACCGCCATTTCACCTGCCTGCAGCAACAAACCCTGCACTGGGCTGCACTCCTCGGAAACCTCTCGGCGGCGGTTGGCAATTACCGTTCGGCGTTTGCAGCGCTGTTCGGCGGCATGGGCGGCAGTACGCGCGAAGAGCCTGCTGCACCCGGTCCCGGCGGGAAGCTCGACACTATTCCGCTGCCGCCGGCCGGTTCGCCCGGCGGGGTGTCGGCCGAACAGTTGCAGCGCAAGCCGGGAGAAAGTCCCGAAGAGTATATCGCACGCATCACGGCACTGCTCAACGCTGCGGCCGAGGCGATGGCTATAGCTGCGATGGAACACAGGCGCAGGTTGCGCGAACAGAAGAATAGACCTCATGTAAAACTTTAACTTCAATCCAGAAATGACAATGAAAGAGAATAATCAGATCTCCCTGTCGTTTGAGATGTACGAAGATCTCAAAGACACGCTTGTCAAGGCCATCAAAAACACCAAGGCAGGTGGCGCAGGAAACGCAGGTTTGGAGAATGCCCAGCTGGAACGGATCGAGCGGTTGATAGAGGCTGCGGAACGCTCGCAGGGGCAGGTAGCACAACTGCTGGAGCACCTGCAACGGCATACAGCCCAGCCCGAAATAAAAACCGAGCAGGAACGGGAGATAGTTAACAAATATGATATGCTGCTGCAACAGTTGGCTGAGAGACTGGAGGTGATCGACAAGGAAAATAGGCAGACGCATACGTTGATAGAGCAGGTAGGGCAAGCCGTCGAAGCAGCGGCAATGCTCAAAAATCTGCCTGTGCAGGAGCATCGACATACCTATACGCTCGATATTAAATCCTCGAAAACCGCGCTGGTAATATTCGTTATGGCAGTAATAATTGCCCTCCTTATTGGTTTTATTTACCGGATCTCGGTAAGCAATCAGCAGTTGGCCGCAAATGATTTGAAATACCGCTATATCAAAATGAAAGGTGAGGCGACGTCCAAGCGTATCGCTGAGCTGGAGGAGATTTTTGAACTAAACCGCGACAACGCAAAAATCCGCCAGATGAAGAAGGATGTCGAAGAATATGAACAAACCATTCAACGCAAAGTCCAATTAGAAGAACAGGCAAGACTGAAAGAACGAGAAGCCGAGCGTCTGAACAAAAATGCCTCCCGATTGAAAAACAAATAAGCCCCCCCTCCTCCCAAGGTATTGCCGTCGAAAGAAATCCGCAAGGTCATGCAAGTTGCTCCGCAAATCTTGCGGATATTCTTACCAGCAGTATCAGCTGATCGCTACCAAAGGAAATGACTGAATCTGGACATCATGCAACCTGCGATTATTACTCCTAAATCGCACGATAACACCTCATCATGTTAACAGTTCTATCATTGTTCTGTCGCATAATGAGTGAATATACAATCATTTTACTCAAAATAAGAATCTGGCGATTAAATATATTCGGATTATCTAACCTTAAAATATACAAAACAGTTCACTGTTCATGGACACTTGATGATTGAATCTATTTTATCAATAATTCTTGGCAATTGGGATTTCTGTATCTCACATTCCCATACTATAATAACTCTCCATCCTTGCTGCTGAAGCTTCAATATAACTTCTTTATCTCTTTGTTGATTGCCGAGAATTTTTGATTCCCAGTATTCTATATTTGATTTCGGCAGAACAAAATGCTTGCATCCTTCATGTCCGTGCCAGAAACATCCATTTATAAAAATTACCGTTTTGTATTTGGGTAAAACAATATCTGGTCTGCCAGGCAATTTGTTGACATTGATCCGATAACGATACCCTCTGCGGAAAAGTTCATGTCTTACAAGAATTTCAGGCCTAGTATTCTTGGACCGAATATGCGACATACAGCGACGGCGTTGTTCTTGAGTTAATGTATCTGGCATTTTGATGCTTATTATCTTTTGGTAAAGATAGTGATTATTTAAAAATTTAGGCCGGTTGACAAACAACATTCTGCATTCTTTGGATGTTATTCAAATATAAACGTTTATAGCCCTCTGATTTTTTATTCAGTCAATCTCCGTTTATGAAAAAAATGTATCTTTGTAAAATACGATTCAGCCGATTGAATACATTCAGTGTGCTGAAGAATGGTAAAAATATGCAAGATGCAAACTATAAAATGATGAAGACCAATAAACAGCTGATTGGCATAGACCTTTTTGCAGGTGCAGGCGGATTAAGTCTAGGTGCAGAAATGGCTGGCATATCCATGCGGTATGCAGTTGAAGCAGACGCTTATGCAGCAGCCTCATATAAAAGGAATTTTAAGAATGCAACCGTATTCTGCGAAGATATAAGAAAACTTTCAGCCGACAAATTAAATACTCAACCTGTTTTTATCATAATGGGCGGTCCTCCATGTCAGGGGTTCTCTCTTTCAAACACAAAAACCAGAGATATGTCAAATCCAAATAACAGGATGTTTGAGGAATTTTTGCGTTTTGTTGATAAAATTGCTCCAACATGGTTTGTATTTGAAAATGTATATGGCCTGACAAAATTTAAAAACGGAGAGGAGAATATCCAGAATCATATAGAAAACCGATTTAGAGATATTGGCTATACAGTCAAATCAAAAATACTATATGCTTCTGACTTTGGCGTGCCGCAACGCCGAAACAGGCTGTTTATTGTCGGGAATAGAAATGGGATAGATTTTGAATTCCCCAAAGAATTTGATTATTCAGTTTCTGTTGATGAGGCAATTAGTGATTTACCGGTTCTTGGAAATGGAGAAATTCAAATGAAGGGGGAATACACAGTTCCTTTTGAGCAGGCGTCTCCATATGCTCAGCTGATGAGAAAAAAGTCAAAAGCCCCTACCCAAAATATCGTATCACGCAATAAGGACTATGTAGTTGAGCGCTATAAATACATCGGACAAGGCGAAAACTGGTCATCTATCCCCGACCGCTTAATGGAGAATTATGCTGATAAAAAACGATGCCACAGCGGAATATATAAACGATTAATCGGTGGCAAGCCATCTGTGGTAATATCGAATTATAGAAAAAGCATGCTTATACATCCTCATCAAGATCGAGGGTTGTCCGTTCGCGAAGCAGCCCGGCTGCAAAGTTTTCCAGACCATTTCATATTTGAAGGGCCTGTATCATATGTTCAGCAGCAAATCGGCAATGCTGTTCCTCCGCTGCTTGCCAAAGCTGTTATGAAGAAGATATTAACTTATAAATAATATTGTTGCGATGGGCATCTATAAAGAAAATATTCCTAAAGCTGATATGCTGATGGGGTCAATGCGCTCAATGGGCTATTCTTTCGAGTCTGCAATCGCTGATGTTATTGACAACAGCATTAGTGCCGGATGCTCATACGTTTCACTGTTTTTCCCAACCGATTCTTTCCAAAAACAAGCAGTGGGCATTCTTGACGACGGCTGCGGGCTGTCTCGTGAAGAACTTTTCGAGGCAATGTGCTATGGCAGTTCTGCGGCAGAAGCAGCCCGCTCTGAAAATGATTTAGGAAGGTTTGGGCTGGGACTTAAAGCTGCATCATTGTCACAATGCCGCATATTGACAGTTGTGAGCATGCAAGACGGAGATATCAGTGCGTATTCGTGGGACTATAATTACATACTTAAACATAAAAAATGGTTTGTTAACGAACTGACCATTGATGAAATATCAAATCTGCCGTACATAGAGAATCTGCGTGAAGCAGGAAAGACTAATGACAGCGGAACTCTTGTGATATGGGAAGATTTTGATGTGTTGGAAAAGTCGAGTCATGGACAGGTTTTCAGCACTCTTCGTGAATTAAGCGATAAAGTGCAGGATCATGTGGCTCTTATTTTTCACCGCTATATCTCTGCGAAGAAGCTTGTTATCTGGATTAACAACGCGAAAGTAAAGGCACAGGATCCATTTCTTGAAAGCAATGCTAAAACTACGACAAAAAAAGAGTTCGCTATTGCACTGCGGGACAGCCAAGGTATTGAACGGCTGATAAAAGTGCGTCCGTTTGTACTGCCTTTTGGCTCGGACCTAACAGAAAAAGATAAAAAACTTTTAGGCGGTACTGATAATCTGAGAACAAGACAGGGTTTCTATATTTACAGGAATCAGAGGCTTATTATTTATGGGACATGGTTTGGGCTCAAACGCAGTGAGCTGACAAAAAATGCCAGAATACGTGTAGACATCCCCAACTCTCTGGATGACATTTGGGGCATCGATATTAAGAAACAGAATGCTTCAATACCCAAATCAATTCAGAACCAGCTTAAAAAAACCGTTGAAGAAGCAATGGACATTTCTGTTAGAAAACAGACGCATCGCGGCCGCAAAGATAATTCGGAAGATAATATAAGCCACATTTGGGATAGAATGCGCGGCAGAAATGATGCCTACTACTATCAGATCAATCGAAACAGTCCGCTCTGCAAATATGTGATGGAACACATTCCTGACGATGCGGCAGACATCGTAGAAACTTTGTTGTCAGAGATAGAAAAAGGTATTCCAGTACAGGATATATACGTAGACAGGTGCAATGACGCTATTGTTGCAGCGGATAAAACGCAAGACCTTGAGGATAATTTTCAGTTGGGAGTTACGCTGATCGACAAAATGATTAAATACGGCAGGGAGCTTAATGACGCTGTTGATACTATTATGAAAGCCGAACCATGGTGCTGTCTTCCGCAACTGAAAGAAATGCTGATAAACTATTATACAAATGAAGATAAGCAGTGATGAGTTCAATGATCTCATTATGGTTATCAAACGCCGCATCGGGGTCGACAAGCGAAACGGGAAAACCATAAAATACGAAGATATTGACTCCTATATAGATAAGGGGCTTGAATTTATTCCAATCAGCCTGACTGATGAGGACAGGGCAGAAGTTTTTCGCGCCATCGAAACAGAAGAAGCTATAAAACACACTAAAGGCAATTGTATATTCGACGACTATGATGATCCTCACAATTGGTATGAGCATGCAGAAATCGAAGATGAGCATTTCTGGAGGCTGTACAGCAAATATCTTCTGGAAGAATCATCGCTTGATGACAAGAGTATAGACATCTTGGACAAGAAGACTCTTCCCGCCATAATGAATTGTCTTTGCAATCCGAAAGAAGCGCATGAAGGAAGGCGGTTGATTCGCGGTTTGGTTATTGGTGACGTTCAGTCTGGAAAAACAGCAACGTATTCCGGTCTGATATGCAAAGCTGTTGATGCGGGTTACAAGGTTGTCATTTTGCTGGCAGGCATAACAGAGAATCTACGCCAGCAGACTCAGGAGCGTATTGACCAAGGCATTGTAGGCCTTGAAATCAAGAGAGATGATATAACAAAAATAGAGAAGCCCAAGCGAGTGGGCGTCGGCAAATATGACAAACAGCTGCTGGCATCGTCTTATACAACTCAATCATCAGATTTTGTCGGACAGAAAGACAGTATTTTTGTGTCGCTTGAAGCACAGCGTTCAGTTGTATTGTTTGTTGTCAAAAAGAATGTATCAGTTCTTACAAAATTACACAACTGGCTAAAGTACAACAATTATGATCATTCAGAGGAGTGCGTTAATGCGCCCTTGCTACTTATAGACGATGAAGCGGACAATGCATCTGTCAATACGAGCAAGGATGAAACGAATCCAACAAAGACAAATGCTATTATAAGAAAAATTTGCAATTTGTTTAAAACCGCATCGTATGTCGGTTTTACAGCGACCCCATTTGCAAATGTTTTCATCGACCCGGATTCTGTTGATGAAATGAAAAATGCAGATTTGTTCCCGGAACATTTTATATACACACTGCCAACCCCCTCAACATACATTGGAGCAAAGCAGATATTCAATGCCGGCTCCAAATATTATCGCAATATAAAATATATCATTGATATTGATGAACCCGACTACGGAGACGGATGCTGGCGTGATTGGGCTCGCACCCACATCGATGAGTTGAATGCAGGGGCATTTTACTATCGGCATCAGAAAGAATGGAACGGAATCCTTCCCGATTCGTTAAAAGAGGCTATTTATTGTTTCTTTTTGGCGAATACCATTCGAGATTTGCGAGGACAAAGTTCAGCGCCAAGAAGCATGCTGGTGAATATGTCTCGATTCGTGAAGGTGCAAAATGTAATAAAAGAAGAGGTAGAACGTATTTATGATGAATTCAAGAGCATCGTTGAAAAAGATTTCAACAGCGATTCTTGCAAAAACACGAATCTGCCTCTATATAAAGAATTGAAGCAGTTGTGGGATAAGCATTACAGTTTTGTCTCTGATGTTTCATTTGAGAGAGTTGTTAGAAAAGAAAACCTTTTCAAAGCAATTGAGTGCATAAAGGTTCTTGTTGTAAATGGATTAAAATCAAGCGGGAAACTCGACTACAAAGAAAATCCGTCATTGCGGGTTATTGCCGTCGGAGGAATGGCATTGTCACGAGGTTTGACCTTGGAGGGGCTGCTGACAAGCTACTTCTACCGCAATACGGCTACTTTTGATGTCCTGATGCAGATGGGGCGCTGGTTCGGATATAGAAAAGGATATGAAGATATCTTCCAAATATGGACGAGTGAAGAAAGTGCAATCTGGTATGATGAGATTTCTATGGCGTCAGAGGATTTGAAGGAAGAGCTGAAAGAGATGTTTGCACAGCGGCTGACGCCAAAGGATTTCGGAATTAAAGTGCGCGACAATTGTCAGGAGCTGCAAATCACTGCTGGCAATAAGATGAGGCAGTCCTTCAATCTGGATATACAGGAATCCTATTACGGCAATATATATGAAACACCGTATATCAGTCTGAATGCGACTCACAACACTCTTAATCTTGAACAAGTGACTTGGCTGGCAGAGGAGCTGTTTAAGAGAAACTTGTCGTTTGATAAATTCAAAAATAATACATCTCTGATAGTAAAAGATGTGCCGAAAGATATTGTAGCGGCTTTTGTGAAAAATATTAAAAGTTCAAAGGTTAATCCGAGTTTCAACACTGAATATATTCTGGATTTCATAACAGATGAAAACACGGTAGGATTAGAGCATTGGGATATAGTTTTCCAAAGCGGCGAGTCTGACAAATGTTATGAAATACCGCACATAGCATCTGTCAGATGTGCAGCACGCACTGTCCATGTTGAGAATAATGCTATTGCTGTAAGCTCGCGGCGAAAATTGCTGAGCACTCAGGAAGGTGCTTATGGACTATCTGAAGATCAGTTGAATTTCGTAAAGAGAAAATGCAAAGAACAGTGGAGAAAGGAAGGTAAAAATGAAAATCGGGAAATTCCAAATAGAGCATACTTTGAGCATTTGGCAGACCGAAAACCTCTGTTGATAATTATGCTCATCGAGCCTGTGAGGGCCGAGGGAAAAGATGAAAAGAAGAAGCTGTCTGAATACCGGGAAGCATTGGGGGGAGATAAAATGGTTGCCTTTGCCATAGGATTCCCAGGAGTAAAAGGTGCTCAAAATATAAAACATTACAAGGCGAACAAAATATATTATCAGCAGTTTATGCAGGATGAGTCAGAAGACATTGAAGACAATGAAACAATACAATAGCCAGGATATATACGGCATTTTCTCTGAAGGATTTGAACAAGGCTTTTTTAAAAGAGTTGGAACAGCCAGAGATCTTGACACCTATATAGGCAAAGACGACAAAGGCAGATATGCTTTCAAGTTCAAAGGACAGTATGTTCCAACACGAATCTTTGGCTCCGAGGTAATATCTGTCGAGCAATATGAGGATGATAACTCATATTCACTGATTTTCTTGCTTGAGAAAGAAGAACTCCTTGAACGGTTCTGCACATTCTGCCAGGATCTTCTGTCTTCTCTTAACGGAATAACTGACCAGGTTGAAGGCTATCGGGCCATATGCAACAGATACGCATCATGGAAGCGTCTGTTCAAACCCAATCACGGAGACTTGACTGAACCGGAAATTATGGGCTTGATCGGGGAAATGCTATTTTTGAAAAACGAAATGATTCCAATGTATGGAACAGACAAGGCAGTAGACAGCTGGACCGGGCCTGAAAAAACCAGTAAAGATTTTTCAATAGACAGCATCTGGTATGAAGTGAAAACAGTCAGCGCAGGGAAAGATGCTGTGCGCATCTCTTCAATTGAGCAGCTGGATAGTAATGTTGACGGCTGTTTGGCTGTATACAAACTTGAAAAAATGAGCCCTGGATATAACGGCGTTAAACTCAGCTCTCTCGCCAATGAAATTATGACATTGATAAGCAGTGATTTCTACAAGGAGATGTTTGCAAGGAAACTAATGTCATACGGCTTTGACTGGTCAAGTGATTACGATAACTTTGTATATTCACAAAGCTCATTTGCCAAGTATATTGTGTCAGAAGGATTCCCGCGCATTATGCGGAATAGTATTGCACTGCCAATTATAAAGGTTCAATATGAACTCATCCTTTCAAATTTAGAAGAATTTAAACAATCATAACAAGCACACCGCAATGGAGATAGGCGAATTTAGAAAACAGTTTATGGAGCAGCTCCGCTTTGATGCCGAACATGAAGGATCGGCGCCTGAGGCGCAGTTTATCAGCAGAGCACTGGAACTTCTGGAAGATATAGGAGATGTTTCTGATCCTATGCCTATGTCCATCGAAATGAAGGGGCGCCGGGGGCGCATAATGTCTTTTGATGCCTATGCTTATGATGAAGCTGATGGAGCGCTGGTTATGATTGCCAGTGATTTTGTCAATGAAATCGACAATATTCCTACATTAACCAATACACGCATTGATGAATTATTCCTTCACATGAGGAATTTTATTGAGGAGAGTGTTGATGGTGATATTTCTGCATATTGCGACGATTCAGACCAAGCCATTAATGTTGCAAAGGAGATAAAAACAAAAGTGGGCAAAAGTATGCTTGCTACCGAAATCTCCCGATTCAAGTTTATCATTCTATCCAATGCCATTCTCAGCAAACAGGTTAAAAACGTCAGCCGCGAGGAATTCCTCGAAAGGCCGGTTGAACTGAATGTGTGGACAATAGAGCGTTTTCATCAGACATATGCCTCTAATTCCAGTGAAATCATTGAGATTGCAACCAAGGATTTTGATTGTGACGGCATTCAGTATCTCAAAGCAGACATTGGCGAGGATGCGAACTATGATGCTTATCTGGGTATTGTTCCGGGAGAGTTCTTGGCAAAGATTTATTGCAAATATGGCAGCAAGCTGCTGCAGGGCAACATTCGTGCTTTTTTGAGCGTGAGAGGCAAAGTCAATAAAGGAATACGTGAAACCATTATAAAGCATCCGGGAAATTTCTTTACATATAATAATGGAATTGCTGTGGTTGCCCGCTCAATCGGTTTTTCTGATGACGGGACAAAAATAGTATACCTTAAAGATCCCCAAATAATAAATGGCGGTCAAACTACGGCATCACTGGCCAATGCAAAAATCAAGAAAGAGGTAAAGGACGGAGGCATGGATAACCTGTTTGTCCCGATGAAGCTGACAGTGCTTAATGTTGATGATGATATGTCCGAGGATGACATTGAACGATATAACAATATTACCAAAACAATATCTCAGTGTGCAAACAGCCAGAATGCTGTGTCTGAAGCCGACTTTTTCTCAAACCATCCATACCATGTCATAATGGAACAATTGTCAAGAAAGAGGATGGCTCCGCCGGTAAATGGCAATCCATACCAGACAATTTGGTTTTATGAGCGTTCAAGAGGGAAGTGGGAGCAGGAACAAATGCAGCTCAGTTCCGCGGCTCGTGCAAAATTTTGTGAGAAACACCCTAAAAATCAAGTCATCAAAAAGGAGAAACTTGCCAAATGCCTCAATGCATTTGCAATGAATCCTCATGAGGTATGTCAGAGTTCGGCTATTAACTTCTCCCGATTCGCTAAAACGATCGACAGTCTGTATGAAACCTCCAAGGAGAGTATCAATGAGGTATATTTCTCAAAATGTGTATGTTCTGTAATTATCTTTGATTCGCTGGATCGTCGCATCAATAAAGCAGACTGGTATCCGACAGGAGGTAATAAAGCTCAAATAATTCCATATGCCATAGCAAAAATGATGGCTATGATTCCCAAGAACATGGATCTTGACTGGAAACTCATTTGGCAAAAGCAGGAAATGTACCCGGCTCTTGAAAAGGAGCTGATGAAACTGGCACATATTATTCATAATTTCTTTGAGGAGGAAGCACAAGGCGGATTGGTTAGAAGTATGGCCCGTCGTGCAGATACCTGGAATAAGTGCAAAAGTTTGCCGCTGTCCTTATCGGATGAGTTTGTGTCAACCTTAATCTCAAAGAATGAGATGAAGCAGGAAGAGGCTGCCGCAAAAAAAGAAAGAAAATTCAGCCATAATATAGATGCCTCAGTTGAAATATTTAAATTGGGAGCTGATTATTGGACTAAAGTGTGCAATGATTTATCAAAGGAGGATATGCTGCCATATGGAGATGTCGCATTTATAGGCAGTATCGCAGAGTATATTAAGCGAAATTCTCTGCCGTCTGCCGCACAATGCAAACGCCTCGTCAAGATTATTGAGAAAGCAGAGAAAAAAGGATATATTATGCCGTAATATTTTATAATATATCAATTCAATTAGTACACCTTTAAGCATATTTACAGCAAAACCTGTGAATTATACTCCAAAAGCGGAAATCTAATATGAGGCATAATACAAAACAGCATCATTAAACATTAAACTTTTTGAAGATAACAGTTGTAGAAGGGGGGGGCTGTTTCCGGCCGATATGAAAAATCATTCCTTGTGGAAATTATTCCCGATTGTGCGAGATAAGTAGCCAGGGGCAGGTCTCAATTTTTGTCGTCCCGGACAAATTGCGGACACGGTGCGGACACAGAAAATGCAAAACCCCGTCAGAGTTTACTCTGACGGGGTTTCTGGTGCCCAGGACAGGAGTCGAACCTGCACGCCTCTCGACACACGCACCTGAAACGTGCGCGTCTACCAATTCCGCCACCTGGGCATCATGGAATTACGGTGTGCAAAAGTAATACTTTTTTCTTAAATGCAAATATTTTGGGGCGATTTTTTCGAAAAAAACTACTTGTTGAAGTATTTATAGTGAAAAATCAGCAGATAAACCACGGCTACCGAGATATAAGCATCGGCCAGGTTAAAAACTGCACCGAAGAAGTAGTTGCGGCTATCGACCAGGAAATCGAGGAATCCGGGAACGCTGTTCCACTGAAAGAGCGGAAAGTAGAACATATCCACGACTTTGCCCATCATGAATCCTGCGTAGTGGCCTCCGAAATGGGCGACCGTGTCGGGTGTGGAGGCCGAGAAGATCAGCCCGTAAAAGGCGCTGTCGATGATGTTGCCGATCGCTCCGGCCAGAATCAGCCCGAATCCGATCAACACTCCTTTGGGCGCTTTTTTGCGCATGAAATGGCGAATCAGCCAGGTCAGTGCGACGACCATGCCGATCCGGAAAAGACCTAAAATCAGCTTGCCCCAGTCCATCGTTCCCGGCGTGGCGATGTGCATGCCGAAGGCCGCACCTTTGTTTTCGATGAAGTAGAGCTGAAACCAGTCCGGGATGAGTATGATGGCCTCTCCCAGAGTCATGTGGGTTTTCACCCATATCTTGAGGGCCTGATCGAGGATCAGCAGCAGAGTGACAAGGAGTGTGAGTTTTTTTCCGTTCATGACGCTTGTTTTGGATAGGGGCAAATTTACTTAAAAAAATCGGTTCTTGACAAAAAAGATAGTTTGTGGGTTTCAATTATTCGTATTTCCTAAAAAATACTTACCTTTAATGGCTGAATTTGCCATCTTATAGTATCTGCCGTGTGAAAATCCGTTCGGGATATTTTTGAAATCCTATTCGAAATGAAGTGGAAAATGGATGGCGGGCTTTGAGAGCAGGATTGTTGAATGTATTAATTTATTAATGGTTATGAAAAAAGTTTATTGGACTCTTGTCGCAATTTTCGTTGTGGCCGCTTTAGGTGGATGCGTAAATGATCCGACCGAAATGGAGAATGTGCCGGACATGAGCGCCGGAAGTCGTAAAATTCTCACCTCGGCGGAAGCGGAGGCGGGTGAGTTACTTGTGAAATTTTCGAAGGAGTCGATCGCTGCTGTCGAGGCGGGAGTGACGCGTTCCGAATCTACGCGTACGGGTATTCAACCTTTTGATGCGGCTCTGAAAGAAATTAGTGCCGTATCCGTCGAGCGGGTAATCCCTGTGGTTGAGCAACATGAGGCCGACGCTCGGGCTTCGGGGTTGCACCGTTGGTATCGGGTGAGGTTCAACGATCAGGTGTCACTGGACGAAGCAGCTCGCAAATTGGCCGCTGTTGAAGATGTAGAGGTTGTTCAATACGACGGATATGTTGCCCGGAATTTTACGGAAATGTCGGCTGTACCTTATAACAATGTATGGAGTTCGGATCGGGACCAAATTAATACGCGTAGCGGAGAAACTCCCAAATTTAACGATCCGATGCTGAATAAGCAGTGGCATTATAAGAATACGGGAGATGAAACGCTGGTGAGTCCTATTAAGGAGGGATGCGATATCAATGTCGAACCCGCATGGGAGTTTTGTACGGGTGATCCTTCGATCGTTGTCGCCGTCATGGATGAGGGGGTGATTTATAACCATGAGGATCTTGCTGCCAATATGTGGGTCAATCAGGCGGAATTGAACGGTCAGAAGGGAGTGGATGACGACGGTAACGGATATGTTGATGACGTCTATGGCTATAATTTTGCCAAAGACCAGGGAGATATAACGTGGACGGATCCCGAGGATAGCGGTCATGGAACGCATGTGGCGGGGACGATCTCTGCCGTGAACAACAATGGTATCGGCGTCTGCGGTATCGCGGGCGGCAGCGGAAACAACGACGGGGTGAAGATTATGTCTATTCAAATTTTTGCCGGACGGTATCAGAGTACGATAAGCCGGAACGTCGATGCGATCTATTATGCGACCAGCATGGGGGCTTCTATCCTGCAGTGCAGTTGGGGGTTGATGAGTGGTGCGATCAATTCGGATGAACAGTATTTGGACGAAAGAAGTATCGAAGCCGATGCGTTTGACCACTTTATTAATACGAAACGTCCGGGAAGTCCGCTCAATGGCGGTATTATCATTTTCGCGGCGGGTAATGAGACGGGGCCTTGCGGGTATCCTGCAGCGTATCCTTCGGTGGTTTGTGTGACATCGCTCAGTACGGACTTTACACCTTCGGTTTTTACGAATTACGGGTTGCCTGCGGATATTACAGCTCCGGGTGGCGATATGAATTACCACAAGAATCTCAGTGATGCCGGTCAGATTCTTTCGACGGTTCCGAGGTTGGATGGTATGTACGCTTACAAGTCTGGCACGTCGATGTCCTGCCCGCATGTTTCCGGTGTCGCGGCCTTGGCCCTTTCCTATGCCAAGAAGCTGGGCAAGACGTTTGAACCGGATGAGTTCCGCAGCATGTTGCTGGCTTCGGTGAACGATTTGGATCCGTATCTGACCGGTGTCAAGAAACATAACAACGGTACGATGAATCTGGTCGAGTATAAGGGGAAAATGGGTTCGGGTATGATCGACGCCTACAAGATGCTGATGGCTGTACGGGGTACTCCGGCGATCACGGTCGAGCAGGACAAGCCGACGACGATTTCGCTGTCGAAATATTACGGGGATGTTACTGCGCTTTCTTGTATGCTGGAGGTGAGCGATGCGGTGAAAGATAAGTTGGGGCTTACGTTCACTGTCGAGGGTAACAATGCTACGATTACTTGCTCAAAGCAGAGCGCCGGTCTTGTGACGGTTAAGAGCTCTGTCGGTGGAACGTCGATGAGCCGCGAGGTTGCGATCATTTGCCGTGCGAAGGCGGCTTCGAACGGCGGTTGGCTGTAATTGTTCGACAGCTGGTCAGGTATTTGGATATGAAGCGTTTGTATTTTGGTGAAAAAAGTCTATTTTTGAAAATCAAAAATGAATGTTGAATAATAATAGTATGAAAAAAGTTAGGTGGAAAATTACTGTAATCCTGGTTGCGGCAGCGTTGTGCGGTTGTGTGAACGACCCCACTGAGAACGGTGTTGCGGAGGATCTTGATACCGGAAGCCGCAAGGTTCTTACGGCTCCGAATGCCGTAAATGGCGAGTTGCTCGTGAAATTCTCCGATGAGGCGATCGCTGCCGTCGAATCCGGGGTAACCCGTTCCGGGGCGACGCGTACGGGGATTCAACCTTTCGATGCCGCGCTCAATACGTTGGGAGCGATTTCGATGAAACGTGTCTTCCCTTATGTGGAAAAGGATGAGGCCGATGCCCGTGCATTCGGTTTGCACCGCTGGTACAAGATCAGGTTCAATCCGGAAATCTCTCTGGACAAGGCTTCGAGCCAGTTGGCGGCATTCGGCGAAGTGTCCGTCGTGCAGTATAATACGCACATGCTTCAGAACTTCGAGGAAGAGAAGGTCGTGCCTTACGATCAGGTTTGGGCTGCGGAGCGCGATCAGCTCAACACGCGCAGCGACGAAACCTCCAAGTTCAACGACCCGATGCTGAACAAACAGTGGCACTACAAGAATACGGGCGATGAGAACCTGGTGACTCCGATCAAGGCGGGTTGCGACATCAACCTGGAACCTGCGTGGGAGCTCTGTGCCGGTGATCCGTCGATCATCGTGGCCGTTGTGGATCAACCCGTTATCTATACCCATTCGGATTTGAAAGCCAATATGTGGATCAACGAGAAAGAGTTGAATGGAGAGGAAGGTGTGGACGACGATGGCAACGGATATGTCGATGACATTTACGGATTCAACTTCATTTCGGAGTATTCGGCAACAACCGGTGAAAGCAAATATATCGGTGAAATTCAATGGGATGACGATTCGAATGCCAAAGTACACGGTACGCATGTGGCGGGAACGATCTCGGCTGTGAATAATAATGGTGTAGGCGTGTGCGGTGTGGCCGGCGGTACCGGCAATAACGACGGTGTCAAGCTGATGTCTATTCAAATTCACGGATCTATGTCGTCCGCTACCACGGAAGGTACGGCAGCCGGGATCAAGTATGCTGCCGACAACGGAGCTTCGATCTTGCAGTGCAGTTGGGGCGAGCCGAATGAGAAGGTTACGACGGAGGAGGAGTATCTGAAGAAATTCGGAGTTCAGGCCGATGCGATCAATTACTTTATTTCGAAGCCTCGTCCGGGCAGCCCGCTTAACGGCGGTATTGCGATCGTTTCCGCCGGTAACGATTCGTACGGTCGTTGCAGTTTCCCCGGTGGTTATTCCAAAGTGGTTTGTGTTACGTCAATGGGTACGGATTTTACGCCGTCGGTTTTCACCAATTTCGGTGATGCTGCCGATATTACGGCTCCGGGCGGCGATTCTTATTATCATAATAACGATGCCGGCGGTGTTCTTTCTACGGTGCAGATCGGCAAGCATTTCGACGGATATGCCTATATGTCGGGGACTTCGATGTCTACTCCGCACGTGTCGGGTGTGGCCGCTCTGGCTCTTTCGTATGCCAAGCAGTTGGGTAAAATGTTCGAACCGGACGAATTCCGCGATATGCTGCTCAGTGCTGTCAATGATATCGACAGCTACTTGCATGGCATTAAAACCTATGAACCTCAAGGTATGGTGTACAACGGTAAATTGGATATGGACGAGCGCAGAGGGAAGATGGGAACCGGTATGATCGATGCCTACAAGATGTTGATGGCCGTGCGAGGCACTCCGGCCGTTACCGTCGAACAAAAGAAAGCGACAAAAATCTCTTTGGGAAAATATTATGGCGACGTAGCACGTTTAACTTATAAACTGCGCGTAAGTGATGATGTAGCTGGCAAACTTGGCCTGACCTGCACCACCGGTGAAGACGGTACGGTAGAAATTATCTGTACGAAACAGGGGGCGGGGTTGGTATATGTTGAAACATCGAACGGTGGTATCGACATGAGTCGAGAGCTGGCGATCGTTTGCCGAGCAAAGGCTGCATCGAACGGCGGATGGCTGTAATTCGATTGTTGCTATCAAGTATTTACGGGGCAGTCATTTTATGATTGCCCCGTTTTTGTCGAATGAAAATTAGTCGGGGTGTGACAGAATAAAACCTGAAAATTTTTATTTTTTGCAAAAAATAGTTCCCTTTAATAGTTAAAATTAATTTTTATAGTATAGGAAATAGAAAAATGAGATCTTTTAAATTTATTGCTATTCTTGTGGTTGCGGCTCTCTGTAGCTGTACGAATGACCCGATAGACGAAGGAGGAGCGGCGAATGTCCCGACCGGGATAGACCGGAAGATCATGACTTCTTCACTCGAATCGGAGCAGGGGGAATTGCTGGTTAAATTCAGCGATGAAGCGATTGTTGCCGTGGAAACGGGGGTGACCCGTACCGAGGCGACCCGTACGGGGCTTCAGCGCTTCGACGCGGCTTTGACGGATATCGAGGCCGTATCGCTCGAGCGGGTTTTCCCCGATATTCCGAAGCATGAGGCTCAGGCGCGTGCTTTCGGTTTGCAGCTTTGGTATGTTGTGAAATTCAACCCGGAGGTTTCGTTGGCTACGGCAGCCCGCAAGTTGGCTGCGGCGGACGAGGTTGCCTATGTGCAGTATAACAACCGGATTGTCGAAAATTATGACCGCGAGGAGTCGATCCCTTACGATCAGGTTCGGAGTGGGAACTATATTCCTGCGGATACGCGTATTAATGTGATGGCTAAATTTAACGACCCCCGTCTGAAAGATCAATGGCACTACAAGAATACGGGCGATGAAAGCCTGGTGAAGCCGATCAAAGCCGGTTCCGATATCAATTTGGAGCCTGCCTGGGAGTTGTGCACGGGCGATCCTTCGATCATTGTGGCCGTGATGGATCAGGGGGTGGTGTATAATCACGAAGATCTGGCCGCCAATATGTGGATCAATGAGAAAGAGTTGAACGGAGCATCCGGTGTGGATGACGACGGCAATGGATATGCCGATGACATTTACGGGTATAATTTCGTGACGAATAGTGGGAAGATTACCTGGAATAATCCTGATGATAGTGGGCATGGTACGCATGTGGCTGGTACGATTTCCGCAGTGAACAACAACGGCATCGGTGTCTGCGGTATCGCGGGCGGCAGCGGGAACAACGACGGTGTGAAAATTATGTCGGTACAGGCTTTCGATGGTAAAAAATCCGTGTCTGTGGCTGCTTCTGCCCGGGCTATTCAGTATGCGGCCGATAACGGTGCTTCGATTCTTCAGTGTAGCTGGGGTGGCGGAGCATATGGGTCGGATAAAGCTTATGAGGACGATTGTCGCGCAGAGGTCGTTGCACTTAAATATTTCATTGAAACGGAGCGCCCCGGCAGTCCTCTCAATGGCGGTATCGCCTTTTTCGCTGCGGGTAATGATGCGGCGCCATGCGAATATCCTGCGGCGTACCCTTCAGTGGTTTGTGTAACTTCGATCAGTACGGATTTCACTCCTTCAACTTTTACCAACTTCGGATTGCCGGCTGATATTACGGCTCCGGGTGGTGATAACAACTATCATGAAGGGGGTAATCAGGCCGGAAAAGTCCTTTCTACGCTTCGCAGCATAGATGGTTCCTACGGCTATATGGCCGGTACTTCGATGTCCACTCCGCACGTGTCGGGTGTCGCGGCCTTGGGTCTTTCGTATGCCAAACAGTTGGGTAAGACGTTCGAACCGGATGAGTTCCGTGATATGGTACTGGCTTCGGTGAACGATTTGGATCCGTATCTGACCGGTGTCAAGAAACATAACAACGGTACGATGAATCTGGTCGAGTATAAGGGGAAAATGGGTTCGGGTATGATCGACGCCTACAAGATGCTGATGGCTGTACGGGGTACTCCGGCGATCACGGTCGAGCAGGACAAGCCGACGACGATTTCGCTGTCGAAATATTACGGGGATGTTACTGCGCTTTCTTGTATGCTGGAGGTGAGCGATGCGGTGAAAGATAAGTTGGGGCTTACGTTCACTGTCGAGGGTAACAATGCTACGATTACTTGCTCAAAGCAGAGCGCCGGTCTTGTGACGGTTAAGAGCTCTGTCGGTGGAACGTCGATGAGCCGCGAGGTTGCGATCATTTGCCGTGCGAAGGCGGCTTCGAACGGCGGTTGGCTGTAAGCCTCTCGTTGATTGAAAAATGGCGGAGCGACTGTATGGTCGCTCCGTTTTTTTGCTTGATTATATCAATACGCCGGCCTGTTCGCCCTGAACCGATCGATATGCTTTGATTTTCCCTGGAAGCCTATCCTTGAAGGAAGGGATAGGCTGAACCGAATAGCCTCCAGGAGTGTGGCTGCCGCTGAAATCGACAAGAAAACGGTTGCGCCATATTAAGTAATTAAATATTTCAATGTATTGTTTCCGACGGTCGCTGATGCGCGGTCTGTGGTCGTGTCTGTAATTCGGCCTCACTCCTTAAATCCTTTCTTCGGAAGTGGGGCGTTCCGTCACCAAAGAGGTGTGCTGAATATATACTTGCCTTTTTGTTATTATCACGAGCAGAGTTTTAATTTATATATAAATAGGTATTGAATATAAAAAGAGAAAAAAATACATTTTTCGATATAAAAATCATCAAAACATTTGCAGATTCCAAAATAATCCCTACCTTTGCATCCGCATTTGAGAAAAACAGTTGCTCGATTAAAAGTCGAATCCGGTTTTCGGATGACGGAGCAAAAAAGAAAATGCAAAAGTTCTTGAAAAAAGATTTGGTGGATTGAAAAAGATTACATATCTTTGCAGTCCGAAACGTGATGAAAAAAATCACGGCTCTTTTGAGATTGGTTCTTTGAATTACTGGTAATATTGAGAGAAAAAGAAATGTAGTATTTATCTGTCAAATTCCTTTAAGGAAATTAAGTAGTCAGGACTCTAACAAAACATTATTCTTTATACAATGGAGAGTTTGATCCTGGCTCAGGATGAACGCTAGCGGCAGGCTTA
>OGPU01001540.1_pt1 | contig 19246 bp, 14 predicted proteins | sample 1552991 | NCBI WGS metagenome assembly OGPU01 (sample SAMEA2580296, study PRJEB22360) | human gut metagenome | biome: human gut; feature: human-associated habitat; material: faeces | place: Denmark | collected 2008/2010 | reverse complement strand
CCACCAAAGACCCTGTCCTCGATCCATGGTGTTGCGACGTTCCCTAGAATCCGCCTAGATCCGTCTTCCATGAACGATTGGGCAGCGATTCTTGGCGGCGAAACGCCTAACACCGCAAACATCGGTCGAATATGGACGGACAAAACCGTATCAGCCGACGAAACGATTACCACAACCAGCGGAAGCGTCGTTGAGCGCGGGAGTTCAGCGTTCATAACGGCTCTTTCGGCACTCTCGTCCACGTCTAACGTGTCATCCACGTCCACCACGCCGCTCGACATTGTGCTGGTGCTGGATGCTTCGGGGTCGATGGATGATCCCATGAATCGCAATGACAATACGAAGCGCATTGACGCATTGAAGAAGGCGGCAAATGACTTCGTGACCACGATTGCCGAGCAGAACCAGGGCATCTCCGATTCATCAAAGCAGCATCAGGTTTCCATCGTGAAGTTTTCGGGCAAAAAATCTGCTGCAGTGGGCAACGACACGTACCGCGAAGATGGATACACATACAACTACAGCCAGGTTATGAAGGCTATGTCCCCTTGCACGGATGCGGCCGCATTCACGAGCACCATTAACTCCATCAGACCAGCCGGTGCCACGCGTACCGACAACGGCTTGCAGCTTGCCCAGAGCCAAACCTCTAACCGCGAAGATGCCAAGAAGATCGTTATCTTCTTCACCGACGGTTCGCCTACTTCTACTAGTGGTTTCGAGTCGGGGGTTGCCAGCGAAGCGGTATCGGCAGCGAAAGCCATGAAGGATAAAGGCACCACCGTGTATACCATCGGCATCTTCAGCGATGCAAATCCCTCTGCTGATCCTTCGGGAGCAAGCAACGAAAATAAATTCATGCATGCGGTTTCCAGCAATTATCCCGAGGCTTCCTATACCTATACCCAGGGATTCTGGGGCGGCTGGAATTGGGACCTGGGTACGCGTGCCGAAGGTTCCGACTTCTACAAGTCGGCCTCGAACGCTGATGATCTGGACAAGGTATTCGAAGGCATTTCTTCCGAGATAGTTAAGGGGTCGGGCTACCCAACGAAGGTCGCTGAGGGCGCCGAGCATCAGGACGGCTTCATTACCATCGATGACGCGTTGGGCGCCTATATGCAGGTCGATGGCTTCAAGGCCATTGCGCTGAACGGGCAGACTTTCGAAAATCCCACGAAAACCACTGCAGGTAATGTGGATACGTACACCTTCGACGGCACGGTAACCATGGACGGCAAGGACGTAAGCTTGGGCAACGTGGTGATCACGGTAACCAAGTCTAAAGATCCTGCCGTCGGCGACAAGGTTCAGGTGAAGGTGCCGGCAGCGCTGATCCCCCTGCGTAGCTACAACGTGGACCAAAAGTCTATGACCATGACGATTTCGGACACCAAGCCGATTAATGTTGTGTACACGTCGAGCCTGAAGCCTGGGGTGGAAAGCCTGTTGGCAAACCCCGATGACGCCATGTCGAAGTACCTGCAGGCGAACTCCCAGGACGGCAAGGCTTCGTTCTACAGCAACGATTGGGAACAGGGCTACCTGGGCAGCACCATTGCGAACTTCGAGCCCTCAAACGACAACATCTACTATTACTTCACGAGCGACACGCCTATCTATACCGATGAAGCGTGCACTCAGCGCGCCCATCAGGTGGTTGCGGGTAATACCTATTGGTACAGGTACTCGTACTACGAAATGACGAATGCGGGTAGCGGTGCCGTGGAGGAAAAGGAGAAGGTCGTAAGATTTGACGGCGCTGATGCCGAGGCTATCGAGGGCTCCATCGGGGTGAACAGCCAAGGTGCCTACTTCAAGGCTGGCACTACTCGAGTGTCCTATCTCAACAACCTGTACAAAGCGAAAGACAGCAACAACACGGGAACCGCCATCGACGTGCTGAACCCGAAATGGGTTGGTGCAGGCAAGGTTGGGTCCTACTTGGGCAACAACGGCAAGCTCTCCGTTGACCTTCCCGGTGCTTTGGCGGTAACGAAAGAGCTCCAGGTGCCCGACGGGTACAGTGCTAACGACTTCGCAAACGACTCATTCGAGTTTACCGTTGCCGTGCCAGAGGCCGCAAACAAGAGCTTTGATGCTGTGGTGAAGAACGCCAACGGCGATAAGGTTGGCGACGCGTTTACCCTGACGTTCGACGGAGAGGGCAAGGCAAAGCACGACCTGAAGGCAGGCGAAACGCTGTACGTGTATGGCCTTGCTGGCGGTTGGAACTATAAGGTTTCGGAGACTGGTCGTGATGGATTCACTCCGAAGTGGGAAGGCTATGAAGAGGGCAAAACCCCCGAAAGCGCAATTGCTGCTGGTCAGACGAAAAATGAGAAGGTAGTTAATACCTATAGCGCATCGGGCAAGCTTGAAGGAGCGAAGGCTCTTAGGGGCGAAAAGGTGCTTACGGGCCGCAGCTGGAACAGTACTGATAAATTCACGTTCCTTCTGGAAGCACCCGAAGGCTCCGTCGGTGTTCCTATGCCTGAAGGGGCCATCGGCGGTAGAGCAACCGTTGAGGTGACCCAGCCTGAAGACTCTCCGGCTGATATACCGGTTTCGTTTAACTTCGGCGACATTACGTATACCAAGCCTGGTGTATACACCTATGAGATTCGTGAATCTGCAGAGTCGAGTACGCTTAATCCAGGCGTAAGCGCATCAGAGGCGCTGTATGAGGTTACGGTAACGGTTGCTGACGAAGGCCATACCGGTCATTTGAAGGTAGCTTCTGAAATGAAGAAGCTGATTTCCGACGACGGCAACAAGGTAGAACCGTCAGCTCCGTCGGCCTCTGCATCTTTCGTGAACGAATACGACACCCAGGAGGTTAAGTGGGCGCCCGTTGGAGAGAAGAAGTATACCGATTCGACTGATGCGCGTCCCCTTGAGCAGGGTATGTTCCATGTAATTGCTTGCACGAAAGATTCAACTGCGCCCTTGCCCAAGCTTGATAACGATCAGGAGATTAATGCCGAGCGCGATGGCGTAAATTGGCGCGGTGCGGTAGTTTCCGTGGAAGCGAACGGTACGATTTCGTTCCCGCAGGCAAAGTACGAATTCAAGAACCTGGGCCAGGGCCAGGAAAAGAAGTTCGAGTATAAGATCATGGAAGTGGTACGGGATGGCGATAAGTGGCGCTCCGTGGAGGATGCCCTCGCTGACCCGAACTTTGACTCAGCAGGCGTAACATACGACCCGACAATTTGGACCGTCGAGGTAACTCTTAAGGACGACAACGGTACGCTTGTGCTGAACGCCAAGTACATGCTTGCTGGTGATTCATCGGGAGCTCCCGTCATGTTCCGCTTCAGCAATAGGTATGAGCCTACCGCTGCAACGGCTGTCATTAAAGGCTCCAAGACTTTGACGGGTCGCAACATGGCAGACGGCGAAACCTTTGGCTTCGGGCTTTCTGCTGCCGATGCGGCCACCCAGAACGCGGTAGACGCTGGCACTGTAAAGATGCCCGCCGATGCGGCAACCGTATCGGGCGCCCAGGCCGATGTATCGACGGACTTCAAGTTTGGCGATATCAACTTCAAAAAGCCGGGCGAATATACCTTCAACGTGAATGAGACAACGTGGAAAGGTGAAGCGGTTCCTGCTACCGACGAAAATGGCTTGCAGTTCGATCGCAGCACCAAGACGGTGAAGGTGAAGGTGACCGACGACCATAGCGGCAAGCTACAAGCCGAGGTTGTTTATCCGCAAGATGGTGTAGCGTTTACCAACAAGTACGCAACGAGCAGCACGTATAACGGCATTCAGGTTGAAAAGACTTTGATCGGCCGCGACATGAAGGCTGGAGAATTCAGTTTCGTTATTGAAGGCAAAGACGATGCTTCTAAGGCACTTCTTGCCGACACTGACAGCGACAAGGAGTTCACCAACCCGAATAATCGTGCCGAAGGCATTGCCGATGTGATGACGAAGATCGCGGGACACGCCTTTACCCAGGCCGATAGTGGCAAGCACTTCGAGTTCACGGTTAAGGAAGTAATTCCCAATGGAGAAGTTCAGGACCAGGCTAAAGGCTTGTACTACGACGGGGCAACCCATGATGTGACCATCGATGTTGCCGATGACGGCAACGGTCAGCTGAAGGTAACCACCAAAGTTGACAGGCACGAAACCAACGTGGTCTCCTTCGAAAATAAGTACCGCGCTCAGAATGTTTCGTTCGATACGGCAACTGCTCAGCTGAACAAGATTCTGCAGGGCCGCGACTGGATCGAAAACGATTCCTTCGACTTCACCATCACCGCGCAAAACGGCGCGCCGATGCCTAAGCGTAATGGTGAAGAAGTATCTTCCACAACGGTGAAGTCGCCCAATTCGAAGGATGGCGATTCGGTGTCGTTCGACTTTGGCCAGATTGAGTTTACGTCCGATATGGTGAAGGATGCTCCTGGTCATAAGCGCACCTTTACCTACGTGGTAACTGAAAACCTCGACAATCAGCCTCTGCCTGGTATTCAGTACAGCGAGAATAAGGCTGTTATCGAGGTAACGGTAAGCGACAATGGCCAGGGCAAGCTGGTTGCGTCTGCCACCACGCAGAATGGCACGTTTTTGAACCGCTATTCCTCTGAATTGAACTACACGGCAGCGGGTGGCTTGAACCTTGCCAAGACGCTGACTGGCCGCGATATGACTGAGGGTCAGTTCGCCATCAAGATCGCGCCCGATAAGCCCGATGACGAGGCGTCGGCAGGTCTGCTCGGCATGTCGATGGAAGGCCGTGAGATTTCGATGCCTGCGGCTAACGATGGAGCGCAGGTTACGAAGTCTGCGTTGACTGGTGATGTAGTGTTAACGCAGCGAGACGCGGGTAAAACCTACAGCTATAAGGTGGTCGAGCAAGGCACGACGCCTAATGGTTATACCTACGACACGGCAGAACGCACGGTAACGATTACCGTTGAGAGCGATCCTGCGCATGGCACGCTGAAGGCAACCACGGTTGTGTCTGGTGGCCCCGAGGGCAGCAAGACGTATGTGTACAGCAGCGATGCCGCCGGTACGCAGGAAAAGGCAGTTGTACCGTTTAACAACAGCTATGCAGCTTCGGGCGAAGTTGGTATTACTGCTACCAAGAGCCTGACTGGCCGCAACCTTACCGAGGGCGAATTCAACTTTGCGGTTAAGTACGCTTCGGGCGGCGACGATCTGCTTACGGCAAGCAACAAAGCTGATGGCTCTATCGACTTCGGTAAGCTCAGCTACACCACCGAAACCCTTGCCAGGCTGGTAGCGGATGGCCATGCCGAAAAGGGTGTGAAGGATGGCAAGCCTGCGTGGAATATTTCTTATCTGGCATACGAAAAGATCGATGACCTGCATCGCTTGCCGGGCGGCGTATCTGCCCAGATCCAGTCGATTTCGTTCACGGTGACGGTTACCGATAACGGAAACGGCACGCTTACCGCTACGGCTGATACAGGCAACGGACTGAAGTTCCAGAATGTTTATTCCACGGGTGGCCCAGTTTCGGTTGGTCTTTCTGGCGTGAAGGTTCTGAAGTCTGATGTTGGCCTGACCCCTGCAAGCATCGAAGGCAACTTCACCTTTACGGTAACGTCCGATGATGCTGCGGCTCCTATGCCTGAGCGCACTACGGCTACCAACGGCGCCAATGGTAACGTTGATTTTGGCAATATCAAGTTTACGCTCGACGACCTGAACAAGGCTTTGGGCACGAATAGCACGCACGCAGCCGATGCTGCTGATCAGAGTGCGTCCGATCAGGGAGGTGCTGTAGGTGCCGGTAGCGACGAGCAGGGCATCGAGGCGGATTCTGATGGCGCCGAGCAGGGCCAGGGCGCTGCAGTGGTGACGGGTGAAGGCACGGGTGCAGCTTCCGTTTCGACGGCTACAAATAAGGTTGCTGGCGCCGAAGATGTCGACCAGGCATCTGCGCAAAGCGATGAGCCTGCTGCAAGGAATGGTGTTTCCCGTTCGCATATCTTCACCTATAAGGTGACGGAAAGCGGCTCTGCCGATGGCGTGACCAACGACGCTCAATCCACCAAGATGGTGAGCTTCGAGGTGACCGACAACGGTAAGGGCAACTTGACGGTACAGCGTGTGGGCAACGACTCTGCTGCGGCATTCACCTTCACCAACACGTATTCCGTGCAGCCGACCAATTCTAGTGTGACCGATCAGGTTACGGTAACGAAAAACCTTACGGGTCGCGACATGAAAGCAGGTGAATTTGAGTTCCAGCTGCTCGAGGGCACCAAGGTGGTGGCAACGGGCACCAATGGCGATTCGGGTAAGGTGACGCTGAGCTCGATTCCCTACACCAAGCCTGGCATCTATAACTACACGTTGTGCGAAGTAGGCGGCGGCAGCCAGAAGGCGGGCGTTCAGTATGACAGCAGCACGTTCGCTGTTACCACGACCGTAAAAGACAATAGCGACGGCACGCTGAGCGTTGCTCACAAGGTGAGCAACGACGCGAACGCGGTTGGGTTCACCAATTCGTACGCACCGGCTGCCACCTCGGTAACGCTGGGTGCCTCGAAGGTTCTCGATGGTAAGAGCCTTGAGGCCGACGAGTTCACCTTCGCTCTTACGGACGAAGGCGGTGAGCAGGTTGCTGCAACCAACGATGCGAACGGTATGGTAGTGTTCCCGGCCATTGGCTACACCGAGCCTGGCACCTACCAGTACACCATTGCGGAAGTGAAGGGCGATAAATCCGATGTGACGTACGACGAATCGGAGTACGCGGTTACCGTTACCGTTGAAGACAACGGCGAAGGCAGCCTGGTTGCCACGGTAGCTTACGAGGGTGGAAATGCCCCCGTGTTCACCAACACGTACAACGCACCTGAAACCCCGGCATCTCCTGGCGATGGTCCTGCCTCCGTTGTTGAGGCGCTGGTTTCCGGTTCTGCTAAGACCGGCGATTACTTGCTGGTGATTGCTGGCGTGGCTGCTGCGGTGGCTGCTGCGGCTGCTGCTGTTGCCGCGGTTTCCCATCGCAAGAAGGGCAAGCACGCCAAGAAGTAGTAGGGATATGGGGACAGGCCCCGCTTCCCCGCTTAGCCATCGCGCACAATGATAGAGCCTCGCTCGCGTGATCGATCGCGAGCGAGGCTTTTTGTTGGGCGGGAAAAGGCCTCGGGCTCATAACCCGGAAGTTGTTTGTTTGGGTCTAATATCCACGAATAAGATTCTCCGTCCAAAGTGGACGCCTCTTTGGATACCTAGAAATCCCTTGGTTCCTTATGGTCCAGGGGATTTCTTTTTTGCGGTGTGCGCTGATGCCACCCCTCCCGCGCTTCTTCTGTTTGCAGCTCGAAATTGGTCTTTAATCCAGAAACAACGGGTTTTAACCCAATACTTTGGCACTTATGCCATTTCATGGGATAATGAATAAAGCATTGTTTCGCCTATCGGGCTAGACCATCGCATAAAAGCCTTGCCTGCTAGGCCGTACGAAAGATTGGAGTGCGGAAAATGAAGCGGATGCAGTTGATACTGGCAATGGTTTTTGCTCTTTTGTGCGTGTGTTTTAGCGGAAGCTTTGCATTTGCGGATAGCGAAAATGCTTCTGCTGCCAATGCAAACGAAGCATCGTGTGAAACCGATGCAATTGTGGGTACCGTGAAAATCGATGGGCGTCCACTCCATGCTGGCGAGTTCGACTTTGGCGTGAAGTACGCAAATGGCCGCGATGATTTGCTCTCGGCGAAAAATGAAGCCGATGGAACAATTGATTTCGGCAAGTTGAGTTTTACTGTTACTTCGCTCGATGAATTGGCTCAAAACGGTATTGCCGAGAAAACAACGAAAGATGGCGTTCCAGCCTGGATTGTGTACTACCTGGTGCATGAGAAGACCAACGGATTGAGCGATGTGGGCGTAACGCCGCATACCGCCCCTGTTTCTTTGATTGTAACGGTTAAAGATGAGGGGAACGGGGCGCTTTCGGCAAGCTTCCGGACGGCGAACGAACTGCGCTTTGATAATACGTATTCCACAGGAGAGCCCGTCACTGTGTTTTTGGCGGGAACGAAGGATTTGCAGGTGGAAGAAGGAGCCTCGCTTGTTGATATCGAGGGAAAGTTTCGATTTGCTATATCGACAAAGGATATAGCAGCACCTATGCCCGAATCGACGGATGCCGGAAACGGGCAATGGGGCCGAATCGAGTTTGGGTTCATAACGTTTTCCCTCCAAGATCTGAATAAAGCCCTGGATGTTGATTCTGATTCTGCGGAAAAAGCAGGATGGTCTCGCTCCCATGTGTTCAAATACAAAGTCACCGAAAGAGGATCGGTGCCGGGTGTGGTGAATGATCCCGAAACGAAAACGGTGAGGTTCAAGGTCACCGATGATGGGAAAGGGAAGCTCACCGTTGTATGCTTGGAATCCCCCTTCACTGCATCTACCGCCTTCACGTTCACCAATAGGTGCGTAGTTGTGCCCGATAATTCAGCTAACGATGAGATAGGTCTGGGTGCGGGCGATAAGCCGTTGAACTCTAATGACGATGCCGATCCTAATGCCGGGGACGTTGTTTCGCCGAGTGCGGGGAATGCTCCAAGTGGTACTTCGGGTGGCGCATCGGTTTCCACGACAGCGAAGACGGGCGATGCTACGTTGACGTTGGCGGTGGTGCTTGCTGCGGTTGCCGGCTTGGCAATGGCCATTGCGGGGCTTGCTTGCGGGAGGGGACGCAACCATAAGAAGTAGCACGCGCAAAAGGAACAATGCAGGCAAATGAAGCTGCAAGCAGCGGGCCGCTGGAGTAATCCGGCGGCCTGTTTTGCGCTGTTGGCGCATGTGTGAAAACCGCGCTGTGCCATTCGCCTGGAGAGGCTGCCGACCTACCGAAACGTAAAATGTGACGAAAATTTGAAGGCAGAACATTTCAATTGCGTTAAGCGGGGCGCCTCCCTATAATTGATCAAGTCGCATAGAGCGATTGATCGTGCGGGGTGGAGCAGTCTGGTAGCTCGCCGGGCTCATAACCCGGAGGTCGTTGGTTCAAATCCAGCCCCCGCGACCAATAACACCAGGTCATCGGCGTAAGCCGGTGGCCTTTTTCTTTACTTCGAGGACTCAGTGGTCCCAAAGTGGTCCCAAATTCCAAGAAGAGCCAAACTTTCACTTTTCCACCACATTCAAGCGTGACGGCTGTGACGGCATTTGATAGGCGCCTCGGCTTCGGTCACTATGAGCGTGATTCCCGATATCGCTTTCGCATACAATTGAGCCACTTCCAATGCAAACCGATTGAAAGAGGCGCGCATGGCGGGCAAGAAGGCCGATGCGGAAGCGTTCGTGAAGCGCTGGCGCGGTAAAGGCAACGAGAATCAGGACACGCAGCTGTTCTGGATAGACTTTCTGCAGAGCGTGCTCGGCATGGAGGGTGCCATCCCGCTGCTCAAGTTCGAGACTCCCGTCAGCACCGCCGTAAGCGACTACAACGGCTACATCGACGTGCTCGGATGAGCCGTCCACGATCGAGCCCCGACAGGCCCGATCACTCGCCTAGCACGGCCCGCTTCATCGCTCAGGCACCTGCTGCTGATAACACTCAGTGCCCCTCATCCTCGACCTCGGCAATCACAATACTACTGAATGCCGCAGAATTTATTGATACTTTATTACTACATTACAATTTCCTTTTACTACATATATGCTAAACTAACATCGCTGCAGCGAAAGGAATGCAAATGAAGTCATATAGCGTAAAGGAGATTGCCGACCTGCTCCACACGAACCCCGAAACAGTAAGACGGTGGATTAGGAAAGGCAAACTGGACGCAACGAGAGGATCCTCCCGAAAAGAAGGTAGTACCGTCTCCTTTGCCGCCCTGCAAAAGTTCCTTGAAGACTCACCAAAGTACGCAGCCGCCGCAACGGCATTCGTCGCTTCGCCCGCAACGCTAGTGTCCGCAGGAGCACTTGCCATAATCGGGCAAGTTGCAGCCGCCAAAATGGCTTCGGAGAATTCAATCGAGAACGCATCGGTGGACACGGTTCAAATTTGCGCATACATCGACCAGGAAGCTCAAGCACTCAAAAAGTCTATAGCAAGGAAAAGAGAAGCGGTAGAACAACTTAACCAAGAAATCGAAAGGGATACGCAAAGCCTAGAAGAGCTGAAAAAGCTGCTCAACCAGATAAAACGCAAGGAGATAGAAGAACCATCCTATACGAATAGGAGCGAGCATGAAGAAAAATGAAAGCAACGGAGACGAGGCAAGATACCAAACCACCGACAGCAGTATCGAGGCAGACGCCACTGTCGCAAAGAAGGACATACCTAAAATGCGAATCGCCATCGGATTGGCGATAGGTGCGGCCGTTGGCGTGGGCATCGGATTGCTCGTTGGGCGAAAACTTGATTTCGGGCCATTGCCATCAGCTGCAAAGGCAAAGGTCACCACAATCGAAAGCGTCAAATCGGCTACCGCTTTACCAGAAGCTCATGGGGGAGGATCGGCCCCGCAAATATTGAAGCAGGTCAATGTCGATTGGTTTCGTCGAAAGCTGCCAGCAAATCAAAATGCATCATCTCAAGCCTTGGCATACGCCGAATCCCTAGGAGTAAACCTCGCTAAGGACGAAACCATCGTTCGACCCCAAACCAGGTTCTACAAGCAGGCAGCATAACGCCCAAAAGCCAATCAAAAAAACGCAGCACAGAAACGGAGTGTTGAATGAAGCCAATACAAGGCACCATTGAGAAGAGAGCCCACACCAGCCTGTTCGACACCGAAAGCAGACAGGAAGAAAAGCGGATTCTCCGCCTGCTCGTCGCATTGCTTGCATGCACAACTGTGGCCTGCATCATTCACACAATCGGCCAGGTCATGTTTATCGCGCACATGTGCGCATAAGCTCGATAGGAAGTCATCATGGTTATCTATAGAACACAAGAATGGGACGGTTACGGCAAACAGAATTACTACTGGAACGAATACCGCCGAGAAGGCGATAGCATAGTCAAGTACAGATGCAACCGCCGCAAATTCTTTGACGGAGACGAGAGCAACTGGGAAGAGAGCGAGAGCGAAGAAGAGTCCTGGGCAATTGACGACCCCAGCATGCCCGATTGGCTACGTAACTATCTATAAGAATGCTACTTAGCATATCGAAGCCTCCATGCCGGAAGATGCGAGGCATCTAGTATCAACCCACCGTCAGGAATCAGAGCCCAACGCCTATACGCGCCATCGCATAGCAGGTCACGTACCATTTTCGCAAGCGATGTCCGATTGAGGAACGTCCGAAGGCCGCACAGACACTCCATGGTTTGTGCGGCCTTCTCCTTCGTTTGCAGCGTGCGTAAAAGCAGCAGAAACCACAATCGTGCGCATATCGGGCTTATGCCCGATGCGTTCAGTCTTGCCTCACGCATTGTCGGCCCTGGGCCGACGCTTCGCCGCCTAAAAGCGGCGAAGCCCGCTCGGCGTGCGCCTCGCTCTCGCTTCCGCTCCGTTCGATGCCTCCCCATAGGTCGGCATCACTGCGCGCTGCGCTCACGCCGCCATGCCCCGGCGCGACGACTCGGTGACCTGTATCGTCTTTTCGGACACGCATGCTAGAGATCTAGATACTTTAGAATGCATTCAACGACGACGAGAGGACGGTATGCCATGCCAAACCCAGCCGCCAAGTACACCGACTAGTTCAGGCGAGAGACCGCCGACTACATCATCTCAACGGGCAGGCCGACAACGGAATGCTGCGCAGAGCTGGGACTTGAATCCCAAGACCGTGAACAAGTGGGTGCAGAACCGCCGGCGCGAGCTTGCCGGCGGGCCCGACCCGAAGGCCGAGGACCGCGAGCTTCGCGAGGCGAAAAAGCGCATACGCGAGCTCGAGATGGAGAACGCCTTCTTGAAAAAAACCGCGGCCTTCTTCGCCAAAAGCCAGGCGTAGCCGCGCGCTACCGGCTGATGCTGGCGGAGAAGGCCGAATTCCCGGTGAAGCTGATGGCCCGTTTGCTCGGCGTGAGCCGATTGGGCTTCTACTCGTGGCTCTCCAACGGCTGCCCGCGAGAAGACTGGTCGGCCGAGCGCGAGGCGGTCCGGTGCGTGTGGCTGGAATCGGACCGCAGGTTCGGCTTCCAGTTCGTGAAATGCTTCCTGCCCGGCGAATTCTCCGGCCTCACCCTGTGCAGGGTGCGCAAATTGATGCGCGAGCTGGGGATACGCTGGTGCACGCCCAACGCGCGGAAGCGCACCACGATCGCGGATCCCAAGGCGAAGCCCCGGCCGGACCTGGTGCGGCGCGACTTCACCAGCCCCGTGCCCACCTACAAGCTCGTGGGCGACATCACCTACCTGCGCACCGGCGAGGGCTGGCTGTACCTGTCGACGGTCATCGACCTGAACACCCGCATGGTGGTGGGCTGGTCGCTCTCCGAGCGGATGACGGCGGACATCGTGGTGTCGGCGCTGGCGTCGGCCAAGTCGCGCGGCTACGTGGCGGGAAACGCGATATTCCACGCCGACTGCGGCGCCCAGTACACCAGCAGGTTCCTGGCCGAGTGGGCGCGCGACAACGTGCGGCTGTCCTGCAGCCGCACCGGCAACTGCCGCGACAACGCAGTGGCGGAATCGTTCTTCGCAACGCTGAAGAACGAGATGTACTACAGGCGGAGCTTCCCGACCAGGGATTCCGCCAAGCACGCGGTGATCGAGTTCATCGAGGCCTACTACAACCGCCGCAGGCCCCACTCGACGATAGGCTACAAGGTTCCGGCCGAGGCTATGGCGGCCTTCTTCGAGAGGATCGAGCCCAAGCCCGAGGCAATGCCTATGGCCGCCCGATTCCTCGAGCTTCCGTGTCCGAAATCTTGACACAGGTCAGCGCACGTAATCGGAGATGGTGAGCCCGCAGGCCCCAGCCAGCTCGGCCAGGGCCCGGTGCTCTTCTTCCGTGAGGCGGATGTTGAGCCGTTTGGTTGCGTTATTGCTCGCCATCGTCGCCCTCCTTCTCCGTGCGGATGAGGGTGACGATGTTGCCGCTGCGGGTGTGACGTCGCTTGTAGTCGACGCCGGAGTCAAGCATGAAGCCGCGATGCTGGGCAAGGTACTTGCCGTAAGCGCCGGCGCTCACGCCTTCCGCGCCGACCTCTGCCAGCAGCTCGGTGGTGGTGCCTGCCCACTTGGCCGGGCCGGACTCCATCCAGCGAACGGTTGTCAGCACACACTCGGGCACAGTGTAGCTTGCGATGTCCCGAGCGGTCATGGGCTCCACCATGCGCCAACGGCTGCCAGCGAACTCGATGCGCCACGACCCCTCCTCAACGTCCTTGCCCTTGGCGGTCATGATGACCTTGCCGCTGTCGCGCTGGTCCTTGGCGAGCACCACCATGCCGGTGGCGCCTGCCGTCAGGCCGTTGGTGCCGCTTATGTCGTCGAAGCTGTCTCCGAATCCCGCCGTCTTGCGGCAATGGTGAACCAGCACGATGCAGACGCCGTTCTCGGTACCGAAGTCAGCGAGGGACTTCGCATGTGCGTAGTCGGTTTGGTAGCTGTACTCCTCGCCCGGCGGGCGCACTGCCGCGAAGGTGTCGATGATGTAGACGCCGGTCTCGGGGTGGGACTCCAGGTCGCGCCTGATCTGGTCGAGCAGGCCGGTGTCGAGGCGCTCCGCCTCCTCCACGATGCGCATACCCTTTGGTATCTCGTCCGCCAGCAGCCAAAGTCGCCTTTGTGCTCGCTTGAGGCCGTCTTCCAGCTGGAGCAGGCAGATGCCTGCCTTGCTGGTCTCGAAGGTATCCATGAATGGTTGACCCGATACCAGCGAGACACCGAGCTGAAGCGACCAAAACGATTTGCCCAGCTTCGGCTTGGAAGCCAGGATGTAGCATCCCGGCCCGAGGAGGTTCCTCACGAAGTAATGGAGTTCCTCATAGGTGTTCTGCACCAGTTCGTTCGCCTCAGTGCTCTCGAAGGCGCCGGCCATCTACACCGCCCCCCTTCTTGGGGATTACCTGCCAGCGGCCCATGATGTCCTTGGCAAGCTCCACGTCAAAGGCATTCGCCAGGGCTTGGAGCCCATCCTCGAGGTCGCATGCGTAACGCGCTAGCTCCTCATCGTTCGGCCAGCCATCGAAGCCATGGTTATGCAGCATGCGCTCATCATTGATGAGGCCCTGGAAGAAGCTGCGGTCCCTAGTGTCCATGGCGTTCCGCCTTGCGACGGGCCGCGGACTTCGGCCAGGTGATGTCGATGGAACCGTGCTCGTTCAGGTAAGCGTCAAGATCGCTCGCGCGGACGAAAACAGCGTGGCCGATGTAGATGACGCCCACCTCGTGCATCAGGAGCAGGGCCTTGCTGCGCTTGCAACTGAACATCTCGGCGAAGTCTTCCCAGCCCAAGTAGGGCTTGGGATAAACCGTGGTAGACATTACTGCCTTCCTTTCCGGCTCCCCATCCTTGTAGGAAGGGGAGCCTTTTCTATCCATATGTAAAGGTGTTTTTCGGCGGGGCCGGGGTGCGATCGGGCGGGGTGTGGCCCCGCTTGTTTCGCCCCAAATCGATTTGGCAGGTAAAGCAAACCATGAAATGTCACAACACAATGAGATCGTTTGGGAGTTTTACCGACTGTCACAGGAGTTCAAATTTCTGTCACATTTGAAAAGATTGCTGTCACAACTCAAATCCGCGGATTTTATACGGCTATTGATTGATTCTGGTTGGTTGGTGATAACGTAAGTTGTGACAGAAAGTGGTGATATGAAATGGATGAGCTTCTCGCTGACCTAGCAGAGGTCGAAGACTTGAAGAACGATCTTTGGGCCGAGCACATGAAAGAGGCAGACAAGAAGAACAGGGCTGTCCTCAACGCGTTGCATGTGTCGAAGGAACTGACCTTCGGTCGGAAGATTGTGATGTCCGGCAACAAGATGGATGATGGCCGGTGCGGTAGGGTCTATCTAGGCGTTGGTGGCGAGCGCATTGACGGGCTACCGAATTCGAGGACCAAGAAGGGGGACCTTGCGTCCTTTGGGCAGCAGGATGCCCTTGATGCCGCCGTGGCCCTTGCCAACATCGTCGAGGTCGTTGGTCCATACGCATGGCGGGAAGGCGAGAAGAAGGCGCAGGAGAAAAGCGCGCCGGCATCTCTCGGGCATGGCATGAAGAGCGTCGACCTGGACCCGGGAAGGTACGCATATCCCGCGCAGGACCTAAAGGACATGAGCCAAGGATGTGCAGGCTGGAATCTGCTCGTCTCGGAGGTATCCTCGTTCGTCGACCGATTCGGATTGCTGCACATGACCTCGCCGAATCGCCGTTTTGACAACAGCTCCTGGCTGAGCCATGTCGATGTCAGCTTTTTTGGAGATGGCGATCCTCTTTCACTCGAGGATTTCCGGGCTGATTGGGAAAAAAGACTTAACAAAGAGATCGAGTTCGAAGAGTACCACCTGCTCGACCAGCGGGCATGCAAGAAGGCGGGCGTATTCGATAGTGATGTTTCACCGGAGGAGCGTCAGGTCGCAATGGCCAAGGTGAGGTCTGAGCTTGATTGCTCCCAGGTGCCTGCCGAGGTGGTGAAAGAAGCCAGGGACCTTGTTATCGAGCGAGAGAGGAGGAGCTTCAGACAATCCGGCGTCAACGATCTTGAGGGGCTGTACGCCTTGAAACTCTCCTGCTATGTGAAGAGCTTCGCGAAGTTCAGCGATTATGCCACGCTTCGGAAAGACGAGTTGGCTCGCCTAGCGCCGATCGAGGAGGAGCTTGGGCGCCTGGAGAGGGAGCGGGCGAGCAGGCGTCATTGGGAAGATGGTGAGCGGACGCAGGAACGCGATGCAAGGATATCCGACCTGCGCAAGCGACTCGACTCCATCCATCTGGGCTTCTCCGATCTCGTGAAGGCGTCCCAGGATGCCGTTGCGGCTTTCGGCGGCCGAGTTGAGAGCCTAGTCGAGCACGGCGTCTGGAGTGTCAACCTCTACGGCTTCTACAATTGCTCCCTTCTCGTCCACGACGCGCTTGAGATGCTGTGCGCGATTGACGGGGACGAGGGCGCCTTCCGTCGTATACTGCCGAGGTTTCATATGGAGCGATTCCTCCCCAATGGCGAGGAAGATTTCGCTAGGTACACGCTTTGGTTCGAGTCCATTGGCAGCGATATGGACAACCCATGGCCATACGACGACATGTATGCCTACAAGACTTCGGTTGACGGGAGGGAAGTCGAGCTCGCCCGTCGCGATCATCCTTGGGAGAAGCAGACGTTCGGTGGCAAGGATTGGCTCTATTACCGGCTTCTAAAGCGTACGGACGGCCTGGACGATTTTGAGCGGCTGGTAAGGGAGAACCTCCCATTTTTCGTCGAGGCAATGATCTCAGACGGGAAGAGCAGAAGGAACTACAAGGGCCGCTTTGCCCCGGGCGCAAGGGTCACTCGCGATAGCCTTTCTTACACGGTTAACGACCGTGACCATGACCTCATGGCCACTATCTGGTCCGCCCTCGAGCTGGTTCGTGTCAAGGATGTCGAGTTCGATCTGTCGAAATGCGAGGCGTGCGGAAGGCTCATACGGGTCAAGAAGCAACAGCGAGGTGGCAAGCGCAAAAAGACCTGCAGCGATGCATGCCGGCAGAGTCTAAGCCGGGGAAGGGTTGACGAGGCTGCGGTAAGGCTGCGGGATGACTTTAACGCCTTCATGGAATCAGGTGCCGAAATCAGAATCGGCGTCGACGAGCCCATGGAAGAGCCCTTGTCTCCGGAGCCCGTCAGCGTGTTCGATTCGGTCCTCAGCATGATCTTCCAGGCGAAGCGTAGGTGGCGCTAGCGAAGGCCTCCCTAGGCGGCCGTCACATCCTTCACTCCCGTCACGCTGCGGCTTCATCATTTGCCGTGGTGTATATGCTACTGGCCGGTGGCCAAGCGATTACAGCGATGCCTGCTTTCTCAGGTACTTCCTGCTTCGGCTTGTGGACGATGCGGTTGGTACCGCGAGTCCAGCGTCCACGAGCTTCTTGACGTGATAGCGGGTGCTGGGAACGGTCTTCCCCATCATCTCTGCGATTTCCTGGATGCTCAAAGCCTTGTCGGTTTGCAGTATGGAGAGCAGGACGTCTTCCACTTCCGGCGTGGGGTGCTGGCCGGAATCGTCGGCGAGCATCTTGTAAGTGTCGGTATACACGTGAGAGACTATGCCCTCCCTCTCGAATCGGGAGGCAGCCTCGCGGATCTCGTCAGAGTCGATCATCAGGCTTCTATGGAGCTCCTGAACCGTTGTCGTGCCCATCTTTTTCATGGTGAGGAGCAGGGACTGCTCGTGCTGAGATAGCTCTTGCTTGGTTACATGGCTGATCCATTCGCGGTTCGCCGCTATCTCCGTTCCGCTCCTGCCGAGTCTTACCCTGAAGCTGTCGATATTTGCCTTGAAATCCGGCGTAGTGAGCGTCTTCGACTGCATTACCCTGATCATGAAGGGTACGCCGCCTCCGCCGCCCTCGGCGGGCCTGCCGGTCCTTCCAGGCAGCTCGACTGCGGACATCAAGCGCATGAGCGCCGCATTCCTGCAAAGTGAGGTTCCGTCCGCTATGTTGTCGAGGGTCTTGCCGCCCCAGAGGCCTCCTGGATTCGTGATTTCTATCCTATCTGGATAGATGTCGACTGTGACGGACTGACCCACGTGGCGGGGTCCGTATTCTCGGTGGATAACTGCGTTCGCGATAGCCTCGCGCAAGACCTCCTCGGGAATTTCCAGCTCGTCTTTTCTGCCAGTTCCCTCTATGACGGATATCCGCCTGAGGTTCTTTGCGGTTGCCGCAACGGCGTCCTCTATGACCTCTCCAAGTTCTCCTTCGCATACCGTCCTGTCTAGGTACCGGGGACCCGTTGGGGCCGATTTCTCAATGTCGGGATGGACCATAACGTCGACGGCCAGCTTGGGAAAGAACTGCTGCGGGTAGCTGCCCGCAGCAAGGAGGCCGCCAAGTCTGACATTGCCGTTCTGATCGGTTATGTTCAGGCGAGCCATCTGGGCTTGCAGAGTCTTAGCTCCACGCAGCGCTTTGGGATGACTTATCTTCTCGTTTTCGATGATTTTCCCGATTGCTTTTTTGTCGAGGTCGTCGACGGATGCCTCCGGGACGATTTCCCTGTCCGCAGGTGATGGCACCAGTGCGTTCTGCAAAGCGAATATCTCCGTCGCCGAGAGCTTCATGTCCTTGTCGGCAATACGCTTGTAGCTGCCGTTTTCCAATCCACGACTCGTGATAAAACAGGGCTTTCGCCCGAGATCTACCTCGGCTATTCGGATGGCGAGGACCTGTCCTCCCTCGAAATCAACTCTTGAGAGGTCGTATTGGGGCGGATTGGTCAGCTTGCCGTCCCTCGGCTGCATGCCGGAGACAAACTGCTCGATTGACCTATCTATGTCAAATTTCGGGGGAATAGTGAAGCCGTTCTCTTGGTCCAGACCAAGGAGAATGAGACCGCCCGAGGTGTTGCCAAAGGCGCTCACGCTTTCCCACACGTCGTTGCTCAGCTTCGTTTCGCACTTCTTTGCTTCGATGTTTTCGTCATCGTTGTGCTGGATGCGCAGCCTTTCGACGATCTCCGTCAGCTCTTTCGGATCCATTGTGCTCCTTGCCTGACCGATGCCTTCAGTTTCAGTGAAATATTCTAGTACCTCACTAAAAAGATTTTTCATATCACTCAAAATTCTTAGTGATAAACAGAGTTTTTTACTGATAGGCAGGGATTTAGTTTTCGGCAGTTTGTGTCCGTAGCTCGGATTATTTTCCTCGTATTCTGCGCGGAGACCTTGGCTGCACTCCCAAGAGAGGTTAGTTCCGATACTGGGGAGCCTCACTAAAAACCTCACTAAAATTTGACTGATGTTTTTAGTGACAAGTTAAATCGTTTTAGTGAAAGGGGCCGTTGCGGCGGAGCAGCGGCGGGCTCTACAACTCCAGCACGCTGCCGATGGTGTCGGCGGCCTCGCGGTCGTTTTGCTCGATGGCGTGGGCGTAGATGTTCATGGTGGTGTTCACGCTGGAAAGGCCCAGCAGCTCTCGGACATCTTTAAAGACGCTCCGCCATAAATTATGTTGCTTGTGAAGGTGTGGCGAAGGACATGAAAGTGAAGGGCCTGGATATTATCGAATGTGATGTTGGCTCGTCTGCACGCCGTAGCTGCCCCCAGAGCGTACAAATGTCCCATCATTCCACAGGCAGACGAATGAGAACTCTGTAAAGCATTCCCGTGGTTCATCTGTGCGGGGCAGG
>OGPU01001539.1_pt1 | contig 19253 bp, 19 predicted proteins | sample 1552991 | NCBI WGS metagenome assembly OGPU01 (sample SAMEA2580296, study PRJEB22360) | human gut metagenome | biome: human gut; feature: human-associated habitat; material: faeces | place: Denmark | collected 2008/2010 | reverse complement strand
GTTTGTGATATTTGATGTGTTCATAATATGATTCTCCTTTTGTATGTTTAAACACGTTATATCACATTTGACAATATATTTAGTTACTTATATTTTCCTCCTTTCCGCAAACCCGAGTTTCTGTTTACCGTCCTTCTTTCCGGTCTCACCCGGAAAGAATACACCTGCTCTGCTCATATCCGGCTTTCTTACGCCGCCTTTTTCGCGCATTTCGAGCACTGCGGCAGTCCATCCGTCTGTTCCAGTGCTACAAGTTTTACTTTACGTTTCAGCCCTTTGCAGGAAAGACTGTTATGATACCGGTTTCCGTATTTCGTATAGTAAACTTCCGCACCCGCAGCGCCATTTCCCACGCACTGTTCGCATTCCTTATATTTTTCTCCATCCTGATTCCGTTTCCACGCAAGCGCACCCGGTGAGGAAACCTGGATCGAAAGATTGATATGACTGCACGACGAATCGGTATGATACACACTGCCGTTCTCAGTCACCCACACCATCTGTTTTGCTTCGCCCTCTTCTTCATCCGCCTCCTCTTCTGTCTTTCCGCAGAACAGATGCACTTTCGCACACGCTGCAATTCCCCGGTTCCGCACCGGAACGAGGCGGTTTCCCATTTTCGGCCAGTAAATCGCTTTCAGTTCCAGCCATCCATTTTTCACACGGCTTCCTGCCAGTGTCACCATTCCATTTTCGCGGATTTCTTTTGGAATCTTTGCTTCTGCATAAGCAATGCACGCGGCCGTTTCCGGTATTTCATACGTTTCTTTTCCCGTCTCATCCACCGCGTAGGCACAGACGGAAAGATACCGCGCGGACTCCTGCAGAGATACCGTCAGCATTCCATGCAGCCGGTAAAGATCCACGATTTTTAATAACACAAGAACCGCGATCAGAAAAACAGGAAGTGCCAGTGAAGCTTCCACCGTCAGGCTTGCCCTGTTCCATTTTCGTTTTACAAAAGGCTGCTCTCCTGATCCGGATTTATAAAAATTCCCGGAAGAGTGGATAAGTTTTTTGATAAGGTTCCAGAAATAAATGTGCCGTTCAGAAGAACACCCTTTTGTATCCCTGCCGGAGTCATCCCATTTTTCAGGCTGCTCCCTGCATCTCATATCCATAATTTCTCGTAATCTCATACTCTCGTTTCCCAATTACCGCCGTAAAACCGGCTTCCAGTTCATCGACACAGCAATCCAGTCGGAAACCCGGCTGCTGCTGTTCTGTCCGCATATTGTATTCCACCAGATCCATCGCTCCAAACGTTACCGCTTTTCCCGATTTCTGCATCAAAAGCAGCCGCAGATAATCGGAATACTCCATGCCGCCCGGTGCATTTTTTCTGCTCTGATCCCCTGTTTCCAGCAGTTTCGGAAGCTGTTCCAGAGAAAGCTGCCACGATTCTGCCGTTTTGAACAGTGCTACTTTTCCACCATCCAGCAGTTCCCGCAGATCCAGAATGCTTTCTGCAAATGCCCAGCACACGGCAAGTGCCATTTTCACAACCGGCATCGCCGCCGGAACTCCAAACGACGCGGCAATTACCCCCGCCATTGCTTCCATCTCGCCCTGCTTCTGCGCATCTTTCGCCAGATACACCAGATTTGCCGCCTCCCGCAGCGCCAGCAGACGGTTCACGGTTCCCGCCAGATTATCCTGATCACTGTTTTTTCCGCAGAGCACATATTCCACCTGGCACTGCAGCCCTTCCTTCTTCTCCTTGCTGGTATAGCACGGAAATTTCCACAGAATATATTCGGACGAAAGCATCTTATCCACAAAGCTCAGTTCTTTTCCACACTCTGCCATGCCAAACCCGCTCTGCAGCTCCCGTTTTGATGCAAGAAACGATACATCCGTTTCCCCCTGCGACAGTGCCTGCCCTTCCGGGAGGACCAGTCCTAAAATTCCCATTTTCATTACTTTTTGAATGACCTCAATCGGATTCACAAAATCTTCCGGTACCGGCTGCTTCTGATCCGGTTCCGAAGGCGTGCCGTTTCCAGATTCTCCTTCACCTTCTGTTTTTTCTGTTCCCTCTTCTGGCTGTTTGGATTCTTCATACTGTTTTAAAACCTCCTCTTCCTCGTAACCGCTCTGTCCGTCCTCCTGACGTTTCACGGTTTCCTGTTCTCCTCTTAATTTCTGGGAAAGCTGCTGTATTCCATAAGTTCCAAGGCTGGCTTTCATTGCCTCACAGATCTGACGGGAGAAAGCACTTCCCTCCTCGTCTGTCGCAAGACGATAGCCGCCGAGATAAACTTCTGTAACCTGTCCGCCAGATAAACTGCCTGATAGAATTCCCATCCCCGATGCAGTGGGGGACAGAACTTCTCCCGCAGTTTCTGCGACTTTTCTGCTCATGGTTTCAGGTTTCCAGACACCGCTCTTATCCCCGCCGTTATAAAAAAACAGCTCGTACTGTCCCAGCAGTGTTCTGTCATACCCGGCAAACAGAGAATACAGTCCCTGTTCCATTGCGCAGGCCGTCATCACCCGTGCATGGGCATTTCGCACCGACGCAATTGTCCCGGAAATCAGGGAAAGCATCAGTATCAGAACGAGACACAAATATGCTGTTATGCTTCCGGCTGCCCATCTTTTCTGTCTTTCTGTTTCCCTCATGGGATACAGCTCCTTCCACTTTACTTTTACTTTTTCGAACTTTAGATGCCGTGGATCGGATAAAGGATATACCGAGACACAGATATGCAAATGACATATAGGTCCGTACCGGCTTCTAAATTTTTCTTTGGAGTTCCGTATTGGACATTTTCCCGTTTATACGGTGTTGCTCTGGTTTGTGACCTTCTCCATCAGACTGTTGACCAGACTCACAAGCTGCTTTTTAAAGATTAGTACGAGTCCGATCAGCACAACGAGAATCAGAATCACTTCCACAACACCCACCGCATCTTCCTCTTTCCAGAACTCCGATATCAGCTTCATAATTCCCACCTCCCTCTCTTTACCAGCTGTTGTGGGGATAAAAACATCCCCTATGCATAAAAGGACAAAAATGCCGGAACCGTGAGTATGACCAATACAACCGCAAGCATCATGCCCATCGGAAGAAGAAGCTTTGTCGATGCCTTTTCTCCTGTTGTTTTCGCCTGCCTTCTTCTCTCCTCAAAGGCCTCCTGCGATTCCTGTTTCAATAATTCCAGCAGTCCTTTACTGCCTTTTTTCAGATTCTGCGTCAGCAGAACAGCAAGGGAACGATACGCTCCGGTTCCCATACGCATTCCCATGCGCTGATACGCTTCCTGCTCGGAAACACCGTTTTCCATCTCCTGGCAGGTAAATACAATCTCTTCATAGGCAAAACGTTTCTGCCCGCCAAGCGCCAGATTTTTCCGGTAATCCACTGCAATCCGCTCGAGTACTTTCCGCATTCCAAGCCCGGCACCCAGAAGAAGAACCATTTTGCTGACAATTTCGGGATAATCCCGCAGCATCTGTTCTTCTCTTTTCTGCCTTGCTTTTTCTTCTTCCCTTCCTTTTGCCGCCCAGCAGACTGCTCCTGCCGCCGCGGCAAGTGCCATCAGCTCCAGACCTGTCAGATCCGGCACTTTTGACCATGTTACAGTTTCTCCGTTCAGTGTCTCCGGCAGATAATAGGCTGTTTCTTCGGGATGTGCTTCGTTTTCTTTTTCCACTGCTTTTTTCAGCGCCCTAAGAACCGCATCCCGCCCTTTTATCTCCGGTGGATATACCTGAACCTTCCGTATATATTCTGTTGTTTCCCCCTGAAGTTCCAGTTCCGCTTTCAGCGTAACCTCCACTCCTTCTTCGGGAATCTCGTCTGACAGCAAACCCCGGCTGTCAATCAACAACGGCCTGTCTGTTTCCCAGCTAAGCGCCACCGGGCTTCCCGGTATTTCCGTAACCAGATCCATGTTTCTGTTTACCGTATGAAAAGACAGATTCTCACCTAAGATGATTTCATCCAGCGCCTCTATCGCCGCACTGAACGCCTCTTCTATCTCTTCTGCGCTGTAAGCTCTTGCAGGTACAGACAGTGTAATTCTTTCCGGTTTCTGATTTCCAACAGAAACCTCAAGTTTTTCCTCTGTCGGTTGGCTGCCTAAGGCACCCCGTTCCAGTTGAAGTTCCGCTTTTTCATCTCCTGAAACTTTTCGCACTCCGATCGGAAGGCAGAGTGCAGTGCCCGCTATAAACCCTGTCGCTGCAAGGCAGAAAATCCGTCTCACCAATTTGTGATCTTCCGCCTTTTTTCTCATCCGGAAATACCAGATGAACAGCCCCGCCCATGCGGTCAGACAAATCCACAACATTTGATTCCTCCCCTTTTTTGCGGACGAATCGTTATGATTCGCAGTCTTACTTTTTAAACTTCAATTGCTTCTTAAAACTCAATGTCCAGAATCTTCTTTCCAAGCACCCATGCCGCCAGATACACGGCAAGGCATCCGCTCATGAAGAAAACCCCGATTACATTCCCATACATCACACTTAAGAATTCCGGAAAGGAAAGCTGTACATATCCCAGAATTCCAAACGGCACAACACTCATAATATTCTGCTCGAACCGCCGGGAAGAAACGCCCGCACGGATTTCCCGCATCGTGTCAATTCTCGTACAGAAAATATCCCACGTATTCTGAAAGATCTCGCAGACATTTCCTCCTGTCCGTTTCGCAATCACCAGTACACTTGCAAACGTCGCAATATCGTCAATGCGGCTTCGCACCGCAAGATCCTGAAACAGTTGTTCCACCGGCACGGAAATCATCATTTTATGACGCATCCGGCGCAGTTCCTGTACCAGAATGTTTTCTTTTCCCAGCGACTGTTCCAGCTGTCCTGCCGCCTCCAGCACTGCATTTTCCATGGAATAGCCGGAACGCAGTGCCGTGTGCATCCACGCAATCAGATCCCGGAAGCTGTCGTACAGCTCCTCTTTCCGCCTCTGAATCCGGTTTTTCCGATACGTGTGAAAACATACGATTCCAACCGGAATCACGGCAATGCATGCCCACCATGCCCGGTAACAGAGCAGGTTCACAGCGGCGGCAATCCCAAGACTGATTCCCGCTATTTCGAGATATTCCCGACCGGTAAATTCCCAGGTCTGATAGTCGATCCCCTTCGTCTCCTTCTCCTCTGCCATGCCCGTCTTTGCCTGGCTTCCCTCACGTATTCTCATCCTGTTTTCCCCTCCAGTTTTTCTCTGTGTACCAGTTCGCCTGTCTTTTGCAGGCCTCTCCCATATTCTCTTCGAAACAAAGAAACCGTTTTGATTTCGTCCTCCTCCATCCCTGTGATCTCTGCGATCTCCTCCACCCGACGGCTTCCATCCTCCCCGCGTCCTAAATGCACGAGAATTTCGATTCCCGATGCAATCTGGCGGCGGATTGCTTCCAACGGGAGCTGCACTCCCATCAGCACCATCGTTTCCAGACGGGAGATCATATCTTTCACGCTGTTTGCATGTGCCGTGCTCAAAGATCCCGCATGCCCGGTATTGAGTGCGGATAATAATTCAAACGTTTCCGCTCCGCGCACCTCGCCGATAATTACGCGGTTCGGCCGCATACGCAAAGCTGCGCGGATCAGATCGCGGATCGTAATTTCTGTTCCTGATTCCAGATTTGCCTCTTTTGCTTCCAGCCGCACCAGATTCTCCACACCCTGGATCTGCAGCTCTGCATTGTCTTCGATGGTTATGATGCGCTCGCCCTTTGGAATGTAGACGGAAAGCGCATTCAGAAATGTCGTTTTGCCAGATCCGGTCGCCCCGCCGATCATCATGCTGTAGCGGGTCCGGACGAGGGCCTGCAGAAACTCTGCCGCCTCTTTTGTAATACTCCCGATGGAGACCAGAAATTCCATCGTCACCGCCTGCTCCGGAAAGCGGCGGAGGGTCAGAATCGGTCCGTTTAATGCGACCGGTTTCATGACAACGTTGACGCGGTCTCCATTTTCCAGCCGTGCATCCACAATCGGATTCTGTTCATTCACCACGCGGTTGCACCGGCCTACAATCTGCTGAATCACATCCTCCAGCTTTTCCGCGGAGGTAAAGCTTTTGCCGTATCTCTCGATTCTGCCGTTCCGTTCCACGAAGATATGCTGATAACCGTTTACCATAATTTCGGTAATTCCCGCATCTTCCAGCAGCTCTTGCAGGACATCGAGCCTCCGCACACTGTAGAACAGCTGTCTGCGCAGCTCCGCCTTCTGTGCCACTGGAAGATACCGTGTTTCTTCTTCCCCTAAAATCAGACGGTCAATCTCTTCGAGAACCTCTCCGTCATCCGGTTCGGATGCGATATCGATCCGCTCCATCAGTTTTCTCCGCAGAATTTCCGGCATTGTCATGTTTCTTCTCCTCTTCTGCCGTCCCGCAGAATCTGACGCACATAGTCGCCCAGCTCGCTCCAGACAAGCTCCTCAAAGTAGGCTTTTCCCGTCCGGTTTGCCGTGTGGAACGGAACGTGGATTTTCCGCATCTTGTCCAACACCGACTGGCAGTCCCACCGGCGCAGCAAATTTTCAAACTGCTCCATTTTGGCCGCAGAAATCACATCATTCCTTATCGGAACGTAAATTTCATTGCAAAAATCCAGGATCTGATACAGATCCGCCACGCCATCCCCCAGGTCGAGAATCAGCACTTCATAGCTGCTGTTCTTCTCAATCTCCTGAAACAGCCATTTCCATTCTTCGTATTTTGCAGTCTGAATGTCCATCGGCGATGCGGCGGGCGGCAGATAATCCAGGTTCTGCATCGACTGGACCATTCCGCCCAGTTTGTAGATGATGCCCTGATTTTCCTGTCTCGCATAATACAGAATATCGCTCATCCCCCTGTCGTAACTGCATTCCAGCAGCCGTTCAAATCCGGAATAGCTCTCCATATTGAGATACAGCACTGCCCGCTCCTTCGCCAGAATCTGCCCCATCGTCAGGGCAAACGAGGTCTTCTGCGTCCGTCCAACCGGCGAATAAATGCCGATGATGCGCATTTCTTTTTTCGGCAGCAGTGCAGGCGATGTATCGACACCGTTTTCTACGCCGTAGCACGCCATGACCTCGCGGATCACCTTTTCCGACGACTGGTATTTGTAGACCGCCGGATACTGATCCAGCACCGGGCTGTGCACCCCCTCCGACAGAATGATAATCTGACGGATCGGATACCGGCGGATCTCTTCTTTCATCGCTTTATCCGAAATCAGAAGAATCTCTGTTTCGTTGTTTTTTGCGAACTCCAGGAACATCTCCGCACTGGAAAACGCATGCACTTCAAACGGAATATTTCTCTTCTGGTTCAGATATTCCATAAAATTGCGTGCATATTCCATTTCCGTGTCACAGACTGCAAAAACACTCTTTTTCTTTGCAGTATTCAATAAAATCCCCCAATCCAGAGCAGCACTCCCATCAGCACGGGAACGGAAAAATGGATGCACTCCATGCCCCACTTCCCATCGTAATAGGGAACCGGCTCTGTTTTTTTCTGGTATTTTCTTTTGGTAAAATAAGTTTGGAAATAATTGAAAAATTTGGTAAGACGCTGCGGTAAATTTCCGCAGACGAGAATAATTCCGATAGATAAGACCGCTCCAGACAGGAACGACACAATCATACATTTCAGGATCGCTGGCACACCGAGAAAGCCTCCAACAGCGGATAGGAGTTTGATATCTCCCGCGCCCAGCATATGAAAATAGAACAGAATGTAAAGTGCGAGTATCGGGAAAAGCATCCCAAAAAGAAAAATACCCGCTCCCGCGGTGCCATAGCGGATGAGCTGTGTAACCAGCCCGGCGATCCATGCGGTGATAATCCATTCATTTGCAATTCTGCGTGTTCTTAAATCCATCCATACCGCCCCTGTCGCAACTGTCAGTACCAGACAGTGCTGCAAAGACATTTTGTCTCTCACCTCCCGTTTCGTTTGGGTCAACTTGATTGTGAGGTCATTATAGTTGCCTCTTTTCGATTTGTCCAGCGGTTTTCGGCAACTTTTTCCGGTTTGTGAATTGCCTCCAAAAACGGGATGAAAATTTCTCACACCAAAAAGAAAAATCATGTGAAAGGTTTTCCGTTTTTCGCGGATTCGTAGAATCGTATCGCAATTTCACCGCTGCTTTTTGGCTATTATTTTATGATCCTTTTTTGAAAGAAATTCCCCAGCCGCATCACAGTAAAAAGAAACAGACCCGAACTTTTTTCTTCGTTCTGGTCTGCTTCCATACAGTTTTTTCTGTTTTTACTGAATAAAATCCGCATACTCCGCTCTGCTGACCTTCTTCAGATCCTCCGGCGCCATGCACAGCGTGGTTCCGATTCTTCCCCCGCTCACGTAAACCTTGTCAAAATTCCCCGCACATTCCTGAATCACGGTCGGATACTGTTTTTTCATTCCGATCGGGCTGCATCCGCCGCGGACGTATCCGCTGACTGCAGTGATATCTTTGACATGGATCATCTCGATGGATTTCTCCCCCACCGCTTTCGCCGCTTTTTTCAGATCCACTTCCTCTGCGATCGGAAGCACCAGCACATAATACTGCTTGCTTTTTCCCTGTGCCACAAGCGTTTTAAACGACTGCTCGACCGGCGCGCCGGTTTTCTCTGCTGTGTGAAGCCCGTCGATAAATTCATCGCATTCATATTGAAGAACTTCGTATTTGATTTTCTGGCGGTCCAGAATCCGCATTGCATTTGTTTTGATTTCTTTTTCTTTTGCCATTATTTTCTCTCCGGTGCTCCCTGCAGTGCATACAGTTCTTTTTTGAGCTGTTTGATTTCTTTTTTCATTTCAATATTTTTCTGTTTCAGCCGTACGACAGCATCCCCGGCTTCTTCCGGTTTTACAGAAAGTAAACGTGCAATGCCGAGGGTATTGATGTGTTTTAAGCAGTAATCCGCATACGCTTTTTCACCGGAAAGCATGGTCACGCGGACGCCGCCTTTGTATTTCTGGGCACTTAAGATTTTGATCAGACGGATTTCCCCTGTTTTTGCAACGTGGGTTCCGCAGCACGCACAGCTGTCGTAGCCTTCGATCGTCACAATCCGCACCTGGCCCTCGATCTCTTTTTTGCTCCGGTAATCCATGGTTTCCAGCTCTTCCTTTGACGGATAACTGATCGTAACCGGAACATTTCGAAGCACGGCTTCGTTTGCCTCCTGCTCCACATCGTAGAGCTGCTCCTCGGTCAGAACGCCGTCAAAATCAACGGTAATGACATCACTTCCCATATGGAATCCAACGTTGTTGAAACCGTAAATCCGATGCACGATACCTGACACGATATGCTCTCCGCAGTGATTCTGCATATTGGAAAAACGTTTTTCAAAGTCAAGTTTTCCAACTACCGTTTTGCCCGGCTCGAGCGGTGCTTCCACGGTATGCCAGATTTCGCCGTCGATTTCCTGTACATCCGTTACAAAAATTCCATCCAGTGTTCCCTCATCTGCCGACTGGCCGCCGCCCTCCGGGAAAAATGCGGTCTGATCCAGCAGCACGCGGTACATGCCGCCCTCGCAGACGCTCCGTTCTACGGTTGCCTCAAATTCACCCAGGTACGCATCCTGATCAAATAATCTTGTTGTGCTCATAATTTTTCCTCTTTTCCGTCTATTCGTTTACAATGTCAATCTGGCACATTTTCATAGCTTCCAATGCATTTTTATGACTCTGCGGCGTTACGCCCGCGCACGCGGATGCATCGACCGAAATCGGCACTTCCGGATAAAATGCTTTCAGCAGCATGGCATTGGAAATCACGCAGATGTCGGTGCAGAGTCCCACGAGTTCAATGGATTCCGGCACGCCGCCTGCCAGTTTTTCGATCTCCTCCGGCAGATTTTTTGCACCGAAGGTGATTTTATTCATCACCACGGCCTGTTTTTTCTCCGCCATTTTCTGAATTGTATCCTGCAGTGCATGACCCTTCGTTCCTTCGATACAATGCTCTACCGGAAGTTTTCTGCCCTCGGACGTTTCCAGATAATCCGCAAAATGGGTATCTCTGGTGCAGATAACAGCTCCGTCAAACGAATCCATCACCTCTGCAACGCGGTCAACAATCCCGACCGCCTCTTTCGTGCCGAGACTTCCGTCGATAAAATCATTCTGCATATCTACTACAATTAATACTTTCATCTTTGTTCTCCCTTCTGGGACATTTTTTTATAAATGCTGCATCCAGCTCAGTGCCAGTGAAATCCAGCTCTGGCACTCTTCGCGTACTGCGTTCTGGTATTCATAGCTCTGTGTCTCCTCGCTTGCAAGGCCAAGGCCGTGGCCGCCGACCGGATAAATATGCATTTCTACCGGAATCTCTAGTGCATGCAGTGCAGTAAAGAACAGAATGGAGTTTTCTACCGGCACGCAGTCGTCCGGCGCGGTATGCCACAGGAAAGTCTTCGGCGTATCGAGGCTGACCTGATTCTCGAGAGACATCTCGTCTACCAGCTCATCATACCGGTCTCCCAGCAGATTGGTGAAGGATCCGCGGTGCGCTTTCGGACCGGATGTGATAACCGGGTAGGATAACAGCAGACCGTTCGGACGAAGCTGCTCTGCGTCTACGCCAAGTTCTTCTGCAAGGAATGTTTTCTTTTTCCAGAACACACCGTACGATGCTGCCAGATGGCCGCCTGCGGAAAATCCCGCTACTACTACTTTGTTCGGATCAATATGATATTCTGCCGCATGCTCCCGCAGATGTGCAACGGTCCAGGCAAGCTGGCGGAGTGCCGTCGGATAGTGAGCTGCCGGAGCAACACTGTAATGCAGAACAACAGCGTGGTAACCGGCTCCGACAAACTTCAGCGCAATCGGCTCTGCCTCACGCTCGGACACCCATTCATAACCGCCGCCCGGGCAGATCACGATGACCGGACGCACGCGTTCCGGAGCAATCTCACGCGAGTTGTCCAGAAAATACGTATATAATTTTGCAGTTTCTTCTGTATCTTTTACTTTGACATCTAATACCTGATAATTCATAAGTTCTTCCTTTCCCCCCAATTTTTCCGGGTACGGCCACAGCCGCCAGTTTTTACTCTGTTGTCATTATACCGTATCGGCGCAAAATATCAAGCGTATCGCACCAGACACTTTTTTCTTTTCAAATCCAATTGCTCATAGTATAATAAATTTATATTTGCATGTTTTTGAGCGGCAAAAATAACACATAAAGGAGTATATTGCAATTATGGATTCCAACCTTATTGTCCTTACCGATCAGGACGGAAATTCTGTCCGTTTTGAGCTTCTGGATATCGTAGAATACAAGGAGGATGAGTACGCAGTTCTCTATCCGGCCGACGGCGGCGATGACGAACCGGTACACATTCTGCGCATCATTTCCGAGAATCTCGATGTCAACGAAGCCGAGTTCGAAGGCCTCGATGACGATGAACTGATTGACACCATTTATCAGATCTTCCGCGAGCGCAACGATCTGGACGACTGATTCTGCCACGCAAAAAGAGCAGCTTTTTAACCGCACACGCGGTTGTAAAACGCTGCTCTTTTCTTATTTTATATTCTAAGCAAACACTATTCTCTCACATCCAGCACCTGCACATACGGGTCGTCCTTTGTGCATGGTTTCCAGTCGTCTTTTCCCTCTGCGTTCGGGTTTCCGGTTTTCATGAAATTGGTCCAGTCGTCCATCATTTCTTTGCTGAGGGCATAGTCGCCTTCGGTTTTCGGGCGCCAGCTTCGGCCCAGGGTTCCGAACATGTACCAGAGCTCGGAGGAGTGGAAGGCTCCGGCATCATCGCCTAACAAGGCACGGGTGAAGTAGTAAACGTAAGCCGGTTTTCTTCCGAGTTTTTCCAGCGCAAGGCTCCAGTTGATGCATCCCTTATAGATGCCGCCGTGCTCGCCTTTTTCTTTCATCTCCGGGAACACGCCGATGTCGTCTGCGGTTGATCCGAGCATATATGGGATGTCCTTGATTTTTCCTTCGGTTACGGCATCGTTATAGCCGCAGGTCAGCAGATGATTGTCGATGTTCGGTACGAAGCTCAGCATTCTCGATGGATTTACGCGGCCAAACTCCTCCTGCAGCTCCACAATTTTCTCAGCCGGAATCGCACGCAGTTCTTCGAGTGTTTTTGCTCCGCTAAGCTCCACAAATTCCTGGCCGATGGTTTCTGCCTCGGAAAGCGGCATATCGCGGTTCAGTCCGGTGTCGTAGCCGCCGGCGCTCTGGAAAATGGCTTTGCTGATCCAGTTTTCAGTCAGCGGAGAACTGACGAGTGTCTGTACGCTCATGCATCCCGCGGACTGGCCGAATACGGTGATATTTTCCGGGTCGCCGCCGAATGCTGCGATATTTTCTTTTACCCATTTCAGTGCTGCGATCTGGTCGAGAATCGCGTAGTTTCCGCTTCTTCCGACACCGCTCTCCTCGGACAGCCACGGATGTGCCAAAAATCCGAAAGCACCGAGACGGTAATTGATCGTAACGAGAATCACTCCGCGTTCGCAGTAAGCAGCTCCATCAAATTCGGATTCGTGGCTGAAGCCGTGCATAAACGCGCCGCCATGAATCCAGAAAGCAACCGGCAGTTTTTCATCCACTGTATTTGCCGGTGTCCAGATGTTTAAGTACAGACAATCCTCACTCTGGTTCATACCAAATTCCGGATCGAGATAAAATTCTTTTCCATAGAAGGAGTCCGGCTCATGCTCGGTCTGCGGGCAGACGCATCCGAAATGATCCGCCTTATAAACGCCCTCCCAGCACGCCGGTTCTTCCGGCGGGCAGAATCGTTTTTCGCCTACCGGCGGCTTTGCGTACGGAACGCCGCGGAATACTGTGTAGCCGTCTTTTTGCACACCATGAACCTGTCCATATTTTGTTTTTGTCTCTGTAATTGCCATAAGTAAAAATCCCCTTTCCATTCCTTATAACTGTGATAATGGTTTTCCCTTAAGGATGCAAAATTCTGTTTTCCTATACTGATTACTTTTTCCATCCATCACACCTGCTTTCGGAATTTGTCCTTTTCTCGATTATACACTATCCTTTCCTGAATTCCAATCTTAAAACATCCCATTCGCCGCAAACGTAAAAAACAACAACGCCAGAAACAGCACTTCCAGCACCGCTCCCAGAATGGTAATGATCTTTCCCGTCTTCTCTTTCCAGATTTTTTTCATCCCCAGATACAATAGAATTCCGATCACCGCGCCAAGCGTATTATCGATCACATCCGTAATATCACTCGCGCCGATCGCAAAAATATACTGCGTCACCTCAAAAAACAGGCTCAGTCCCGATGCAAGGAGAATGCGGTTCTGGATTTCGCTGTCCGGATAGAAGGCTGAGATGCAGAGGCCGAACGGCAGAAAGACCAGCATATTTTCGATAATTTCACTAATCTGCACTTTCCCGTTCACCACAACCGACGCCGCATACGGAATCAGATTAATCCCCCGCAGGTGCGGAATTTCTTCCGGGCGCAGGGCGAATTTGAATAAAATGCACCAGACAAGCAGCGCCAGGTAAATGCCGAATACCACAAGTAATGCTTTTGATTTTTTCTCGTTTTTCCAGGTCATGTTCTTTCCTCTCTCATCTTCACTTGATAAGAGGATTCTACCAAAACATTCTTAGGATTCCGCTTCTTCTTTTCCAAAGAAATCCCTATAGATTTCCTAAGATTTTCTGATGCTCAGATTCTTTTACATTTCTTCATCATGCCAATTTATTATATCTTTCATATCAATTATATCTTTTACATATCGCAAAAAACTGTGTATAATACCCCGTGGGCAGAGAAAAGAAGCGGGATGAAAATCCCATATTCCCCTGGGACAGCAGTATTCTCCCCACTGCTGTCTCTCCTTTCAGTGAAGGCTGTCGCAGACAGTTTTCTGTGGTGTAGGTAAAAGAGGAGGCCGTGCACTGAGCACAGCCTCCTCTTTTCGTGTTTTTCATCTTTATTTTTTCATCTTTATTTCTTAATCTCATATCCGCAATACTGCATCACCAGCTCACAGAACATTGCGTTTGCCCAGGAGAACCACTCTCTGGTGTAAACGGTCGGATCATCTACGAAAACACCCTCGTGCATCAGCCCTGTGCCGCCGTCGGTTGCCATCAGTTCGTGGATCATCTGATGTTTCTCCTCTTTTGTCGGTGCGGTCAGTCCCTCGATGGCTTTGGAGATGTGCCATACGTAGCGGACCGGTGTGTGCGGACTTCCGATTCCGGAAAGCTTTGTTCCGGAATAGTAGAACGGGTTTGCCTCGCTTAAGATCAGCTTTCTTGTGTTGTCAGCCACTTCCTGGCTTTCCGGCTCGTAGCCGAGATAGCTCATAGCCAGAAGACTCGGTACATTGGCGTCGTCCATCAGGTTATACTGGCCAAAGCCGTCTACCTCGTAAGCATAAACATCGCCAAGTCCCCAGATATGGGTGGTACCGTAAGTCTCGATGGCCTGTTTTACGGTCTTTGCCATCTCTTCTGCTTTCTTCGCAATCTCCTCTTTTCCGCCGACGAAATCTGCGATCTCTTTCAGATAATTCAGAACAACAACCGCAAACATGTTGGACGGGATCAGGTAACCGTAACGGCAGGAGTCATCGCTTGGACGGAAGCCGGACCAGATCAGGCCGATGCCGGATTTTACCTGCGCACCTTTTCCGTCTCGGGAAAGCGTGTCGGTGTAGGAGCAGTTTTTCCGGATGAAGCTGTACGGGGATTTCTCCTCGTGATTCATTTCGGTCTCAAATACAGTCAGGATTTTGTCAACACCTTCCCAGAAAACCTCGTCAAACTGATCCGTTCTTCCGGTGTTCTTCCAGAACAGATAGGAGAACTGCAGCGGATAGCAGAGAGAATCGATCTCATACTTTCTCTCCCAGATCCACGGTCCCATATCGGTCTCGTCCTTCTCCCAGCAGTTGCCGTTCGGCCCTTCGTTGAATGCGTTTGCGTATGGATCGATGTTGATGCACATAAACTGGCGGCGGATCAGGCCTGCGATCAGGTCAGCCAGCTCCGGGTCGTTCTGTGCCGGAACAAGGTACGGGCGCAGCTGTGCTACGGAGTCACGCAGCCACATTGCCGGGATATCTCCTGTGATGACGTAGGTGCTGCCGTCCTCCATTTTCTTCACGGTCGTATCGAGGGTGTTGGAGTAGCATCGTTCAAACATATCTACGATTTCCGGCTCGTCTTTCAGTTTTTCTCTCAGGCTTAAAATAAGATCCTGGACAGACTTTGGTAATGTCTCTTTCATTGTTTTTTCGTCCTTTCGATAAAATAAATTGTAATTCTACCATATCAACTTTACTTCTGCGCATCAATCTCTTTTCGGTTTCTCTGCGACAGAATCCCGGTAAATAATTTTTCCCGGAATGCGGTACACCTCGCCGCCCTGCTTCTGCGGTTCATTCATATGTTTGATCATCCGTTTTGCGGCGAGCCGCGCAATCGCATCGATGTCAACCGAAACCGTCGTAAGCGGCGGACTGCAGAGCTGCGCGTAGATCGAATCATCAAAACCGGTCACGGAAACGTCTTCCGGAACGCGGATTCCCCGCTCTTTTAACGTCCGCACCAGACGGAATGCCGTTTCATCACAGTTGCATACAAACGCAGTCGGAAGGTCTTCCGGCAAAGAAAGTTCAATCGCCATTCCTTCTTCACTCCGGTCCGGAATCATCCATTTTTCTTCCGGGTGAATGCCCTCTTCTAGCATGCTCCGCAGATAACCGAGATACCGGTCGGAAATACTGGTTGTGCTTCCTACCGTTCCGACAAATCCAATCTTCGTGTGACCCTGCTGGATCAGATAATTCGTCAGCTCGTAGGAACTGTAAACATTCTCTGTGATGACGGAATCCGACTTGTGCGTCCGGTCGTAAATGTCCACATACACCTTCGGGAGATCAATCTGCGTAATCTGCTCCCGCACCCCGTTGTCGAGAATGCCAAGAAAAATCAGACCGTCAAACAGTCCGCGGGTCCGTATGGTGTTCAGATCCGACGGCAGTGTTGCCATCGTCGGCGAAATCATAATGCTCGAGCAGGATGCTTTCTGCAGTTCGTAGATGATTCGCTCATACATCGCCATATAAAATTTTCCTTCATCTCCGAAGCTGAACCTCGGGCTCATGATGATGCCTACTTTTTTACTTCTTCGTTTTCCGTAGTCCGGAAGGACGTAGCCGGATTTTCTTGCGAGTGCAAAAATTTTTTCTTTCAGTTCTTCCCCCACGCCGTCTTTTCCATTCAGCGCTTTGGAAACGGTTACTTTACTGATCCCCAGCTGATCCGCCAGGTCCTGCATGGATACCGATTTTCTCTCTGCCATGTTGTTAACAGCCTCTCTATTTGTTTCTTAACTTATAGTTAGATGTTAACATCGTTTTTCACCGCTGTCAACCAGTTTTTCGTTGATCTGTACAGCAGAATTCTATTCCCTGTCTGTCTTTTGTATATTTTTTTCTATTCTACAATCATCACGTACGGATCAAATGTTTTTTCCTTCAGTTCATCCATCGCTTTTTCCGGATCGCTTTCGCTTGGATATTTTTCATGCCGTGGTCGATGTGGATCGGACGCGGCAGGCCGTCCATGCCAAGACGTCCCCAGTCCCAGAGCTTGAAGGTGAAGATATACGGGGTTGCGCTGATCTCCAGCACCATCGTATTTTTTCCGGAACAGTGCACCGTTCCCGCCGGGATCAGTACATGATCGTGTTTTTTGACCGGAATTTTGTTGACGTATTTTTCTGCCGGAAAGATCTCTTCTCCTTTTTCCGCCGCGCGTTTCAGCTCCGGCACCCGTTCTCTGATTTCCGGTTCCAGCGGAATGCCGTAGATGGCCTCGTACTTGTTCAGTCCCTGCATGCGGCTGATTCCGTGCTCATAATCAAACGGCCCGGAATTGCCATGCCGACGCCGCGGATCATGCCGTCCGTTCCGCCGACGTCCAGCAGCAGATACCGCTCACCGCCTGTCTTGTCTGTTTTCTCAAATATTTCTTTCATACTTTTCTGCCTGTTTCCCGTTTCAACCACTCTGCTTTTCTTTTGTTGACCTTTCTGTAACTTTGTGAAATCACGATAATACCTTTTATGCACTTCTCGCAGAGTGCAGAAAATCCCCTGTTTTCGGGTCTTTTTCTTCCGAAAACAGGGGATTTCGTCTTCTTTTGCTTTGGTTTTTCTGTCTTTTTAATACCTTTCCTGTAACACTTTCATTTCCTGCACGACACTTCGCAGCCGTTTCTCACCGACATAATTTCCAACCGCGAACAGTGCTTTATAAAGAAAGTTTACTGCCGCCTTGTCATCAGACTTTTGCTCTTCCTGCCTCTTCTGCAGTTTCTCCGCCATCGGGGACAGCCCGGCCAGCAGCTCTTCTTTCAGCGCACGGTCCGCCGGATCGTCCGTCTCCAATTCTTCCAGATCATAATTGTCCGTTCTGCCGCATTTTCCTTTGCAGACGGCGCAGTCAGGATTCAGACGGTTTTTCTCCGCCTCAACGCGTGCAATCCATTCTTTTCCATTTTCTTCTGTCAGTTCTTTTTCCGGATCTGCCGCGCAGAGTCCTGCAAGCAGAATCTGATGTGTCACGCCATCCGGTCTGTAACCATTGCTGTCACCGCTCGAAAATTCCTGCGGCTCGCCCTCGACGGCCTCTCCTCTTCCATCCACTGACCGCGCAAGCCCGATCAAAGCACCGATGAGTTCCTCCTGTATTTCTGTCATTTCACTTCTCCCATCCTACCTGCTCCGTATTTTCTTTGGAACAGATGTTTTTCTCTTTTGTTTTTCACGCTGTTTCCATGGAGAACGCAGGATACTTTCAGCCCCTGCCCTTTCGATCTTTTTTGCAGGTTCACTGCAGAATCTCACCTTCCGTAGAAATCACAACCGTTTTCACCGGAATCTTCTTCCCGCTCTCTTTCAGCGCCATTTTCACCGCACGCTCCATTCCCGCACAGCACGGAACTTCCATACGTGCAACCGTGATGCTCTTAATCTCATTCCGCAGGAAAATCCGCGCAAGCTTCTCGGAATAGTCGATGTCGTCGAGTTTTGTACAACCCACCAGCACAACATGATTGCGGATGAAATCCTGATGGAAGTTTCCGTACGCATACGCCGTACAGTCCGCCGCAACGAGAAGGTCCGCTCCTGCAAACATGGAAGCCCGCTCCTGCACCAGCTTAATCTGCACCGGCCACTGGCGGAGCTGTGATGGAGCTGCTGCGCCGTTTTCTGCCGCATTCCGGCCGCTTTCCGTTTTCTGCAAGTCAGCCGCTTCCTTCGCCTTCCGCTGGTTCTCCTTCACCGCCTCCTCATCGTACGGCAGTGCCTCCCGCTCCACAAACGAAATCGCATCCGCCGGACAGACCGGCAGGCAGTCGCCAAACCCGTCGCAGTAGTCATCGCGGATCAGCTTCGCCTTTCCGTCGACCATTGCAATCGCACTCTCATGACAGGCATGCGCACAGAGCCCGCATCCCGTACATTTTTCTTCCTCTATCTGAACAATTTTTCGAATCATGATGGAATCTCCTTTTTCTTTTTGTTTCTCAACCATGATACCATACTTTATTCCTTCTTTGACAGTTCTTTTTTCTAGTAGTTTTTTCCTTCTGGACCAACCGGCAGGACTTGTCTTTCTATCCCATACAAAAAAGGCAGGAACGCCGTGCCCTTTCTCTTCCCCACTTTCCCGCCTCCAAATTACATATCCCGCTTGCTGAACCCTAAATTGACACTCCCCACAGCTAAAGCAGGGGGATTCCTGTTTCTTCCACCATTGCATTGGCAAATACCTTACGGTACTGCAATGTCTTACACGGTGTCCACAGGCTATATTTATACTGTTCCCGCATGCCCTGCGGTACAGTTTTCTTATCTTTATGCCGACTGCAGCTGCAATCCTTTTTTCAAAATATTGATGCCTGCATTCGTATCCCGGTCATGAACTGCATGACACCCGGGGCACTCCCAGATACGAATGCGCAGATTTTTCACCAGCGGATTCCGATAGCCACAGGAACTGCAGGTCTGGCTGCTCGGATACATCGTTGGTACTTTGCGGATTTCATTTCCATACCACACAGCTTTATATTCCAGCATCTCGAAAAACTTTGCCCACGAAACACTGGCTATCGACTTTGCCAGTTTATGGTTCCGGATCATTCCCTTTACATGCAGGTCTTCGATGCAGATGGTTTGGTTTTCACGCACCAGCATCGTTGACTGTTTCTGCAGGAAATCAT
>OGPU01001538.1_pt1 | contig 19263 bp, 19 predicted proteins | sample 1552991 | NCBI WGS metagenome assembly OGPU01 (sample SAMEA2580296, study PRJEB22360) | human gut metagenome | biome: human gut; feature: human-associated habitat; material: faeces | place: Denmark | collected 2008/2010 | reverse complement strand
TCTGACGGCCATCGGGGGCCATTGCCACTGCAATGCCGCGGCCGGGGTACTCGTTCGCGGCCAGATATTCGTTCAGGTTGATTTTTTCCATGTCAAATTCTCCTATTGTTAAACCTCTCCGTCACGGCTGACACCGTGCCACCTCTCCCAAATGGAGAGGCTGAAACAACGCCCTGCTGTCCTTTACTTTATCTCTCCGCTGCACACCATTGCCACAGCCTTCGGCAGCAGCTTCCATTCAGCCTGCTCCATTACACGCTTCTGCAGCACCTCGGGAGTGTCACCGGGCAGGATGTCCACGGCCTTCTGCAGCAGGATAGGCCCGCCGTCGCACTCCTCATTGACGAAGTGGACGGTAGCGCCCGTCACCTTGCAGCCCCGGGCCAGCGCGGCCTCGTGGGGGCGCAGGCCGTACATTCCCGGCCCGCAGAAGGACGGGATGAGGGCGGGGTGGATATTCAGGATGCGGCGGGGATAGGCCTCGATGACGCTGGGGCCTAACACGGACAAAAAGCCCGCCAGGACCACAAGGTCAATGTTATGTTCTTTCAGCGTTTTCAGCAGTGCGGCGTCAAAATCCTCACTGGAAGCGTAATCCTTCCGGCGGACCACCACACCCTCGACGCCCGCATTGGCGGCGCGTTCCAGCGCGTAGACGCCGGGTTTGGAGGCCACGACAAGCCTGATCTTGCCGCTGGGGTTCTCGCCCCGGGCCTCGCTGTCCAGCAGCGCCTGCAAATTGGTGCCGCCGCCGGACACTAACACTGCAATGTTCAGCACAGCTCGACACCCTCACCTTCTGCAATGACGCCCAGACGGTAAGCTTCCGGCTCGCCGTTGGCATGGAGGATCTCCAGTGCCTTGTCGGCCTGCTCAGCGGGGACGGTCAGCACCATGCCGACGCCCATATTGAAGGTGTTGAACATATCGTGCTCAGAGATGCTGCCGGTCTTCTGCATCAGATGGAAAAGGGCCGGGGTGCGGACATCCTCCTTCTTGATGCGGGCGCAGCAGCCCTTCTTCAGGCTGCGGGGGATATTCTCGTAGAAGCCGCCGCCGGTGATGTGAGAGATGCCCTTGACATCCACTTCTTCCAGCACTTTCAGCACAGGCTTGACGTAGATCTTGGTGGGGGCCAGCAGGGCCTCGCCGAGGGTCTTGCCGCCCAGCTCTGCGGGGGCCGTCTTCAGGACGGCGGGGTCGCCGTCGATGTCAAAAATTTTGCGCACCAGCGAGAAACCGTTGGAATGGACGCCGGTGGAGGGCAGGGCGATGATGACATCGCCGGGCTTCATGGTCTCGTTATTGAGGATCTTTTCCTTGTCCACAACGCCCACGGTGAAACCGGCCAGATCGTACTCGTTCTCCGGCATCATGCCCGGGTGCTCAGCGGTCTCGCCGCCCACCAGAGAGCAGTCAGCCTGGACGCAGCCCTCGGACACGCCCTTGACGATCTCGGCGATCTTCTCGGGGATGTTGCGGCCGCAGGCGATGTAGTCGAGGAAGACCAGCGGTTTTGCACCGGCGCAGATGACGTCGTTGACGCACATAGCCACGCAGTCGATGCCGATGGTGTCGTGCTTGTCCATAATCATGGCGATCTTCAGCTTGGTGCCGACGCCGTCGGTGCCGGAGATGAGGACGGGGTGCTTGTAGCCGGTGCAGTCCAGCTCAAACAGGCCACCGAAGCCGCCCAGACCACCAATGCAGTGCTCGTTCATGGTGCGGGCCACATACTGCTTCATGAGTTCGACCGAACGATAGCCGGCGGTGATGTCCACACCTGCGGCTGCATAGCTTTCCGAATAGCTCTTTTCCATTGTTACTCTCCTAACTTTTTCTCGTCCTTGGGACGGTCATTCAGGTGGCGTTCATGAATATCGGTGGAAAGCACCTCTTCCGGCTTCACAGCGTATTTGCCGGTGAAGCAGGCGGTGCAGAAGCCGCAGTTGGCATTCTGGGTCAGCTGGACGACATGCTCCGTGGAGAGGTAGCCCAGCGTGTCGGCGCCAATGATCTCGTTGATCTGGTCCACCGTGCGGCCGGTAGCGACCAGAAGCTTCTGGTCGGGGATGTCGGTACCAAAGTAGCAGGGATATTTGAAGGGGGGTGCCGAAACGCGGAAGTGGACTTCCTTTGCTCCGGCGTCCCGCAGCAGCTTGATGATGCGGGCAGAGGTGGTGCCGCGCACGATGGAGTCATCCACCAGCACGACCCGCTTGCCCTTGACGGTGCTGGTCACGACGTTCAGCTTGATGCGGACGCTGTTCTCGCGCTGCTTCTGGCTGCCCTGGATAAAGGTGCGGCCGATGTACTTATTTTTAATAAAGCCGATGCCGTAGGGGATGCCGCTCTCCTGAGAGTAGCCAAGGGCGGCGTCGAGGCCGGAGTCCGGCACACCGATGACCACATCGGCCTCCACGGGGTGCTCCTGAGCCAGGAAGCGGCCAGCCTGCTTGCGGGCCTCATGCACCGAGCTGCCCTCGATGATGCTGTCGGGGCGGGCGAAATAGATGAACTCGAAGACGCACATCTGGCGGTCGGGTCGGCCGCAGTGGTCTTTGATGGAGCGCAGCTCACCGGTCTTGGTGTCGGTGATGACGATCTCGCCGGGTTCCACGTCCCGCAGCAGGGTCGCGCCCACGGCATCCAATGCGCAGCTCTCGCTGGCAAAGACGTAGCCGCCGCCCGGCAGGGTGCCGATGCAGAGAGGGCGATAACCGCGGGGGTCACGGGCGGCAATGAGCTTGGTGGCCGACATGACCACGAGGCTGTAAGCGCCTTCGAGGACGTCCATCGTCTTGCTGATGGCGATCTCGATGCTGCCCATCCGCAGGCGGTTGCGGGTGACGAGGTAGCAGATGACCTCGGTATCGGAGGAGCCGTGGAAGATGGCGCCCTCGTTTTCCAGCTGGCGGCGCAGCTCCAGAGCGTTGGTCAGATTGCCGTTGTGGCAGAGGGCCATGGTACCCCGGCCATGCCGGACGATCATGGGCTGAGCGTTGGCCCGGATGCGGCTGCCGGAGGTAGCGTAGCGGACATGGCCGGTGGCCATGTGGGCCGTGGGCTTTGCCAGCGAGCCCAGCACCGCCGGGGTGAACACCTCATTGACAAGGCCGAGGTCCCGGTGGCCGTTGATGACGCCGTCGTCGTTCACGGCGATGCCGCAGCTCTCCTGTCCGCGATGCTGCAGCGCGTACAGGGCCGAGTAGGCGGCAGCGGCCACGTCCTCGGTGCCGGCACGGTCATAGATGCCGAAAACGCCGCACTCTTCGTGAAGCGGGTATGCAAAATCAGACATTACAGTTCCTCGATCTCTTTCTGCAGTTTTTCTTCCTTGGCGGCGATCTGCCGGGCCATGGCGACGCGCTCAGCATCCAGCTTCGCAGCCAGTGCCTCATCGCCGAGGGCCAGGATCTCAGCAGCCAGCCAGGCGGCGTTCTTCGCGCCGTTCAGGGCCACTGTGGCCACCGGGATGCCGCTGGGCATCTGGACGGTAGCCAGCAGAGCGTCCAGGCCGTCCATCGCGCCGCCCTTCATCGGGATGCCGATGACCGGCAGGGTGGTGTTTGCGGCAAAAGCACCGGCCAGATGGGCCGCCATGCCTGCTGCGCAGAGGATGACGCCGAAGCCGTTGGCCCTGGCATTCTTTGCAAACTCCGCTGCCTCGGCAGGGGTGCGGTGGGCCGACAGGATGTGCGCCTCAAAGGGGATGTCCAGCGCCTTGAGCTGAGCGCAGGCACCTTTCACCACCGGCCAGTCACTGTCCGAACCCATAATGACTGCCACTTTACGAATCATCTGTATCCAACCTCTCTTTCTCTATCTCCCGCGACGAAAAACAAAAAAGGCTGTGATGCACTTACACCACGGCCTTTTATTTCATTCTGGACAGACTGGACCCGCAGCAGGTTACACGGAGCCCCTGATGCATTCCCGTACCGGGACGGCACATGGTACCCAGCAGCTCATTTCGCATTCTGCTCATCCTCCGCAAACCTCGTTGTCCACGCTGTTCTTCTCCGGCTGAAAAAGAGTTCATGCGCTCTTCCGTCCGCCGTCTGACTACAGTATACGGCAAAAAAACGCCTTTGCAAAGAGCGTTCGGACAAATTTTCCCTTGTGTTCCCTGCTGTCAAAAAACTTTCAAAAATTTTGTGCAGTTTCGACACTGTTTTTCTTTTTAAGTACGACTTATCAGAAAATCTTTTTATAATAAATATCCTCTTAAAGGTTCTCCCCTTGGGAGAGGCTTTCAGAAGATGATCTTTGCCGTAGTCGCCCGTGCGGCCTTGATGAGGTCGGCAGGAGCGCAGCAGACCTGCGTACCGATGCGCCCGCCGGAAACGTAGACCTTCGGCTGGCTCAGCACGCTCTCATCGAAGACGGTGGTGTACTGCTTTTTCATGCCCACCGGGCTGCAGCCGCCCCGGACATAGCCGGTGACTTTGTTGATGTCAGCGACGTGTATCATCGCCACGCTCTTTTCGCCCACGCTGCGGGCGGCGGCTTTCAGATCCAGCTCTGCCGCCACCGGGATGACGAAGACGAAGTAGTTCTTGCTATTCCCCTGCGTCACCAGCGTCTTGTAGACGCAGGCAGGGTCTTCACCGATGCTGGCGGCGACGGTCACGCCGTCCACGGCCACGCCCTCTTCGTGGGGATATTCATGCGCGGTGTAGGCCACCTTGGCCCGCTCCAGAATGCGCATGGCGTTGGTTTTTGCTTCTTTGCCCATATGTAAGACCTCTATTATTATATTAACCTCTCCGTCACGCCTGACGGCGTGCCACCTCCCCTACCGAGGGGAGGCCTTGGCATAGCGGAAAACTTCTCCTCTTCGCCAGAGGCTCCCCTCAATAGGGGCAACAACGACGACCGCCGCCAGTGGCGGAAACAGGGAGTCGCTGTTGGGGCAGCGGCCAGCGAGACGCAAGCAATGCGAAGCGGATGCTGGGAGCCGCAACTCGGCCTTGTCGAGCGATAGCGAGACTGAGAGGTTCATCACAATTCACTCCACGCATCCAGAACGGCCTGCTTATTTTCCCGCAGTTTCTTTATGTCGCGGCGGCCTTCCATTGCAAACTGTGCAGCGGGCATGGGCTCGCCGAAGATGACACGCACCTTGCAGAACAGCTTCATCTTACCATCGGGGGTGTCGTAATAGATACGGCAAGGCACGACGTCCACATTTGCTGCCGCCGCGATGACGAAGAGGCCGCTCTTGAGGGGAAGGAACTTTCCCTCCTGCTCCCGCGTACCCTCCGGAAAGAGCAGCAGTGTACCGCCCTCCTGACACTTTTTCACGGTGTCGTCGATGACGCTGACCTCTTCTTTCGTGCCGCGGACACAGACTGCACCGGCGCACCGGAAGAACCACGACAGGAATGCGTTTATCTCGAACAGCTCTTTCTTGGCAAACACTGTCATCCGCTGGCCCCAGAACCGGGCGATGACGACGAACACCGGGTCGATGGCTGAGATATGGTTGGGGGCAATGATGCAGCCCTTCGTGCCGATTTTTTTCAGGTTCTCCCTGCCCTCACACCGGACGCGGAAGCCGATGTGGAACACCAGCCATGCCAGCGGGACCAGAATATAATATAGTATCATCTGACCTTCTCCGTGATAATTTTCTTCATGGCCTCAAAGCTCTGCTCAAAATTCAGCTCCGAAGTGTCCAGCAGCACGGCATCGTCTGCCTGCTTGAGGGGGGCTGCGGCGCGGTGGGTGTCCTGATAGTCGCGCTGCTTGACGTCGGCCAGCACATCTTCGTAGGGGGTATCGATGCCCTTCTGCTGGTACTCCTTCCAGCGGCGGGTGGCGCGGGCCTCCGGGCTGGCGGTGAGGAAGATCTTCACAGTCGCATTGGGCAGCACCACGGTGCCGATGTCGCGGCCATCCATCAGGATGTTCTGCGTCTTGGCCATGTCCCGCTGCATCTCCAGCAGGAAGGCGCGCACCGCCGGATTTGCACCCACGGCAGAAGCCGCCATTCCCACCTCTTCGGTGCGGATGGCCGTGCTGACGTCCTCGCCATTCAGATAGATATGCTGTTCACCCTCGATAAAAGCAAACTCGAGGGTGATATTGGGCAGCAGCGCATCGACTGCCTCGTTGTCCTTCGGTTCTTTGCCCGCGCGGAGGGCATAAAGGCCGATGGTACGGAACATCGCACCGGTGTCCACATAAATGTAGCCGAAGTCCGCAGCCAGACGCCGCGCCAGCGTAGATTTGCCTGCGCCCGCAGGCCCGTCGATTGCAACAGAAATCATTTTTATATCTCCTTCTCTATGAATCTGAAATTTCCAGCCGCTTAAACCTCTCCGTCACGGCTGACCCCGTTCCACCGCTGGCGGCAGTCGTTGTTGTTGCCCTAACGAGGGGGCCGTCTGCGAAGCAGACTGAGAGGTCATTCCAGATGATTCGCAAAACTCTGTGCCGTGCAGAATGCGATCTGCAGATTGTAGCCGCCGGTATAGGCGTCCACATCCAGCACCTCGCCTGCAAAGTAGAGGCCGAGGGCCTTTTTGCTCTGCATGGTCTTGGGGTCAACCTCCCGCACCGACACGCCGCCTGACGTGATGACTGCGTGTGCCAAATCGCCCCGGGCGTCGATAGTCACCCGCCAGTGCTTCATCAGCTGTACCAGTTCCCGCTTCTGCTCCCGGGTGATCTGGTTTGCCCTGGTGGCCGGGTCGATGCCCCAGCGGGCCACCATGACCGGCTGCATACTGGACGGCAGCAGCTTCACCAGTGCGCCCTGCGCCGCGTGGTTCGCCAGAAGGGCAAAGTCCCGGGTGATGCGGTCATAAAGCTGTTCCTCACTGAGGGCAGGCTTCAAATCAATAAAAGCTTCGTACTTGTGCTTTTTCATGTCGCCCAGATGGCTCGACGCGCTGAGGGTCAGCGGCCCGCTGATGCCGAAGTGGGTGAACAGCATCTCGCCCTGCTCCTCGAAGATAGGTTTGCCGTCCTCGTGGAGGGTGAGGGTCACGTTCTTGAGGGCGAGGCCCATCATCTTCTTGCAGTCGGCGTCATGGCTCACGAGGCTGACAAGGCTGGGGACAGGCTCCACGAGGGTGTGGCCCGCCTGCTGGGCCAGCTTGTAGCCGTCGCCGGTGGAGCCTGTGGTGGGGTAGCTCAGGCCGCCCGTTGCCACCAGCACGGCGTCCGCCTTGTACTCCCGGCCCGAAGTTCCCCGCACACCCACGCAGCGATAGGCCGGGCCGGGCTTTTTCTTTTTCGGGTGGCGCGGATTTTCCGGCGCAGCAGGCGCTTCTTTCGGCTGGGCCAGCGGCTCCAGCAGCAGCTTTTTTGCCCCGTCGTGGATGATGTCCGCTCCGTCAGCGTACCGCAGAAGAGCCTGCCGAATCTCTTCGGCCTTATCTGACACCGGGAACACCCGGCGTCCGCGCTCCACTTTCAGCTCCACACCGAGAGACTCAAACAGTTCCATCGTCTTGGCCGGCGGGAAAGCCCCCAGCGACGAGAACAGAAAGCGGGGGTTCGTCCGCACATGGTGCAGAAATTCCTCTGCGGTGCAGTCGTTGGTCACATTGCAGCGGCCCTTGCCGGTAACGAGAATTTTCTGAGCCGGCTTTTCCATATGTTCCAGCACCGTCACCTCATGCCCCTGCCGCAGGGCCGCGCCCGCCGCCATCAGGCCGGCAGCACCGCCGCCTACCACTAAGACCTTCATGTTTCGTTTCCTCCGCTTTTTCTTCTGTCCTCACACTTATTCTAGTTTATCATACCAGAATCGACCGCCAAAAGCAATGTGAAAAAAACAGGTACAGCGTTCTGCTGCACCTGCCCGGAAAATTTTGCTTATTTCATGGCCTTGATGGGGTCGAGATACTTTTCGCCCTCCATGACTTCCAAGTGGATGTGGCTCTCCTCGGCACACTCACAGCTCACGCTGCCCACCTTGCCGATGGTCTGCCCGGCCGAGACGGTGTCGCCCTTCTTCACCTTGGCGTCCGTCGTGCCGCAGACCCGCCAGATCCTGCCGGAAGCATCTTCGATGGCGACCACAGGCCCCCACTTGTCGTCCGTGCCGGTCTCCACCACCTTGCCTGCCGCCGGGGCGGTCACTTCCGCGCCCCTGCTGGCGGCGTAGTCCACACCGTTGTGGGTGCGCCAGTCGCCCAGCGTCTTGCTGTAGACCAGCTCATCGCCGCTGTAGCTGTTTAAGACGCGCCCCGAGACAGGCTGCGTGGAGGCAGGCGCAGCCGAACTGCTGGCAGGCAAGGACTCGGTTTGCAGCGCGGAGGGTTCGCGCACCGAACCAGACCCAGACTGCGCACCAGAAGAGGACGCAGCCCCACCGGACGAGCTGTCGGCTTTTGGCACATTGGCCACACTGTTTGCTGCGGGTGCGTTCTGCTGCTGCCATTCGGCTTCCTCCTCTCCGGCAACGCCGGGCGATGTGTTGATGCCCTCGTCGATGCCGGGGGCGGTGCTGGACGGGCTTCGCACCGCGTCCAGATTCTGTTTGAGCTCATTGCGCACCGTGCGCACAGCCCACACCCCGGCCGCTGCCGCCGCCAGCAGGCAGGCGGTAAGCACCAGCGCAAAGGCTTTGTCCCGCAAAAACTTTCTGAATTGCTCCATCGTTCGTTACTCCAATCCATTTTGTGTACGGAATCGTTTCTTTGGTGGTAGTTTGGAGCGGCAGAGCGGGGTTTATTCATCCTTTATTAGAAAGGACACAAAAAGGCCCCGGATGACCGGGGCCCAAAGTCCTATTTAGTTATTGCGGCTGCGGCTGTTCATGCCCAGCAGACGGACGACGTACAGGAAGATGTTGATGAAGTCCAGATACAGGGTCAGTGCGCCATAGATGGAAGCCTTCTCGGCCAGCTCAGCGTCGCCTGCATAGTAGGCGTAGATCTGGCGGAGCTTCTGGGTATCATAGGCGGTGAGCAGCATGAACACCACCAGGCCGATGCCGCAGTAGAGCACCGAGGTGCCGAAGCCAAAGCCGAAGAGCGCACCCACGAGGCTGGTGACGATCATGGCCACCAGAGCCATCATGAGGCGGGGACCCCAGCCGGTGAGGTCTTTATGGGTAGTGGTGCCGTACACAGCCATGAGGCCGAAGTAGACCGCCGTGGCGAGGAAGGCCATGACCAGCGTACCTACCGAGAACATCAGGAAGTAGTAGCTCAGGACCATGCCGTTCAGGATGGCGTATCCGAAGAACGCGGCTCTTGCACCGTCGATGGACATCTTCTGCACCCGGGCGCTGAGCATGAACACCAGCGCCAGCTCACCAATGGTAAGCAGGAAGTAAAGCGAATCGACCAGATAGATAAGGGGTGTAGTCGCCGTGATATAGGCCATTGCGAAGGTGACGAGCAGGCCGCCGGCCATCCAGCGGTAGGTGCGGGTCATATAGTCCGATGCGCTCATCGAAGGCTCCGCATAGCCGCGGTCATAGTTGTTGTAATCCATAAGGAATCCTCCATTCAAAATCAGGGCATCGGCCTCGGCCTTGCCCCGGTCTACGAAATATAGTATACTGCATAGAAATGAACGATTCATGAAAAAGGCTGTGATATTTGATGTCTCTCGGACTTTATCTGCATATTCCTTACTGTTTTTCCAAATGCCGGTACTGTGATTTTTACTCCGCCCCCGGCCAGCGCGGCGTCCCCCGGGCCTATGTGGACGCCCTTTTGCGGGAACTCTCCCGGTTTGCGCCGGACGCGCCCCTGCGGCCGGACACCCTTTATTTCGGCGGTGGAACGCCCAGTCTGCTGGACCCGGCAGACGCCGCCCGGCTCATCGCCGCCGCACAGCCCCTGCCCGGGGCCGAGATCACGCTGGAAGCCAACCCTGAGACCGTGACCGAAGACTCTCTCCGGGCATTCCGGGAGGCGGGCGTCAACCGCATTTCCTTCGGCGTCCAGTCGGCCCGGGACAGCCAGCTCAAGACGCTGGGCCGCCCCCACACGGCAAAGCAGGCGCGGGCCGCTTTCGCCGCCGCACGCCGTGCCGGGTTCGAGAACATCAGCGGCGACATCATGCTGGCCCTGCCCCATTATACGCAGGCCGAGTTCGACGAGACGCTGGAGCTTATCGAGGATGGCGGCGCGGCCCACATTTCCGCCTACCTCTTGAAGATCGAGCCCGACTCCGCCTTTGGCCGGACGCCCCCCGAGGGTCTGCCCACCTCCGACGAGGCGGCAGATTTTTACCTCTACGCCGTCGAGCAGCTGGAACATCATGGCTACCGACAATATGAGATCTCCAACTTCGCCCGCCCGGGCTATGAGGGAAAGCATAACCTCATCTACTGGGACTGCGGCGACTATCTGGGCATCGGCCCTGCGGCCCACTCCTGCATGGGCGGCAAGCGGTTCTACTACCCCGCCGACACCGAAGCCTTTCTGCGGGACGAGGCCGCGCCCGTCATGGACGGCGGCTGCGGTGCGGAGGATTATCTCATCTTGCAGCTGCGTCTGCGCAAAGGTCTGAGCCTCGACGAATACAAAAAACGCTATGGCAGGGAGTTTTCCACCTCGCAGCTGGCCTTTGTGAAAAACTGCGTGAAGAGCGGCTACGCCAACTTTGACGGTCACACCCTCGCCCTCACGCCTGCCGGGCTCATCGTACAGAACAGCATCCTTGCCGAGCTGCTGTGAGCCTCAGTGAACAGCAAAGCTCATCGCCGCCAGCACAAAAACACCGATGATGCTGGTAATGCGGCTCACCCTCTGCATCGCATAATACCATTCGGTTGGCTCACCGCCGTACACTTCCAGCCCGTGACGGAGGTTCCAGAACAGCAGCGGGAACCGGACATCCAGCACAAGGAGCACCACCAGCGCCCCTATCGGCAGCAGGAACGCCACGCTGCCCCGGGTCTCCCGCCGCCCGCCGACGGCCACATTATAGAGCCAGTTACAACTGGGCCAGAGGTCGGATTTCTGGTATTCGCCGTTGACGATGACATTTACCTCGTCGGCAAGGCCCCCATCGTCTTCCCGCCACAGGATGGCGTCGCCGGGGTCGCCCAGCGCGGTCCCGGTAAAAATGACCACTCCGTCCTGCTCAATTTTTACGCCCGGGTCGCTCATGCCCTCGGCTTTCGATTCGAGCCGATAGTGCCGCGTTTCTCCGTCCATCGTGAAATCCACTTCCGCACCGTTTTCCGTCTGAGCAACCTGCATGGTGTAGGCGGCATACGCATCCTTGCCCGAAAAGCTGCCGTCGGCCTGACGATACAAAAAGGCATCCCGCAGCCAGACGCCCGGGCGGAGGGCGGCCCAGAGATAGAGCACAGCGAGAAGCAGCGCGGTAAGAACGCAGAGCAGGCAGCTCGTCTTTTTCTCCATGGTCAGGCTCCTTTCGTTTCAGCCCAGTTCGATTACTTTCCACCCCAGCTCCCGGATGGCTTCTTTGTCATGGGTCGCCAGCAGGGTGGGCTTTGTGCCGCAGCGTGCCTTGAGCATGGCTGCGGCTTTTTTCATGACGGCAGGGTCCATGCCGGTGAAGGGCTCATCTAACAGAAGCGTGTCGCTCTCGGCCCAGAGAGCGCGCAGCAAGGCGGTGCGGCGCTTCTGTCCGCCGGAGAGCTTCCGGGCAGGCAGGGCAAGGGCCTCGTCATCCAGTCCTAATTGTATAAGGTCATCTCGTATCTGCTCTTTGTATTGTGTTTTGACCTTGTACTGTTCTGCGGTCAACACCAGCGCCACATTCTCTTCGGCGGTCAGCTGGGGGCAGAGCCTGTCTTCCTGAAAGACCGCGCCGACCCGGCCCACGCCCTCCACGCTGCCGGAGGTGGGCGCTTCCAGCCCCATCAGGATGCGGAGCAGGGTCGTCTTGCCCCAGCCGCTTGGCGCCCAGAGCACCGCCGGGTCGTCCACAGTAAGAGAGAGGTTTTCGAAGAGGATTTTCTCTCCGAATCGTTTAGACAGCTTCTTTATTTCCAGTTTGTTGTTGGTTTCACTCATTTTTCAGCCCCCTCTTCGCCCAGAACTGCCGCTACCGCTTTATCCAGCAGAGCGAGGAACAACTTTTCGAATACGGCGCTCAGCAGGATGATGACGAAGGTCCAGGCAAACAGCTCTCCGGTGGAAAGGGTAATTTTTGCCCGGTAAAGCGCGTCGCCGATGCTGCCGTCCGGCAGGCCGATGACCTCTGCTGCTACGCCGCTCTTCCAGCAGATGCCCAGCGCCACGCTGCATCCCTGCCGGAACGCGGGCAGCACCGCCGGGAGCCAGACCGCCCGCAGACGCCGCCCCAGAGGCAGACGGAACACCTGCGCCATTTCGAGAAGCTGGCGGTCAGCACTCCCGATGCCGGTGCGCACTGCGCTGTAGAGGACGGGCAGCACCATCAAAAAGCTGATAAGGACGGACAGCGACGAGCCGCTGACCCACACCAGCGCCAGAATGATGAAGCTCGCCACCGGAGTAGCCTTGACCAGCTGCATCACGGGGGCGAGAAGGGCGTCCACCCACTCCCACTTTTCGGCGGCTACCGCCAGCACCGCGCTGGACAGAACGCCCAGCCCGAAGCCCAGCAGGATGCGCCCGGCGCTGAAACCGATGCGCTGCCAGAACTCGGCCTGCGGCAGCAGCTCCACCAGCGTACCGATGGCCTGCACCGGCGAGACAAGAAAGACTTCCTGCCCGATGGCCGCAGCCGCCGCCTGCCAGACGCCCAGCCAGAACACCGACGCCGCCAAAATTTGAATGCGGCGTTTTTTTGTTTTATCCATGTATTTCTTTGCTCCTGTTCGTTTTCTCGCTTTCAGAATATCACATCATGTATGAGAATACAATCCTTCATCTTTTCTTCTCTTGACATGAAGGTCATAAAACACTACACTGGAATAAAGTAATCCTTATTCTACGTGCCTCCGCGCACAGCTGGGAGAGATGACCATGCACGATTCCGCTCAGGCCCTCCGGGGCAAAAAGCTCCTTCTGGTGGGGTTCACCCTGTTCTCGATGTTCTTCGGAGCAGGCAACCTCATCTTCCCGCCCTTCCTCGGCGCACAGGCCGGGACGGCGCTCTGGTCCGCTTTTGTGGGCTTTGCCGTCAGCGCCATCGGCCTGCCCATCGCGGGCGTGGCAGCGGTGGCCCGGGCGGGCGGTCTGCCTGCGCTGGCCGGGCGGGTCCATCCCCGCTTCGCACAGGTGTTCGCTGTACTGGTCTATCTGTCCATCGGTCCCTGCCTCGCTATTCCCCGCACGGCCAGCACCTCGTTTGAGATGCTGACGCCGCTGGTGGGGCGGAGTACACCGGGACAGTTCATCTACTCCCTTGTGTTCTTTGCTGCGGCGTACTTTGTGGCCCTCAAGCCCGAAAAGCTGACCCAGCGGCTGGGCCGCATCCTCTGCCCTGCCCTGCTGGTGCTCATCGTGGTGCTGTTCGCGGGCTGCATCCTCCGCCCGGCCGCGCCCGGCTACGGCACGCCTGCCGAGGCTTACGCCGCCCTCCCCGCCGCACAGGGCGTGCTGGACGGCTATCAGACCATGGACGCGCTGGCAGCGCTCAATTTCGGCGCGGTCATCGCGCTGAACATTCAGGCGGTGGGCATCACGGAAGAAGCTGCCGTCCGGCGCGGCACCATCCGGGCCGGGCTCATCGCAGGCGGGATGCTGCTGGTGGTCTACGCCATGCTGACCCACATCGGCGGCATCTCGGGGGCCGCGTTCCCCGGCAGCGACACCGGCGCCTCCGTTCTGACGGCACTGGCCGACAGCCTGTTTGGCCGGGTGGGACAGGTGCTTCTGGCCGTTATCTTCGTCATCGCCTGCTTCAACACCTGCGTCGGCCTCATCGCCAGCGTAGGCGAATACTTCCACGAGCTTCTGCCCCAGCTGTCCTACCCCGCCATTGCAGCCTTCTTCGCGCTGGTGAGTATGCTGCTGGCGAACATCGGCCTTGCGGACATCCTGAGCCTTTCCGTCCCGGTGCTGAACGCCATCTACCCCATCGCCATCGTCCTCATCGTGGTGGAGTTCCTGCCCGGACGGTTCCAGCGGACATCGGTCTGGCGGCTGGGTATCCTCTTCACGGCCATCCAGAGCATCCCTGCTGCCCTGCCCTTCGGCCCCCTCTCCGCCTTGATGAACGCTCTGCCCCTGAGCAGCCTCGGCTTTGGCTGGCTGCTGCCGGCCCTCATCGGCATCGGCGCGGGCCTTCTGATCTAAGAAAGGGGCTGCTGCACTTTCGGCTAAAACGATGTGCAGCAGCCCCTTCTTTATTTCAAAGCTTACTTTGCGGAATTGCGGATAGCCGCCATGACCTTGCGCAGGACGGACGGCTCGGTGTAGTAGAAGTTATCGTCCGGCAGTTTGCCGCCCACGGCGGCGGGAGAGGCATCGTAGAGCACCTGCAGGTAAGCAGAGATGTCTTTCTTCATCTCCTGACCGTTGCGGTAAACGATGTTGCACTTGGGCAGGGCCTTCTTGGCGATAGCAGCCTTGGCCACCACGCCGACTTCCTCACAGAGGGCGGCGGTGCCGTCGATGTCCTCGTTCGCCGCCTTGACGCTCTTCTGGTAGTCGGTCAGGAAAGCTGCGATGACATCGGGGTTCTGCTTTGCGTACTCGGTGCGCACCACGGTGACGCCGGTGATGAGCTGGGTGTCACAGACCCTGTTCCATTCCCTGGTCAGGTCGAGAACGACGCGGAGGTCGCTGTCCTTCATCTGGGCAGCGGTGACGTAGGGCTGAGGCAGGACGGCGATGGCATCCTTCCTGGCAGCGGCCATCTGGGCCGTGACCTCGGAAGCCTCGCTGTAGTATTCGATTTTCACGTCCTTGTCGGGGTCGAGGCCGTTCTTCTTGAGCAGATAGCGCAGGACGTACTCGGGCGTCGTGCCTTTGCCGGTGGAAAGGATGGTGCGGCCCTTGAGGTCGGCGAAACTGTGTACGGTATTGCCCTTCTCCACGACGTAGAGGACGCCCAGCGTGTTGACGGCCATGACCTGGATGCCGCCGTTCGTCTTCTGGTAGAGGGTCGCGGCGAGGTTGGCCGGGATAGCGGCCATGTCGAGTTCGCCCTTGATGAGCTTCGGCACGATCTCATCGGCAGCGCCGTAGAGCTGCAGGTCATAGTCGAGGGAAGCAGTGCCGTCCTTCTCCATGCTCAGCAGGTTGACGAGGCCCATGGTGGTGGGGCCTTTCAGGCCGGCGATGCACACTTTTGTGCTCGTCTTGGCCGATGCGCCGCAGGCCAGCACGCTGACCATCAGCACCAGCGACAGCAGCAGAGATGTCAGTTTTTTCATAGGATTTCGTTCCTCACTTTCATTGGGAGAAATTTTCCCGCAAAAAATTTGCAAAACCATTTGCTTTACGCCCTCAAGTTTACTATAATAAGAGAAAAAATACCGTTGCACATGCAACGGAATCGCAGAAGGGCGGTGAGGGCCCGGGGAAAACCTCACGGAATGGGTATGGAAAATTATCTTCCGCTGTTACAATCCACCTCTCTGTTCGCCGGGCTGGAAGCCGAAGCGCTCCGGGTCCTGCTGGGCGAAGTGGGGGCCGTATTGCGCACCTACAGCCGGGGCGAGACCCTCGTACTGGCCGGACAGTCGAACCGCCGGGTGGGCGTGGTGCTCTCCGGCGCCATCGAGGCCTACCATCCCGCCGCCAGCGGGGCGCGTCTGCCCATCAGCCAGATGGGGCCGGGCGGTGTGTTCGGCGACGTGCTGGGCGGCTCGAGCCTTTCCAGCCCGGTAACGGTGATGGCCTCGGCCCCCTGCGAGGTGCTGCTGGTGCCTTACGAGAAGCTTCTGCTGCCCGGGGCCGACCCGGCCCGCCAGCGGGTGCTGCAGAACCTTGTGCGCACCATCAGCGACAAATACTTCCTGCTCTCCCGCCGGGTAGACCTGCTGCTGCTCAAGAGCCTGCGGGCCAAGGTGTGCGCCTACCTGCTCAGCGAGGCCGAGGTTCACCACAGCCTCACCTTCACCATTCCCTACTCCCGCATCCAGCTGGCCGACTACCTCAACTGCGACCGCAGCGCCCTCTCCCGGGAGCTGAGCCTGATGCAGCGGGACGGCCTGCTCGAGACCTATAAGAGCAGCTTCAAGCTGCTGGAACCGGACACGCTGCGGCACATGGTGCTGTAACAGCCCCTCCCTTTGGGAGAGCCTTATACAGAAGGAGAACTCCATTATGTCCAAACCGATTTTATGGATCGTCATTCCCTGCTACAATGAAGAACAGGTACTGCCCATCACAGCCCCCCTGTTCCTGAAAAAGATAAACGACCTCTCCGCAGCGGGCCTTGTCAGCGAGAAGAGCCGGGTGCTCTTCGTCAACGACGGCTCCCGCGACGCCACCTGGTCCCTCATCCAGAAGTTCGCCTCTGAGGATGAGCACTTCATCGGCATCTCCCAGAGCCGGAACCGCGGCCACCAGAACGCCGTGCTGGCCGGGCTGATGGAGGCGCTCCACAGCGGCAGCTGCGACATCACCATCTCCATCGACTGCGACGGTCAGGACGACATCAACGCCATGGACGAGATGGTCAAAAAGTATCTGGACGGCGCCGAGGTAGTCTACGGCGTGCGCAGCCGCCGGGACACCGACACCTTCTTCAAGCGGTTCACCGCCGAGGGCTTCTACCATGTGATGAACGCGCTGGGCGCAGACATCGTATTCAACCACGCCGACTACCGGCTCATCAGCACCCGGGTGCTGGAAAGCTTCGCCGACTACCGCGAGGTGAACATCTTCCTGCGGGGCATGGTGCCGCTGGTGGGCTACCCCAGCGACACCGTCTACTACGAGCGCCACGAGCGTCTGGCCGGCGAGAGCCACTATCCCCTCAGCAAGATGCTGGCCCTCGCCTTCGACGGCATCACCAGCCTGTCGAACAAGCCCATCCGCCTCATCACCGGCGCAGGCATCGCGGTCAGCCTCATCAGCTTCATCGGCGTCATCTGGGCCATCGTGCAGGCTGTTCTGGGCAGCGCCGTGGCAGGCTGGGCCTCCACCATCTGCATCGTCTGCTTCATGGGCGGCGTCCAGCTGGTGTGTCTGGGCGTCATCGGCGAATACGTCGGCAAAATCTATATGGAGACCAAGGCCCGCCCCCGTTACATCATCAGCGAGCGCACATGGGCTCCCTACGAAAGGAAGTATCACGGATGAGCAAACAGAGCTGGAAAGGCAGCACCCTCCTGAACCCGGAGCCGCCGGTGCTGGTCTCCTGCGGCGGGCTGGACAAGCCCAACCTCATCACCATCGGCTGGACCGGCACCATCTGCACCCAGCCCAGCATGGTATCCATCAGCGTCCGCCCCGAGCGATACAGCCACCACCTCATCAGGGAGAGCGGCCAGTTTGCCATCAACCTGCCCACCGAGGCACTGGTGAAGTCGGTGGACTGGTGCGGCGTCAGGAGCGGCCGGGACTTCGATAAATTCGCGGCCTGCAAACTCCATTCTGCCCCCGGCTCGGTGCTGACGGACTGCCCCATTCTCGAAGAAAGCCCCGTCAACCTCGAGTGCAAGGTCACGCAGGTCATCCCGCTGGGCAGCCACGACCTCTTCCTCGCCGAAGTAGTGGCCTGCGACGTGGACGAGAGCCTGTTGGACGAGAACGGTAAGCTCTGCCTCGACAAGGCCAAACTCATCGTCTACAGCCACGGCGAATATCTGGCTCTTGGCAAAAAGCTGGGGACCTTCGGCTACAGCGTGCGGAAGAAAAAGCCGACGCGGAAGCCCCGCAGATAATACTATGAAAAATGGGAAGCACAAAAGCGCTTCCCATTTTTTTATTTCTCGTCGAGCAGATCACTCAGACATCTGACCGTCCGGCCATGATAGCCTGTGACCGTCTCGGCATGGAGCAGACTGCTCAGCACACTTTCCTCCACGCACTCGGCCACCGCCCGGAACAGCGGATTGATGGCGTCGTCGTGGAGCATCCCCATCGGCAGGATGGCCTTTTCGGAGTAGTGCGGCACCCGGTTGGCGGTGGTGAAGGCAATGACGATCTCACCGGAGCCGTTGCCGCAGAAAGAGCCGGTGCGGGACAGGCCCACCAGCGCCCGGTGGCAGAGCCGCCGCAGCTGGCGCTCACTGAGGGGGATGTCCGTCGCCAGCACCGTGATGATGGAGCCCTTGTCCTCGTGGGGCGGGATGTGGGCGTCCAGCAGGCTCTGGATGGGAGTGCCTGCCACTACGAGGTCATCGAAGACGGCGTGGTTGGAGAGCACCAGCGCACCGATGGTGTACTGTTTTCCGTCCAGCTCCACCACACGGGAGGCCGAGCCGATGCCGCCCTTCAGGCCGTGGCAGCGCATTCCCCGGCCCGCGCCCACAGCGCCCTCGGCGAAATCAGCGCGGCAGTCGGCCAGCGCGGCCCTCACGTTTTCTTCTGTGACGTGGAGGCCCCGGATGTCGTTGAGGCCGCTGTCGTTGCACTCGCAGACCACCGGGTTGACGCTGCCGGTAGTTTCGCAGATGTCGGGGTTCTTATCCAGCATATACTTCACCAGCGCTGTCTCCACAGTACCTACGCTGAGGGTATTGGTGAAGAGGATGGGCGTTTCCAGCGTTCCCAGCTCGTCGATCTGGACAAGGCCGGTGGTCTTGCCGAAGCCGTTGATGACATGGCTGGCCGCCATCACTTTATCGTGGAAAATATCGCCCTGATGGGGCAGCAGCGCGGTCACGCCGGTCTGGACCTCGCCGTCCGCCAGTGTGCAGTGGCCCACCGTCACGCCCGGCACATCGCTTATCTTGTCCAGCGGCCCGCAGGGCAGTTTGCCCACCCGGATGCCCCGGCTCTTCCATTTTGCTTCGATTCCCATAAGTATTCTCCTTGCAAAAATGCCCCCTCCTCACCAGACGGAGAGGGCTGATTTTATTCTTCCTCGTGCTCCACCTTGCTGATAGCACCCAGGTCGTAGGGCGTATTCTGGTAGACGTAGTAGTTCAACCAGTTCTCATACAGCAGGTGTGCGTGAGCACGCCAGCGGAAGAGAGGCGGCTGCTCGGGGTCGTCGTTGGGGTAATAGTTCTTTGGCACCGCGATGGGCAGGCCCTTGCCGACATCCCGCTTGTACTCGGCGTCCAGTGTGTACTTGTCGTACTCCGGGTGGCCGGTGACGAAGATCTGCCGTCCATTCTCGGTACTCATCAGGAAGGGGCCGGCCTCGTCGCTCTCGGCGAGGATGCGCAGGGCCTTGCAGTTCAGCACATCCTCCCGGCTGATGCCGGTGTGGCGGCTGTGGGGGGCGTAGAACACCTCATCGAAGCCGCGCACCAGCGGGTTC
>OGPU01001534.1_pt1 | contig 19314 bp, 15 predicted proteins | sample 1552991 | NCBI WGS metagenome assembly OGPU01 (sample SAMEA2580296, study PRJEB22360) | human gut metagenome | biome: human gut; feature: human-associated habitat; material: faeces | place: Denmark | collected 2008/2010 | reverse complement strand
CGCGCAGGCATCGGCGGTCATCGACGACATGGTCGCGACGCTGGATTCCGCGGCCGGCTCCCTCGGCAAGACCCAGGCGCTTCTGGACAGCCTGGTCGACGAGATCGACCGCGTGCACACCGACGCGATGATGCTCGCGGGTTCCGACGTGCTCAAGAACTTCGTCGGCGAAGACGGGTTCGATGCGGAGAAGGTCGCGGAGTTCATCAGCGCGCCGACGCGTCTGGATACCGTGCAGCTCTATCCGGTCGACACCTACGGCGCGGCCATGGCACCGCTGTTCATGAACCTCACCTTCTGGATCGGTGCCTTCATGTTGATGGTGGTGCTGCGCCAAGAGGTCGATTCGAGCGGCATACGCAAGCTCACGCTCACGCAGCGCTATCTCGGGCGCTTCCTGCTCTATGCCCTGCTCGTGATCTTGCAGGCCGTCGTCTGCTGCGCGGGCCTGCCCGTTATCGGCATGCACGTGGTCAACCTGCCGGCGCTGTTCTTCGCGTCAATCGTCGCTGCGCTGTCCTATCTCAGCATCATCTACGCGCTTTCGGTGACCTTGCAGCATCTGGGCAAGGGCATCTGCATCGTCCTCGTCTTCGTGCAGATACCGGCCGCGACTGGCCTGTACCCCATCGAAATGACGTCCCCGTTCTTCCAGGCGATCTACCCACTGTTTCCGTTCACCTACGGCATCAATGCGATGCGCGAGGCCATTTGCGGCTTCTACGGGCTGCATTACCTACGTGACATCTGCATATTGCTGGGTTTCCTCGTCGTGTCCATGGCTGTCGGCATACTCGTGCGCCCATGGCTCTCCAACGTCAATCGCCTGGTCGCACGCGAGATAAAGCAAAGTGGCATCTTCAACGGCGAGAGCGTCGAGGTGCCCATGCGACGCTTTCGCTTCTCGCAGGTGCTGCGCGCGCTCGCCGATCGCGACGAGTACCGCAAGGCGCTCATTCGGCGTTACACGCGCTTTCAGCGGATATATCCGCGTCTCATACGCGGTGCCGTCATCGTTGGCATCGCCGTGCCCATCATCGTCCTCGTGCTGTTCTCGCTCGGCATGACGGGCAAGGTCGTGCTCCTCACGCTGTTCCTCGGATGGACCGCGTTCGTCTTCGTGTTCCTCATCGTGGTGGAGAGCCTGCGCTCGAGCTTCGAGCGTCAGCTGCGCCTCGACAAAATGAGCGACGAGCAGCTACGCGAACTCTATCTGTCGCGCAATCATCTCGAACACGCCGACATCGTCCACGGCGCGACCACGCCCCAGATAGCAGACGCGGACGAAGACGACGAGCCCTCGTCGCATCCGCAGGGCGGAAGGTACTCGGCATCGGGCGGTGATCGCGATGCATAACATCTGGACCCTGTTCAAGAGCGATTTGCGGCACCTCTTCGCCAACGTCGTGAGCACCATCATCACGATTGGCCTGGTCGTCATGCCGTCCATATTCGCGTGGTACAACCTGATCGCGTGCTGGGATGTCTTCGACAACACGGGCCATCTCACCGTCGCGGTCGCCAACGAGGACGAGGGCTACGAAAGCGACCTCGTGCCCATACGCGTCAACGTCGGAGACATGCTCGTCTCGGAACTGCGTGCCAACGACCAGATCGGCTGGCGCATCGTGAGTGAGGAGGAGGCGGTCGACGGAGCGAAAAGCGGCAAATACTACGCCGCGGTCGTGATACCCAAGGATTTCAGTCGCGACATGCTGCGTTTCTACATGGACGATTCCGAGCGCGCGCAGATCACCTACTATTCGAACGAGAAGAAGAACGCCATCTCGCCAAAGATCACGATGACCGGAGCCGATACGGTTTCCGAGAAGGTGAACACCGTCTTCGCGCAGTCCATCTCCGAGGTGATGCTCTCGGTCGCGGAATCCGTCTCGCGCTATGCCGATGACATGGACGTACATGGGCAGATCGCCGCCCTGGCAGATCATATCAACGCGATGTCGGAGGATACGAATCGCGTTGCCGACGTCGTGGAGATGTACTCCGGGACTCTGGAATCGGCTCAGCGGCTGCTCGATTCCGGAAGCAAGCTGATTCGCCAGGCGCAAGACGAGATCGTCTCCATGATGGAGACGGCCGACGCGAGTGCCGACGGGCTCACGTCGGCGGCAGAGGACATCGCGGCCGCGCAGGGCAAGCTCGAGGAAGCGCTTTCCTCGGCGCAGGCGAGCTTCGACGAGCTACGTGCCTTGATTGACAGCTCCGGGCTCTCGCAGCTCCTCGACCCCGAGGTCGTGCAACGCATCGACCAGCTCGCCGCCAGCGCGCAGGCCAATATCCAGGCCGCGAGAAAGGACTACAACGAGAACCTCAAGCCTGACCTTGACCGCCTTATCGCCGCGGCAAAGGGTCTGGATGCCGATGCATCCCAGGCCATCAGCGGCATGAAGGAAGCGGAAAGCGGCATTTCGGCGGCGACGGACTCCGCCCAGGGCATACTGGGCGATGCCGTCGCGCAGATCGGCTCGGTGACGGGGGACCTGCGCGCATCGGCCGACACGCTCCGTGGTCTGGCGACGAGCATTTCCGAGGCACTCGTCACCGGGGATCCGGCTGCGCTGCAGGCGGTGCTCGGTGCCGATGCGCAGAGCATGGCCGAGGCACTTTCCGCACCGGTGGGCATTGAGCGCATCGCGGTGTTTCCGTCCGAGAACTTCGGCTCGGCCATGGCGCCGTTCTACACCACGCTCGCCGTCTTCATCGGGTCGCTGCTCATACTCGTCGTCGTCAAACCGAGCGTCTCGAATCGCGCGCAGGCGAATCTTCGCAATCCCAAGCCGCGCGAGATGCTGATCGGGCGCTTTCTCTCGCTCGTGTGCATCTCGCTCGCGCAGACGACGCTCATCGGCATCGGCAACATCTTCTTCTTGCAGGTTCAGGTCGTGCATCCGTGGCTCCTGATGCTCGACCTGTGGTTCTCGGGCCTCGTCTTCACGTTCCTGATATACGTCCTCGTGCTTGCATTTGCCAATCTTGGAAAGGCGCTCGCGATTTGCCTGCTCATCTTGCAGATAACCGGTTGTGGAGGGTCGTATCCCTTGCAGATCCTGCCCGATTTCGTGCAGAACGTGAGCCCGTTCTTGCCGGCGACTCACACGGTCGATGCCATGCGTGCGGCGATGTTCGGCATGTACAACGGTGACTTCTGGGTTCAGCTCGGCGAGCTTGCGCTGTTCCTGATACCAGCTGCGCTCATCGGCTTTGCACTGCGCAAGCCGTTCGAGAAGTTCATGAAGTGGTACGTGCGCACCGTCGAATCCACGAAGATCATTGGTTAAAAGCGCAAGGGATACGCGCCAGGGTTCCAAGATCACAGTCACCCTGGTCGCGCATCCCTTGCGCTAGACGATCGTTCTTCGTTGGTTCGAGCGTTGTCTGGGATGGGGGGATGGTCGTGCACCGTCCCCACCGAGTTCCGTCTTCGTGGGTTCTTTACACCGAGTAGGCCCAGAAGTTACGCGCTTGCGCGATGAGCTTGTCGAGATCCCAGGGTTTGTTCGTGCGTTCCGCGCTATTGGGGTCGCGGATGATGGCGCGTTCGTTTTCGTCGATTCCGCATATCACGATGAAGTGGCCGGTTGTCGTGAAATCACCAGGTCCCATGATCGCGATGACGGGATGACCGGCACTGACACGGCCCTTGATCATGCCCTTGTCGGCGGGAAGTTCCTCGGCGTTGAGCCCTAGGCCCTGTGCGCCCTTGGTCATGAAATTCCAGCTCGTCGCGCCGTCATCGACATACCCACCGTTTTCTGCATACGCGCACATCTTGGACGGATCCATTTCCTTGCGACCTGTGAGGTTTACGTACACCATCGATAGGCAAGTGGGACCACATCCGCTTTGACCAAGCGTGTCGTGTGCGTAGTGAGTGTCGGCCCATTGGGTATCGGTCTGGTAGAGGGCGGGCGTACTGCCGCGTTTCCATTCGGATTTCGGAGTGCTGGCGATTGCCGTTGCGCTGGCACCGCTCATGCCGCCAAGTGATGGAATCATGGGTTCTATCGAGGCGCTCGCGAAATATGATGCGCAGAGAAAGCCGAGCACTAGCATGCAGACGACGATCAGCTTGCCCTTGCGATGGGAGATACCGCGACGCTTCGAACGTGCAGGTGTTCTGCGTACCTGGATGCCCGAACTACTCCTGCGCCGACTTGCCTGCCCCACGCGTATCGAGCTCATGACGGGGTTGGCGGAGCGGCTGGTGTACGAGGAGGAGTAGCGGCTGTATTTCATCAGGTCTTCATTCACGATAATCGCCTCGCAATGGTCGCGTATCGACATTGCCATCATGCGAAAACTCCCCATGTCGATGCCCATAGCAAAGCCTTAAGAATTCCTTACGATGTGGTAAGGATGGGGAATGTGGCTGCGAAACCGGCGCGCTTGCAAGTAGAATTGTCGCCATGAACACGCAAGCCAAGATACTGATCGTAGATGATGACGAGGCAATCACCGGTCTGCTCCGGGAGGTGCTCGAGGCCGAGGGCTTCGCCACGCATGAGTGCCTTTCGGGCAAAGGGGCGCTCGATGCCCTGTCAGGCGATGATTTCGACCTCGTGCTTCTCGACATCATGATGCCGGGTATGAACGGCTTCGAGACATGCCAGCGCATACGCGAGAACTCGGATGTCCCCGTGGTCTTTCTCACGGCCAAGAACGAGGAATCGGATTTGGTGCTAGGATTTTCCCTCGGTGCCGATGACTACATCGTCAAGCCCTTCAAGCCCCGCGAGCTCGTCGCCCGGGTTCGCACGAGGATTCGCAGGAGCAGGGACCGTGCGGTTGCGAAGACCCCTGGCGTTTTCGATTGCGATGGGCTGCTCATCGACACGACGCGCCATGTCGCAAGCCTCTACGACGAGGAGCTCAAGCTCACGCCCAAGGAGTTCGGAGTGCTTTCGCTGCTGGCACGCCATGCCGGCAAGCCCGTCGCGATCAAGGACATATTCGAGGAGATATGGGACGAGCCCTATAACTCGTTCGACAGCAACACCGTCATGGTGCACATTCGTCGCATTCGCAAGAAGCTGTCCCAGGTCGATTCGTCGCGCGAGTTCATCAAGACCGTCTTCGGGGTGGGATACAGGCTCGAAGTCGACCGCGGGGAGAGCCGTCATGGCTAGGCTCAAGACGGAGCAAGCGCGCTCCATGTGGACGAGGCTGGTTATTCGCTACATCCTCGCGCTTCTCGCGTTCACCGTCATCTACGCGGTCATGCTCGTAACATTGGGTAGCGGGATTTCCAGATCACTTGGCAATTACATTGCCGATTCGACATCCGAATGGCATTACGTGTCGGTCGACGAGTTCAACGACCTGATGACGAGCGGTCAGCTCAATAGCTCGAACTTGCAGGTCATCGAGCTCGGGTCTTATAGCAACTACCGGGATGCGCTGGGTATCGGCACATCGGCGCAAACCGGTTCCGCCATGTCGGGCGAGGCACCAACGGATCAGGGTCTGGGCCTCGAGGACGATGCGAGCACCCTGACGCAAGACGAGAAGCAGAAGATTCTTCAGGAGAAGGGCCTTTCCGTCGAGGGAATTCCCATCGTCGCGTATCGTGACTTGAGCACGTACAACGACTTCAAGGTGCTCAAGCCGCTCGTGGCCATCGTGCTCTACATCCTGGGACTCTTCATCATCACCTTGCTCTTCATGCGCAGGCCGGTGCGTGCCGTCGATAGCATCGCAGATGTACTCGCGGATCCGGGTCTGGTAAAAGGCGATGCCGTCGAGCTGCCCGAGAACCTCAAGTCCACGCAGTCCGAAATAGAGCTGCTGCAGATGCGCATCGTCCGTGACGAGATGGCGGCGAAGGCGGCGGAGGAGCGCAAGAACGAGCTCGTCACCTATCTGGCCCATGACATACGCACGCCGCTCACCTCGGTACGTGGATACCTCGAGCTCATCAGCGAAGCCGATGGCATGGAAGCCGATCGCCAGAGGGAGTTTGCCGGACGGGCACTTGCCAAGGCAAACCGTCTCGAGTCGCTTGTGGAGGAGCTCTTCGAGATTACCCGCTACAACATGCAGAACATTCCCATAGAGCGCGAGGAGCTTGACGTCGGGCTGCTCTGCCGGCAGATTGCCGAGGAGTTCTACCCGCAGGCGCAGTTGCGCGACCTCGTCGTCGAGGTTGATGCCGAAGAGGGACTCACGGCCTTCTGGGACTCCTCCCGCATGGGTCGCGTGCTCGAGAACGTCCTCAAGAACGCGATGGTGCATGCCAGCGCCGACACCAAGGTGCTCGTTCGCGCCGTGGCAGATGATGCGAGCATCGTGCTATCCGTGAGCAATCGTGGCAAGGAGATGATTGCCCCGGAACATCTCGAGCACATCTTTGACAGGTTCTATCGTGGCGATGTGGCTCGTGGACAGGGTACGGGTGGAGCCGGACTCGGTCTCGCGATCGCCAAGGAGATCGTCGAGGCCCATGGGGGAAGCATCGAGGCCGCAAGCGAGGACGGCCTGACCACCTTCACCATCCGCGTACCGCGATGAAACCAGACAAACGTCGCCGGGGCACTTTTGTCTGGTTTTTGTCTGTCGAGGACGAAATTGGGCTAGAATAGCGTGCTCGAGAGGACTTCATCCACGATGCATGTGAACATCAATACCAACACGTTTGCGGCTTCCTGGCAGCGCCTTTTCTCGAAGCCAGCGGCCAATCTCGCATTGCGCATCACCTTCATGTTCGCCGGGCTTATCTGCATCGCGCTCGGAATCGCGCTTGCCAAGCTCGCGACCATGGGTACTTCGCCCATTTCGAGCGTTCCAGCCGTCATGACCGAGGTGAGCGAGCGCTTTACCATTCCGATGACCATGGGCATGTGGACCTTCGTCTTCAACCTGAGCTACTTCCTGCTCGAGCTCGCCTTGCTGCGCCGCGCGTTCAAACCCGTCCAGTTTCTCCAGATTCCACTGTTCTTCGTGCTCTCCGTATTCGTAGACGTCTGGCTTGGGGTATTTGGCCCGATGGCTCCCGAGGGCTATGCGCAACAGCTTGTCTGGCTGCTCGCCTCCATCGTCGTGCTCGGATTCGGCATCAGGGTGCAGCTCGCCTCGGATTTGCTCATGACGCCGGGTGATGCGGCCGTGCAGGTCATCGCATATGTATCGAAGATACGATTCAGCCGTTGCAAGGTCATCTGGGACGTGTCGCTCATGAGCCTCGCCGCACTCGTCTCCCTGCTGGTGCTTGGCGGCCTGTACCAGGTGCGCGAGGGCACGATTATCTCCGCGCTGCTCGTCGGGCCCATGGTGCGCCTCGTCGATCGCGTCTTCGAGCGTGTGTCCTGGCTGGTTCCACCGGCATCTCGCACTCTCATAGCACCCCTCTGCCCTGTGGAAGATGCCGAGACGGGATTCGAGCCGGCTCTTGGGGACATGCCCGCGTCGGATTATGCCGAGTAGTCACGACGGCCGAGTCGAATCGGAGGTCATCGTACACGTATGGAGTTCCTGATCGTTTGCCCGCTTGTCTTCTTGGCGGGCCTCGTCGATGCCATAGCCGGCGGTGGGGGATTGATCTCTCTTCCCGCTTATTTTTTCGCGGGTCTTCCCGTTCACAACGCGATCGCGACCAACAAGCTCTCGAGCACGATGGGGACGACCGTTGCCACCATTCGCTACGTGATGTTCGGCTATATGGTGAAGTGGCTCGTCATTCTCGGCGTTGCCTGTGGCCTGACCGGTTCGTTTCTGGGATCGAACCTCGCTCTCGTCGCCGATAACGTCGCGCTCATGATCTTCATGCTCGTGTCGTTACCCCTGGTCGCCTACATCGTGTTTCGCACGCGCGATCTGGACGGATTTGCCGACAGGCCGCTTTCGCAGGCGAAGACACTTGCGCTTACGGGACTGATCGCGTTTGCGGTAGGCATCTACGACGGCTTCTACGGGCCCGGAACGGGCACCTTCCTCATCCTGTTGCTTACCACGCTCGCGCATCTGCCGCTCGAGCAGGCGCAGGGCACGACCAAGGCGGTCAATCTCGCCACCAACGTCGCCGCGCTCGTCGTGTTTTTCGTAAGCGGAAACGTGCTCGTCGTCCTCGGCCTCGTCGCCGGTTTCTTCAACATCGCGGGAAACTGGATCGGCACCAGCCTCTTTCGCAAAAACGGCGCGGCGATCGTGCGTCCGATCATGCTCGTGGTCATCGTCCTCTTCGCTGTCAAGCTCGTGAGTGACCTCATCACATGAGATAACGAGCTTGCTCGTTTACCCCGTTCCACGCCCTCACTTTGCAAGAACTTGACATAAGCCTGACATAAATCGGACGTTAGGGTCATAGCATCTATAGCGCTGGTTGAAATCCCCAGTGGAGGGACTCGGTGCATGGACATAACCCTATCGACGATGATTGCCGCCATCGCCTCGGAGCCGGTTTTGCTGCTCATCGTCGTGCTTTGCCTTGGCGCGACCATGGTCAACGGGGCGACCGACGCACCCAACGCCATCGCCACGGTGGTGGGGACCCGCGCTATGGGTCCGACATCGGCCATCGTCATGGCGGCGATTTGCAATTTCACCGGCCTCGTCGTCATCACGGCGGTGAGCACCGCCGTGGCAAGCACCATCTTTAACATGGTCGATTTTGGCGGTGACAATCGCGCCGCCCTCGTCGCGCTTTCCGCCGCGATGGTCGCCATCATCGTGTGGGGCGTCGCGGCCTGGGCCTTCGGCATTCCCACGAGCCAGAGCCATTCCCTCATCGCGGGTATCACCGGAGCCGCCATCGCGCTTCAGGGAGGGCTGGGCGGCGTCAATGCCGCGGAATGGCTGAAGGTCATCTACGGACTTGCCATCAGCACCGGGCTGGGCTTCGGGACGGGATGGCTTTTCGCGCGGCTCATCAAGCTCATCTGCGCGGGCATGAGCCGTCCGCGCCTGACGGTCTTCTTCAAGTGGGCCCAGATAGTCGCCGGGGCTGGCGTGGCAATGCTCCACGGTGCCCAGGACGGCCAGAAGTTCCTGTCCCTCACCATGCTCGCGATGGTGCTCGGCATCTACGGGTCGTCGGAGATGACGGGGTTTCCCCTTTGGGTCGTCATGCTCATCAGCCTGGTCATGGCGCTCGGCACGGCAGTCGGTGGTCGCAAGATCATCAAGTCGGTCGGCATGAGCATGGTGAAGATGGAGCAATACCAGGGGTTCGCCGCGTGCCTGTCCGCATGCTTCTGCATCGGTCTAGCGACCTTTACGGGTGTGCCGATATCGACCACGCACACGAAGACGACGGCCATCATGGGCGTAGGAGCGGAGAAGCGCCTTCGCGCCGTGAAGTGGAACCTTGCCGGCAGCATGATCCTCACCTGGGTACTCACCTTTCCTGGTTGCGGAATACTCGCCTTCGCCTTCACGCATCTCTTCCTGCTCGTTCTATAATGCTCTCATGATTTACTACGTCGAAGATGACATCAACATCCGGGACATGGCACTGTATGCGCTGGCGTCTCAGGGGCTCGAATCCCGCGGCTTCACCGAGGGCCGTTCGTTTCGTGCGGCATGCCTGGAGGAGGTGCCGGACCTTGTCCTCCTCGACATCATGCTTCCCGACGAGGATGGCCTATCCATCCTCTCTTGGATACGCGAATCCTCGCCCATGCCCGAGGTTCCCATCATGATGCTCACTGCGAAGGGGACCGAGCACGACAAGGTCACGGGTCTTGACCTTGGCGCGGATGACTACCTGGCCAAGCCCTTCGGCATCATGGAGCTCGTGAGTCGCTCCAAGGCGCTACTCAGGAGATCCGCCCTTTCCCACGTGCCCGCCGACGAGTATGACGAGAGCGTCGTCATCGGGGATCTCAGGCTATCGACCGGAGACCACCGCGCCTTTGTCGGGGACAATGAGCTCGTGCTGACCCTCAAGGAATTCGACCTTCTGAAGAAGCTGATGGAGAGCCCCGGGCGGGTGTTCAGCCGTGCCCAGCTCTTGGAAGACGTGTGGAAGGTCGATTTCGCCGGCGGGACACGTACGGTCGACACCCACGTCCAGACGCTCAGGCGCAAGCTCAACGAGGCGCGCATGGGGTCGGGCGCGGCCATCGAAACCGTGCGCGGCGTGGGCTACAGGCTCGCCGGGTAGGTACACGTGACCCCGCAGCCCCAAAACGGCAAGAGACTTTCGACGAGGCTTTTCGCGGCCCTCGTCCTCATGTCGCTTTTGGTACTCCTTGCCGCCGTCAGTGCCCTTGTCGCGGTTAGCTGGACCATATACGAGCAAGATGCCGAAGACGTCCTCGTGGACCAGACGAGAAAATGTGGTACTGAGTTGTCCGTCCTCGGCGAGGCGCAGGCGATCTCGCGCCTTTCGACGATGGTGCCCGCGGACACGAGGGCCACCCTGATCGCGGGCGATGGGACCGTGCTCTACGACTCGTCCTACGATGCACAGGCAATGCCGAATCACGGGAATCGCGAGGAAGTCGTTGCCGCCCGGTTCGGAAAGGGGGCCGTCACCTTGCGCACGTCTGCGACCACGGGAACGGACACCCTGTACGCTGCCGTGCTCGTTGGCGAGTCCGACGAGGTCCTCAGGCTCTCCACGACGAGGCCGTCGATTGGGCGCTATCTGGAAAGTCTGATGACGCCGCTTCTGATCATCATGGCCCTGGCCATAGTCCTGTCACTCGTGATGGCGCGCGTCATCACGAGGATGATCACCGCGCCTCTCGTCGCGATCGATCCGGAGAAGCCCCTGGAAAGTGACACGTATGCGGAGATCTCGCCGCTTCTGACCCGGATCGAGGCCCAGAAGCGGAAGCTCGTGGACCAGAACGCCCAGCTGGAAAGGGCCGTCGCCTTACGACGCGAGTTCACCGGCAACGTGAGCCACGAGATGAAATCACCGCTTCAGGTCATAAGTGGATACGCCGAACTCATAGAGAACGGCATCGCGAGTCAGGAGGACGGACGCAAGTTCGCCGGGCTCATCTACGCGGAGTCGCAGTCGATGCGCAGGCTCATAGACGACGTGCTCATGCTCTCGAGGCTCGACGAGAGCGTGTCCGCCGAGGCGCGCGCTTTCGACCTGGTCGCCGTATCCAGACGCGCCCTCGACAGACTGGATTCGACGGCGGAGGCGCGTGGCATACGGATAGTGCTGGTCGCACCGGATGCCGTGCGCGTGCTGGGATACGAGACCACGGCGGAGCAGGTCGTTTACAATCTTATCGACAACGCCATCCGCCATGGTCGAGAAGACGGGCGGGTCGAAGTGCACATTTCGGATCCGAATCCGGACGTGATCCTGGCCGTATCTGATGACGGCGAGGGAATACCCGTGGAATTGAGGGGTCGCGTGTTCGAGCGCTTCTATCGCGTCGACCCGTCGCGTTCGCGCGAAACCGGGGGAACGGGACTGGGGCTGGCCATCGTAAAGCATGGCGTCGAGTCCATGGGCGGAAGCGTCCGCGTGGACGATTCCAGGCTCGGCGGGGCGAAGTTCACTGTTACGTTGCCGGGCATGGAATGAGACAATGTCCCTGAGCGACTGTCTCATTTCAAAGAGGAGGGTCCACGATGGAAGAGGCCTACGAGTTTCTGAAGGAAACGGCGCCCACGTACTATCTGGCCACGGTCGAGGACGGCAATCCTCGAGTTAGACCCTTTGGCACCATCGACTTGTACGAGGGCAGGCTCTACATCCAGACGGGCAAGAGCAAGAAGGTCTACCAGCAGATTCTCGATCATCCCGAGGTCGAGCTTTGCGCATGTGCCGGCCCCAAGTGGCTACGCGTATCCGGTGAGCTCGTGCCCGATGACAGCGTCGAGGCCAAGAAGCACATGCTCGACAACTATCCCGCGTTGCGTGGCATGTACGACGAGAACGACGACAACACCATCGTCTTGTACTTCAAGAACGCGACGGCGACTTTCGAGTCCCTGGCAGATGGCTCCAAGCGCACCATCGGTTGGTAGGGAATATCTCGACACTTTATCCAATTTAATAAATCCTAGTTATTCCATGAACGGTATAAAATAATCTGTAAACGGTGTATACTATGGGTATGCAATATGCGTTGCAGAGAATAGGAGCTATGCCATGGAATACGTAACGATGGTAACCTTTCCTGTCGAGAGCCAGGCGTACGAGGCGTTTTCCCACCTCAAGAACAAACCGGTCACATCGTCCTACACGATTCTCCAGATGGTCATCGTGAAGAACGTCGATGGAAACATCGTGCCCAAGGACGGGTTCGATTCGGGTCAGGACACGACGGATGACACTTGGATGGGAGGCTTGCTCGGGGCGGTCGTGGGCATACTCGGAGGCCCTATCGGCATTCTGCTCGGCGGCAGTGTGGGCTTGCTTGCGGGAAGTCTCGTCGACGAGAGCGATGCCGCGGATAACACCTCACTTCTCGCCTATAGCAGCCGTTCGTTGCTTCCGGGGCAGACGGCCCTCATCGCGCTCGTGCAGGAGGATGATTCCGCGGATTTCGACATGCAGTTCGAGGGCATGGACTGCGCGGTCATACACTGGGATGCCGCCGAAATCGCCGATGAGGTCGATCAGGCCGACCAGATCCAGAAGGAACTCGCCAAGGAGGCCCGTGATAAGCTGCGCGCTCAGCGCAAGGCAGACCGGCACGAGGCCATCGAGAAGAAGCGTGCCGAGATCAAGCAGAAGTTCGAGGACTTCAAGAAGAGCTTGTAGAGACGGATGCTTGCGACAATTCCAGGGTGGTTCCCCGTGGGGAGCCACCCTGTTTTCGTTTTGAGACCATCTCCGTAACGGGAACGCCCTTCGATATCAGACATGGGTCTTGTTTCCGCATCATATCTTCCGTTAATATACCCCCACAGGGTATATGGGAAAGTGAGGGATGCATGAGTTCCGGACAAACGGCGTCGTGCAATTGCCGATATAAGGACAAGCCGCGCAGCGAAGAGCTGCAGGCCGACGTGCAGCGGCGCCTCAACCGTGCCATCGGCCAACTCAATGGCGTGAAGGCCATGATCGACGACAACCGGTATTGCGGGGATGTCCTGACGCAGCTTGCCGCGGCGGAGTCCGCTGTTCGCCGCGTTTCCGAAATGGTGCTCCAAGAGCATATGGAGACTTGCGTTGTACAAGAGATTCGCGACGGCAATGACGAAGTGGTGGATGAGGCGATGACCCTTATCCGACGTTTCATGTAGGAGAAGACGATGACGACCGAGAATTCGAAGACGGCCGAGCCGTCCGAGCGTCCCACGGCAAACCTTCGCTTGGCTATCGATGGCATGCATTGCGCGAACTGCGCTGCCAACATCGAAAAGCACTATCGCTCGACTCCCGGGGTGGTTGACGTCGCGGTCAATTTGGCAAACAACACGGGCAAGGTCACGTTCGACCCCTCGCAAGCCAGCGTAGATGACATGCTGGCCGTATTCGATAACCTTTCGTTCACTGCCGAGATCATCCCGGAAGACGCCCCTCTCGTGGATGAGAAGCGCCGTGCGAAAGAAATGGCGCGTGCGAAAAGGGACACGAAGGTCTTCGTGACGGCATGTGTCTTTACCGTCGTCGTCTTTTGCATTGGAATGCTTCCCGGATGGCACATGAGCGTGGGAAATGCGCTCGCGGGCATCTTCGTTGCAGACCCCACGCATGTCCAATCGATGTTTGCATGCAACCTCTTGCTCATGGCGCTCACGATTCCCGTGCAATTCTGCTGTGGTGCACGATTCTATAAAGGTGCGTGGGGGTCGCTCAGGAGCGGTTCTGCCAATATGGACGTGCTGGTCGCCCTGGGTACCACCATCGCGTTCGCGTTCTCCGTCTACATCACGTTTCTGCCGGTCATCGTCAATGACTGGGGTCCTGATAGTGCTGCCATGGAGATAAACGACGGCATGCCGTACTTCGAGACCTGCGCCATGCTCATCACATTCGTCTTGTTGGGGAAGATCCTCGAGGGAAGGGCGAAGGGAGCCACCAACCAGGCGATCGAGGCCCTCATGAACCTCACCCCGCCTACCGCTCGAGTCATTCGCAGCGGCAAAGAACAGGAGATTCCCCTGGCACAGGTTGCCGCAGGCGATACCGTCATCGTCTTTCCCGGTGAGAAGGTGCCGGTCGATGGCGTCGTAATCGAAGGATCGACCGAAGTCGACGAATCCATGCTCACGGGAGAGACCCTTCCCGTCGTCAAGAGCAAGGGGGATGCGGTTACGGGAGGCTCGCAGAACACCACGGGATCTGTCACCGTGCGCGCTCTTCGCGTGGGCGCGGATTCCACGTTGGCACGTATCGTGCGTGCAGTCGAGGATGCCCAGGGCTCGAAAGCCCCCATTCAACGCATCGCAGACAAGATCGCTTCGATTTTCGTGCCGGCCATCTTGATTACCGCGCTTTGCGTCTTCTGCGTCTGGTTCTTTTTCGTGGAGCCTGATGTGGCGTCCCATCGCCTGCAGCAAGCGTTGATGCCGGCCATTGCAGTCATTTGCGTGGCGTGTCCCTGTGCGCTGGGCCTCGCCACGCCGACTGCCCTCATGGTGGGTATGGGAAAGGGCGCTCAGCTTGGCATCCTAATCAAAGACGGCTCCGTGCTCGAGATGCTCGTGAAACTCTCGGCCATGGTCTTCGACAAGACCGGCACCATTACCAGGGGTGAGCCCACCGTCGTCATATGCGATGTTGCAGACGAGGCGCTAGTCATGGCGGCTGCGGTTGAATCAAAAAGCGAGCATCCGCTTGCCCATACCATTGTCTCCTATGCCGCCACGCAAGGTATTGATGATCTTCCCGAGGTCACCGACTTCAAAGCCGTCATCGGCGAAGGCGTGAGGGGAAAGGTCGACGGGCATGATGTCTTTGTCGGCACGAACGCTGCGCTGGAAGGCGCGGGGTCGGGCGTTCTCGTTAGCATCGATGATGAGCCTATGGGATACATTCAATTCAAAGATGAGCCGAAATCGGATGCGGCATCCACGGTGCATGCCCTCGTGAAGGACTTCGGCATCACTTCGTATATGGTGACGGGTGACAACGAGAAGACCGCGAGGCTTGTTGCCTCCGAAGTCGGCATCGCGGATGCTCATGTCTTTGCAGGGGTCAAACCGCTTGAAAAGGCCAGTCGCGTACTCGAGGTAAAATCTGCCCAAGACGTGCGCATGCTCGAAGCGGCCTCGAAGAAGGCACAGGACGTCGAAGCGAAGAACGTCGTCGCGTTCGTCGGAGACGGCATCAACGACGCCCCGGCGCTTGCCGCGGCCGACGTGGGCATCGCCATGGCATCGGGCACGGACGTGGCGTTAGATGCCGGAAGCGTCGTGCTCATGCGCAATCGCCTGAGCGACTTGGTGGTCGCGTTGCGGCTTTCCAAGGCGACCATGCGCAAGATACGCCAGAACCTCTTCTGGGCGCTCATCTACAACTGCATTATGATTCCGCTGGCCGCCGTGGGCATCTTGGCGCCGGCGCTCGCGGGCGCGGCCATGGCCCTGTCGAGCGTAAGCGTCGTCTGCAACTCCCTGCTGCTCAGGCGCTTCCGCTAGCTTCGTGCCTTGAGCTCGCCAATCGCACCGGCGATGGCGTGCATGACGTTGCGGCGGCTCAGGGCACCCACGAGTCTGCCTTCCCCGTCTATGACGGGCATCTTCTTGATGCGCTTCTCGGAGAGCGTGTGGACCGCCTTGTCGAGCGGCGTGTCCTCGCGTACGGAGATGACGCGTTTCGTCGCGATGTCCATGACGTCGAGGTTGAGCAGGTCGACCAGGCGCGACGTGAGTGCCGAGTCATCTTCGAAACGGTAGATGTTAAGCGTCGAGTCGAGTAACGATATGTTGTTGCTGCCAAGGTAAGAGGCGACATCGCCATCGGAAATAAATCCGACGAGCTTGTCGTCCTCGTTGACCACGGGCACACCGCTCGTGTCGTTTGCCGCCATGAGCTCGATGACCTCGTCCATAGGCGTGCCGGCAAGGACGGCAAGAGGATTGCGATTCATGGCATCCGAGACGTGGTACTGCATCTCCCCGGAAGCACCCGCCTCGGCCGCAATGTTTTCGCTTGTTGTCGCGTCCACCGTCACGCCGTCGAAGCCGGCCGCGTAATCGACGGTTCCATCGCCGGCGGCCTGCATCTCGACCTTTGCGGCTCCCTTTTCCCTCGCCTTGTCACGCACGAAGAAGAGGATGATGAGCACGGCGATGACCATGATCGCCGCCGTGGTGCAAAACGCCATGTGGTCGCCGATGAACATCTGCTCTATGCCCGCCGATTCGGGAGCGAAGACGGGGGCGAGTGCCGAGATGGACACGAGCATGGCCGTTCCGAGCGAGGCGGCGACCTGGTTGAGCGTGTTTGACAGGCCCTGCGCATGCTGGATCACGTCGTTGGACAACGCGTTGACGCCCCAGGTGTTGAGCGGGGTCATCGTGAACTGCAGACCGATGGTGAGAATCGTGTAGGCGAGCATGATGAAGACGAAGTCGGTGTCCATACCCAGCAGCGTGAGGCAAAAGGCTCCGAAGAGCGCGACGAGGGAGCCGGGCACGACGACCTTGCGCACGCCAAAGCGATCGAAGAGCCGTCCGCTCACGAGACCCATGAAAGCGCCGATCACCGCGCCGGGTAGCATCGCGACACCCGACATCGTGGCCGAGTAGCCGCAGACGCCCTGGATGTAAAGCGGCGTGATGACACCCGTGCCCATGAGGGCTGCCTGCACGATGACGATGATGACGACGGTCGTCGCGTACTTGCGCGTCTTGAGGATGTCGACCTTGAGCATCGGGACGGGCAGCTTGAGCTGACGACGCACGAAGAGGCCCACGAGCATGAGGCCGATGACGATGAGTACGCCGGTCACGAACAGGTTGTCGCTCGACGAGAAGGTCGAAAGGCCGTAGAGCAGACAGACGAGGCCCGTCGAGGAGAGCAGGACGGACAGCTTGTCGAAGCTCGTGCGCTTGAAGTCGCCGTAATTGCGCAGGAGCACGAGCGAGAGCACGAGGACGACGACGGTCAGGATCGTGACGATGCCGAAGAGCCAACGCCAGCCGACCGAGTCAACGAGCAAACCCGCTACCGAGGGACCGACGGCCGGGGCAAAGCCGATGATCAGCCCGATGGCGCCCATGGCAGTGCCGCGCTTTTCGCGGGGGAAGACAAGCAGGATGACCGTGAAGACCATGGGCATGACCATGCCCGTACATGCCGCTTGCAACACGCGGCCGAGCAGCAGCACCCAGAAGTTGGGGGCGAGCGCCGCGGCGAGACTACCTATCGCGAAGATGACGAACCCCGTGTTGAAGAGCTGGCGTGTCGTGAAGCGCCCGATGAGAAAGGCCGAGAGCGGGATAATGACCGCCTCGACGAGCGAATAGCCGCTCGTGAGCCATTGCACGGTGGTGGCATCGACCTCGAGGCTCGCCATGATGGCGGGAAGCGCGGGGGAGAGCAGTGTCTGGTTGAGCACCGCCAGCAACGTGCCCGCCAGCAATACGCCTATCATCACCATGTCTCGTCTGCTCACACCCAATGCCATGCCCATCAGCCCTTCGTCGCTATTCGTCTAAATTGGATTGGTTTCATCTATACTAGCTAAGTTTTGGACGAGAAACGTTACAGCTAGATGACGCCTTGTGCGTCCGGGGGAGCATATATGCTGGGGACATTGGTCAACACGGCGACGATCGTCATAGGAAGTGCCGTCGGCGCGCTTGCCCGGCGCGGACTGGGTAAGCGCTATCAGGAGATTCTCTATGCGGCCATGGGCCTCGCCGCCGTCGGCATCGGCGTGAACGCCATCGTGACGAGCATGTCGCAGAGCATCTATCCCGTGCTCTTCATCGCGAGCCTCGCCATCGGCGGCGTGCTCGGCACCGCAATCGACATCGACGGTCGCTTCAGCCGCTTCGTCTCCAAGCGCTCCAAGGACGGGGAGGGGCTTGCCCAGGGCCTTTCCACGGCAATCATGATCTTCTGCATCGGCGCGCTGTCCATACTCGGTCCCATCAACAGCGCCCTGTATGGTGACGAGACCTACCTGCTCACCAACGCGACGCTCGACCTCGTCACCTCGATGGTGCTTGCCTCATCATTCGGCTTTGGTATCGCGTTCGCTGCCATCGTGCTCTTTTGCTGGCAGGGTGCCATCTGGTTGCTCGCGGGTTTCCTCGCGCCGTTTCTGGACGGCGGCCTCATGGTCGAGATCACGCTCGTCGGCGGTTTCATGATCCTCGCCTCGGGTTTGGGAATCCTCAAGGTCAAGGAGATTCCCGTCATGAACCTCCTGCCCGCGCTCTTCATTCCGCCGTTGTGGTTTGGGGCGGTCGCGCTTCTGGGGATGTAGGCATCCTCGTCTTCACGACGCGACGGTCGTAGGTCAAAAGGCCGTTGACCTCCTCCTCGACATCCGAAAGCTGTGTATAGACATAGCCGGATAGTCCCCGCGCCTCGAGTGCATCGGCCTGCGCAATCGATTGCTCGACTGCCTGCGTGAAGTCCGCGACGTCGTCGAAGCTCTCGTATCCGTACGACCGCTCGATTGCGCTGTGGCCCTCGACGCGAAACGCGCTGCCTCCGAATTCCGAGATGACGCGAGCACGCCTGTCATCATGGCCCCGACCCTTCGGGATCCGAAGGTCGCGGAAGTAGTTGTGCTCGCTGACGTAGTCTCCGCCGCCTTGGTCGAACCAGCCGCTTGTCTGGTCGTACGGACGCGTGTCATCGATCTTGGCGAGCTCGGCGGTCACGTCATCTGCGCAGAACTGCCCCCATCCCTCGTTGAAGACGGTCCACGTGGCGATGCACGGGAAGAAGCGGAGGTGCTCGATGGTGGCGCGGGCCTCCTCGAGCCATGCGGCGCGGGCCTGCGCGTCGGCGGAGCCAAATCGCTCGAGCTTCTTCGTGTCGTCGAAATGCCGGGCGATTTCCGGAGACACGGTGGGAATCTGGCTCGTGTAGAGAGGTGGGTATTCTGCCGCCCCTCCGTTGACCATGTCCTGCCACACGATCATGCCCAGACGGTCGCAGTGATAGTACCAGCGTGCCGGCTCGACCTTGAGATGCTTGCGCAGCATGTTGAAGCCGAGCTCGCGGGTCGTCTCGATGTCGTGGAGCAGCGCCTCGTCGCTCGGTGCGGTAAGTAGCCCGTCTGGCCAATATCCCTGGTCGAGAACGCCCTTGAGGAAGAGCGGCTCGTGATTGCAGCAGAAGACGGGAAGTCCGTTGCCGTGCCCTTTTACCGTCTCGATGGAAAAGCTGCGAAACGCGCAGTAGCTGCCGACGGCATCCTCGCCGTACGAGATGCCAAGGTCGTAGAGATGCGGGTCATCGGGACTCCAGAG
>OGPU01001531.1_pt1 | contig 19333 bp, 10 predicted proteins | sample 1552991 | NCBI WGS metagenome assembly OGPU01 (sample SAMEA2580296, study PRJEB22360) | human gut metagenome | biome: human gut; feature: human-associated habitat; material: faeces | place: Denmark | collected 2008/2010 | reverse complement strand
AGTCGTTTATATCCTATTGTTGTGCCTTCGGAGATTTTTTCCCATACTCCGTTTATCGAAGCCTCTACGGTAAATGCTTCAATTCGTTGCCCGTTCTGTATATCCTCTTGCAGTAAGAGTGTATTCACGGGAGTCGTAGCCGTTATATTTATCTCGAAGGAATCGCCCTCTTTCCCGGTAATTTTTTCGTGAGAAGTTTTTCCATAATCGGTTGCAAATGTATGGCTTATATATTGAGCCAGTTCTTGAAGCCGTTTGGTGTCGTTTTCATGAATCAACCCCCTTGTGTCGGGAGGAATATTGAGCAGTAAAACAGAATTGTATCCTACCGATTTGAAATAGATGTCCACCAATGTAGAAAGCGATTTTACCTTATCGTCTTCTTCCCGATGATAGAACCAGCCCGGACGAATCGATACATCGACTTCCGACGGGTACCAAAATAATTCGGTCGCTTGTTCTAAAAGGGCTCGACTGCCGAGGTCTTTGGATAAATGGGATATACCTATTGCATTACAAACGCTGTCTGAACGGGAGTAACTACTCGGAATGAGGGCTGTTGCGCTCCATTCGGTTTCCCGCCCATATCCTTTTTCGTTTCCTACCCATCTCACGTCATCGCCCATAATGGCTGTGACAGCTTGGGGTTGCAATTCTCGTATGGTTTTAAGGATCGAGTCCCAGTCATATTCTTGTTTTTTACCATTAGGACCTTCACCGCAAGCCCCGTCGAACCAAACTTCGTGTATTTCGCCGTAGTTTGAGAGTAACTCGGTAAGTTGTTCGATGAAAAATTTATTGTATTCGGGCGAGTTTCCGTAGCAAGATGCATTTCTGTCCCACGGAGATAGGTAAACACCGAATTTGATACCATATTTGTCGCAAGCCTCTTTCATCTCTTTGACTACATCGCCTTTTCCTTCTTTCCAGGGTGATGAAGCGACCGAGTGACTGGTTGTAGCAGTGGGCCATAAACAAAAACCGTCATGATGTTTGGCTGTGAGAATCGCCATTTTAAATCCGGCATCTTTCAGCGTTTTTACCCATTGTTCGGCATCTAACTGAGTGGGGTTAAAAAGTTTGGGATCTTCCTTCCCGTCTCCCCATTCCCGATTGGTAAAGGTGTTTATACCGAAGTGTAGAAATGCGGTCAGTTCCAATTGCTGCCATGCTAGTTGTTGAGGTGTAGGAGTCAGGTGTGCTGCCATTTCGACTTTTTGTTCGATTGTCGAGCCTTCGGGAAAAACGAGATGTTTTTCGTAATATTGTTTTTTGTTCGACTGACAACCTGCGAATAGAACACAAATAGTGAGAAAAACACATGTATTTTTCATTGGGTATAAATAATTAGTTTCCGTACAAAGATAATGATTCTATACAAAAAATAAAATACCTGTAAAATGTATGCTTTTTAAAGTCAAAAGATAATGAGCGTTTAGTAGGTGCATATCGAATATCGGATTTCATTCGCTTATTCCATAGTAGTTTCCATTTCCTCGTTCCGTATTTTACCTTGTATTCTTATGAGTTTGGAAAAATATGCCTGGAATTTCGGGAGATAAGTGTGTCATATATGTGATTAGCGTAAAGTCTTCCTATGGGGAGAAATATTTCTTTCCCGATAAGTTTTATTTTTTTCTTGGAAAACATTTCGATTTTTTCGATAGGTACGATATATGAACGGTGAATGCGGAGAAAATTTTCTTCGGGCAAAATTTCTTGAATCGTTTTCATGTTCGTTCGGGACAGTATGTATCCCCCGTTTTCCCGGAAAATTTTAGTATAGTTTTCCATCGCTTCGATATATAGAATGTCATTAATGGGAATTGTTACGTTGGCATATTCTTGTTTGATAACGATATTCTCGGGGACTTTTTCTGTTTCTATTCTGCGAATGGCTTTCTCGACAGCTTTTTTAAATCTTTCGTAAGCAAACGGTTTGTGTAGGAAATCTACGGCATCGAGGTCGAATCCGTTGAGTGCGTATTGAGCGTGTGCAGTGGTGAATATAAAGCAACACTCTCTGGGTAGAGCGTGAGCGATATCCAGTCCGTTGATACTATTCATTTCTATGTCGAGGAAAACCAAATCGGGTTTGTGTCGTTTGATCTCTTCCAACCCAATACGAGGTTCGCTGAATGTCGAAAGATCCAAATTTCCAAACCGTTCACAAAATTGAGTGATGACAAGTAAAGCTAGAGGTTCGTCGTCAATAGCTATACAAGAAAATTTTTTCATTGTAGTCGAATAGTTAGTCTGATTTTATATTGTCGGTTTTCTTGGACAGTCGTTAAATTAAAACGACCCGGATAGAGCAATTCTAATCGCTTGCGGCAATTTTCGATGCCGATAGCAGGGGTCTTTTCCTTTTTTTCTTTCATGACCGTATTTTCTGTTTCGAAAAGGAGTTGTCCGTTTTTCACTATAATTCTGATGAGTACAGTGCAATCTATATCGGAAGATGTACCGTATTTAAAAGCGTTTTCCACGAATGTAATAAGGATCATAGGGGGAATTGGAGCTTGGTCATCGTCGGTTTGTGTTTCGAAAGATATGTAGGTATGTTTATTTAGTCTGAGAGCTTGTAAATCGACATATTGGCGAATATAATCTATCTCGTTACAAACGGGAATGGTTTCTGATGTAGTTTGTGCATACATATATTTGAGAATGTTGGAGAATTGAATGAATGCCGATTCTGTTTTATCGGATTTGGTCAATACCAAACCATATAATGCATTGAGTGTATTGAATAGAAAGTGAGGATTGATTTGTGCCTTGTAAAGAGCCAATTCCGCTTTATTCTTTTCTGCTTCGATTTCTTGTTTGGATAGAATTTGGCGAAATAGTTCGAATGTCAGTTCTATGGCGAGACTGAATCCGGTGACGATGAGAAAGAAAAACCATACGGTTTGTGTTCGCATGTGCTGTCGTATACCCAAGTCCAGAGAAGAAGTGGAAAACTTGTCTTTTGGAATAGGTATCTGGCTGAGTCCCCATGTGATTATCAATAGAGCCGCTATAAGAAAAAAAACTTGTCCGAATTTATGTCTTAAAAAAAGTGAGGGTATGTTGGCTTTGCGGTAAGTAAAATAAAGGGCATATAAGTAAACGATCAATGTTAACATGAAATAGGTGTGGTGTATAATCCATTTTTCCACAGGAACTAACATGATGATCAGTGGTAGTATAACCAAACAAAAAAGTATGTCTATGTATGTACTGATACGAGTCTGCCTCATATTTTTATCTATGTGTCGGTTTATATTGAAGGGAGAGTAGTAGTCGAAAAATTTCTTTTATGACAAAGGTAGAGCTTTCTTGTGAATTTGTCAATTGTCATCATTTGCTGTTCGGCATCACTTTTTAGTCGTTTATCAATACATGTTTATCTGGTAGCAATATAATTTATAAATTTGAGAATTACTTTTCGGGGTAATGAAGATTAATCGCAAATCAAATAATCATCATCACATAAAACAGTAAAAATGAAACAATTTATTATTGCTATGGCTGTATTGTCTATGCTCTCGGCATGTAAAGAATCCCAGCGAAGAGAAGGCACAGCAATGTACAAAACAATTACCGTAGAACCGACAAATAGGACTTTAAAGTCGGGATATACGGCGACATTGCGTGGACGCCAATTTGTAGAAGTACGTCCGCAAGTAAGCGGAATTATTACCGAAATAAAGATAAACGAAGGTGATGCCGTTCATAAGGGACAAACACTTTTTATCATAGATCAAGTGCCTTATAAAGCGGCTCTTGAAACTGCTGTGGCTAATGTGAAAAGTGCCGAAGCCAAGTTGGCTACGGCTCGACTTTCTGCTGAAAGCAAGGCCGAACTTTTTAAAGAACAGGTCGTTTCTGAATTTGATCTTCAAACGGCAAAAAATGAATTAGCCGAAGCAGAAGCGGCTTTGGCCCAAGCGAAAGCACAAGAAACAAATGCTCGTAACGATCTTTCATATACAGAGGTTAAAAGTCCGGTAGACGGTGTTGCTAGTATGATTCCTTATCGGGTGGGGGCTTTGGTGAGTAGTACTATTTCCGAACCTTTGGTATCGGTGTCTGACGATCAAGAAGTGTATGCTTATTTTTCCATGTCGGAGAATCAAATTCTCGACTTGCTTCAACAATATGGTTCTCTGCAAAAGGCGATGTCGCAAATGCCTGACGTAGAACTTACATTGAGCAATGGTAAGGCTTATGTACAACAGGGTAAGATTGATGCCATTAGTGGAACCGTCGATGAAAGTACCGGAGCAATCAGTTTGCGAGCCTCTTTCTCGAATCCCGACGGATTGTTACGTAACGGTGGAAGCGGGACGGTTCTTATTCCTACGGTAAGAAAAAATTGTATCGTTATTCCTCAGACGGCCACTTATGAGTTACAAAATCGGGTATTCGTTTACAAAGTTGTTGAAGGAATGGCGAAATCTGCTCCGGTCGAGGTATTTAAATTGAATAACGGTACAGAGTATATCGTAGAATCGGGTCTTAATTCGGGAGATGTCGTTATTGCCGAAGGAGCCGGATTAGTACGAGAGGGAACGATAATAGAAAGTCAGACGACCCAAGAATAACGTGTTGCCATGAAAATAAAAGTATTTATAGATCGCCTCATATTGGCGGGCGTTATATCCGTCGTGATACTCATTATTGGATTGATAGGTCTTTCCCAGTTGCCCATAGAACAATTCCCGGAGATAGCTCCTCCTACGGTTAGTGTTTCGGCCAGTTACACAGGGGCTAATGCCGAAACTGTGCAAAAGAGTGTGGTCGTACCTTTGGAAGAAGCTCTCAATGGAGTGGAGAATATGATGTACATGGTTTCATCATCTACGAATACTGGCTCTGCGAGAATTACAATCTATTTTCGTCAGGGTACAGATCCCGATATGGCGATGGTCAATGTACAAAATCGTATAGCTAGTGCTCAGGGGCTTTTGCCAGCCGAGGTTACGCGGAGTGGAATTACGGTTCGTAAACGACAGACGAGCAATATTAAAGCATTGGCTCTTTATAGTCCAGATAATTCATTCGATGAAAGTTTCTTGAACAACTATTTGAAAATAAATATTGAACCCCGTCTTTCTCGTATAGCTGGCGTCGGCGAGGTGAATGTGATGGGAGCCGATTATTCGTTGCGTATTTGGCTCGATCCGGGTAAGATGGCGAAATACGGGTTGGTCCCGACAGATATAACGACGGTTCTCGATGAACAAAATTTGGAGGCTCCTACCGGGACTTTGGGTGCGGAGTCGGAAAATACGTTTCAATATGTATTGAAATACCGGGGGCGTTATGAAGACGAGAAAGATTATGAAAATTTGGTAATCAAGTCTCTTGCCAGTGGAGAAGTGTTAAGATTGAAAGATGTTGCTCGGATAGAGCTGGGTTCCCGTACTTACACTTATATTGGAGAGGTGAATGGACATCCTGGCTCTAACTGCATGATTGCGCAAACTTCCGGTTCGAATGCGAATGAGATTATCGAGGAGGTAGATAAAGTCGTAGCCGAAATTTCAAAATCTTTGCCTAAGGGTATGGAGTTGGTAGATTTGATGAGTTCCAAAGACTTTCTCGATGCTTCTATCAAGAACGTGATAAAAACATTGGTCGAAGCTATCCTTTTGGTGATATTTGTTGTGTATGTATTTTTGCAAAGTATGCGTTCGACGCTCATACCTTCTATTTCTATCATTGTCTCTCTGATAGGTACGTTTGCTTTCCTTTATGCGGCCGGTTTTAGTCTGAACATGTTGACTCTGTTCGCACTGGTGTTAGTAATTGGGACGGTGGTCGACGATGCGATAGTTGTGGTCGAGGCTGTACAGGCTAAATTCGATGAGGGATATAAATCTTCCTATTTGGCAACCGTCGATGCAATGGGAGGTATAACGTCGGCATTGATTACGACCACTTTTGTTTTCATGGCAGTGTTTATACCTGTTTGTTTCATTGGCGGTACGACCGGAACGTTTTATACGCAGTTCGGTCTCACTATGGCAGTAGCGGTAGCGATTTCGATGGTCAATGCGTTGACTTTAAGTCCGGCATTGTGTGCTTTGATTATGACCCCTCACGTGATTGGAAAAGGAGGTAAAATGAGTTTTTCTTCTCGTTTCCATATGGCATTTGATACGGCATTTCATCGTATCGTGATGAAATATAAAACAGGAGTGTTTTTTATGTTTAAACATAAATGGTTGGCTGGTGTATTGTTGGTAATTGCTGGCGCCGGATTGTTTATTTTGATGAAAACGACGAAAACCGGACTTGTGCCGCAGGAGGATATGGGAACTATTTTTGTAGATGTACGTACTTCTCCCGGAACGAATTTGGAGCAAACTAAGATTGTAATGGACGAAATCGACAGGCGTATCAAGGATATTCCTCAGGTTCGTATATTCTCTAAGGTGACAGGTAATGGTATGATTAGCGGTCAAGGGGCATCGAACGGTATGTTTATCATTCGTTTGAAACCCTGGGACGAACGGACGGGCGATGAAGATGAAATAAATGCCGTTATCAATGAAATATATAAACGTACAGACGATATATCTTCGGCACAGATTATGGCTTTTGCACAACCGATGATTCCCGGCTATGGCGTAAGCAGTGGATTTGAAATTTATGTGCAGGATCAAAAGGGTGGTACGATTGAGGATTTGTTGAAATATACGCGTCAGATGATCGACGCTTTGAATGCCAGACCCGAAATCGCACGTGCCACGACTTCGTTCGATACTAAGTTCCCTCAATATTTGGTCGAGGTAGATGCTGCCCGCTGTAAACGTAACGGAGTATCGCCGTCGGAAGTGCTGAATGTATTGTCGGGATATATAGGAGGAAACTATGCATCGAATATGAACCGTTTCTCGAAATTATATCGAGTGATGGTGCAGGCTTCACCGGAATTTCGGTTAGATACGGAAGCATTAAATAATATGTTTGTCCGTAATTCAGATGGTGAAATGTCCCCGGTTAGTCAATATTTGACACTGACTCGTGTGTATGGGGCTGAAACGCTGTCTCGTTTTAATCTTTTTTCGGCTATTAGTGTTAACGGCACACCTGCGGCAGGGTACAGCTCGGGACAAGCTATTCAGGCAGTTCGAGAGGTCGCGGAAGAGACACTTCCCGAAGGATACGGATTCGAGTTCGGAGGAATGTCTAGGGAAGAGGCATCGTCGGGTAGTACCACTACGTTGGTATTTGTGATATGTGTTGTGTTTATCTATTTGATTTTGTGTGCTTTATATGAAAGTCTTTTCATTCCCATCGCGGTAATTCTTTCCGTTCCTTTTGGTTTGGCCGGAAGTTTCTTGTTTGCTAAAATGTTTGGCTTGGAAAATAACATCTACTTGCAAACCGGACTAATCATGTTGATAGGATTGTTGGCGAAAACGGCGATTTTGTTGACAGAATATGCTTCGGAACGTCGTCGGCATGGTATGACAATTACCCAAGCGGCAATCTCGGCAGCTCAGGTTCGGTTACGTCCGATCCTTATGACTTCGCTTACCATGATATTCGGTATGTTACCTATGATGTTTTCGTCGGGTGTAGGAGCTAACGGGAATATTTCTATCGGTGTAGGAACTGTCGGTGGTATGTTAATCGGTACGATAGCTTTATTGTTTATTGTTCCTGTGTTGTTTATCGTATTCCAGACTTTACAAGAAAGATTAATGCCGGAACGTAAGTTACCCAAAATTGAAGAAAATAAATAAACTTGTGAATCATTGATATGAAAAGGATAATTATAGGTTTGTTATTATTGACCGGATTGAGCGGTTGCCACATATATAGGACGTATGAACGTCCTGAATTATCGGGAGTCGATAGTCTGTATCGAGTTCCGGCAATGACAGAAGATACGATGTCGCTTGCTGATTTTTCGTGGAAAGAACTTTTTACCGATACGGTTTTACAGCAGCTTATCGAAAAAGGAATAGCAAATAATACCGATTTGAATATAGCTCGATTGAAAGTGCGTGAAGCAGAAGCTTTGTTGACCTCTTCTAAGTTGGCGTATTTGCCTTCCGTTTCTCTTACTCCGCAGGGAACAATCAAGAGTATAGAAGGAAATAGTCCGACTAAGACGTATAATTTGGCTGCATCGGCCGATTGGGAATTAGATATATTCGGACGTCTCACTAATGCCAAACGAGAGGCAAAGGCTGTGTTAGAGCAAAGTCAAGCTTATAAGCAAGCCGTCCAGACTCAGTTGATCGCTACGATCGCAAATAGTTATTATACACTGTTGATGTTGGATAAGCAACTCGATATTAGTAAACGAACGGCCGAGATATGGGCAGAGAATTTACGCGTTATGAAGGCTTTGAAAAAAGCGGGGCAAACTACTGAAATGGCTGTTGCTCAAATCGAAGCAAGTAAATTGTCGGTCGATGCTTCTTTATTGTCATTAGAACAGCAAATTACTGAGGTGGAAAATTCTTTATCGTCTTTATTGGGAGTAGTTCCTCAGAGGATAGATCGTTCGACATTGGATATGCAGTCCTTTCCCGATACTTTATCGGTAGGAGTACCTTTGCAGTTGTTGCAGAGACGTCCAGACGTACGCCAAAGCGAAGCTGTATTAGCCGAATCTTTTTATACGACAAATCGGGCTTATTCGGCTTTTTATCCTGCCATTACGCTAAGTGGTTCGGCGGGGTGGACGAATGCAGCCGGAGCTATTATTTCTAATCCGGGGGAATGGTTGTTTTCTGCGGTGGGGGCATTGGTACAACCGCTTTTCAACAGAGGACAGAATATAGCTAATTTGAAAGTTGCAAAAGCTCGACAAGAGGAGGCTTTACTCACTTTCCGCCAGACACTCCTTAATGCTGGAACAGAAGTAAATGATGCTTTGTTACAATGGCAAGTTGCACGCCGACGATTGGATTTGGATCGACAGCAAATTATCTCGCTTCAATCGGCAGTCAGGAGTTCCGAACTACTGATGCGTCATAGTTCACAGAACTATTTAGAAGTACTTACCGCACGCCAGACTCTTTTGGATGCCGAGTTATCGGCCGTATCCGATCGTTTTGAAGAGATACAGGGAGTTATTAATCTTTATCATGCGTTAGGCGGAGGATATTAGGTAAGAAATAATTTTATTATAATAAATGACTCACCCTAAAAGTTCGAACTTTTAGGGTGTTGTTTTTTGTGATTAGTATAGAAATCAAGGTCATAAATAAATCGAAATGGTTAAATAACTTTCGTTTACTTTCGATTTATATCTTTTTGAGAAAAAATATTATCTTTGGCAAAATTATATATAAGTCAAATATAACAGTAAACTCTATATAGAGTTCGTTTTGTATTTGTCGCAAAGAAAGTACCAATGAAAGCAGAAACAAAATGTTGGATTATGGAGAGTTGTTTCAGTATTTTCACGGAAATAAGAAATAGTTGTTTAATATAATAAATACAAGACCTTCTAATATTTAAATGATTCTATGAAAACATTATTCCAATCTTTTTCTCCCTATTTAACGGGAGTAGCAGCGACTACTGTTGTTTTTTCTTTTTCGTCATGTAAGAAAGAAAATAAAGTTCCTCCTCGTTATAATATTGTTTATATTATGACAGATGACCATACCGGACAAATGATGAGTTGTTATGATACTCGCTATATCGAAACTCCTAACTTGGATAGAATTGCTCGGGACGGAGTTCGGTTCACGAATAGTTTTGTAGCGAATTCATTAAGTGGGCCGAGTAGGGCGTGTATGCTTACGGGTAAACACAGTCATGCGAATGGGTTCACCGATAATACGACTTGTGTATTCGATGGTTCGCAGCAGACGCTGCCTAAACTTTTGCAGACTGCGGGTTACCAAACCGCTATCGTGGGGAAATGGCATTTAGAGAGTATGCCTACGGGATTCGACTATTGGGAAATTCTTCCCGGTCAGGGCGATTACTATAATCCCGATTTTATAACGATGAATAATGATACGGTTCGAGAAAAGGGCTACTTAACTAATATTATTACCGACAAAAGTATAGATTGGTTGGAGAAAGGTCGTGATAAGGAGCAGCCCTTTTGTTTGTTTATTCATCATAAGGCTATTCACCGCGACTGGCTACCTGAATTGAAATATCTCACGTTATATGAAGATAAAGAGTTTTCAATGCCCGATAATTTTTATGATGATTACGAGGGGCGGCCGGCTGCTGCTGCGCAAACGATGAGTATTGCAAAAGACATGGATATTATTTATGATACGAAAATGTATCGTGAGGGAATGAAGTCACGTTTGAAGAAAGCCTATGGACGTAAGATAAAACGGCTTACTCCCGAAGATCGGGTAGCCTATGATGCGGTATATGATTCTATAACTGATGTATTTTTTCGGGAGAATCCACAGGGGAAGGAGCTGGTTGAGTGGAAATATCAACGGTTTATGCGTGATTATGCAAAAGTTGTGAAGTCGTTGGACGATAATGTCGGACGAGTGTTAGACTATTTGGAAAAGGCCGGGTTATTGGATAATACGTTGGTTGTCTATACTTCCGATCAAGGATTTTATATGGGAGAACATGGCTGGTTTGATAAACGGTTTATGTATGAAGAGTCTATGCGAACACCGCTTGTTATGCGTTTGCCGAAAGGTTTTCAAAAGCGAGGCGATATTACCGAATTGGTGCAGAATATAGATTATGCACCGACATTCCTCGAATTGGCCGGTGTGGAGATTTCCGATGATATACAAGGTATTTCATTGATGCCGTTATTGAAGGGCGAGCATCCGCAAGACTGGCGATCTTCTCTTTATTATCATTTTTATGAATATCCGGCAGAACACATGGTAAAACGCCACTATGGCGTTCGTACTGAACGTTATAAATTGATACATTTCTATGACGATATCGATCAATGGGAACTATACGATTTGCAAACTGATCCCACGGAAATGAACAATCTTTTCGATAAGCCGGGATATGAAAGTATAATCGAGAAATTGAAACAGGAATTGGTCGGACTTCAAACTTTATACGGAGATTCGATAGAGTACCGATTACGGGATAAAAAATTATAGGATAAAAATTAGGGAGAGAAATTTAGAAATAAGTTATTCAATATAAAGTTATGGTGATGAAGAAAGTTTTTTGGATTATTTTGTGTATGTTTTTTATCCCCCTAGTTACTTTTGCCGGGAATATGAAATTGCATTATGATCGTCCGGCAGAGTATTTCGAAGAGGCTCTCGTTATAGGGAATGGGACGATGGGAGCGACTTTATATGGCGGTGTAAAAAAAGATAAGATTTCATTTAACGATATAACACTTTGGACAGGAGAACCCGAAAGTGAAAATTCTTCTCCCGATGCTTTTAATGTTATTCCCGAAATCAGAGCTTTACTGGATAATGAGGATTATGAAGGGGCAGATAAGGCTCAATACAAGGTACAAGGACATTACAGCGAAAATTATCAACCACTTGGAACATTGACGATAGAATATCTTGATGATACAGCAGGTATTTCTGATTACCACCGATGGCTCGATATTGGTAATGCTACGGCACGAACGCAATACTTGAAGGACGGAAAACTTTTTACGAGCGATTATTTTGCATCGGCTCCCGATTCGGTGATTGTCATTCGTTTGAAATCTGAAAATAAGGAAGGAATTCATGCGTTGCTTTCGTTCGATTCTCCGTTACCTTATAGCTCGCAGGTGGCCGATAATGAAATATCTGTTGAAGGTTATGCGGCTTATCATTCGTTTCCGGTTTATTATAAGGCGGAAGATAAGCATCGCTATGATCCGGAAAGAGGCATTCACTTTAAGACTCTTGTGAGGGTTTTGAGTGTCGATGGGAGTGTAAAGAATCGATATTCGGATAGTCGTATCGAGATTGACGGGAGCACAGAAGTGCTCATTTTGATAGCGAATGTTACGAGTTTTAATGGTTTTGACAAGGATCCGGTTAAAGAGGGGCGTAATTATCGCAGTCATGTAGAAAAACGTATGAAGTGTGCCATCGGTAAAACTTATGATGCTTTGCGAGAGGCACATATTAGAGACTATAAATATTATTTCGACCGTGTAAAACTCGATTTAGGAAATACAGATGATGATATTGCGGCATTGCCGACAGACAAACAGTTACTTTTTTATACCGATTGTAAGCAACAAAATCCAGATTTAGAGGAACTTTATTTTCAATTTGGACGCTATTTGCTCATATCTAGCTCTCGTACTCCGGGAGTCCCGGCCAATTTGCAGGGCCTGTGGAACGAAAGTGTGCTTCCGCCTTGGAGCAGTAACTATACAGTCAATATTAATCTCGAAGAAAATTATTGGGCTTCCGGTACGACTAATCTGATAGAGATGCAATATCCGCTGATAGAGTTTATTGCTAATCTCAGTAAGACGGGAAGAAAAACCGCAAAGGATTATTATGGAGTAGAGCGAGGTTGGTGTTTGGGGCATAATTCGGATATTTGGGCGATGACGTGTCCTGTTGGTCTTAATGAGGGGGACCCTTCATGGGCTTGTTGGACGATGGGGGGTACATGGTTGTCTACTCACATTTGGGAGCATTATCTTTTTACATTGGACAAGGAATTTTTGTGTAAATTTTATCCTGTGTTAAAGGGGGCAGCAGAGTTTTGCATGGATTGGTTAGTCGAGAAAGATGGAAAACTTGTGACCTCTCCCGGAACCTCTCCCGAAAATAAGTACATTACGCCTGATGGGTATGTGGGGGCTACTTCCTATGGAAACACTTCCGATTTGGCGATGATACGCGAATGCCTTATTGATGCCGCCGAAGCCTCGAAGGTGCTCGGGGTGGATAAGTCTTTCAGGAAAAGAATTAAAAAGACTCTTTCTCGGTTGTATCCATATCAAGTTGGGAAGCGCGGTAATTTGCAAGAATGGTATTACGACTGGCAAGATCAAGACCCATATCATCGGCATCAATCTCATCTTTTCGGGTTGTATCCGGGGCATCATTTGTCGGTTGAGGAAACTCCCGAATTGGCGGCAGCTTGTGCCCGTACGCTCCAAATTAAAGGAGATGAAACGACCGGTTGGAGTACCGGGTGGCGTGTAAACCTTTTGGCTCGGTTACGAGACGGAGAAAAAGCCTATCATATGTACCGTAGGCTTCTTCGGTATGTCAGTCCCGATAACTATAAAGGAGAAGATACGCGGCGTGGGGGTGGAACTTACCCGAATTTGTTGGATGCTCATTCGCCTTTTCAAATAGATGGTAACTTTGGAGGGTGTTCGGGTGTTATAGAAATGCTCATGCAATCTTCAACCAATAAGATCGTTCTTCTTCCGGCATTGCCAGAGTCATGGGCCGATGGTAGAGTACAAGGTATTTGTGCTCGTGGCGGGTTTGTCGTCGATATGGAATGGAAAAATAGAGAAGTTGTGTCATTAATTGTCTCTTCCCTTAAAGGAGGACGAACTGAGATTTGCTTCAATGGAGTTTCGAAAAAAGTCGTATTTAAAGCCGGTGAGAAGAAAAGATTGTTGTAGTTGAAAAGTAGTATGCATTATTCTATTTTTAGTTAAATAGTTGTCTTCCTTTTTATCTTAACATCTGTTTCAACTTTATGAATTAACACTGCGAAATCCTTCTTTTTATCTAAATTTGAAAACTTAAAAGGTTATAAAGACTATTGATTCTGAAAAATATCGTTTAGTTATCAATCGGGTAAGCGTTATTTCCCTTTTTGTGCTAAAAAAACATATTAAAATGTTTGGTTATAAAGAACAAAACACCTAAATGAAAATGATTGGTATGTTGATTATTATTAGTATTTTTGTGAAAAGTTAATACCATTGATTGTGAAAAAGTTAATATTATTATTTATCCTTACTTTATTCGGAATGAGTTGTGTAGTTGCTCAAGACAATAATCTATCTCAAACTTCCGACTTAAAAGCTTATGTAGATAGCCTTTCTACAAAGTTAAATACATTGCAACATGATTATGATTACCTGTATTGTCGTCATGAAATTAATCAGCTACAGTCTGAACTTAACGATTTACAGCATGATGTAAATATTAGGTCAAATGCTATTCTTATCAGTTGCTATCATGGGGGATATGATTCTGGTTTATACTCTGCTTATAGAAGTTCTTACAACGCACTGGTTGACTTATATGACTCTGTTAAGGAAAGGATTGAAGTTGGTCAAGGGGCGTATCATTAAAGATTCTTTCTTCTAATTTTACCCAAAATGAAATAGACGTTTTGATGAAAGGTTGTGGAACTCTTGATCGTTGTTTATCAACACTGCAATCTTCATTAGATTATTGTGAGTTTGTTTTAGGCATGTATAGAGATTTGAAATAATTTTCGTCTTTTAATAGCATGAAAAGTTAGAGTATCTTTGTGGTACTCTAATCTTTTTGTACTATGAAAATAGTTATCAACGGCAAAACTGCTATTCTAAGGAAAGGAACATCGTTTAAGTTCGTTTCTGAAAATTACTCCGTAATGCTACGGAGTATTTCAGTTTTCATTATCGTAGATATTTTAAACCTCCTCCCCTGTGTTTCCTGCAAGAAAATATAGGGAGGGTGGCGTAGCCGGAGGGGCTGTGGAATACAGAAGTTAAAAACTATTACTCTTTAAAAAAAACATAGAGTGTCTCATGGGGAGAGGCACTCTGTGTTTTGAATATTCTAATTTTAAATAATGAGGTTATTCCTTCACGGTGAAAGAGCCTTTAAGTCCTTCGGTACTGTTCGGGGCAACCCAGATGTCAAACTGTCCGGCTTCTACCTTCTTGATTAAATCTTTACCGTAGAAGGCCAGTTCCGAGATGGGCAATTTGAACGATACGGTTTGAGCTTCGCCGGCTTTCAAGGCAAGGCGTTGGAAACCTTTTAACTCCTTGACAGGTCGAGTGATAGATCCTACCAAATCGCGAACATAAAGTTGCACGACTTCGGTACCGTCGATGTCGCTCGTGTTTTTGATCGTAGCGGTGACTGTGAGCGTATCGTTGGCGTTCACCTCGTTGCTCGACAGGTTAAGATCGGAGTATTCGAATGTGCTATACGAGAGACCGTATCCGAATGCGAACAACGGGTCTTTCCCCGAATCCAAGTAGAACGATGTGTTGCCGAGCGATGTTTGCGGGGCTTCCAGCGGAATGTCGTTTATCGGGGTAATCCAATCCTGTGCCGGACGGCCGGTATTGTTGTGATTGTAATACATGGGGATTTGTCCCACTTCGCGTACGAAGGTCACCGGTAGTTTTCCACTGGGGTTGGCCTTTCCGTAGAGCAAGTCCATGATAGCCAATCCGCCCATCGTACCCGGGTGGAAGTTATAGAGAACCGCGTCGGCATAGGGCAGGTCGCGCTCGATCGTGAGCGGCCGGCCGGCCATAACGACCATAACGACCGGTTTGCCGGTGCTTTTTATGGCTTTGAGCAGGTCCGATTGTTTGCCTATCAAGTTGATGTCGCTCAACGAGTGAGCCTCTCCCGACAGGATAGCCTCTTCGCCGACAAAGACAACAACCACATCGGCTTGGCGGGCGATGCTTTTTGCTCTTTCGAAATTACGGGTGCTCTCGTCTCTCGAATGACCCAGCCCGGCCTCGTAGTAGTATTTTATGTGTTTGTATTCGTTGCTTTGCAAGGCTTTCAACGGAGTTACGGTGTGGTTTTTGTCGCCGTCGAACGACCATGTGCCCAGTTGGTCGTAGGGTGCGTGAGCCATAGGGCCGATAATGGCTACGGTCATATTCTCTTTCAACGGAAGCACACCGTTGTTCTTCAATAAGATAGCCGATTCGGTAGCGGCTTGCCGAGCCGTTTGCAAATGTTCGTCGGAGTAGATTGTCGAAGTTTCCACTTCGTCGACATAGGGATTTTCAAATAATCCCAGCCGATATTTAATGCGCAGGATATTGCGAACCGCATTGTCGATGACGTCTATGGAAACTTTGTTCTCGGCGATTAGTTCGGGCAAGTAGTCGACGTAGGTCTGGCTCACCATTTCCATGTCGAGACCGGCATTGGCCGAGAGGCGGGCCACATCTTTTCGGTCGGCGGCAAATCCGTGGTTAATCATTTCGACCATGGAGCACCAGTCCGAAACGACAAAACCGTCGAATCCCCATTCATCGCGCAATACCGTGCGCAGGAGGAAATCGTTGCCCGAGGCGGGAACCCCGTCGTTGTCGTTGAACGAGGTCATTAGCGTGGCGGCTCCGGCTTCGACCGTTTTTTGGAACGGAGGCAGATAGACGTTGCGCAATAGGCGCTCGGGGATATTGGTCGAGTTGTAATCCCGTCCGCCTTCCGAGGCGCCGTAGCCGACAAAGTGCTTCACACATGCGGCGATGGCGTCGTTGTCAGAGAGGTTGTCCCCTTGGAATCCACGCACCATGGCGACACCCAGTTCACTGGCCAGATAGGGGTCTTCGCCCAGACTCTCGGCAATACGTCCCCAGCGGGCGTCGCGAGAGATGTCGAGCATGGGAGCGAAGGTCCATGTAATACCTTGCTCGCGGGCTTCGGTAGCGGCCATGTGGGTGCCTTTCTCCACGAGTTGCGGGTCGAACGAGGCTGCCATGCCCAGCGGAATGGGCAGTACCGTTTTGTAGCCGTGGACAATATCCCGCCCGATGATGAGGGGGATACCCAGCCGTGACTCTTCGACGGCAGTTTTTTGTATTTCGTTGATTAGTTTCGGGTCTATGTTGAGCATCGAGCCCAACTCACCATTGCGCACTTGGGCTTTGATGGAGTCCAAGGATTTATCGAAATGGATTTGGTTCATTTGTCCGATTTTCTCTTCGAGCGTCATTTGGCTCAACAGATCTTCTATAAAACGATCTTCTTCGGTTTTTCCTGTTTGTGTACAGCTTGTAGCGAATAAAGCGGCCATGCAGATGACAAACAATCCTTTTTTCATTGTATAAGAGGAATTAAGTGGGTTATAAAACTATTTTGCAAGTATGATGTTGTGTCGCGTTGCGCAGTTGGAGCAGATAGACGCCCGAAGCGTTGGCGGGCAATTGTATCGTTTCGTCGTTTTCTATCGTTTTGGAGAACAGGGTTTGTCCGCATAACGAGTAGCACGAAACAAGGCAACTCCCGTCTATCCCCTTTATGACGAGTTCTTTTTCGACCAGTCGGGTATATACTTCGATATTTGATTTTATCATTTCGGTATAGCCCGATGAGTTGTCCGATGATACGAGCAGTTGCGGTTTCCGTGTGTCGTCGGCCTCCGACGAATAGAAATAGAGCAGGCCGGTGGCGTCGGTATCGTTCATCTTCAACTGTAATGTGACGAGGGATTGTTGGGCTTCGATTTGCTCTTTTACCCAGTCGGTCACGTTCCATTCCACATAACTGTCGAGCTCATTGCCCAAAACTTTCGTTTCGCCGATGGTGGTGAAATCGGTGGGTTTCGTGTCCCAAGTCATGGTGGTATATTGCTGGGTATTGCCCGCTATGCCTACCGGGTGAGTCTCTTTCCGCACCCAACTCGGGTAGATGCAGTCGTAATAGTAGGCACGCAATACGATGCGGTTGGCTTCGGGGTCGATTTTATCGATTGGGAACGATAGATATGCCTCGCGGGTATGGGTGTCGGAGTTTCCTTTTACCTCCAAATGGTCATCGTCTACATAAGCCGTTGTTTTGTTGGCTTGGTGCACATAGGTGTCGAAAGTAGGCGAGATCGCTTGTTTGCCGATAAAGATTTCGGCTTTCCCAGCAACCTCGCCGCTCTCGGTGGTGCGGTTGCTTATGGCCACGGGCAAGATAGAGGTTTGGGCTGTTACGGTAGGAACCGTTACGATGTACGGGTTTTCCATGATGCTGTCCAACTTTTGTTCCACCCCGTTGACCGAGTAGATGAGATTCCAAGGCGAAACCCCGGTGAAGCGGCAAATGAAAGAGGCGTTTTCGCCGCTTTCGACAACGCTGTTCTTTTCAGAAATTTCGACCGAGGCGGGCATGGGTTCAAACAATTTTTCCAGTTCTTCCATGCAAATGGCAGCCATTTTTTGTTGTATGTATTGCTCTTTTCCGCGCAGCGGGTGCCACCCGAATGTAATGTCGTATATCTTCTCGGTGTCGGCGGCATACTTGATACTCGGCTGCCGGCCGTCTTCGTCTACCACTTTGCGGGTGAAGCCTATATTATCGTCCCATTTGATGAGGGGCAGTTGCCAGCGTTCGGCCAATTCCCTGATGCTTTGGTTGTACGAGATGCGGGAATCGTGCCAGTGGGTACACAGGATAATCGTGGCGGGCTTGCCGTTCTCGGTTTGGTAATATTTCGAGTTGGGGTTGTTTTTCAAGTTGTAGCAGTCGGCTTTGTATCGCTTGATTACATAGTCATACGCCGTGTTGTATTGTTGAATGTCGGCGTGTGTGTAGTCTTCGTAATTCTCTTTGATGCCGGTTGTGCTGGCTACGTCTTGGTTGTGTACATGCATGATGATGAATGCGTCGTTGCGTTCGAGTTCTTCGTCGGTGTAAAACCTGTCGTAGAACATATCGGAGGCGGTGTGTTTAATGGCGTCGCCCGATACGGCTTTGTTCATGGCCTCGGCGTTGAAGGCGTCGCACACCAGTTCGAACCACCCGTTCTCGGGGACTGCAAACGAGGCCCCGGCAAGCAGGAAGTGGTATTGATATTCCTGTGCGTATGAAAACAGGGCAAAAAGGGATAAAATCCCCGCTAAGACAATACGTTTCATATTCATTTGTGTTTTTTGTAATAGCGACTAATTTTTCACTTGGATTTTTGCGGTGGCCTGTATCGCTTTCGACGATGAAGCGACGTGGAGCGAGTAACTGTCGTTCTCCAATTTCCAATCGGCGGTTTGCTCGTCATAGAAAGCGAACGACCGAACCGGTATTTCTATTTCCACTACTTGCTCTTCTCCGGCTTGCAGGAAAACTTTCTTAAATCCTTTGAGCTCTTTGACCGGGCGCAGTACACTGGGCTTTTTCTGGCTCATATATACCTGCACGGTTTCTGCTCCGGGCGTGTCGCCTGTATTTTTCAGGGTAAACGAAATCTTTACAGACTCGTCGGCACGGTATGTTTTTTTATCGGTTCGAGCCTTCCCATATTGGAATGTCGTGTATGAGAGCCCGTATCCGAAGGGGAACAGCGGATCTATTTTTTTTGTGTCGTGCCAGCGATAACCCACCAGAATATCATCTTTGTAATATTGCGTGCCATTTACACCCGGGTAGGACTCTGCCCCGAAATAGTGGGCGCTGTTGTCTTCCAGTTTTACCGGAATGGAGAACGGCAATTTTCCCGAAGGATTGGCTTCGCCGCAGATGAT
>OGPU01001525.1_pt1 | contig 19423 bp, 20 predicted proteins | sample 1552991 | NCBI WGS metagenome assembly OGPU01 (sample SAMEA2580296, study PRJEB22360) | human gut metagenome | biome: human gut; feature: human-associated habitat; material: faeces | place: Denmark | collected 2008/2010 | reverse complement strand
CAATATTAATTTGGTTAAAATAAACAATTTAAAATGTTTTTCAGACACGCTCTAGTATGGAGCATCGGATTTCCTACAAAAAGGAACGCACAGATAAGGAACAGCTAAAAGAGGAATTAAGAGAATATGCGAATATGCTGGTAGAGATTGAGAGCCGTTTTGAGCAGTATAATGAGACGGATCATCAACAGGAAAAAAGAACAGCAGAAGTAAAACAGTCACTGTAAAAGGTGGCTGTTTTTGTGTCTTGTATTTTTTAGAGTGGAATGTTAGTATAACATTGGTTTAAAGTACCTTTATATTATTTTCTGATAGCACCTTCAGAAAATATATAAAGGTAACTATTCAGCAGTTTATTATCCTGCTGAGATACTATGGCAATACTCTAAAATAATGTATCTTAATCCAGCTCATCAGAGTGTGAAATTCTGCTGAACTGTCTTAAATGCATTACTTACGAGGACTGCTATAAACAGTTATGATTCTGGAAATAAGAGAAGGAGAAGCGTGTGAAATATAATCAGAAGAAGAAAAAAGAAAACATAGAGATATTTCTGTTTATCATGGTGATGGCTGTTTTTGCTGCTGTTCTGGGAGTTATGTCACTGGGAGAAAAGATGCAGCCGGTGAACCAGATCAGGAAGATATCTTCTGGCTGGTACTATTATGACAACGGAAAAAGAACAGAAGTTACTCTTCCGGATACAATACAGGCAGAGAAAGGGGAAGAACTGATATTATATAATGACGGGATTACTGATCTGGATGCCGGTAAGGTAGTTACAACCAGAGGTGCACAGTATGATCTGAAAATCTGGCTGGGTGACCGTCCCATCTATGAATATCAGGATACAACCTTTGTAAGGAATACGCAGATGAAATCAAAACTGGAATGTGTAGGGGAAATCCCTACAGACATGCAGAATGAGCCGCTGAAGCTGGTTTATTCAAATCCACATCACGGAAAGTATGTTTTGACTTCTGTTTATATTGGAACCGGAAGTGCAGTCATTGCTTTACATTTACAGAATTCAGGAATAGTTATAGGTATTGCTTTGTGTTTTCTTGTTTTGAGCGTTATTTCTCTGTTGATTACAGTTTATCTGAAATACCGTCAGATGCCGGATGCCAGATTTCGCGATGTAGCATTGTTCCTTATGATATGTGCAGTCTGGCTGATTACAGATTCTTCTGCGATCCAGACCTATAGCAGTCATCCGGATATGCTTTGTACGATTTCTTTTTATATGTTTATGTTACATTCGGTACCGATGCTGCATTTTGCCCAGAAAATAGGTGGACTGAAAAAGGAACGCATTCTGGATGCAGGAATTGCTGTGTTTTATCTGAATGCATTTATTCAGGGACTTCTGGCCTATTTCGGGGTATTCACGTTTGCAGATATGCTGTTTGTAACACATGTTCTGCTGATAACGTGGGTACTGATCGTAGCGGTACTGCTCTGGAAAGAATATAGAAAGAAGCCGGATCGAAGTGTGCAGATCATATTGATCGCTTATATGATATTATTGTTCAGTGGACTTTTGTCACTGTCATTGTACTGGTTGTTTGAAATATCCTATTATGGAGCAATATTTGAGTTTGGAATACTGGTATTTCTGGTTATGATCATTGCAGATACTGTGATCAGTCTTGTTGGAAAGGTCCGTTACCGGACAGAAATACAGGCATATGAACGACTGATGAAAGAGGACTGGATGACCGGAATGCAGAGCAGGGAACCTTTTGAAAATCTGCTGGCGGAAATGCCGAAAACCATGAATGAGCATAAGGATATCCTGCTGGTCTTTATGGACATCGATTATCTGCGCAGGATCAATAATGATTTTGGCAGAGCGGCAGGAGATGAGGTTATTGTGGCGGCTGCCAGATGCATTGAGAATGTTTTTGGAGCAATCGGAAAATGTTATCGCACAGGAGGAGATGAGTTTGCGGTAGTTGTGTTTGATCCGGAGGAAGACAGGAATACATTGTCTGAGAAACTGGATAAAGAAATAAGGCGTTATAACAGAAACAGCAGATATCGCCTGTCTATTTCAAGAGGTTTCAGTTCAATTCGGGATGACAGGGGAATGCTGAAGACAACCGGTGAATGGAAGTATGAGGCAGATACGAATATGTATCAGAATAAAATGAAAGAGAGAAAGACACATGAATTATAATATAAACTTTCAGGTAGCGGCAGTTATTATTATTGCGTTACTCTTATATCATTTTCTGACGCAGAAGAAACGGCATAATGCAAATGTGAAAACATTTACATATATACTTGTCCTGAGCGGTTTATATATTTTGTCTGACCTGTTGGGTACGCTGACAATTATGAATTACACAGCGGAAGATGAAGGAACTGTCATGGGTATTCTGACAGGAATCTATTTGCTTGATATTCTGATTCCTTATATTTTATATTCATGTATTCCTGATTCGCGTGAAAATGAGAAAAAGAGCGGTGCATTATCTGTGATCTGTGCCGGGATTACGGTGGCTATGATGATAGCTGTACTTGGAAACCTTGGAAGCGGGGGATTCTTCTGTTTTGACAGTAATGACGTTTTTCAAAAAGGAACAGGGTATGTGTTTCTTTATCTTTATGTCATGGTTTATATCGTTCTGATAATGCTGCGTATGATCAGAAGCAGAGAGGACTATACGCCGGAAAAGATGAGTATTGCAGGCGAATTTCTTGTGATAGAAGGCGTATGTATAGGAGTGGAACTGTATACAGGATACATATTTCTGTCAGGTTTTGGACTGGCACTTGGTCTCATATTTCTCTATCTTATGATGAACAATCCAGGTGATTATATAGACAGTACAACAGGAGCATTTGATAAAAGGTATTTTGATAACTGGATACAGGAGAAATTTACCAAAGGAATCGAGTTTCATGTGATTGCTGTAGAGCTGTTTATGCTGAAACAGATTAATAAGGTTTACGGAAGCAGTACAGGTGATCTGCTTCTGGTACAGATTGCAAGAGAACTGCAAAACATTACAGGTTCTGTACAGGTGTTCCGAACCACAGGAAACTGTTTTCTGATCATTACAGATTCACTGACAGAATATGAGAAAAACAGACAGGAGATTGAGAACTATTTCAAAGAACCTTTTGAAACTGACGGGGAAAAAATCACTTTTCCGGCAATCATCTGCGGGATCATCAACGGCGAAAAGATGGAGAAGGAAGATGTATTGCTGGCATATATCGAGTATCTGATATCTTTGGTAAAACGTGCAGATGAGACGGTAGTGATCCAGTCAGATGACAGGATTCTGGAGGGCTTCCGTTATGAAAAAGAGGTGGAACATTTCCTGAAAACAGCAGTGGATAAGGATCTGTTTGAGGTGTACTATCAACCGGTATTCTGGACAAAGGAAGATCGTTATATTACGCTGGAAGCTTTGAGCAGGCTGAAGCATCCCTGTATGGGAATGATCCCGCCGGATGTGTTTATCAGTATTGCGGAAAGGCAGGGACTCATCGCACAGATCGGACTGCTTCAATTCAGAAGAGTGTGCCGTTTTATTAAAGAGAATGAATATATGATGAAACAGATTAAGAATGTAAAGTTCAATCTGTCACCTTCTGAACTGCTAAAACCAGGACACAGTCAGCTTCTGATCAATATAGTGAAGGAGTATGAGCTTTCACCGAAATATTTTCAGTTTGAGATTACTGAGACAGTGGCAACTGAATACAGTGAAAGTTTCTGCAAAGCTGTGGAGGATTTTACGAATGCGGGAATCGGATTATGTCTGGATGATTTTGGTTCCGGGTATGCAAATCTGAATGCAGTGTTGAGGCTTCCGTTTGATGTGGTGAAAATGGACAGATCGCTGTTAACAGGGATTACCTGTGATGAACAGGCGGCTGTTTTTTACCACAGTATTGTGACGGTTATGCAGAATATGGGATATATAATTGTAGCAGAGGGCGCAGAGACAGAAGAAGAGGTAAATCTGCTGAGAGAATGGGGCGTGGACATGGTCCAGGGATATTACTTCTCAAGACCACTTCCAGAGGCAGAGTTGCTGAGGCTTTTCATGTTATAGGAAATTATTCTGTAATGTACCTATAACATAAAAAAGTCTTCCGGACAGAATTGCACTGCGCCGGAGAGAAAGCAGGTGTTGTTCAATCAGATATAAATGAGTGAACGACATCTGCTTTTTTTAACAATTAAAAAACAGAAATACAATACAACTATAAAGATGTTCTTGCATATTCTATGTGCTTCCTTTATAATGTAACGTATCATTGTTTTATCAAATTAAAGGGAAAGAGGATTAAAGAAATGAAAAAGTTTTGGGACAAATGGACCGAGATTGCTCTGGTAAAGAGAATCCTGGTTGGCCTGATTCTGGGTGCAATTCTGGGAATTGCTGTACCGCAGGCAACAGGAATCGCAATTCTGGGTGATGTCTTTGTAAGTGCATTGAAGGCAATCGCACCTTTGCTGGTATTCTTCCTGGTTATCAGTTCCCTGTGTAATGCAGGAAAATCTCATGGAGGAGTTATTAAGACAGTTATTATTCTCTATATGTTCAGTACAGTTCTGGCAGCAGTGATCGCAGTATTTGCGAGTATGGCATTTCCTGTAAAGATGACACTTGCAAATGCAGCAACAGATACAAGCGCACCGCAGGGTATCGTTGAGGTATTAAATAACCTGCTTCTGAACGTGGTTGCCAACCCGGTATCTTCACTGGTAAATGCAAACTATGTGGGTATCCTGATGTGGGCTGTTCTTCTTGGACTTGCTTTCCGCGCAGCAGATAAGATGACTAAGAAGGTTCTGGCTGATGTTGCAGATGGTATTTCCATGGTAGTAACCTGGATCATTAATCTTGCACCTTTTGGAATTTTTGGTCTGGTATTTAACACAGTATCTACAAACGGTCTGGATATCTTTACGACTTATGGAAAACTGTTGCTTCTTCTTGTAGGATGTATGCTGTTTATCTATTTTGTGACCAATCCGCTTCTGGTTTACTGGTGTATCCGGCAGAATCCATATCCGCTGATTTTCCACTGCCTGAAGAGAAGTGCGCTGACCGCTTTCTTTACAAGAAGTTCCGCAGCTAACATTCCGGTAAACATGAAAGTCTGCGAAGAGATGGGACTGGACAGAGATACTTATTCTGTAACCATTCCGCTTGGCGCAACTATTAATATGGATGGTGCGGCTATTACTATTACAGTTATGACAATGGCAACAGCATTTACTCTTGGTATTCATGTAGATATTCCGACAGCAATTATCCTGAGTCTTCTTGCAGCTCTGTCAGCATGTGGCGCTTCCGGTGTAGCCGGCGGATCACTTCTTCTGATCCCGATGGCATGCTCTCTGTTCGGAATCTCAGATGACATTTCCATGCAGGTTGTTGCAGTAGGATTTATTATCGGTGTAGTTCAGGACTCTGTAGAAACAGCTCTGAACTCTTCTTCAGACCTTCTGTTATCTGCTTCCGCGGAATTCAGACAGTGGAGACGGGAAGGGAAAGAGATTAAATTTAAATAAGATTGCAATGAGCGAAACGGTCGTCCGGTATGGACGGCCGTTCTTTTATGTCATAGGAAATTACTCTGTAATGTTCCTATAACATAAAAAAGCCCTTCGGGCAGGATCGTACTGCGACGGAGAGGAATTATGTCGCTGAAGCGACCCGCCGCAGGCGGAGAATCCTGCAAGCAGAATTCTTTCTTATAAGACACAACTGTAAAAATGATTGCTACATATCCGGAAACTTCTGTGCATACACTGTAAAAACAGCGTCTTCGGAGGCTTATCCGTGAAAGATTATATCGAGGAGCGGGCAGTGGAAATTGCAAATTATATTATTGATACAAAGGCAACGGTGCGTCAGGCGGCGAAGAAATTCGGGATCAGTAAGAGCACTGTACATAAGGACTGCACTGACCGTCTCAGTCAGTTCAATCCGGGACTGGCATGTGAAGTGAGACAGGTTCTGGATGTGAACAAGCAGGAGCGGCATATCAGAGGCGGGCTCGCTACCAGAGAAAAATATTTACATCAGCATTAACAAAAATTTCTGCTGCAAAAGTAGGGCTTTGTCTACAGTCTGAAACAGCCACTGTAAAAGGTGGCTGTTTTATATTTGGCAGGACTTTTGTGAAATCAGGATATCCAGCCTGTAGCTTTTACAATATAGTTATAAACCTTGCGATAGGTAGCTGTGTCATAATGCTGTCCATCTGCTGCATAGTAACCAACCTTCTGAAGATGGCTGAAGCGGTCAAGATAATAGTGTCGGGGAAGTTCTTTTTTAACGTATCGTTAAAAGGTTTGATTGTGGTGTTGCTTACATTGTAAGCCCCAACTCCGATTACCGGATTAACAGACATACGGAACAACTGTAAGTTTTCTATAATCTTGAAAAAAGTGGTATTGTCACTTTTAGTGGGTGAAAATTCAAATATATAAACAAGGAATTGTAAAAAATATATAAAAAATAAAATATAAAATTGCTATATATGACAAAAATAAATAAATGTCTTTACATTTCAGAAACAGTAAGTTATATTATAGAAAATACTACTGGTCATGACGACATGACATCATAACAAAAGGAGGATAAGAAATGAAAAAACGAGTAGCACAGGCAATGGGATGTTTACTGGTGATGACAATGATGGCGGGAAGTTTGACAGCATGTGGGGGAAAGACGGAGACAAAAACAGAGGCAAAAGCAGACAAAAAAGAAAGTGATGTAAGGGTTGCACTTATCTGTTCAGCGGCAGGACAGAATGACAATGGCTATAACCAGTCTGCTGTAGAAGGAGTAAAAAAAGCAGCTGATGAGTTTGGTATTGAATATAAGGTTGTTGAACCGACAACCGGAGTACCACAGGCACTGGAATCATTAGCTGATGATGGATACAACATAATCTTTAACCTGGAATATGATTTCGAGGCACTGATTCAGGGAACCGGTGGTGCACAGCCAATCGCAGAAATGTATCCTGATACAACATTTGTATGTGTAAATGACAATCCAAATCAGGATGAAAACGGAAATGTAATCCATGAAAATGTAATCAGTGTTCTGTTCGACGTACAGCAGGCATCCTTTGTGGCAGGTGCACTTACTACACTGGTCAATGAAAATACAGAGACATTATTCGGTACAGATGAATATAACTTCACATCTGCAGAGGATGGCGGACGTTCCGTAGGATTCATCGGAGGAACAAACTCAAATGGTATTACAGTATTCTCTTATGGATACATTGAAGGTGTTAATTATGAAGCTGAAAAATTAGGTGTGGATTATGATTATTATGCAAAATACGATGCAGGTTTTGCTGATTCAGCCACAGGAAGTACAGTTGCCGGAACTTATTATAATCAGGGAGCCAATATTGTATTCGCTGTAGCCGGTTCTGTAGGTGACGGCGTTGCATCAAAGGCAAAAGAAGAAGGAAAACTTGCTATTCAGGTAGATGCAAATAAAGATGATCAGCAGCCGGGATATATCCTTACAAGTGTTATCAAGAATACAGAAGTACCGGTATATGACATTGTAAAAGAAGCAGTAAATGGAAAACTTGATGATATGGAAGCTGCACAGACATATTCTTTAGCTTCAGGAGCTACTTCTATCACAGACCTTACTGAGATCAGCAAACATGTACAGGAAAGCGGAAAAGACAAATGGGAAGAAATCAAAGCTGAGATCAAAGAAGTAGAAGATAAGATTGCAGATGGAACAATTGTAGTAACGGATGCACAGAGTGGAGAAGAATTCGATGCTTCTAAATGCCCGAATGTTACAGTGAAATAATTGTTTTAGCAGAAAGGGAGCAGCAATATGAACAGCATGATACAGACGATTGATCTGACCAAAAAATTTAACGATTTTGTTGCAAATGATCATATTAATCTGGATGTAAAAGAACAGGAAATTAAATGTATTGTAGGTGAGAACGGCGCGGGAAAATCTACAATGATGAATATGCTCTATGGATTGCTGCAGCCAACAAGTGGAAAAATCCTGATTCGGGGTAAAGAAGTTACATTGAACAGCCCCATTGATGCGATCGCAAACGGAATAGGGATGGTGCACCAGCACTTTAAGCTGGTGCCATCTCTGACCGTATATGAAAATATACTGTTGGGTGCGGAAATTACACAGAAAAAAAGTGGAATGAAAACTCCATTTATTGATCAGAAAGAAGAAATTAAAAGAGTAGAGAAGCTGATCCAGGAAAATCATTTTGAATTAAATGCAACGGATAAGATTGAAGATATTTCTGTGGGGGGACGTCAGAGAGTAGAAATACTGAAGATGTTATACAGAAACGTAGATATACTGATTCTGGATGAGCCGACAGCTGTACTTACACCTCAGGAAGTTGATGAGCTGATGGTAACTCTGAAAAATCTGAAAGAACAGGGAAAGACTATTATTGTTATTACACATAAACTGAGGGAGGTAATGGAGCTGGCAGACAGCATTACTGTTATCAAGCATGGAAAAGTAGTGGGAAACGTGCTGAAAAAAGATACCAGTGAACGTGAACTGGCACAGATGATGGTTGGCAGAGATGTTGTTCTTACTGTAAATAATGAGCGGAAACAGCAGATCAATCCGGAAATTATGTATAAGGTGCAGAATCTTACGACAGTAAATGATTATGGAAAAGAAGTCGTGTCAGGTATGTCATTTGATGTACATAAAGGAGAAATTCTTGGAATAGCCGGTGTTGAAGGAAACGGACAGTCAGAACTTGTAAAACTTATGACCGGTTTGATGGAATCAACAAGAGGAACAGTATCCTTTGACGGTCAGGATGTTACAAACTGGTGGCCTGAGAAATTAAGAAAAGCAGGGCTTGGAATTGTTCCTGAGGACAGATATGCACAGGGACTGTGCAGGGAAATGACAGTTTCTGATAACTGTATAGCAGGTTATCACGGAGATAAGGATAACTTTAAATATGGACTCTTTGATAAGAAAGCTATCAATGCCAAAAGAGATAGATATATCAAAGAATTTGATATCCGTCTGGGTGATGTAAACGGAAATATTGGTAATTTATCAGGAGGAAATGCGCAGAAGGTTATTATTGCAAGAGAACTTGCAGCGAAGCCGAAAATGCTGATCGCCTGTCAGCCTACACGAGGAGTTGATATTGGATCTATTGAATTCATACACAAACAGATCTTAAAATTCAGGGATGAAGGAAATACGGTTATCCTGATCTCAAGTGAATTGTCAGAGATCATGAGTTTATCTGACAGAGTAATTGTTATGTATAAAGGTAAAATCTCAGGAGAAGTATCACCGAAGGAAGTATCAATGGCTGCAATGGGACTTCTGATGGCTGGAATTGGAAAGGAGGAACAGAATCATGAAAAAGAAAGATAATATTGTAAAAGGAATCGTTAATTCTGTACTCCCGGTAGTTCTTGCATTTGTTTTTGGAGCAGTCATCATTGCTGCAATCGGAGAAAATCCACTGGAAACTTACGGGGTACTGATTCGGAAATCACTGTTAACAGGAAAAGGCTTTATGAATACATTGCATTACGCATCTCCTCTTATTCTGACAGGACTTGCGATCGCAATCACATTTAAAGCTAATCTGTACAACATGGGTGTGGAAGGTCAGATGCTTTTGGGAGGATTCTTTGCAGGGATCACCGGAGCATATCTCAATATTTCAAATCCATTTTTAAGCAAACTGATCTGTTTCCTGGTTGCGATTGTCTGCGGAATGGTGTTCGCACTGATCCCGGCGCTTTTAAAGGCAAAATGTAATGTAAATGAGATGGTTGTAACACTGATGTTAAATTATGCAGTTTCCAAAACACTGGAATTCTTAACAACAGGTGTTTTCAAAGATCAGAGTGCAGGATATGTGGCTACACCGACGATCCAGGAAAATGTAATGTTCAAAAGATTTGGATCTTCAAGAATGACAATGTTCTTTGTGATCGCAATGATCATTCTGGTGATCATGTACTTTGTTATGAAAAGATCAAAACTGGGATATGAGATCACATCTATTGGAAAAAATCCTGAGTTTGCAGAAGCTACAGGAATGAATGTTGGAAGAAAGATCATCATTATGATGCTGATCAGTGGTGCACTTTCAGGAATTGCAGGTGCAGGCTGGATGTTAAGCGACCAGTTTAAATATACAATGTCATTTTCAGCAAATCCCGGTCTTGGATGGGATGGTATGCTGATCGCTCTTCTTGGAGGACATTCACCGGTTGGAATTTTAATCGCATCTGTCTTTTATGCAGCTTTAAAAACAGGCAGTGACAGCATCAATATGTATACTGCGGTTCCAAAAGAAATCATAGCAATTATCCAGGGAACGATCATCCTGTTCCTGGCAGTTAAATTCATAGGTGATAAAACAAGTGTATTTGGTCGTTTTAAAAAGACGAAAAAGGAGGCAGCATAATGGAATTATTAAATAGTATTCTGTATGACACAGTATACCATAGTGCTCCTATTATTCTTTGTGTAATCGGTGGAATTTTTGCATATAAGGCAAACGTACTGAACATTGCACTGGAAGGAATGATGCTGAACGGAGCATTCATTTCCGTACTCGTGGAATATCTGACCGGAAGCGTGGCTCTGGCAGTGATTGCTGCTATCCTAACGACTTTATTATGGGGACTTGTGTTTTCATTTCTCGGCATTACCTGTAAGGGAAATGTTATCGTTATCGGTCTTGGAATCAACCTGATCGTTCCGGCTGTTGCAAAATTTGTGCTGAAGATTATGGAACTGGCAAATATTAGTCTTCAGAATGTCAGTGTTGCAGATTTTAAGATCAATATCCCGGGAATCAAAAGTATTCCTCTGATCGGAAAAATCTTAAGCGGACATCCGATCATTACTTACCTGGCATTTATCGGAATTGCGGCAGTAGCTATACTGATGTATAAAACAAAATTTGGAATCTATGTCAGAGTTGTAGGTGAAAATGAAGATTCAGCCATCAGTCTCGGTCTGAAAACACAGAAGTATAAATATATCGCTGTTCTGATCGGAGCATTCTGCTGCGCACTGGCAGGAATCAACCTGTCAATGGAAAGAATGGCAATGTTTACAAGTGATATGACTGCTGGACGAGGCTTCATTGCAATTGCTGCAATCTATTGCGGACAGGGAAAACCGGTACAGTCCTCACTGTATGCCATCTTATTTGGTGTTGCCAGATCACTTGCAGTCAATCTGAGTGTATATGCAGGACCTGCAGCAGGAATGTTTGATACGATCCCATACATTATTATGGTGATAGTACTTGCAGTTGTTTCATTTATGAAATTTAAAGATGTCAAAGTGAGAGGATACAAGTTCGACTAAGGGGGAAGAAAATGGTAAAAACAGCATTGGTTATTGTAGATATGGTTCGTGATTTTACAGATCCGGAAGGACTGGTATTCTATCCTGAAAATCAGAATATTCTCCCAAGGATCAAAAAAGTGCTGGATGAAAGCAGAAAGCACGATTTGCTGGTAGTGTTTTTACAGCACTGTAACAGAAAAGACAAGATTGACAGAAAAGCACAGGCTATGAGACCGAACTGTATAGAAGGTACTTTCGGAATTGAGATTGATCCGATGTTAGAAGTAGATGAAAAGAAAGATTATGTTATCCGAAAGAGAAGATACAGCGGATTTTTTGCTACAGATCTGGATCTGGTATTGAGGGAAAACGGAGTGGAGAATGTTGTTGTAGTAGGTACAAAAACAAACTGCTGTATCCGGGCAACAGTAACAGATGCGTTTTATCTGGACTATAATCCTTATGTTATCCGGGAATGTGTGGCAACAAATTCAGAGACAGTGAATGAAGTTCATCTGACAGATATTGACAAATATCTGGGAAAAGTAATTGATATGGAAACATTCAGCAAATTATTAGAAAGCGGACAGTTGTAGGAGGCACGGGTAATGAAAGTAGATGTTCTGACAAGTGGCTATGTAAGCATGGATCACATTATAAGAATAGCGACACCTGCTAAGGTAGGTTTTACATCACTGGTTACAAATAAATCCAATTCAAAAATCTATTATGGAGGCTGTTCTGTCAATATTGCCTATGCACTTTGCAGACTTGGTATGAAAGCAATGCCTGTTCTGAGAGTAGGCGGAGATTATGAGAGCAATGGGTTTAAGAAGTTTCTGGAAGAGGGAAATGTACCTCTGGATGGAATTGAGCAGATAGAAGAGGAAGCGACCAGCGTATGTTATCTGCTTCAGGATAATAACAATGATCATATCACTATTTTTTATCCGGGAGCAATGGATGGCAGGTATGCAGGAGAAATGAAAGACAGTCTGTTTGAAGATGCAAAGCTTGGAGTAATCACAGTGGCATCAAGACCGGACAATGAAGAGTTTTTCAAAAAATGTAAGAAGCATAATGTACCTATGGTTTTTGGTATGAAAGATGATTTTGATGCTTTTCCGGAACCATTCCTGAAACAGTTATTAACAGAATGTAAGATCATTTTTACAAATGAAGTGGAATGTGAGATTATCAAGAATCTTTTTGGTCTGAATACGATCACAGAGTTATTTGAGATTGGAGAAGCAGACATTATTGTGACAACTCTGGGCAAAGACGGAAGTATCTGTTATGTGCGTGAAGAAGGAAAGATACGCAAAGAAACCATCGGAATCTGTGAAGTGAAGAATGTGGCAGATGCAACCGGATCAGGAGATGCATATATGGCAGGATTTGTGTATGGATATTTACATGGATATTCTCCGGAAGACTGCTGCAGACTGGGAAGCGTGTTATCTTACTTTGTTTTACAGGCAGAAGGGTGCTGTACAAATGCACCGACAGAACAGGAATTATTACAGAAATTTGAGACATTACACTGAAAGGGGGAAATGCAGATGAGTACATTATATATGGGAGCAAGTGAAGAAACTGTTGCAAAATACGTACTTTTTTCAGGAGATCCATGGAGAGTAGAGGTTTTAAAAAAATACCTGGACAATCCTAAAAAAGTTGCTTTTATGAGAGAGTTTAATACTTATACAGGAACTTATAAGGATGTGGAGATTACAGTAACCTCTACAGGAATCGGAGCTCCATCAGCGGCGATCGCTATGGAAGAGATGTATGAATCCGGAATGGAAGTTGCTGTAAGAATGGGAACAGTAATGTCAATGCAGGATGATATGCTGGGACATTTTATGGTACCGATCGCAGCCATGAGACGTGAGGGAACCAGCCAGAGCTATGTAGATCTGAGTTATCCGGCTGTTGCAGATGTTGAGCTTGTTAATGTAATGAATGAAACAGTTCAGCAGATGGGAAAACGTTATCTGAACGGTCTCAACTGTACAATGGACGGATTCTACAGCTGTATGCATGACTCAAAGTTTTCTCTGGAATGGGGACGTGATATGTCAGAAACATTTGAGGAAGTGAAAAAACTGGGAGTAACAGGAATCGATATGGAATCTTCCTGTATCCTGACTCTGGGACGTCTGATGGGAGTTAAAACCTGTATCCTGACTCTTGTCACAGTACTTGAAAATTTAAAGGAAACTTTAAAAGGACAGGATCGTGTGGATGCAGAGGATCTGCTCTGCAGAACAGCACTGGAAGGAATCTATAATTATCATGTAAAAAAGGAGGCAGGTAAAAATGAGTAAAGAAATACTTACATTAAATTCACAGACCGTAATTGGAATGGTACATTGTCTGCCACTTCCGACAACAGCAGGATTCGACGGAGATTATCAGAAGATTATTGATCGTGCAGTTCAGGATGCAGTTACTCTGGAGAAAGCAGGAGTAGATGCAGTTATTGTAGAGAACATGGGAGATACTCCTTTCTCAGCACTTTTAAACAAGGCGCAGATAGCGGCACTTACAGCAGCGGCATATGCAGTAAAACAGGCAGTTAAGATTCCTGTAGGAATTGATGCGGCATTTAATGATTGTGAAGCAGATATCGCTATTGCAGCAATGGTGGGAGCATCTTTTATCAGAGTTCCGGTATTTGTAGATACAGTATTATTTACAGATGGAATCATTTATCCATGTGCAAAAAAATGCATGGAATACCGTAAGATGATGGGACAGGAAAATGTTAAGATTATTGCCGATGTGCAGGTAAAACATGCACATATGTTAAGAGAAAATATTTCAATCGAACAGTCTGCAAAAGATGCAGCGTCAAACGGAGCTGACGGAATTATTGTTACAGGTACACAGGTTGGAGAAGAGACGCCTCTTGATCTGATCAAGAGAGTAAAAAATGTTGTTAAAATCCCGGTACTGGCAGGAAGCGGTGTAAATGCAGAAAATATTCATGATCAGCTTCAGACAGCAGATGGTGCGATCATCGGCTCCAGTCTGAAAGTGGGCGGAGTTTTAACAAATCCGATTTCTTATGACTTGGTAAAGAAAGTATTAGATGGATTAAAGTAAAGAAAGGCAGGAAGATAAAAATGATGAGACCAATGAAACTTGCAGGATCAGAATTAATGTTTGGAAACGGAAGTCTTGCTTATATCAAAACAATTAAAGCTAAAAAAGTCAGCATTGTTATTGGTGGACACAGCATGGAAAAAAGCGGAATGCTGGCGAAAGTAGAAGGATACTTCAAAGAAGCCGGTGCTGAAACAATGGTTATCAGAGATGTAGAACCGGATCCATCCTTTGAGACTGTACTCAGAGGAAAAAAAGAAATGCTGGAATTTGGTCCAGATCTTATTGTAGGACTTGGCGGTGGATCAGCAATGGATGCTGCAAAAGCAATGTGGATATTCTATGAACATCCTGAACTGACACAGATGGAAGACATCCTTCCTCCAAATGAATTCCCGAAATTACGTGGCAAAGCAAGAATGTGCTGTATTCCTTCAACAAGCGGAACAGCAAGTGAAGTTTCCCGTTCTATCGTAATCTCCGATAATGAAAAAGGATTAAAACATGGTGTGGGAAATATGGAAATGATGCCGGATATCGCAATCTGTGATCCGGAAGTGACAATGTCCATGCCGGCTAAGATTACAGCAGAGACAGGAATGGATGCACTTACTCATGCGTTAGAGGCACTTGCTTCAAACCGTGCAAACTACTTATCCGATATTCTTGCAAGTCAGGCAGCGCAGGATATTATGGAAACCTTACCTGTTGCATATGAGAACGGAAATGACTTAAAGGCAAGAGAGATCATGGTACAGGCATCTATGGTAGCAGGAATGGCATTTACTAACGTTTCTCTCGGAATCGTACATTCTATGGCACATACACTGGGCGGAATTTTCCATGTATCACATGGTCTGGCTGATGCTGTTATCTTACCGTATATCATCAGATATAATGAGCAGAATGAAACTGCAAAAGAAGTTTATGCAGAATTTGCAAAGAAAATCGGTGTGGAAAATCTTTATAAAGCAGTAGAAGAGCTGAATGAAAAGATCAATATTCCAAAATGCTTCAAAGAGATCATTCCGGATGAAGAAGCATATATGGCTAAACTGGATGAGATGGCAGCGCTTGCAAAAGCAGACGGCTGTACAAAGACAAACCCGGTAATCCCGGAAATTGATGAATTTAAAGAATTATTTATTAAAGTATACAGAGGAGAATAAAAAAATGGAAATTATTTGTTATTTATCAAACGGATACCCGACAATAGAATCAAGCTATAACATGGCAGTAGAATATGCAGATGCAGGATGCAAAATGATGGAAGTGGATTTCCCTTCCAGAGATCCATTCCTGGAAAGTGATTATATTGCAGGAAGAATGAAAAAAGCACTGGAAGCATGTGATGATTATGAAAAATACATGGATTCGATCGTTGCAATCCAGAAAAGACTTCCGGATGTAAAACTTCTTGTTCTGGCATATGAAAATACAGTAGAAGATATCGGCGTAGACAGATTTATCGAATTCTGTTTATCAAATAATTTAAAAGATATTTTGCTTGTTGGGCTGAAAGATGATATTATTAAGAATAAGATAATTGCAGCCGGACTTCAGGTTTCCTGCTATGTACAGTTCCATTTACCGGAAGAAGAGATCGAAAGAGCAAAACAGTCTAACGGATTTGTATATTTACAGGCAAAACCATATGAGACACAGCAGATAAATGAGAAATATCCTACATTAAAAGACGGTGTAGAGTATTTAAGAAGCTGTGGAATTGACAGACCTATTTACTGCGGAGTAGGTGTTCATGCGCCGGAAGATGTAAAACTGGTAAAAGACGCAGGCGGAGATGCAGCGTTCGTTGGCAGTACAATTCTGAAACTTCATCAAGATATTCCAGCAATGAAAGAAAAGCTCAGAGAATTCAAAGCTATGTGTTAATAGATGGACATTCTGCAATTAAAAAAGAAAAATTGAGGTGACAGGAAGATGTTGGACGAAAAGCTACCTAAATACTATCTTGTAAAAAAGGCGATTGTGGAAAATATTGATAATGAAGTATATGATTCGAAAGCTCCTATTCCAAGCGAACGGGAACTGATGGAAACATATCAGGTCAGCAGGATTACGGTTCGAAAAGCAATTGATGAACTGGTTACAGAGGGGTATCTATATAAGGTTCAGGGAAAGGGAACGTATGTAAAAACAGATGAAGGAAGCAGCAATCTTTTTTCTATCACAAGCTGTACTGATGATGTTCTGAGACTGGGAATGAAACCCAGCAAGGAAGTTGTTGTTTTCGAACTGGTCAATCCCAATGTGAAAAGATCCAAAGCTCTGGAAATCACCACGGATGACAAGATATACATGATAGGAAGAATCTTATATGCAGATACAGAACCGCTTAACTATACGGTAACTTTTCTTCCGGAAAAAATCTTCCCGGGACTGTTAAAGTATGATTTGAAAAAAGAGTCTCTTTACAAGATCATGACAGAGGTTTACGGCGTTAAGATAACAAAAGCCAGAAGAACCATAGAGGCAATAGGTGCTCAGGACGAAATTGCTGAATATCTGGATATTAAGGAAGGAACTCCAATCATCCTATTTCGCTGTATTACTCATGGAATTGTGAATGGAAGAGAGATTCCCATAGAAACTTTCAAATGTTATTACAGGACTGATAAATTTAAATTTTATATTGACCAGGTCAGATGATCATATGAAGGTTAGAAGAAGCCATTGGTGTGATGTTGCCAGTGGCTTCTTTTTGTTGCGCCACATATATAAAGGAATTTTTGCATACACTGTAAAAACAGCGTCTTCGGAGGCTTATCCGTGAAAGATTATATCGAGGAGCGGGCAGTGGAAATTGCAAATTATATTATTGAGACAAAGGCAACGGTGTGCCAGGCAGCTAAGAAATTTGGAATCAGTAAGAGCACGGTACATATAGATGTAACAAAAGAGGTGTTTTTGTGAAGGCTGTTTATGAGGTGAGATAAAGAGAGGGGATAGAGTAGGGAAAGATCGCAGGTTACTGTTCACTGGTAATATCCCGCGAGGTGTTTTTTGTGAGCAAAGGTCACAGAAAACCCGAGACATACCGCGCGAATTTATGCGATCAGCATAAATTCTGTGCATCGCGAAGCGTGTTACTGTGAACGGAGTGAACTGTAACGATCGCAGAAATGCGGTCTTTTTCTTTTGGGTGAATTTATTGTGTTATGGATGAAAATCGGTTAAAATAGAATACAGAAAGCAGGTGGAAGAATCATGGCTAAAACTTTTTTGTGGATAGAAGATCGAAAAGGAAAAGCAAGCTATACATTTTGGGAAAATCTCATGAAACATCTTTGTCCGGATGTGATCGTTGAAAGTAAAAAGAATAATAGTGAGTTAGTGAAAGCTGTAAGGGCATTACAGGATGCTGAAAACAGATATATCATTGTTTTTGATAATTCCTTTGATAATCTGCAGATTATTATGGAACAGAAACGATTGAAGAAATATGTGAATGAGAAAGAAAATGTTTTTCTGCTGGACATTATTTGTTTTGAGTATCTTCTTTTAGAATTTAAAGAACTGATAGAATGGATTTATGCTCCGGAGGATGAATTTTTGCAAAAGAGAGCCAGAGCAATTGCGGCAAGACACAAACTTGTAGAATCCCTGCAGGATGATAATTTTGATTATAAAGGAATACGAGAAATTATAGATTATGATAAAAACATTGAAGAACATAATATTGAGCAATTGTCGGCAAAGCTATTATTTGATTTGACAAGAAATACTGGATTTGAAGTGTCAAAAAGTGTACTTGGAGAATGTTGGGTAAAGTCTTGCTGTGAATGGAAAGAGCGACAGGAAGATGACATCTGTGGATTGGATAATAACAGACTGTCTGTGTTTGATAAAATGAAACGGATCTATGTGGGAAGTTCATTAAAACTACAATTTTCTAAAGTTGGATTGGAGATAGTGGCATGATAACGATTTTTAAAAACAAGAAAGACATACCTCTGAATAAAGAATATATAGAATTGAATGATATATTTTTTAATCAAAACACGGCAACAAAACTGGATGATGCGGCGGCAAAATATATTCAAATGATAGATGGTTCAGAACTTCTTAGTAAATATAAAATACGATCACGATTTGAGGATATTATATTGAATACAGATCAGCTTTCTACAGGTTGTAAAACGGTATTGAATATATTATATTTTCCAAATAAAGTGTTTTGTTTAAAAGAATGTGGAAATAATGCTTTGGAAATATTATATGGTTTCGAAGATGGATATGTATATAGTGATTATGCAATGATTCCTTTTAATATGGAACGTGTGAAGGTTCAGACGAGTAGAGGATGTAAAGAGATTAAGGATTACGAAGAACTAAAGGAGTGGTGGGAAAATGAAGAGTAAACCGATTGTAATGGAACATTTTTCAACAGTGCATACCTCGTTTGTGGTGGACTTTACATTTACCAATAATATAACAATCTTAATGGGAGATTCAGGAACAGGAAAGACAGCAACATTTTCATTTATCAGAGAATGTATGGCAGTTAATTCCAGGATTTTGTGTTTGGATAATTATGATTATCAGAAAGATATAAAAGAAATAATCAGCCAGACAGAGGGAAAACTGGTTGTCATTGATAATGCAGATATTTTATTAAATGACGATACAAGGAAATATATTTCGGTAGATGATAGAAATCAGTATCTAATTATCGGAAGAAATCCTAAGAATCTGTTCGCAACGAAAGAAAATCTATTTGAATTGGTAAGTAAAAAGGTCGGAGAGCAGACGCTATTTACGATAGAGCCGTATATGTGACAAAGAGTTCTTATTTGTTAGTAATGTAGGTGATGGTTATGAATATAGAGGCGTATGATGCGGAATCTTTGAGAAAGATTGTTCGATTACTTGAATAGAGGGTGTAAAAATTCTTGTGTCTATGGAAAGTAAATCTTTCTGATAAGAAATA
>OGPU01001513.1_pt1 | contig 19578 bp, 22 predicted proteins | sample 1552991 | NCBI WGS metagenome assembly OGPU01 (sample SAMEA2580296, study PRJEB22360) | human gut metagenome | biome: human gut; feature: human-associated habitat; material: faeces | place: Denmark | collected 2008/2010 | reverse complement strand
AGGCCGCCGCCCTGTCGCGGCACTACCTCCTGGGCGACACGTGGGAATCGCTGTGCGCGATCTTCGACTACAGCTGGCGCGGCATCATGCAGCTCAGGCGCCGGGCCCTGCTGCACGCCTACGACGTCATGCCGCACTCCGAACGCGACCCGCATCATCGCGCCGTATGACGCCGGCAAAAGAGTGCATAGAAGTGCACATGCCATCTCTGCTATGTTGTAGGCTGCGAAAAGAACAAGACACCGGGGGCCGTCCACGTGGGCGGCCCTCCTGCATCCGGGGGCAATCCGCATGGACTACGCAGAGATCGCGCTCGTCGTGACGTCGCGCGCGGCGTGCCGCGACTACGACACGACCGTCGGTCGCGCCTTCTTCCGCGCCGTGGGCGTGCGGCTCTCCGAGCCGGCGATCGCCGGCACGATCGTCTCGTGCGAACGCTACGCCGGCATCGAGGAGCTCATGGCCCAGCGTCACGGCATCGCCTACTAGCCCGCGCGCACGCGAGATGCGGACGGCCAACTGGGGCGGCCGTCCCCGCGACGGCGCGGAATACCGAGACCTCGGGTTCCCGCGGCAAACGAACCGGCACCGGAAGATGCACGCGGAACCCGGGGTAATTCCCGAAGATGGGGCGCGGCAGGGGGTGGGGGTATCCCCCTCCCCCGCCCCTCGCGGGTACCGGCGGCGGGGTCCCCGGTATCCCTTGCGGAAGACGACGGAACCGTCCCGGAACCGGAAAGCGGGTCATATCGAGCCACATGACGTGGATAACGTGGCACATGCATCGCCGCAGGCCACGTATCGCGGTCATCTCGCGCGCACGCGCGCGTATCGGAAGTGTCCAGGATACCGGCTGCGGAGGTCGAATCGTGGGAAAGCGGGGATCCAGCCGCAGGCGCGAGCGCCTGAGGCGACGCCTGGAACTCGTCGAGGACGTCTGCTGGCTGGGACTCGAGCCGCTCGACTTCGGCGTGACCGACCCGAACGACATGCGGCACGTCGAGATAGACGAGGAGATACCCGTGAGCCTCGGCGGAAGCCCGCTCGACCCCGAGAACTGCCATCTCGTGTGCCGCCGGCACAACCTCGAGAAGGGCAACAGGGTGCTGGCGCGAGGGTCCCTGGCGAACAGCCCCGGAGGGGCGCTGTGCGCGGCCGGGCGCGGCAGGTGCGAGACGTCCAGGGAGTGGTTCTAGGTGCCAATCCGAAAGGTCAGCAGCGCGGACGAGGAGTACATCCTCGCGCATCGCCGCGACATGTCGGTGCGCCAGATCGCCGAGGCGATCGGCTGCTCGAAGTCGACGGTGCATCGCGTCAGCGAACGCCTGGGGGCAAGGCGCGAACCGGTCGAGACGCCGGTGCCGGCCGCCCCCGCGGTCTCCGTCGCGGACCTTCCCGACGAGCTCGTGCTCCTTCGCGAGCACGCCGGAAGGCTGCGCCGCGAGATGGGGAAGTCGTCGGGCGCGACCCTGGCGAAGCTGTCCGTCGAGTACCGCAAGACCCTCGAGCGCATAACGGAGCTCTCCGACGCACCCGAGGAGGAGGCAATCGAGACGAAAACCGAGGAGTGCACCATAGATGCCGTCTGTACCGGAATCGCCGGGACTGGCAAGGCCCCCTAGGATCAGGGTGGCGCCGACCGGCGCCGACTGCTCGTGGGGAGACGCCGCCATCGAGCTGGCGTCAACCTACCTCGTGAGGCCCTACGACTGGCAGGCAGACGTCCTGAGATGCTGGCTCGCGAGGTACGGCGACAGGTACGCGTGCAGCACCTGCGGGCTGATCGTCCCGAGGCAAAACGGCAAGTCCAAGGCCGTCGTCGCCGCGCGCATTCTGTTCGGCGCGGCGGTGATCGGCGAGACAATCCGCTACTCGGCGCACCGCGTCGACACGATGCTCGAGGTCTTCGACATCTTCGTCGAGATGTTCGGCGACCCGCGCGTGCCGCAGGACGACTGGGAACATCCCGAGCTGTCGCGGCAACTGCACGACCGGGTGCGCAAGTGGAACTTCAACAACGGCCACCAGAAGATAGAGCTCAAGAACGGCGGATTCATCCGCTTCGTGAGCCGCGCGACGGGCGCCGGGCGCGGCAGCACCGTCGACGTAAACGTCTACGACGAGGCCCAGTACCTCACCGACGAGCAGGTCGCCTCGGCGACGCCGAACCAGTCGGCCGGTCCCAGGAAGGACCCGCAGAAGATCTACCTGGGAACGCCGCCGTCCGAGCCCGGCATGACGGCCGACCCGTTCAAGCGCGTGCGCGACGCCGCGCTCGAGGGAAAGCCCAGGCGATGCTGGCACGAGTGGAGCGTCGGGGAGCCCGGCGACATCAACGACCGCTCTCGCTGGTACGCGACGAACCCGTCGCTGGGACTTTCGCTCATGGAGGACGCGGTCGCAGACGAGATAGACGACCTGGGCCCGGTGAAGTTCGCCATCGAGCGACTCGCCTGGTGGCCCGAGACCGTCACGAGCAAGCCCATCAACGCGAAGAGGTGGGATGCGGCTGCCGATTCGGCCGGACCAGCCGACGAGGCAATCGAGAAGAGGGCCGTCGGGGCGAAGTTCACGCCGGATGGCACGCGCCTTTGCGTGGCGATCGCCGTCAAGACGAAGCAAGGCGCGCACGTCGAGCTCGTCGAGGACCGCTTCACCTTCGACGGCGTGCAGGACATCGCCGAGCGCATCGCCGCCAGGAAATGCGAGATCGCCTTCGTCGCCGTGGACGGCAGGGCCGGCGGGCAGGACCTGGTAGATAGACTCATAGCCGCCGGGATGCCCAAGCGCGCCGTGCACCTCATGCAGACCTCGGAGGTCGTGGCGGCGGCGTCCAAGACCGTGCTCATGCTCGACGAGGGAAAACTCACGCACGCGCCGGATGCCGAGCTCGACGCGAGCGCCAAGGGCGCGACCAAGAGAAAGATAGGGGCCGACGGCTACGGATTCGGCGGGGACTCATGCCCCATCGAGTCGGCGGCAGCCGCCACCTGGGCGGTCATGACGACCAAGCGCAACCCGAAGAGGAAGATGAGGGTACTGTGAACAGGCACCTGCTTACGCCCGACGAGAACGACCTTTTCAGCGAGATGCTCAGGAACTGGGCAGGCCTGCTAGGGCGCAACCGCGAGCGCATGCGCCATCTCGAGGGCAAGGTCACCGTAAGGGACCTCGACATATCCATCCCGCCTCCCATGCGCAGGCGCCTGCGGCGCTGCTCGGTCATGTGGGCACGCCAGGCGGTGCACCGCGTGGCGGATGCCTCGACGATACGGCGCTTCTCCATGCCGAAAGGCGACGGCATCGGGCTTGTCGACGTTCTGGCGCAAAACGACGTCGAGACTCAGTACGACGAGATACAGCCCTCGCAGCTCGCGCACGGACCCGCGTTCTTCACCGTGACCGCCGGCGCGAAAGACGAGCCTCCCGCACTCGTCGCGAGCTACGACGCAGAGCACGCCACCGCCATCTACGACTATCGCCGCCGCAGGATACTTGCCGGCCTCACGATCGTGGACGTCGACCCGTACCAGCCGGACCGCGCCACGGCCGCGAACTTCTTCGCGCCGGACGGCACGGTCGTCGAGATGGAGCGCAACATGACCGGCGGCTGGCGAAGCCGCAGGCGGCGCGGCGGGGCGGGCCGCTGCATGATGGTCGCGATGGTCAACGAGCCGACGCGCCTCAAGCCCTTCGGCACGAGCGCGATAACGCCGGCGATCATGAGCCTGGAAGACGAGATGAACCGCGAGGCCGTGCGCATGGCGCTGCAGGCGGAAATCTTCACCGCGCCCACCCGCTGGGTCATGGGGGCGGACGATGACATATTCGCCGACAAGGCACGCTGGGAGGCGTACCTGGGAAGCATCTTCGCCCTGCCGGTCAACGAGGAGGGAGAGGCTCCCAAGACGGGCCAGTACCCCCAGGGCGACATGCAGCCGCACATCTCCTACGTGCGACAGCTCGCGAACCAGTTCGCCGCCGAGGCCAAGATCCCGATCCACTCGCTGCTCTACACGGACGCCAACCCCGCGAGCGCCGAGGCGATCGAGGCATCGAGAAACGACCTCGTCGAGAAGGTGCTCTCGGCCAACAGGCGAAACGCGCGTGCCCTGCACGACGTAGCCATGCTGGTCGCATCGATCGTCACCGAGACGCCGGTGGCGGACCTCCCGCACGAGGTCACCAGCCTCGAGGTCAAGTTCGAGAACCCGCAGCACACCACGCTATCGGCCCGCGCCGACGCGGCCCAGAAGACGGCGCAAAGCGTTCCCGGTTTCACGAAGACCCGGGCCTACTGGCGCATGTCGGGGTTCGACGAGGACGAGATCGACGAGGTGCTCGGCGACCTCGACCGCATCGAGGCGCAAGGCGCACTCGAGGCACTCGGCGAGATTGAGGTTCCGGATGAACCCGCTTCGCTATAGGCGCTACAAGAAGGCCGTGGCAAACGTCTCGAAACTTGCCCAGGCGGAACTCGCCCGGTTCTTCAAGACGCTCCCGAATGACGACCCAGACGCAATGCGCGACGCGCTGTTGCGCGCCGTGCCCGCGATTGTGGGCAAGTACGACAGGATGGCCGCCCTGTGCGCCGCGCAATACTACGAGGCCGAGCGAGCCGAGGCCGTCGGGGGCAGATACCGGGCGACGTTCGCCGCGTCAGTAGATGTCGGCGCAATCGAGCAGGCGGTGCGCTACGCATGTGGTCATCTGTACGCAAGAGAGGGCGAGGCAATTGGCGCAAAACGACGAGGATGAGCGCGAAAGGCACGTTTCCGAGGGTGCCCTGGCGGCCATGTTCGGGTTGCTGTGCAATAAGGTCGACAAGTACGTCAAGGCCCGCGCTCGAAACACGATCGCCGAGAACGCCGGGAGTGACCCGGCAAGGCCGCGCGTTGGCTTCATCGCCGACCCCGGAGCCTGCGAGCACTGCCAGGGCATGGCAGCTGCCGGCCCCGTGCCCGCAGACGAAGCCCGCAAGCTCGCCAGAAGGCCGCACCCGAAATGCGACTGCCAGCAGGGCGTATTCTTCTCTAAGGCGAAGGACAAGGCGGATAAGCGGCATAGCAGCGGCACTTCCGATGGTGATAGCGGCAAGTACCGTGTCCTCGATGACGGCGGCATCGACAGGTTGCAGGAAAGAAGCGACATCCTCTACGCATCGATGACGGATGCTGAGCTCGTGGCATCAAAGGCCTACACCACGGACGAAGATGGCTTCATCAACGGCTTTCTTTTCGGAAACGTGAAAGATGACAGCATCTGGGACGAGGATACGATACGGGGTTTCGTCGAAAATCTCAGAAATTCCATGACGCGATTCGAGCTCGACGTTGACGTCACCGTGTTCAAGGGAGTCCCGGCAAGGCACTACGAGGATTGGATACCTGGGGAAACTAGGACGTTCTCCGGATTTCTGAGCACATCGGCAAAACAAGAAATCGCGAGAGAGTACTTTCGGAAGTCACAGAAAGGAAAAGAGGGTGCCCTCATGTTCGAGATCCGCATCCCGCGTGGTACCATGTCGATGTACGTCGGAGACAACACAAGCGCCGAGCTTGGCAACGAGTTCGAGCTCCTCGTTGCGAATGGCGCTAAGTTGAAGCTAATCGAAAGATCCGGCGAAAAGATGGTCATGGAGGTGACGGGTTTTGAATAAACTATCGCAGATGTATGTCGCCAACATGACGCTGGGTGGATCTGACGGCGGATACCCCGAGGATGATGTCCTGAACATGCTTTCGAAGCATGGCGAAATCGTGAGAATCGAGGACGAACCTTGGGACTTCGCTCATCTCGAGGAAGACCCGGAGATTCGAAAGTACTGCATCACCCGGAAGTACCTCTTCGAAGATGGTGTGGTCGCATCGCTCGATGCCTTGCGCGCCATGGGATACCCCCCACGATTCGAGCCGCTCGAAGAGGCCCCACTCGTCCTAGACGCAACCGAGATCACCAAGGCCGCCTGATTGGCGGCCTTTTTCATTTGGAGGTCTGATGGCCCAAGATGACATGCACGTGCTGATCTACAAGGTGCTCGCCTACCTCTACGATTGCATGAAGAAAGGCGAGCAGCCTGACAAAAGTATGCTCTCCTGCACCGGCCTTCTGTTCGGCGGTATTCCCGAGCGCTACTGGACCTCGATTTGGATCCAGGTACTCGACAAGAATCTCGTGAAGGGCGTAGGCGTCGCGCATTACGACAACGAGGCGCACGTCGTCATCATCGATCCGGTGATTACTCTCGACGGTGTCGAGTTCATGCAGGAAAACACCATGATGCGAAAGGCCTTGAAGGTGCTCCAGGACGCAAAGAGCGCCTTGCCGTTCATCTAGGTTCGGAGGTTGCGATGAGTTACAAGAGCTGGGAGGGGACTTCGGACGAGCGCCCGATGGAGTGGATCTGCGGGCATTGCTCGAACAAGGTCGCGGGCGACAAGGGATTCCACAGGATGGACGGGAAAAAGACCGATACCGGTCTCTCATCGAGGGGTTCGACGATCTACATCTGCCCGAACTGCGGCAAGCCGACGTACTTCGGAAGGGACGGCACGCGGGTCCCGATGGAGAAGTTCGGGGGATCCTTCGATCACGTGCCGGATGACGTCAAGCGCATGCATGACGAGATAGCGTTGAGCCTGTCAGCCGGCGCCTGCACGGCATCAGTCCTCGCCTCGAGAAAGATGCTCGTCCACCTCGCCGTTCAGGAAGGTGCGCCGAGGGAGGGACTCTCGTTCAGGGAGTATGTCGAGTATCTCGATAGCGAGCACGTCGTTCCAAGGAGCGCATCTGGCTGGGTGGATTACATAAGGTCCAAGGGAAACGAGACAAACCACGAGCTCGTGTTCGCCAGCGAGAATGATGCGCGCATGCTCGCCCTGTTCATAGAGCACATGCTCACGACGATATACGAGTTTCCCGCCATGCTCGAAAAATAAGGCCGCTCTCATCTAGTACCAAAGCGCGACCACAACTTTGGTGCCGATATGGCACCACGTATCCAGGAATCTAGCCGTCCTTCGGGGCGGCTTTTTTCATGCCCGCAAACAGGCGGGCACCTTACTCATCGCGCGGGAGGCGTACCGCGCGCCGACACCGGCTGGGGCCGGGGAAAGGGGCATGAAGCATGTCCGATAGCACCATCACCTCGCAAAGCGAGGGTACCGCGCAAGCGGGCGGGAGCCAGGCAGCTGGTGGCTCCCAGACGTTCACCCAGGAGCAGGTCAACTCCATGGTCGCCGCCGAGAGGCGCGAGGTCGAGGCCAAGTACAAGGGCTTTGCCGAGTACAAGGCCGCCGCCGAGGAGTACGCGCAGCTGAAGGAGTCGCAGAAGAGCGAGCTCCAGAAGGCCCAGGACGACCTTGCGGCCGTCACCAAGGAGCGCGACGAGCTCAAGGCGGCAGCCGAGCGCAGCGCGTGGGTGAGCGAGATAGCCGAGCAGACCAAGGTGCCAGCGAGCACCGTGGCCATGCTCTCGGGAAAGACGAAGGAGGAGCTCGCGGAGCAGGCAAAGCGCCTGGCCCCCGACTTCGCCGAGGCGGTCGGCAGCGAGGGCGGCAAGCCCGCCTCGACCGGGCCGGACGCCAAGGGCGACTTCGTGAACGGGCTCTTCGGGTAGAAAGGAAAAAGGCATGACAACCACTCCAAGCGCACTCAAGACCGGCGGCCTCGTGCTGCCGACCCAGGTCGCCGACGGCATCTGGAAGAAGGCCGTCGACGACTCCGTGCTCGCGCGGCTGGCAAAGCGCCGTCCGCAGAAGTTCGGGCAGGTCAAGCAGATGACGCTCACCGGAACGCCGCGCGCCGAGCTCGTCGGCGAGGGCGAGAACAAGAGCCCGTCGGAAATCGGGTTCGGTGACAAGACCGTCGTACCGCGCAAGTTGCAGGTCACGGTCCGCGTCACCAACGAGGTCCAGTGGGCAGACGCTGACTACAAGCTCGGCGTGTGGGACGAGATCGAGGATGCCAACGCAAAGGCGCTGGGCCGTGCCCTCGACCTCATCGGCATCCACAAGATCAACCCGCTCACCGGCAGCGTCGCCACGACCATCTCCGAGGGCATCATCGACTGCACGAACACCGTCACGCTCTCCGGCGGCAAGTACGACGAGGCGCTCGAATCCGCGACCGGGCTCGTGCTCGCGAACGGGTACGCCCCCGACGGCATCGCGCTCGACCCGATGTACTCGTACAGCATCGCGATGATGCGCGACAACGACAACCGCAAGCTCTACCCGGAGATGGGCTTCGGGCAGGGCGAGACGTCGTTCAACTGCCTCAGGGCCCTCACGGGCACGACCGTGTCCGGCAAGCCCGAGATCGCGGTGGCGAGCAAGCTGCTCGGTATCGTCGGCTTCTGGGACGCATTCCGCTGGGGCGTGCAGCGCGAGATCCGCGCCGAGCTCATCGAGTACGGCGACCCGGACGGCCTGGGCGACCTCAAGCGCAAGAACCAGGTCGCGATCCGCAGCGAGATCGTCTACGGCGTCGGCATCATGGACCTTGCCGCCTTCGCGCTCGTCAAGGACACCACGACCGTCGCCGGAGGCGGCACCGGCCAGGGCGGCACCCAGCAGGGTGGCGGCTCGGACAACGGCTAGGGGGCGACCATGGCTAACACGTACATAGACAGGCTCACCGGGCTTGCCGTGACGGTCGCGGACGGCGTCGAGCTGCCCGCGGCCCTGTACCGCCGCGCGGGCACCGCGGCAAGCTCCGACCTGCCCAAGCGCGACGTGCTCGTCGCGCAGGCAGAGCGTCTCGGCATCGAGGTGCCCTCCAAGGCGACCAAGCCCGAGATCGCCGCGCTCATCGACGAATTCGCCATCGGCGCGACCGTGGAGAGCGAGGCGGCCCGCGAGGCCGTTCCGGCAGGCGTCGCCCCCGGCAAGCCCAGTCCGGCGCCGAAGCCCCCGGCAGCGACGCCGGGGCCGACACCCCGCAAGACGCCAACGCTGGCACCGACGCCCCGCAAGACGGCACCGATGCCGGTACCGACACCGCGCAGGGCAATCCGGCCGACGCCGGCGAGTAGGGACCAGGACATGGATTCCTACGCCAACGTCGATCGGCTCGAGTCTGGATGGCGAAAGCTTGCAGATGACGAGAGGGCGCGGGCAGCCGAGCTGCTCGCCCGCGCCTCGGCGTACCTGTCTGCGCTCCTGAAGCGAAACGGGCTTTCCGAGTCCGGGCGCGAGGAGGCGCTTCGCATCGTGTGCTGCGACATGGTCCAGCGCAAGATGGAGGCAGCCGCCATCGCGCCGGTGAGCTCGGTCACCCAGCAGGCAGGATCCTTTGGCCAGACGATTGCCTACGCGAGGCCCGTGGCCAAGGGCTGGAAGCTGTGGCCCGAGGACCTCGAACTGCTCGGTATCAGGCGCAAGCGCGCCGGGTGCATGCGCGTGGCCATCCACGGCGCGGGAGGTGACGAGCTTGACTGGTGAGACCGTGACGGTCGACGGAAAGGCCGTCGGAAACGTGCTCGTCGAGCCCGGGAATCGCACCGAGGCAGACGACGTCACGGTGCCGGCCGGCGCGATCGTCGCCTACACGCTTCGCTTCCCGGCCGACTACGAAGGGCCCGTTTCCGACGCCGTCATCGAGGTGCGAGGCATCGAGTGCCGCACGGTCGGGTTCTCCGACCACTACCGCGCCCGCGAGGTGTTCGGCGCCTCCTGGTCGCTTCCCTGGGACATGACGGTGGCCGTCGAGCGAATCGAGGGCGACATGCGCGCCGAGATCGCGCTCGTGGCCACGTCGTCGATCTACGTCTCCGGCCGCGCCCAGGTCACCGAGACCATCCTGTACGAGGGACTCGCCCAGGCGAGGATGACCGGCGGCTCCGAGGGCGTCGCGCCCGACGGGTCGACCGAGGCATCGGAGACCTGGCACTTCGTCATCCCGTGGTCGGCAGGCGCCGCCGGCGCGCGGCCCGAATCGACCGTGGTGCGCATGGGCGGCGTCGACTACGACGCCACCAGCGTGGCCGACCCCGACAACCGCGGCACGCACCTGTCGATCGCGGCGGTGCGCCGTGGGTAGCGTCACGCTCGACGCATTGGGCGACGAGATCGCCGCGATCGTGGGTGACTACATGGCAGACGTCGAGGACAGCGCCGGTCGCGACGTGCGCGAGGTCGCCGGGGACGTCGCCGGGGACCTGCGGGCGAGCAGCCCGAGGAGGCCCGGCGGCTACGCCGCCGGCTGGGTCGCCGAACCCGACGACTCGGGCGCGTCGGGAACCGCGTACCGCGTCCACAACAGGAGAAAGCCCGGCCTCACGCACCTGCTCGAGAAGGGGCATGGCGGCCCGCACGCCGCCCCCGCCCACCCGCACATAGCCGATGCGGCCGAGAGGGGCTTTTCGGAGCTCGAAAGGAGGCTGCATGGGAGCTAGGAAGATCATCTTCGACGCGCTCGCCGCAGCCGGCATCCCGGCCGCCGAGGACCACTTCCGCGCCGATGCCCTCGGAGCGAAGGGAACCCATGCCGTCGTGCGCCACGAGGGGACGTCGACGCTTTTCTCGGGAGGAAGACCCCGTGCCGTGGTTGACGAGTGGAGCGTGACGCTGTACTCGCCCGAGCGCGACGAGGAAGCCGAAAAGGCGCTTATCGGAGCCTTGGGCCGTGCCGACCTTCCGATTGGCGGCTCGTCTTCTGGGTATGACGACGAACATCTCGTCCACTGGCGCGAATGGGACTTCCAGACCATCGGCGAGCTCGAATGGCACGACAACTAGACAGAGAAAACCCGACAAAGGAGATCAGAAATGCCAGATACCACCATCCCGGCCGAGAACAATATCACCTACGGCCTCAAGGACCTCGTCATCTTCTTCGAAGGCGACAAGGACAAGGACAAGCCGGGCATCTACATCGACTCGATCATCAAGTACGAGCGCACCATGAACGTCTCGAAGAGCGACCTGCATGCCAATGACAGCCTGTTCCACCGCATCACCGACGAGAAGAACGGCGACAGCAGCATGGAGCTCGCCAACCTGCCCAAGGCGGTGCAGGCCCGCATGCTGGGCTGGCGCATCGACTCCAAGGGCGGCCTGGTGCACGTCAAGGACGGCAAGAAGGAACGCTTCGACATGTGCTACAGCGTGAGCGGCGACAAGTGCATGCGCCGCAAGTTCGTCTACGGCTGCGAGGCGTCCGTCGACACCGACAACAACGAGACACGCGGCGAGAACGTCAACTTCCGCACCGAGAAGGCGACCATCACCGAGTACGGCGTCGACAAGAACGGCGAGCACGTGTGGGACTACACGATCTACGAGAACGCGGACCAAGAAAGCTTCGCCGCGTCGATGGAGTCGGTCGTATACCCGCAGCCCGTGACGACCGGCGCAGATCAGGCGGACGCGCAGCCGGCAAGCATCCCAGCGTACACGCCGGCAAGCGTCCCGTCCGCCGATGACGGGGAGGAATCGTAGTGATACGCACCCGCATCCTGGGTCGCGACGTCAAGATGCAGGGATCGCCCTGGACGCTCGTGGAATACTCGCGGGCGTTCGGCGGCGACCTGCTCGCAGACTTCGCCGGGGCCGTGGAAAGCGAGACGGTCGAGCTCGCCGCCTACCTCAGGTTCGCCTGGGCGCTGTGCCGCACGGCCGACCAGGGCGTCTCCGGCTTCGAGGACTGGTGCGGGGAGTTCGACGACTTCACGCTCGCCGGCGGGGAGGGGCAGGCGTTCGTGTCGGTGATCGACTCGGCCGTGATGGCCGAGCTGTTTCGTCGCCCGTCGTCCCGCCTCGCCGGACTGCGGCGCTGGCTACGCACGCGATGGCTGGGATGGATATCGCGACGTCGTCGCGCTCTCTAGGCTCGGCCTCTCCCTTTCCGACATACGCGGCCTGACCATGGCCGACATGGTCGCGCTCACCGACGTCGCCTACGGCGGCGAGACCAGGTCGCGCGAGGCCACCCAGGAAGACATCGACGCCCTCATGGGCTAGAAGACACCACACGAAACCGAATAGGGGCGATATGGCCGGAGTCTACAAGGGCCTCACCATCAAGCTCGACGCCGACACGACCGGGCTGCACGACGCCCTGAGGAGGGTCGACAGCGACACCAGGGGACTGGGCCGCAACATGAGGGCCGTCAGCAAGGCCCTCAAGCTCGACCCGGGCAACGTCGAGCTCGTGCGCCAGAAGATGGCGAACTACGCCAAGCAGGTCGACAAGACCGAGGAGCGCCTCAAGGTCCTCAAGGCCGCCGAGAGCCAGCTCGGTCGCGAGAAGATGTCGAGCGAGGCCTGGGACGCCCTGCAGCGCGACATCGCCAGGACGCAGGGCAAGCTCGACGGGCTGAGGGAGTCCTGGCGCCGGTTCACGGTGCAGACCGCCGCGGCGAGCTCGGGCCTGGGAAGGGCCGGCGCGAAGGTCGAGGAGCTCGGCAAGAGGCTGTCGCCCGTGGCGCGCAGCGCGTCCTCGATAGGCGGCGCGCTCACCCTGGGCCTCACGGTCCCGATGGTCGCCGCGGGCGGTGCCAGCATCGCCGCTGCCGTCAGCATCGACTCGGCGCTCACGAACGTGCGGAAGACCGTCGAAGGCACGGAGAACGACTACCAGCGCCTCAAGGACGCCGCAATCGAGTTCTCCAAGACCAACCCGGTATCCGCCTCCCAGGTGCTCGAGATAGAGGCGCTCGGCGCGCAGCTCGGCTTCCAGGTCGACCAGCTCGAGGAGTTCGGGCGGGTCGTGTCGGGACTCGACATCGCGACCAACCTCGACGCCGAGACGGCGGCCACCCAGCTCGCCCAGTTCATGAACATCATGGGCACGAGCAAGGCCGAGGTCTCGAACCTGGCGAGCTCACTTATCGACCTCGGCAACCACTACGCCACGACCGAAGCCGACATCATGGCCATGGCCATGCGCATCGCCGGCGCCGGCAAGCAGATGGGCATGACCGAGGGCCAGGTGCTCGGCCTCGCGACGGCACTCTCCTCGGTGGGCATCGAGGCCGAAGCCGGCGGCACGGCGATCTCGACGATCATGTCGACTATCGACATGGCGGTGGCCAAGAACGATTCCAGCCTCGCCGACTGGGCCAGTGCCGCCAAGATGAGCGCATCGGAGTTCGCCGCAGCCTGGAAGGAGAGTCCCGCAGAGGCGTTCCAGGCGTTCCTGGCTGGCCTGCAGCAGGGCGTCGCGGAGAACGGCAACCTGTCGGTCATGCTCGACGAGCTCGGCATCAGCTCGATCAGGCAGCTCGACGTCATGAAGCGCCTGGCGAGCGCCGCAGACATGGTGCCCAGCGCCCTGAGGCAGGGAAACGAGGCTTACCGGGAGAACGTCGCGCTCGGCCGTGAGGTCGCCAACTTCAACGACTCGCTCGCCTCGAAGTTCGACATGCTCAAGAACCGCATCGTCGCCATCGCCGACCAGATCGGGCGTCCGCTCGCAGACGCCCTGCTCGACATCGTGGACGCCGCCCAACCGCTCTTCGACGCCATCGAGAGCGGTGCGCAGGCGTTCGCGGACATGGACGAGGGCCAGCAGCGCCTGGTGATCACCACCGTCGCGCTCGTCGCGGCGCTGGGGCCCTCCCTCAAGCTGTTCGGCTCGATAGCCGGCAACGTCGAGGTGCTGGGCCGCGCGATGAGGCGCGCGTCGAAGTTCGTAGCGGAGATGGGGACGAAGTCCATCGTCGCCAGGGGCGGCATGGAGGCGCTCGGCACCTCGACCGACAGGCAGGTGATGCGCTCCGGCAAGCTGGCGATCGCGAGCAACCTCGCCAAGGGGGCGCTCGTGGGGTTAGCCGTGGCGGGCGTGACCGTGCTGGCGAGCGCCATCGCCGACGCCATCGGCAAAACCATGGAGCTTGGTAACGCCACCGAAGGCCTGGAAAGCGCTGTCGAGGCCATGGACCAGGACGTAGCAGCCAGTGCCGAGTCATTCGAGGAGTACAAGGTCAACGCCGATGACGTAATCAAGAAGCAATCCGAGCTTGCCGATAACGTCAAGGAGACCTTCGGAAAGGTCGCCCAGGACTCGGCAATGGTTGACGTCTACAGCGGCAAGATCAAGGAGCTCGCCGGTAACTGCGGGGGCAACACCGCCAAGCTCACGGAGCTCAAGCAGGCCATCGAGGGATACAACACCATCACGGGCAGTTCCATCACCGTCACAGACGAGGAGAGCGGCGCCATCAGCGCCAACACCGACGAGCTCGACGCGAACACCGAGGCGTGGAAGCGCAACGCGAAGGCGAAGGCGCGCCAGGAGGTCGCCCAAGATCTCGCCGAGCAGATGGCCAGGGACGAGGCCGCCGTCGACTCGAAGAGGCGCGAAATCGAAAGGCTCGCCTCGAGCGCCGCCGAGAAACGTGCGGGCGGTGACGCCTACGGAGCCTGGCTTGACGACCTCGCCCAAGGTCGTGCCCAAGACGAGCTCGCGAAGCTCGAGCAGGCTCTCGACTCTAGCACGAGGGCATTTGAGGACAATGCAGAGGCGATGGAAGAGCAGGCCGACGCCGACGCCTGGGCGGCAGACGCTGCCGGCGAGTTCCGCAAGCAGCTCGAGGCGGCCGGTCTTGCCACCGGCATGCTCGACCAGGCGGCTTCGAAGGTGGGCGTGGACGCGGCTACGCGGGCGACAAGCCTGCACGAGACCGCCGGCGGCTTCGAGACGTTCGCCGCCCTTGGCGCCGACGCCTTCGCGGCTCTGTACTCGCAGGCCGGCATGGACGTGCCCGCGATCGTCGAGCTCGTCGGCTCGCTGAACACGCTGCAGCTCGACCCCAAGCAGCTCACGGTCACGAGCGATGGATCGCTCGAGTACCAGGGCCAGGCGATCGAGGACCTCGACGCCATGGGCATCGACCCCAAGGTCTACACCGTCAACGACGACGGCACGATCTCGACGCAGGACGAGGGGCTCAGGGGCCTCGACTACGTCAGGATCGGCGACAAGGTCTACCGGGTCACCGACGAGGGAACGGCCGACGAGTGCGCGGATGCGGCCGACCGCGCCGCGGACAGCGTCAACGGCATCCCGAACTCGAAGAACGTAAAGATCACGGCGACGGACGCCACCGGCTGGATAATCGAGCAGGTCAAGAGCAAGCTACGCAGCATCCCCGGAATGATCGCCGCCAGGGTTGGGAGCGCCTTCGGCGACAAGTCCGGCGGGTTCGTGAAACTGCACGCATCCGGCAGCTTCATCACCGACGGCGTCACTCCCCTGGGCCGCGACGCCCACGGCATCGAGCACATAGCCGGCGAGGACGGTCGCGAGTGGGTCATGCAGCACGCCGACGGCACGAAGAGCATCGTACCCATCGAGAACAGGCGCTACCTCGAGCCGTATGCGTCGACGATCGCGTCGATGATTCCCAGACAAGGAAACACGACCACCAACAACATTCGCGTCGTTCTGCAATACGACGCTTCCTCGAGCGCGAAGGACATGGCGCGCGGCCTCACGAGGGCGCTCAGGATGGAAGGGCTGATGCGATGAGCCACACATACGTACGCACAATGCAGATACCGACCGTGACCGTCTCGGACACGGAGCTGAAGCTCGACTGCAAGTGGACGAACGGCTACGGCGGAGGCGACGAGGCCAAGCACATGGACACCTACTGGGCCATCAACGGTCGCTGGTGGGACCACTCGTGGGGGACGTCTCCCGGGGAGTCGGCGAACTACACCTGCGGGCTCGCCGAGATTGCCGGATGGGGACCTATGTGGACGCCCATCCGTTCGGTGCAGTTCTGTCAGCGCTTCGTCTTCGAGAGCTGGTTCGGCGGCTGGAACTACTCGCCGATCATCTACCTTGCGGAGCCGATGCAGCCCGAGATCGAGATAGAGCACGTCGACAAGGACGGCGTGGCGAACATCCAGGTCACGGTCAAGCGCGACAAGGGCGCGTGGAACCGCCCCGTCCTGCAGCTCAAGGGCACCGTCACCGTCGAGCGAGGCGGCAAGGCGACCGTCTTGCAGCGCATCGACGAGACCGACGACACCTTCACGGCAAGCTGGCCCGTCTCGCAGCTCGCTCCAGGCGGTCACGTGGGGACGCCGATTCGCCTCGGCGTTTCGGCCTACTGCGTCGGCCTCGCGGGCAACTCGGCAACCGCGAACCGGAACTACTACATCGCGCACCCGAACGTGCCGGTCATCAGGTCGGTAACCGCCAACCGCAACGACGTGACCTCCACCGTCGTCATCGCCTACGACTCCTGCGCGGACTCCACGCACCCGGTCGACAAGATGGAGCTGTACCGCCTGCGAGATTCTGAGCTGGACAATCCATCGGAGGTTGCTCTCGAATCGAGCGGCTGGACGAGCGTGGCAACCGCGGACTCCAAGTCGTGCTCGATGTGCGACCCGCTCTCCGACGCCCGTCCCACAGAGCGCGGCAAACGCACCTGGTATCGCCTCAAGGCCACCCACGGTACGCACGACACCTACTCCATGCCGTTCGAGCTGCCCATCTACGACGCACCGCTCACCGTCACCGCATCCGGTGCCTACATCGCCTCGGTCATGGAGGCAGACGACGGCAAGTCGCTGGCCGTCGAGGTCGCGTGGAGAGACGACACCGTGTCAGGTGCCAGCGCGTCCGAACTGGCGAAGTACGAGTTCTCGACCGAGCTCTCCTGGGGAACGACACCCTACGCATGGCAGTCAAACAAAGGTGCTGAGACGTTCGAGTTCGCCTGGGAGTGCACCGGCGACGACAAGACGACCAGGCTCGCGGCTATCAACGCGAACCGCCCCTCGGTCGGGGGAACGCCTGTCGCCGCCTTCACGCACGTCGGCGTGGCCTACGTCGATGGGCTTGACGAGTCATCGGTCGTCTACGTGCGCGCGAGGAGGGCGTGGAAGCTGGATGGCGAGTCCGGCTTCGGCGACTACTCCAACACCGTCGCAGCCTCGCTTTCGGGCACCGCGAACATGGTGCTGCTTTCCACCCCGTCTGTCATCAGGCGCGGCGAGGGAATCGGGCTCACCTGGAGCGTCGGTGCCGACGTGAAGCAGTCCGAGTGGCTGGTGTCCGGCGTCATCGGCCCGGACGAGACGACCATGGGATACTTCACCGCGCTTGCCTCCACCGACCCGGACGCCGTCGCCACGGCGCGCGCGTCACTCGACGCCGCCTGCATCGGGCTGGCATCGGGCTATGACGCCACCGGATACTGCGCGATAGAGGCCGGTGACCTCATCGGTGCCGACTGCGTCATCGTCAAGGTCGGCGTCACCATCGGCGGCATGCAGGACGAGTCGGCCTACGCGCTGGTGAGGATAGCGGACGCGCCCGTCTGCGAGGTCACCGCACCGGCAACGGTCACCGCTGGCCCCGCCACCGTCACCGTCAAGACGAGCGCTGCCAACCGCGCCGTGGTCTCCGTCGTGTCCAGGGGCATCGCCTACGAGACGCCATCGGGCACCGCGTACCAGCGAAGCGGCGACGTCGTGTTCGGCAGGGAGGTCGACATCGTCGACATCGAGGTGGGAGAAGACGGCCTGTACTCGGGAACCGTGACACTTGAGGGCGCGAGGCTAATCGACGGCTGCGCCTACGAGGTGAGAGCCTACGTCGACGACCCCGCCACCGGGCTCAGGTCGGACGTCGCGACCGGAGAGTTCGCCGTGGCATGGGCGCACCAGGCGGGATACCCCACGGCCACTGTCACTGTCGACTCCTCGGCAATGACCGCATCTGTGAAGCCCGTGGCACCCACGGGAGCGGCGACCACCGACGTGTCCGACGTATACCGCGTGACCCCTCACGGTGCCGACCTCATAGCGTCCGGCGTCGCGTTCGGCTCCACCGTGACCGACCGCTTCGCGCCGTACTCCTCGAGGAGGGAGGACGTGACCACCGCGTACAGGGTGGCGTGCCGAACGAAGGACGACGACGTGGCCTTCGCGGACGTCTCGTACGAGCTTCACCGTGCCTCGATAAGGCTGGACTGGGGCGAGGGTAACTCGCTGGAGCTTCCCTACAACATCCAGCTGTCCGAGGGCGCGGCAAAGCTGTTCGAGGCCACCACGATGCTCGACGGCTCGCGCGTCGGCTCGTGGGCCGAGGGTGTGGAGCGCGGCGGGTCGTTCTCGACCGACCTCATCAAGTTCGAGTCCGCAGCCCAGAAGCGCCTCGTGTACGAGATAGCGGCCTACCCCGGCCCCGTGTTCGTGCGCACGTCCTCGGGACTGGCGTTCGAGGCAGACGTGGAGATAGAGGACGTCGAGGAGACGTACGAGAGCAACGCGATCGGCGTGTCGCTCTCCTTCACCCAGATTGACCTGACCGACGCGCACCGATGCGCGGTGGACGACATCGAGGCCCCCAGTGTATAGGCTGACGAGGATAGACCCCGTGACGTGGCTTCCCCTCGGGGAGGTGGGCGGCTTCAAGTCCGCATCGGTCAAGGCCGACGCCAACCGCGACGGCGGCTCGCCGCTCGTGCAGTCGTGCATGGTCGACGTGACCGGGAAGCCAGACGAGGGCTACTACCGCATATCGAGGCTCGGTTCCGACACGTCCGTGGAAGACATCGCCACCTGCCTGCTCATGCCCGAGTCCTCCGACTGGGCGCGCGGGGCGTGGAGCTCGTCGGTGTCTGGCAGGAGCGTGCTCGAGGAGGCGTCCAAGACGTACTTCGCCCCCGGTGCATACGTGCCGCAGGGAACCGACTGTATCTCGTGGGCCAGGGGAATACTCGCAGACTCGATACCGGCTCCCGTTGAGGCGCAGGGCTCGTTCAGGCTGTCCGAGCACGTCGTCTTCGATCTTGGCGCGAGCCATCTCGACGGCGTGTGGCAGGTGCTCGACATCGCCGGGTTCACGATGGGCATAGACCCGGACGGGACCGTGATGATTCGCCCCCGCCCGACGGAACCGGCGCTCACGGTCAACACCGCGAACCGGGGAATCATCGGCCGCGAAATATCGTGCGGTCTTCCCATAGCCGACGTCCCAAACGTCATGCGCGTCTACGTGAACGGTCAGGAGTTCGTCGCCTCGAACGACGACCCGGCATCGCCGACGTCCACGGTCGCGAGGGGACGCCGCATCGAGGCAATCGATGAAGACCCGGTGATGAAGGACGGTGAGTCGCCCATGGCCTACGCCGTGCGCAGGCTTTCGGAACTGGCAGAGGTGTACGAGACGTACGACGTCACGAGAATCGGCACGCGAGGGGTCGGCGTGAACGACATGGTGAGGGTCAACCTTCCCGAGCAGGGCATCGAGGGCGACTTCACCGTCATGTCGCAGTCAATCGACTGCGCAGGCGAGCTGATGGTATCCGAGACGTGGGGGAGGCTCGCATGATAGGCCACACAGAATCGAACGCCCTAGCTGCCGCGATCGGCGGGCTGTCACCGTCAAGGCACAGGAACGAGGCCACGCGCGGAACCGTCACCAGGGTCGAGAGGAGCGGAACCGTATGGGTGCGCTTCGTCGGCGCTGACTCCGATACGCCGTGCGCGAGGGCCGTCGTGTCCGCGAAGGCCGGGGAGAGCGTCACCGTCTCGGTCATCAACGGGCGCGCCACGGTAACCGGGAACCTGACGTCGCCGCCGACCGACGACTCGACCGCGAGGTCGGCTG
>OGPU01001512.1_pt1 | contig 19581 bp, 12 predicted proteins | sample 1552991 | NCBI WGS metagenome assembly OGPU01 (sample SAMEA2580296, study PRJEB22360) | human gut metagenome | biome: human gut; feature: human-associated habitat; material: faeces | place: Denmark | collected 2008/2010 | reverse complement strand
AGCAGGGACACTGGCAGTACAAGACCGAGAAGGAATATCTCTGCATGAGAAACGGCGAGGAACGCGGTTTTACTGCCGCTGAGTTCCGGACGGCGCAGGCTGATGGCTGGGAGAAGCAATATCCCTACAAGGTCGGCAGAAAGAAGGTGTACATGACACCATCTGCTGCTGAGACGCAGGGGCTTGTCCGGGCTGACAAGCATCCCAAAAGCACCCGCTACGGCAGACAGAATCCTATCTCCGAGCGCTGGAACAGCGAAGAACAGCTTACGGCATGGCGGGCAGCATGGGCAGATGTGTCCAACCGCTGTCTGGAACGCGCCGGGCGGGAGGAACGCATTGACCACCGCAGCAACGCTGCACGGGGGCTGGATGAGATTCCTACCATCCATGAAGGTGTGACAGCGCAGGCGTTGGAGAAAAAGGGCATCATCTCTAACCGATGCGAAATTAACCGTCAGATCAAGGCAGATAACGCTCTGCTTCGTGAGCTGAAAGCGACAGTCAAGAAGCTGGGGCAGGCGGTAAAGAATACAATCCCGGTTATTGCCGAGGCGATGGAAAAGCTGTTGGCGAATATGATTGTTTTTCACTATCAGCTGCGGCATATCGGCCTGGGCAAGCAGCGCATGAAAGAGTATATCCATGCCGTTCAGCCGAAGCTGGTGCGCTTTACCGAGTTGGTTCAGGAAATTCGGGGCAAGAGCAAGGAACGGAAGTCTTTGCTTGCCGAAAAGAAGGAGACTCCCTTCTATCTCATCCCGAAGCAGCATGAGCTGTCCTGCCGCATTGCGGAGCTGACCGAGGAATTAGAGGAGCTAAAATCCGAAAAGGATATGTTGCTGCACTCGCTGGAATGCAGCGACGATGCCGGTATCGCTGCTGTGAAAAAGGATATCTCCACGATAGAAGCGGCACTTAAAAAGCTGGCGCAACAGGAAGAAAAGTACACGGCTGAGCTAAACGACGCCTTGCGGCAATATGCTGATTTCAAGGAACAGGCGGCAGAATTTGACCCAGAAGAATTACAGGACGCAAGGCTTACCCTGCGTTCTGTAATGGAGCGTTCTGCGGTTGACCGCGTGCAGTCTGCTTATGGGAATAAGTACGATCCGCTGCTGATATACGACAGCAAACGGGATGTGGCAAACCTGCTCCATGAGGAAGCTGAAGAACGCTCCATCCGTGAACGTCTGCATCAGAAACAGCAACAGAAGACAAAGCAGAAGCAGGACAAGAAGAAAAGCCGAGACAGTTGGGAGCGATAATATTTCAGTGGAAGTGCATTTTGAACGATGCACTCCCACTTTTTCTTTGATAATTAGCAAAAAGTGTAGAATTCGATCGTTTTTTGTGGTATAATTATTGTAAATACTGTGTACTTATACGAGGCGGTGTTTTGTACAGAGCGATTAGTGGTAAATAAGCTAATGATAAATTTATGGAAAAGCCGAACCATTTCAGCGTGAACTATGTTCATGTAAAGGAATTACACATGGACAGCGCGTTGAATCAGGGCAAGAGGAAAAACTTTCTATATAATTTCTCATCGAAGCGAATGTGAGGGGTTTGAGAGAGATCCTCTTATGATATTTTTCTTATTTCTCAAAAAGGACTTTTGGGGGTATAAGATGAAAGAAACGCATATTACGATTTATATCCACGACTTGGAGATTTCGGACAAGAGCAAAAGTTTCTTGGGCCGTGTAGGCTTGATGAGGCTGAACGATTTGCTGAACTGCGATATGATGGAATTATCTGCAACACGCAATATCAGTGAAGATGTTCTCCAAGAATTGAATGGGGTAATAGCCCATGCAGACGATATCATCTGTTTCTTTGAGGAACGAGCGAAACGAATCAAAGAGATTCTTCCTAATGTTCAAGATGCGCCGATTGAAAGTCTTGGACTAGGTACTCGTGCAACAAACGCGTTGAGACGTGGCGGCATCCACACGGTCGGAGCGTTGATTCAAATGTCTCAGAAAGATATTTTTGAGCTACGTAACGTTGGCGTGTTGAGCAGAGAAGAAATCACGAAAGCCATTGAAAGCATCGTACAGAGTGGTAAGATCGTATATCACGAGCGCGAAGAGGAATCAAAGACAATTATCGAAACCACACCGGAAAGTAGTATAATATCTGAACTCCTTCCGGAAATCGAATCTATTAGTCTTGATGATGTTCCTTTTAGCGTTAGAGCCAGAAATGCATTGAAGCGGGAAAATGTTCAGACTGCGGGCGAACTGGTTCAAATGTCTGAAAAGGATATTATGAGCCTCAGAAATGTTGGTGCTCAAACAAGAGACGAAATACTTGCGGTCATCAACGCAATAATTAGAGAAGGTAGAGCTTATTTTGATAATCTCACATCTCAATACGATCAAAAGCATGGAGATGAACCTATCGTAGAATCTGCCGGTAAAGGTTTTGATTTTGCGGTCATTGACATTTTAACAGAAAGATTTGGATTCAAGCCAGCTAAGATGACGGAATGGTTTGGGCTGTCAAGGCAAAGCATGTATAACGCCTTGGAGAAACGATTGCCGCAGCGCAGATCTACATGGACAGGAAAGACAATTTCTGAAAGTGAACTGTCAATTCTTGCAAAACTGATCGAAAACAAAAGTTTTGACTATACTGACGACGAAGTAACCTGCTGTTGTATGAACAACAGACAGGACGATTTCGTCTGCCTTTTTATATACGAGAACGAGATCAAATGCCTCTTCCTAAAAGACTTGCCGGATGAGATTCGGGAACAAGTTGTCAGCAAAAAAATGCACATGTATACGGAGCGGGAGTTGGCCGGTGAATCTGACGGAAGAGTTATAAATGTCCTTACGAAGCCTTTCTATCGCCCGGATAATCCAGAGAGATTCAGAGCAAATGCACAGTTTCGAGGAATGACGTCGGATGAATACGCTGTTTTCATTTCCGGATATCCATACCTCGATCAGCGCAGCGTTACAGATGAGCAGATTATAGCCTTCATGCAGGAAAACATGGTTGACGGGAAAGTGTACATCTCCTCTGATTCGAAAAACCAGTGGATTAGGTCAATAGCCTCCCTGAATGGCTATACAATCAAGAGCTTTATTGAGCTTTATGGATTTGAATCTCGACTCGACGGTTCGGAACTAACCACAGATGGAGCAAAAGAGCGCCATATCGAAGAGTTGCGACAGTACATTGTACATGACAATGTTGTTTATTTCCCAACGGATTCTCAGATTTATAAAATCCTTAATACCTATGCACATAACAAGGGATTCAACGTTAATAGCTATATTCGCTCGTTAGGGTTTGAGAGAACTACCGAGCGCCCTGATGTGGCTGTTGATATTCTTGAAAAGGATATGGAGGTCAGGCAAAGCGACGGTACTTTTGAAGATAAAGTCTTTGCCATGTATCCCCTCATTGGAAGCTGTATTCTGAAGCCCGAAATGGTAGACAAGTTAAATGCAAACGCCCGAAAATACATTGACCTTGTACTTAGAGAACCATGGACAAAGCTCTCGCTGCGCGCAGAGATGCAGATTACCCTTGCGCTGATTAACAACGCAAAAAAATGGAAGAATGAGGAGAACAGTAATTTCTGGAACTATATTACTCTCCAGTTCGGGTATCGTGACGCAAGCGGATCGGTAGTAAGACTTCTTCAGTCGTCCCTTGAGAATGCAATGAAGCACAACCGGCGCCTTTTCTTGGAGAATGCAAATGGACGCGCTTTTAAATCAACGGTTGTGATCCATGCGCTAAGTACGAAAAAGTCGTGGATGGCTCTGTTTGATTTCCTGTTCGACTTCTACAAAAGCAACCTTAACTGGCGCGTGATTCCAAACGACCCTTTGATTTCTGTTATGGTTCATACTCTCCAGCAAAAGTTATCAGGCGGCAATGAGGAAGATGTTGAACTGACAATCAGCTCTAAGGCGTATTCATTCCAGGAAGGAATACGGAAACTGATCCTTTACCGGCCTGTCTATACGCGGAACCTGTTTGAAAGATTGATCGGAAAAATCGATTCGCTTGTCAACTCTGAGACTAAGAAAGTCAATACATACGAAGAATTGCTCTGTGAAGAGTGGTTCAGAGAGAAGATCATTGCGATTGCAAATACAAAAAAATCAGAGAGACAGACGCAAGTCACTCAGCGTGATGTCGCAATAGATTATTCCCGTATCCGTGCGAAGTTCATCCTGAAAAATGAAACGGACGTACAGCTCATACTCCCGGATATTCGCTTGAAGAACGAGGAGATCAAAAAGGCAACGCTTTACGTAAGCTGCAATGGCAGAGAAGTAATGCAGCAGAACCTTAGTTGGTACGGGAACGAGCTCGGAAAGACGCTAAACGGTGTCGCCGCTTCTATTTCGGTGGGTTCTCAAGAGGATAGTTTGCTGAACATTTGTGTTCGGATCAAATGTGATGACGAGCTGATCTACGACTCGGAAGAAAGCCTGCATCGTAACGTGTTGCTGTTCTACGGCGGTGCTGAGATCTCGGCAAATCAAGTCAAACGAGACCACTATACGCTCGTAGTGCCTAAAATGTCGGAGGTAAAGACAGAGAACACGGATATCGTCGAGATTGACTCGATGAAAAATGCTGGGCTGAAAGCGTTCTTCTTGGAGCTGAAGGACGGATATGTGCTTTCGGTGGATGGCCGTTTGATTGCCTTCGACAGTGAGAATGGGACAGACCTCAAGGTTATCACTCCAAGCGAATCTACATCCCTGCCAACGGTCACCATTCAGGACACAGAAGCTTTCCTCGCCTTTCGGAAGAGTACTTGTAGCATCATTCTTGGAAATCGCGATTACACGCAGCAGTTTGTCCTCTTAAAAGACGGCGAGAGAATTGAGTTTGACTCATTGGAACAGTCCGACAATGGGCTTGCGTTCACTATGCCGTTGGATGGCGAATGTGACACGATACGTCTGCAAGTAATCAATCTGGCAAACGAACGATTGATGTTTGACCGGACATTTGTTCTGATTTCCGAAGCAGATTGCTGCTTTAATCGTGAATTCTATTATAATGCAAGCGATTATGACGGTGCAGAATTTTATGCGGACATAGATGATTTCCATGAAGTAGTTTCTTTTGGGGAAGACGAAACCGAAGTCCGTATACCTTTCCGTGATGGAGAACTTCATGTGGATATTCCGAAGATCACCGTGTCTGAAACCTCCGGTGCATGGATGCAGGAGCCTCAACGGGCATGGTATATCGGGCATATTCCGCAGAATAGTTTTCTCAAAGTAACCACTCCGGCGAGGGTCAATGTTCAGTTTCTCGTTGGTGGCAAAGACATCCTCTATGATGGTCAGGGCTTGGTGACGATTGGAAATGTCCTACAGTCGTTCGGTGGTACAGACAGCTTCAATGACGCAGAAGTGGTGATGAGAGTTGCCGGCCAGACACAGAGTGCCTCTTATTCTCTGGCGAGAGTTTTCTTCAAGGAGCGTTTTCTGGAACATCCTTCCCTCTGGACAGAAGAACAAAAGCTGTTATGGGATCAAGGTAGAGCATTTATTGGTACTTCGGGCAGAGAATTCACTCTCTTGCTATCAAGTGCCGATGATAAGCGGTTTGAATTCAAGCTTAGCGAAGATACGGAGTATGTCATCTTACCGGAAGATATGCCGATTGGGAACTATCGGTTTGAAATCAGCATCCAAATCGGAGGATTATTCAAAAGAACAAAAGAAGTTTTGGAAACCGGCGACTGTATCATCGGCGATAAAAACCTTCTGCGCTTTATGAACAGACGCATTGTTGTCGAATCTATTACAGATGAGTTCAAGGAAGAGGCCGGTCATATCCTGATACGCCCCTGCTATATTGACCAAATACAGTATTGTGGGATGGAGGATACCTCCGAAGGATACTGCCCGGTGTATAGCGGAATTCTCTACACGACTGGTTATCATGGGGAAAGGTATGAGTTCTCGTATGATGTTCACACGAACAAAAAGGGCATTACAAAAATGTTGGTAAATCCGGTTCGAATTGTGTATATCAGCGACACTGCACTGTGCATTACTGATCCAGATGGAGATGGTTTGTACTACTATAACTACTATGATCGCAGCCTGGAATCCGTAGTCTTTGCACTTACGGATCACGAATACACGAAGGCCAACAAACAAAAGTATTCCAATGCCGATCTATACTCGTATCGGACGGAAAGGGTGTAAGTATGTTTAGTCCAATAACTGCAGCAGACAACATCAAGGATGAGTTTATAGGGTACATATCGACGTTGTTCCATATTTCCGATAAGGATTACGCTGCGCAGTTTGCTGCTGCGTTGCGTGAGGAAGGTGCTATTGCAAAAGGCCCCTATCTTGACGTCAGCGACTCATATAAAACCGGAAAAAGCCTTGCTCAGATGATTGAGGAGGGCGAGGCGTCTTCACTCTTCCACAGTTTGGAGGGAGATATTCCCGATGGTGAAAAAGAGATCCAGATCAACCGTGGGCTGTATCTCCATCAGGAAAGAGCCCTTAGAAAGACAAACAAAGGTAATAACCTGATCGTTACCACGGGAACCGGCTCTGGTAAAACGGAGTGCTTCATCATTCCGATAATCAATCACTTGCTTCGGGAGGCCGAAGAAGGTACCCTTTCATCCGGCGTGAGAGCGATTCTGATTTATCCGATGAATGCTCTTGCCAACGACCAGATGAAAAGACTGCGCAATCTTCTGAAGAGCTATCCTAAGATTACTTTCGGCGTCTATAACAGCAGCACAAAGCAAAATGAACAGGACGGGATTGCTGAATATGGTAAGGTGTACAAGGATGCAAATGGACGTCCCCTGAAGCCGCTGAAAAATGAGATCGTTTCTCGCGATCAGATGCAAAAGACGCCTCCGCATATCCTCGTGACGAACTATGCCATGCTTGAGTATATGATGCTCAGGCCCAAGGATGACCTGGTCTTTTCCAGAGCGAAACTACGTTTCCTTGTCCTTGATGAAGCACATATCTATCGGGGAGCGACGGGAATGGAAACGTCCCTGCTGCTGAAGCGGCTTAAAGCACGAATCAGCAACCCGGCAAATGTCCTCCATATTCTCACCAGCGCCACGCTAGGCGGAAAAGAAGCGGATGATGATATCGTCAAGTTTGCGGAAACGCTGTGCAACGCATCTTTTTATGCTGAGGATATTATCAGGTCTCAAAGTGTGGTTCCGTCTTATGATAGGGAACCTGTCAATGTCCCCCTGTCTATGTTTGCGGAGCTTATTGATCCTCAAAAGCCCCTGAATGTCATTGCTGATGATTATGGGCTTCCAATTCCAGATGGTATTCCCGACGCTGAGTATCTTTATGATCTGTGCGTTAGTGCCTCAGTTTATCGAGACCTCCGCAGAATAACAAGTCATCCTATGACGATTCCCGAGATAACGAGAGCACTCAGAGCAACCCACAATGTGACCCAGCAGGATGTTGTAAACATTATTGGAGTGGCTGCGCAAGCTTCCAAAAACAAGTCTGCCTTGATAAAAGCGCGTTACCACATGTTTGCAAAAGCGCTTGAGGGCGCATATGTTACGCTTGGTCAAAACAAAAAGTTGATGCTCAACCGAAACAGGAGCATTACGATAGGCGACGAAAATTGGAAAGTGTTCGAGTGTGCGATCTGTGATGATTGCGGAAGAGTAGCAGTAGCCGGAAAAGAAGTGGATGGAAAGCTTGAGTTTGCAAACAGCTCTTACGATCCTGAAATTGAGTATTACCTTCTCAGAGACAGTCGAGATATCGACTTGGATTTGGATGAGGAAGACGAAGATGACACAGAGGAAATCGGTAAAAATGATTATATCCTGTGCTCAAAATGCGGTGCCCTTATTCATGAAAGTTTGAAGGCAGACCCTCCCTGTACATGTGGGCTAACCCACTATGTAAAGCTTAGGAAAGCAAGAAAAAGCGGTTCGCGCGGAGATGGAAAATGCCCGAGCTGCAATTTTGGCACATTCAAAACCTTCTACTTGGGATATGACGCGGCAACAGCAGTTCTTGGCACCTCGTTGTTTGAAGAATTGCCGGAGAGCGAGAAAGTTCTCAAGAGCAAGAAAAGCGCACAGCCGGTTAAAAAGAGCTTGTTTGGAGCTGCAAAGCAAGGCGCTCAGGTTGATATTGTCCGCCGCAAGAGGCAATTCCTTTCTTTCTCCGACAGCAGAGGAGAGGCGGCATTTTTTGCGTCGTACATGACGGCGGCCTATAGTGAGTTCCTTCGCAGGCGTGGCATCTGGCATGTTGTTGAGAAGAACAAAGAAAATATGGCAGCGCATCCTTGGGAAATCCAGCACTTTGTGGATGAACTCACATCCTATTTCGATTCATGTAGAACATTTGCTGAACCGGGAGACAAAGGCGTTGAGAATTTAACGGCGACGAGCCGAAAAAACGCATGGATCGCCGTCCTGAACGAGATGGTCAATGCACGCCGAAGCACCAGCTTGGCTTCTTTGGGCATCCTCAAGTTCAATTATAAAGGGAACGCCGAGGAAATTATGTCGGGTGTTGCCGAAGCCTATCAACAAAAAGTTGAAGATATGAAGGCTCTCTTCGATTTGCTTGCCATGGAAATTGTTTACCATGGCGCATTGGAGGGAGACTGTGATTTGACCGATGATGAGCGGGAGTACATTTTCTATACTCCAAAGCCCAAACGAGTAAAGCGCTGTAAGGATATGGACAAGGATAAGAAAAAGTCTTCCCTTGCCGGTTGGTCTGCTGCCATTAGGAAAAACGGTAGTCTTCTGAAGAACGGACGTCTCAAGCGTGTTATGAGTGTTTTGAATCTGGATGAGGCATCCGCAAACGAGTTGCTGCAGGTGTATTGGGATGAGGTTCTTAGAGGCGAGGAATCTCTTTCTACCGCCGGAAACGATGAGTTCTATTTCAGCACAGAGCGCTTTACTGTTAGCTCTGGAACGGAAGATATTCCGATCTATGGGTGTGATGTCTGCGGGAAGACCACCACGATGAACTGTAAAGGCATGTGTACCACGCTCAAATGCGGCGGCCATCTTCGTCGGATCACGCATGATAGTCTTTTAAAGGATAATCACTATGCAAAACTCTATCAATCTTCTCTCATGCAGCCGCTTCACATTAAAGAGCATACGGCACAGCTCGGACGCGAGGAACAACAAAAGTACCAGGAGATGTTCGTCAACAAAGAGATCAATGCTCTTAGCTGCTCAACGACCTTCGAGATGGGTGTTGACGTGGGTGATCTGGAGACTGTATACCTGCGGAATATGCCTCCTTCACCGGCAAACTATGTGCAAAGAGCAGGACGCGCAGGTCGCGGTAAAAATGCAGCGGCGTTCTCACTTACATATGCTAAGCTCAGTTCCCACGACTTTACCTATTTCAAGAATCCGGAGAACATGATTACCGGCAAAATCGGTGTGCCGTTGTTCACGGTTCGTAATGAGAAAATTATACTGCGGCATATCTTTGCCGTCGCGTTGAGCGACTTCTTTGCAAAACAGGTTGATGTATACAATTCAAACAACGCCGATGTACTGCTGAGCGGGGACGGTTGGGAACGTTTCTGCGCGTACTTGTCAAGTAAACCAGAACATTTAAAGGATGTTCTGAAGGCATCCATTCCCGAATCTATGCACAGAGTTATGGGAATCAATGATTTCTCATGGACAGAGAAACTTGTTGGCAAAGACGGCGTTTTGAAAGTCGCTGTGGATGAGTTTCGCGGGACTGTTCAATACTACATTGATGAATACCGGCGCCTTCTTGCCGAGGGATTGACGCAACAAGCCGCGGCGGTCGAGAAAAAGCTATGGTCTTATCGTCGAGGGAAAGAGGACAATCGAGGAAGGAACGAGCTTATCGAGTTCCTCGTAAGGAATAATGTCCTGCCAAAGTACGGGTTCCCGGTAGATACTGTCGAACTGTATCAAAACACGAATGCTGCCACAGATAAGAAGCTACAAATGGTCCGCGATCTGCAATTGGCAATCTCCGAGTATGCACCGGACTCGCAGGTGGTGGCAGATGGCAAGCTTTATACAAGCCGATACATCCGAAAGTTGCCTCAGACCACCGGACAAGATTGGGAAACTGCATATATTGCTCAGTGCAACAATCCTTCGTGCATGACTTGGAATCATAGACTGATGGAGCCCGATGAGGGAGGAGAACCTTGTGTTTCCTGTCATGAGATCATTTCGAAATCCAGATGGAAGCAGGCTATTGAGCCGAGAAAGGGCTTTGTAGCAGACGCAAAACCGAAGGACGTCCCTATGCGAAAACCAGATAAGGCGTTTCGCAGTGATGACTTCTATATTGGCGACGCTCAGCGGCAGGTCATGCAGAAATACGCCTTCGTCATGAAGGACGGCAATCGTTTCCAGATGGAAACGTCCATCAATGACTCCCTTATGGTCGTTTGCAACGATGATTTCTATGTCTGCCCACATTGCGGTTATGCTGAAAGCACCATGGAAAACATGGAAGTGGCTGGGTTTAATTCCCACCAGAAAACCCTGGAGAAGAAACACATTACTCCATGGGGAAAAAACTGCGAAGTCAAACTGGTCAAAAATAAGCTCTGTCATGTTTTCAAGACGGATGTTGTGCGATTGGTTTTCTCGACACCACAGGCCGGCAATCAAGAAGTTATGCTGTCTGTCATGTATGCGCTATTAGAAGCTCTGTCTTCCGTCATGGATATTGAGAGAAACGATATTAAGGGCTGCCTCCACAAGATCGTATATGACAACAAGCTGATTTATGCCATCGTTCTTTACGACGCTGTTGCGGGTGGTGCTGGCCATGTAAGAAGACTCGTTACTGAGGATGGCCGCTGTTTCCGACAAGTGGTTGAGAAGGCTATTGCTATCACAAAAGGATGCAATTGCTCGCCTTCGTGCTATAGCTGCCTTAGAAACTATTACAACCAGAAAATACATGACCTTCTTAACCGCAAGTATGCTTATGATTTTCTGGAGAACTACTATGGCGAGTTAGAACCAATAACTAATGAAGAATTTGAAAACGGCGAGTTGTATAACGTATAAATAGTGCCATAAATAAACACGATAAGGCGTTCCAACTTGACCGTCATCAGTGCTGCTTGCATTAAGAAATGTATCAATCGCTTGACTTTGCTGCCCATTTAGGCAGATCAGTTGCGCATTAGCATTAAATTGTGAAGGGGCTGCCATACAAATGACGTGTGGCAGCCCCATTGCTCTTTTGATATCCTTTTGCAGAAAACCACCTTGACAAATCTCGTCTCAGAAAGCGATTTTACAGAAATATGCGGATGATAACAGATTCCGCAACACCCAATTCTTCGTGGACGATGGCTACAGTGGGACCACCTTCACAAGACCGGATTGGCAACGGCTCATCAGTATGGTCGATGAAGGCAGGGTCGGGACGCTTATCGTAAAGGACCTGAGCCGTCTCGGAAGGGATTATCTGAAGGTGGGATACTACACAGAGATAGCATTCCCGGAGGAGGATGTGCGGTTCATTGCCATAAACAACGGCGTGGACAGCGCAAGCCAGACCGAGAGCGATTTCACCCCGTTCCTCAACATCATGAACGAGTTCTACGCCAAGGATACGAGCAAGAAAATCCGTGCCGTATTCAAGGCAAAGGGCCAGGCTGGAAAGCCGCTCTGCACGAATCCGCCTTACGGCTATCTGAAAGACCCTGAGGACAATATGCACTGGATCGTGGACGAGGAGGCCGCAAAGGTGGTGCAGACGATTTTCGATTTATGCATGAAGGGCTATGGCCCCTCACAGATCGCACAGGAGTTGCACGAGCGGCAGATACCCGTTCCTACGGCGCACTTGCAATCCATCGGTGTGAAAACGCCCGGAAAGGTGCCGGATGACATCTATGCGTGGTCTCCTCGGTCCGCAGCGGATATCCTCGATAAGCAGGAGAATCTGGGCCACACGGTGAACTTCAAGACCCATAAAAAGTCCTTCAAAATCAAGAAGAAGTTCAACAACGATCCTTCTGAATGGGCTGTGTTCGAGAACACCCACGAGGCCATTATCGAGCAAGGCGTCTTCGATGCCGTAAAACGCATACGGGACGGACGCAGACGGGTGGACCGCCTCGGTGCCATGCCGATGCTCTCCGGAATGCTGTTCTGTGCCGATTGCGGAGCGAAACTGTATCAGGTCAGGGGCAAAGACCGGCCACACGAAAAAGAGTACTTCGTATGCGCCAGCTACCGAAAGGTCAAAGGCGGATGCAGTTCCCATCAGATCCGGAATGTGGTGATTGAGCAGCTTCTCCTCGATGACCTACAGCGAGTCACGAATTATGCCCGGAACCACGAGGCGGAGTTCATACAGCTGGTTACCAAGAGTTCTGAAAAGGCTCTCGAAAAGGAGATCAGGGACAGCCGCCGTGAGTATGACGAGGCCAAGGCTCGGATTACCAAACTGGATACCCTGATTCAGCGAATTTACGAAGACAACGTGTAAGTCAAGATCAGCGATGAGCGGTTTGCGAAAATGTCGGCTACATACGAGGCGGAGCAAGCTCAACTGACCGAACGGGCCGCCGAGCTGGAAAAGCTTCTGTCCGATGCACGGCAGAAAGCCATCAACGCAGATTATTTCCTTTCGCTGGTACGCAAGTACACGTACATTCAGGAACTGGACGCACAGATCATCCGGGAATTCGTGGAGAAAATTCTGGTCTTCAAAACCGAAAAGGTCGATGGCCAGAGGGTACAGAGAATCCGTATTATCTACAATTGCATCGGGGCAATAGACATCCCCGAACAGGACGAAAAACGGCATAGCCGCATTTCACGACTATGCCGATTCTTTCAGGGAAAATCAAATCCCTAATGTAGGACCCCTTCTGCACTCCCCTTGTTTTAGTCGCCTATTCCCAATATCGCAGTTCCGTGTTTTACGCACCTTCGTTAGCATTCTTATACTGACAGTTTAACCTTTAGACAGCTTGTTAGCGAAAGATCATTTGGTACCGACCGCCACCTGCAATTTCTTTCAAAAGGCATTTACAAAATCATACCAAAGTGCTTCAATGCTTCCATAATCGCATTTTCCTTATCCAGCGGGCATTGGGGCTGTTTGGCGTTTTCAGACTTCGGCTTGTTATAGTTCTCGCGCTCAATGATGCCGTACTTCTGCTTCACCTGTGCGATATAGAGATGGCTGACCTTCAAGCCATTATGTTCCAGAACATACGCTTTGATTTCCTCATAGGTTGCCTTTTTCTCCGCAGCGGTCAAATCCAACTCGTCCATCTTCACTTCGATCTCGATATGTTCCTTACTTTGAAGTTTGGACAATAGACATACCGTCTCAACAGATGCCCCGCATTCATCAAATTGCGTGAGCACCTTTTGTTCAATCGGAAACTTGTACGCAATCGCCTTTACAAAGCGTTTTTGCGTCTTTTGTTCCTCACGAGGGAACAGTTCAACCTCAGAAATCAGGTATTTCACAAGGTCACGCCGCTCTGCTGCATTCATTCTATCATAGATTATGTCAAAAGACGAGAGGATTCCGATCATAGATTGCACGGACATCTGCTCACTTTCCAAAGTAGCCTTTTTCATCATGCTCTCCTGCAACAGATCCTCCGCCTTATAAATCTGATCATAGAGATCATTCAAGCGGCGCGTCATATCTGCGCGGCGGCGTTCTGCATACTTGTCATCCGGGGCAATGCGATCAATATCCTGTTCCAAGCTGTCACGGCTGCGCTGTAAAGCGGATAGCTGCTTTTTGTAAGCGGTAATATCATTTTCGACCTCAGTCATGTCCACGGCGGTCATCACCTTTTCCTGCAAATCCTTGATAAACTGCGGATTGCGGACAATCTTCCGGGTGTACTCCATCACCTCGTCCTCAACCTGACTGGCTACCACGCCATTTCTGCGGCATACCGAAGTCCCCCGGTGTTTTGTCGCATAGGAGCAGACATAAGATTCTGTACGGCGCTCTGTACCGTCCTGATTTGTCCACTTGGTCATGCCGATGTACATGGGTGCGCCGCATTGCGGACATTTTACGATACCAGACAACAGATGTGCGTTATACTGACCGATGTTGTGATTGCCCTTTTTCCCACGGATGGCTTTGATCTCCTGCACTCGGTCAAAATCCTCTTTAGAAACAAACGCCTCATGGGAAATAACCTCACTCAAAATATACTCGTCCTGTTTCACAAGCCGATACTCATTATCTTTGCCGGGAACTTTCTCTGTGCGTCGTTTGCCCCATGCCACGCGCCCTGTATAAACCGGATTGCTAAGCATTCTCTTGATGTGGTCAGAACTCCACTCGCCATAGCTGGGGCGGATTGCATTCTTTGCTGGTGGGCGAGTATAACCGTTTCGATTGAGATAACCCGAAATTGCTGTGTAGCCCATATTGCGGTTTAGGAACATATCAAAGACCAACTGCACGACAGCCTTTTCTTCCGGAACAGTCTCCAATTTTCCTTTACTCTTGTCATCGCCCTTTACCAGACGATACCCATAGGGTGCAAAGCCACCGTTCCAGCCGCCGGATTTTGCTTTTTCCTCGCGCCCCAAAAGGCTCTGTGCAATGATGTTTTCGCGCTCCAACTCAGCTACCGCGCCAAGAATGGTAATCATCATTTTTCCCATAGAGGTCGAGGAATCAAGCCCATCTTCTACGCACATCAGGTGAACGCCGTATTTCATAATGAACTCAAGGGAGTTCAGCACGTCCCGCGCATTTCTGCCGAACCGCGATAATTTGAAAACCAGCACATAGTCCGTATGTACTTTTCCGCTCTGAATGTCATCCAGCATTCGCTGGAACTCAGTCCGCCCCTCGATACTCTTGCCGCTTTTGCCTTCTTCAACGTAGGTATCGATAACCGTCATACCCCGACGCTCGGCGCATTCAGCCAGATAGTGTTTCTGCCCGTCCAGACTATACCCCTTCACCTGACGTTCACTGCTGACGCGGATATAGATAACACACGATTTGCCCTCTTTCGTATTATACATATATTTCCTCCTGTTGCAGAACCGGGCGGTCATTGACCGCCCGGAATACTCTGCTCAGCTTTTTGATTTTCCTTTTCTGCGGCAGCATACTTAATCAGGATTTGTGCCAGAACATTGATAAAGTTTTGGTAGCAGTCCCGCTGCTCTGCCGTCATCTGAACCACGCTCTCCTTGGGAAAGCGCAGCTCCGTTCCGTTGTTTGCAGTGTAGCTCTTGTAGTTTTCGTTTTCCACCATGTAATCACTCCATTTGACATTATGTTAGTCAGCCGAATGAAGTGCCACCGTTTAATAGTAACTTGTTAGTTACTATTATATGCTATTTTCAGATTTGCGTCAATAGTTCCGGAGCAGTTCTCCGGTAACTCTTGAGTTGACATTTCTGCTTGCTCTCATGTATAATTACTTTGAAAATTCCCGGAGGTGAAGTCAATGAGTATGGCTCAGGTTATCCGGGCTGCTATGAAGAAGCAAGGCGTAACCGTCAGTCAACTTTCAAGGCAGCTTGGCTGCACAACTCAAAATATCAGCGGCAAAATGCGCCGTGATAATTTCAGAGAAAGCGAGTTGCAGGAAATAGCGGCGGCTATCGGCTGTCGGTTTGAGGGACGTTTTATTTCAGAAGAAACAGGAAAGCCGGTTGAATAACATTCCTGTCTCATGGGTGGGTAAGCTGTTGCAGCAGCTTACCCATTCAGTAGTTTTGCGGCTTTTTTGACATTTGCGCTGGCGCTGCCCTTACGGAAGTTCTCTCCGTCGAAGCGAATTGGGACACATACTTCTAAGATACGGTCAAAGATGCGGCGGTCATCCAGATCGGCGGCTTGCTTCATAACGGAAAGCGGAATATTGGTCGTGACGATCATGGGCTTGCCTGTCAGCAGCCGCTTGTCAACCACATCGAATACTCGCTCCTTGCCGAAACTGGTGTTACGCTCTGCCCCTAAATCATCCAGAATGAGGAGGTCGGGGCGCATAAGCGATTTCATGTAATGGTCGCGATCCGCACCGAAATTGCCCTGCATACGGTTGACTACATCAGACATTCCCACAAAGAGGACAGACTCCAGACGGTCAATCAGAGCGTTGGCAATACAGCCAGCGGCAAAGGATTTTCCTGTGCCAACGTTCCCGAACAGGAGCAGCCCGATTCCCGCTTTTTTGAACTCGTCCCAGTTCTGCGCGTAGCCCCTCGCCTTTGCAAGTTGAGGTGTCGGAACTGCGGCTGACTCAAACCGCCAGCCAGCGGCGGGCATATCACGGAACGCTTCGCTGCGGAGCATCGTCATGTAGGACATTCGCTCATATTCCCGGCGTTCGGATTCTTCCCATTCTCGGCGTTCGGCAGCGCACGTGCACATAACCGGGTGCTTGGTAAAGCCCTGTGCCTGAAGGTCTGCGGGGTAAAAGGCTTCTTTCGGCGTGTGGCACTTACCACAGTATTTCAGCCCATCAGTGGGATTGATGTAATCGTCAGGTGCGGCATTAGCCACTTCAACGGCATCAACCATTTTCGTAAAAATCGGATTCATAGACATTCTCCCTCGTTATCGTCGTAGGTGTAGTTTTTCGCGCTCCCGCCCTTGCTGTCCTCGGTCAGCCATTTCTTGATGGTGGCATAATGGTTGGCATAGTGCCTGTCATTGGAAGCCATGTACCGGGACAGCCGCTCAATGTATTCGGCGGCTTTACCGGGATAAGCCGTTTCCAGCCGGGTACATTCCTCGCCTGACAGAAAAACATTTTGAAACTCTCCATATCGGCGGCGCGTACTCTCTACTCTTTTGGTCTTACTATGTTCTTTATATTCTGTATCAGTATTACTTGTGGGCAATTTCTGCCCATCAAGAGGGGCGGTTTTCTGCACTTCTGAAAGGCAGCCTTTGCCCATCAGAGGGGAAGAAAGCTGTACCCCATCGGGTATTTGCAGAAACAGCCTGTTTGCCTTGGTCAAGCCCTGTCGGACGCGAGTCAGCAGCCCGGCATTTTCCAGTTCGCACAAGGCAGTTTTTACCGTTCTTTCGCTCCGATTCAGGTCATTCGCCATCTGCTTGATTGTGTAGATGACATACACATTTCCGTCCTCTGATACCCACCCCGATTTTTGCGAAAGCATCGTGCGGTTCAGCAGGAGGGCATACAGCAGTTTGGCGTTGATGGAATGTTCGCTGACTACCATAAATTGCGGCAGAGGAATGAACGGTGGGAGCGAGGTATCAATCTTGATATAGATGGCGCATCACTTCCTTTCGGTGTCTGCGGTATTCATGGCGGTGTTCCATCGGGACCGCGAGGGGAGTACGCAGATGTACCACCCTTTTTTGCCCTATTGGACCGATAATGCAGGCAAATAACGACAACCACCCGGAAACTCTGCTTGCAATCATGGACGCAGCGGCGGCAGAGCGTGTTGTACGCCTTGCGTCCCCGGTCATTCAGGAAAAACGACCATTCCAGCTTTTTTGATTTGCTCATGCGCGGCATATCTGTACTCCTTTCCCGAATTACAATTCGTTTCTCTGCTGCACTTTCAGCAGTTCCCATACGTCAGCCATCCGTTCTTTCAGCTCGGCAACGTCGGCATCGTAGAAATGCCCGGTGCTGTTGATGCGGCGGCAGACGTGGTTGATGTTTGTGGCAATCCTGCTGACAGCGGCAGCTAACTTTTTCTGCTCGGTGTAATCGACCTTGATGATGTACCCGTCAATCAGCATTTTCCGGGCATACGCGCCGAAGTTGCGGGTGCCGAGTTGGTTCATCTTGTGGCGAACCACGCTCAATTCCTGCTCATTCAGGCAGATTTCCTTACGGATGGGTCTTGTGCGGTCTGGCATATCAAAGAACTCCTTTCACTTTACAACGGACATTTCTTCGTCGAAACGCAGGTATCGAAACGGAAGATTTTCAAAAAATATGCGCCCCTGCTTTTGCGAAAGCGGGAGCGCGTTGTATCTGCGGATATGAGATTTGAGAGAGTAGCAAGCACATCCGGTGTCCGTACACACCGGAAAAATGAGCGGTTCAGCCTTGCGCCCGAACTGCTCATTTTGTTGTTGGGGAATCCCCACACCCCTTTCATGTCTGAATTGAAAATACTTCCTGAACTTTTCAGAAAGCCCTTGCTTTTATTCGCTTTGACGATTATAATTATAATGTGATTTTATAAGCAGACGCGGAACTTAACTGCAACAGGAGTGCTACCCATGAAGTATTTATCTATCGCGCAAACCGCCGAACGCTGGGGCATCTCCACCCGCCGTATTCAGATTTTGTGCGGCGAGGGGCGCGTCCCCGGTGCTATCCGCATTGGCTCGGTCTGGGGGATTCCAGAGGACGCAGAGAAGCCAGCGGACGCGAGAATCAAGAACGGGAAGTATATCAAGCAAAAATCAGAATGACAATTTAGGAGGTTGTTGTATGCCACAAGAGGCCGCGAATGTTATGACCCCATATGAAATAATTGCGACAGTTATTGCTATATTGGCGTTGCTGCAACCATGGATTATAAAGCTTTGGGATCGCTTTGGTCGAAAAATCCGTGTAAACTTTATCCCTTCGGCAAAAATAAAACTTTACTATAACCGTAGCGGTGCTTATGTTTATTTGGGTGGTGTTATTGAAGCCAAAAACAAAGCAGCCATTGTTAAAGATATTGCAGTCAAAGTTGTTCGTAAAAAGGACAAGGCTGAATTGCTGCTGGATTGGTCTTCTTTTATGATTCCTGTGTTTCAATCTGTTGGCGGCAACGCAGTAACAACCAGTGAAATCGCCAGACCATTTAAGGTGGAAGCAGGTAGCCTCTATCCGGTATTCGTAGAATTTGCTTCAACAAACATTCAAGAGAGCAATCATCTGACTGAAATCTATAAAACGATAGCTCTTGAACTTGCTCGTATTATGCAACCAAGCATTACAATCGATCAAGCCAAATATGCACTTGCCAATTCAAGCAGCTACCAGGCTTTTAGAGATGAGCTTTTGCAGAACTTCTATTGGAAAGCGGATGACTACGTAATTGAGCTTACAATTACGTACAACGATACGAAAACTCAGCAGTATAAATTCAAGTTCAGTATAGATGCCAGCGAAGCTGCTGCTTTCAAAGGAAATATCGAAAAATCTCTGCAATGTACAGTGGATGAATTCTACAGAGTTCCCACTAATTTATTCTACCCACAGAAAGATTTTGTCCTTGATGACGGTCAATAAGCAGTTAAACGACTCTAACTCGAAATCGGAATCGCTTCGTGGAACGCTCCACCCGAAAAAGTCTTGATTTATGCAGGTTTTCGAGGGTTCGAAAACGAAAAAATCTTTGAGTTCTCCCCATCAGTTCTCCCCATTTTCCAAAGCGGATTGGGTGAAGATACAACTTGGAGGGTTGTCCGAGTGGTCGAAGGTGCGACTCTCGAAAAGTCGTGTGCCGCAAGGCACCTAGGGTTCGAATCCCTAACCCTCCGCCAACCTGAGAAGCCGGTTTTGCCGGCTTCTCTTTTTTATTCCTGGTTTCCTATCCCTAAGCCAGCAAGCATTGCATCTGCGGAG
>OGPU01001504.1_pt1 | contig 19607 bp, 13 predicted proteins | sample 1552991 | NCBI WGS metagenome assembly OGPU01 (sample SAMEA2580296, study PRJEB22360) | human gut metagenome | biome: human gut; feature: human-associated habitat; material: faeces | place: Denmark | collected 2008/2010 | reverse complement strand
AACTACGAAAACAAACAACAAGAAGAAAAAAAAAGAATTCAAAAAAAACAAAACGGGCAACAAGCAAATCTCTGACAATAGAGACCTTAAGTCAAACAGAGGACGAAAAAAGGAGAAACCCATACAAGGGATTGTTTTGAAACACTACGAATGCTTAAAGCTACTAATCACACTCTATCAAGATGGGGCAATGGGTATAAAAAAGGAGACATCACAAGTTGCATTAGCACGATATATAGACGACAAAAAACTATTAGGGAATATTCGAAATGGAATATTCATTCCATTGAAGTTCAGCACTATTCTAAAGGAAACAAACACCATCTGGAACGAAATGCTACGAGATAAATCCATTGGCATAAAATAGACAAGAAAACACACCATGAATTATTATACTCCAACCTAATCGGCAAACACTCTACCTTCGGGCCGACAAACAATTTATAAACTTTAAAATCATTATAATATGAAGAAGTTGAAAAGCCCGGCATCACAAAGTGAAGCCATGAAACTGAGATGGAAAAAACGGATCGTCTTCGAGAAAGGATACACCGAGTCGTGCGCCGAATGGATGGTAGAACGACTTGAAGCACTCCTGGACCATATGCAATATGGACATGCGACGGTAGCTTACCGAAAACAAAACGGGAGTTTCCAACTGGTAAAAGCAACATTGATTTACTACGAAGCGGAGTTCCGTAAGAAGTATGATCCCGCAGAAGTAGAAGGTGCCGTAGTCTACTGGAATGTGGACGAACAGAGATGGACGACGTTTCAAGTGGAGAATTTTATGGAGTGGAGACCGGTGGTATAGGGTACCACCATAGATTACACGGATTTTCACGGATGAATTATTTATACTATGAGGAATCAAGTGAAAACGTCTTTGGAAATCCGGAGTAATTTGTGGTAAATGTATTATTGAAAGTACAAACAACTAATCTAAAAAAACAAATATGGCAATAGCATACGACGGGATCAATTATTTTCCGGTGGGCGTAAACTTCATGGAAGAGAACGCAATGGAAGTGATAGAAGCAAAATATGGAATAAAAGGGTCGGCAATTGTGCTGAAACTGATGTGTAAGATTTACAAGGAGGGATACTACATACGATGGGATGAAGAACAATGCCTGATTTTCGCAAACAAGGCAGGAAGAGAGGTGCAGGCAGAAGAGGTGCAGGGGATCATCGAGATTCTGTTCACCAAAGGAATACTGGACAGAAACAGTTATCAGGAAAACGGAATACTGACTTCGGAAAGTATACAGAAAGTATGGATGGAAGCGACAAAGCGAAGGAAAAGAGAGTTGTCGGAGCTCCCTTACCTGATGGTGAAACCGGAAAAAGAAAATGGAAAAGCCGACACTCCCCCGGCACTGCAAGAAATTCAGCAACCAGAGCTGTTCAAAAAGGAAAAAACACCTGTTAACCCGAAAAATGTAGTACATCATGTAGCCGTTAACGCAAAAAATGCATGCAATTCCGGACAAAGTAAAGTAAAAGAAAAGAAAGCAGAGGAAAATAAAGAATTACCCCCCTCAGCTCCCCCCAAGGGGAAGGAGAAAGAATGGGAGGAGGTTTCTGCTCCTCTCCCGATACCCGGATACGCCTTCAACACAATGACACACAATTATCCGGGACTGACAGATACACTCAAAAGACTGGGGATTACCGAAGCAGGAGAGGTGAATGCCATACTCAGGCTATCGGATTATGGAAGGAAAGGAACACGGGTATGGCAACTGATTGCCAATACTTGCTGGAGTGACATAGGGGCAAAAGGAAGGTATCTGATAGCAGCACTGAATAAGGCAAAAAGAAAATAATCCGGATAGGAAAGTACAGTTTGCAGTTGATAAAAAAGCAAGTATACCGGTTTCCATACGGAAGGTTCTCTGTCGGGAATGGAAAACGGGACATACATTTAAACAAATGATCTACAGCCACTTCAGAGCACAATATTTCAATCTGCAGAAGCTTTATTTTAACGTTACGTTAAAGTTCGTTTTTCGTCTGCAAATAGCAAATTCTTTAAATGCAAAAGACTTGTTATTTGCAGACAAGAACAAAGCCATCGGAAAATGGCATTAACAATGTTAACGGGCAAAAGGCATAAAATATCCTCTTCCACTGTACACAGTTATATTGTTATTTACCTCTTCCGGCAGATGCAATCCGCCAGATGATCATTCATAAATCCGGAGGCCTGCAAGTGAGCATAGCAAATCGTAGTTCCAAAGAATTTAAATCCCCGTTTTTTCATATCCTTGCTCATGGCATCAGATTCGGGAGATGATACCGGAATCTCACTCAATGACTGAAATGTATTGACAATCGGTTTTCTGTCGGGAAAGAATGATAGAGTATAGTCATAAAAACTACCGAACTCCTTTTGTACGGCGAGAAATGACCTTGCATTTGTGATGGTCGATTTGATCTTCAGACGATTTTTCACAATGCCATCAAAGTGCATCAACCGTTCAACATCTTCATCGGTCATTTGTGCCACCGACTCAGCATCGAAATTGCAAAAGGCTTTGCGATACCCCTCACGTTTCTTAAGGATGGTTATCCAACTCAAGCCGGCCTGAGCACTCTCCAACACAAGAAACTCAAACAGCGTCTTGTCATCGGTCACCAATTTTCCCCACTCTTGATCATGGTACTTCACATACAGTTCGTCACTTCCGCACCAACCGCAACGCCCGTTTATTATATCTTGCATAATTATAACACTTAATAGTACGATACAAAGATAGTAGATTCACCATGTCGCACCAAATATCGATAAACAAAACACAAGCAATTATTTTTTTCAGTATATCCCCCACACTTCCGGTTTTTTTCGTACTTTTACAGCTTGTTGGAAAGTTATGCACTTCCGGCATCAGAGAACAGATAAAAAGAAAAAACAATATATAAAATGAATCACAAATGGAATTATCGACCCATCACACAAGAACAGGCAGAGATAAGCCGGGCATTGGCTCAGGAACTAGGTATTAGCCCCGTCCTGGGACGACTTTTGGTACAAAGGGGAATTACGAAGGCACAGGATGCCAAGAAATTCTTCCGTCCGCAATTGCCCGATTTGCATGATCCATTCCTAATGAAGGATATGGACATCGCAGTGGAACGCCTGAACATGGCGATGGGAAAGAAAGAGCGCATTCTGATTTATGGAGATTACGATGTGGACGGTACCACGGCTGTGGCACTGGTCTACAAGTTCATTCAACAGTTCTATTCGAACCTTGACTATTACATCCCTGACCGTTATAACGAAGGATACGGAATTTCCAAAAAAGGAGTTGACTACGCCGCTGAAACCGGAGTAGGGCTTATCATCGTACTGGACTGCGGCATTAAAGCCGTAGAAGAGATTGCGTATGCCAAAGAGAAGGGAATTGACTTCATCATCTGCGACCATCATGTACCGGACGACATATTGCCCCCTGCCGTTGCCATCCTGAATGCCAAACGACTGGATAATACATACCCATACACTCATCTTTCGGGATGTGGCGTAGGCTTCAAATTCATGCAGGCTTTTGCCATCAGTAACGGCATTGAGTTTCATCACCTGATTCCGTTGCTCGACCTGACTGCCGTAAGCATTGCATCGGATATTGTACCGATCATGGGCGAAAACCGTATCCTGGCCTATCATGGGTTGAAACAGCTGAACGGCAATCCGAGCGTAGGACTGAAAGCGATTATCGATGTATGCGGATTATCGGAAAAAGAAATTACGGTGAGCGACATTGTATTCAAAATAGGTCCCCGCATCAATGCTTCCGGACGTATACAGAACGGAAAAGAAGCGGTAGACCTGTTGATTGAGAAAGATTTCTCGGCAGCACTCGAGAAAGCCGGACAAATCAACCAATACAACGAAACCCGGAAGGATCTGGATAAGAGCATGACGGAAGAAGCCAATAAAATCGTAGCCGAACTGGAAGGCTTGGCAGACCGTCGTTCGATAGTGCTTTACAATGAAGACTGGCACAAAGGAGTGATCGGAATCGTTGCCTCACGATTAACGGAGATTTACTATCGTCCGGCAGTCGTACTGACCCGGACGGATGATATGGCAACCGGTTCGGCACGTTCCGTATCCGGTTTCGATGTTTACAAAGCTATCGAACATTGCCGTGACTTGCTCGAAAACTTCGGAGGGCATACCTATGCTGCCGGGCTATCGATGAAAGTGGAAAACGTACAGGCATTCACCGAGAGATTCGAAAGTTTCGTGTCGGAACATATACTGCCGGAACAGACCAGCGCAGTGATCGATATCGATGCCGAAATAGATTTTAAAGATATCACGCCGAAGTTCTTCAATGAATTGAAACGATTCAACCCGTTCGGTCCCGACAACCAGAAACCGGTGTTCTGCACACATCACGTGTACGATTATGGAACAAGCAAGGTAGTCGGTCGCGATCAGGAACACATCAAACTGGAACTGGTAGACAACAAATCGAACAATGTGATGAACGGCATCGCCTTCGGACAAAGTTCACACGTGAGATATATCAAAACCAAGCGATCATTTGACATCTGCTATACCATTGAAGAGAACACCCACAAACGGGGGGAAGTGCAGTTGCAGATTGAAGATATCAAACCGATAGAGTGACTTACCAAGAGATTTTAAAGCAATACTGGGGTTATGATTCCTTCCGCGACCTGCAGGAGGACATCATAACCAGCATTGGTAATGGAAAAGACACACTGGGACTGATGCCCACTGGAGGTGGAAAGTCAATTACGTTTCAGGTTCCGGCCCTTGCCAAAGAGGGATTGTGCATTGTCATCACCCCACTGATTGCTCTAATGAAGGATCAGGTGCAGAACCTGAAAAAGCGCGGAATCAAAGCGATAGCCATCTATTCAGGAATGACACGGCAAGAGATTGTGGTGGCATTGGAGAACTGCATCTTCGGCGACTATAAGTTTCTATACATCTCTCCCGAACGGTTGGATACCGAAATCTTCCGGGCCAAACTCCGGTCCATGAAAATCAGTATGATTACGGTAGACGAAAGCCATTGCATCTCACAATGGGGATATGACTTTCGTCCGGCTTATCTGAAAATAGCGGATATCAGGGATCTCGTACCGGATGCTCCGGTCTTGGCACTGACCGCCACGGCCACTCCCGAAGTAGTGAAGGACATACAGGAGCGCCTCCGCTTCCGGGAAGAAAACGTGTTCCGTATGAGCTTCGAACGAAAGAATCTGGCATACATCGTTCGCCCCACTGATAATAAAAACGGGGAGTTGCTGCACATACTGAACCGGATACAAGGCAGCGCGATTGTATATGTACGAAGCCGGCGAAAAACCAAAGAAACAACCGAGCTGCTGGTAAACGAAGGAATCACGGCCGACTTTTATCATGCGGGACTGGATAACGCAACCAAAGATCTTCGCCAAAAACGATGGCAAAACGGAGAAAGCCGGGTGATGGTAGCTACCAACGCATTCGGTATGGGCATTGACAAACCGGACGTACGTATCGTCATCCACCTGGACCTGCCCGACTCACCGGAAGCCTACTTTCAGGAAGCGGGACGAGCGGGACGAGACGGACAAAAGGCATACGCGGTGATACTCTATGCCAAGTCGGATAAAACAACGCTCAGCAAACGCATTGCAGATACTTTCCCGGATAAAGACTATATAAAAGATGTGTACGAGCATCTGCAATATCATTATCAGATGGCGATGGGCGACGGGCTGGGATGCATGTATGACTTCAGCCTGGAAGAATTCTGCCGCAAGTTCAAATATTTTCCCGTACCTGCAGACAGCGCACTGAAGATATTGACACAGGCAGGATACCTGGAATATACCGATGAGCAGGACAATGCCTCACGGATTATCTTCACGATCCGCCGGGATGAGTTATATAAACTCCGTGAGATGGGAGAAGCCGCAGAGAAACTGATACAAATGATTCTGCGATCTTACACGGGTGTCTTTACAGACTATGCCTACATCAGCGAGCAGACTCTGGCGGTACGTACGGGACTGACCCGGCAACAGATTTACGATTTGCTGGTGATGCTGAGCAAGCGCCGTATCGTCGACTACATCCCGCACAAAAAAACACCTTACATTATATATACACGTGAGCGGATAGACCTCCATTATCTGCAAATACCCCGAGCAGTATATGAAGAACGGAAAGAACGCTATGAAACCCGTATCCATGCCATGGTGGAATACGTCACTTCGGAGAATGTCTGCCGTAGCCGGATGCTGCTCCGCTACTTCGGAGAGAAGAACGAACATAACTGCGGGCAATGTGACGTCTGCCTCAGCCACCGCGCCGAACCGGATATATCACAAAGCACCTTCGACGGACTGAGAGAGCAAATATGTGCTCTGCTGAAAGAGCATCCGATGACTCCGGCGGAGATAGCTTCACACATAAATACAGATAAAGAGCAGTTGAGCGAAGTGATACGGTTTATGCTGGACGAGGGTTTACTGAGCTCTGAGAACGGACTGCTTACTGAAAAAACTTCCTGAAAAGCAACAGGGTTATGTGATGAAATTACTACATTTGCAACCAAACTAAAAAAACTTTGATCATGCCGAACTTCTTTAAATCTTTTTTTGCGGGGAAAACAGAAAACCCTGAGGAAGAAAAACAAAAAAACGCCAAAAAGAACTTTGAGATATTTAAATATGACGGCCTACGTGCCCAACGTATGGGACGTCCGGACTATGCCATTAAGTGCTTTAACGAAGCGCTGGCCATTGAAGAAGATTTCGAAACACTGAATTATCTGAGCCAGCTTTACATCCAGACCGGTGAATTCGGGAAAGCACATGAGTTGCTGGAACGTATGATCGCGCTGGAACCAGAATTGACAAGCACGTACCTGACCCTGGCCAATCTCTGCTTCATGCAAGAAGATTATCAGGAGATGGCCGATGCCGCCCAGAAAGCCATCGCACTGGAAGAAGGAAACGCAATGGCACACTACCTGTTGGGCAAAGCCAATCATGGATTAGATAACGGAATAATGACCATCGCCCATCTGACAAAAGCCATTGTGCTGAAAGATGATTTCACGGAAGCCCGACTGCTCCGTGCCGAAGCACTGTATAAGATGCAGCAATTTGCAGAGGCTATGGAAGATATTGAAGCCATACTTGCACAGAATCCGGACGAAGAAGCTGCCCTCCTGCTACGTGGCAAAATAAAAGAAGCCACCGGAAAGGAAGAAGAAGCAGAGACGGACTATCTCCATGTGACAGAGATAAACCCCTTCAACGAACAAGCTTACCTATATCTGGGACAACTATTTATCACACAGAAGAAATTGACAGCTGCTATTGAGCTGTTTGACGAAGCTATCGAGTTGAATCCGAACTTTGGAGCCGCCTATCATGAACGGGGACGTGCCAAACTATTAAACGGGGACAAAGACGGTTCGATTGAAGATATGAAGAAATCGCTGGAGCTGAACCCGAAAGAGGGAGAGAGCCTGAACGGACAGTTCAATAATCAGCAAGCAGAAACAACCCCAAACGTATTGGGACTGTAAACTAACCGTTCTGATACAGTCATTTCCCGGACCGGAACCTTACTCCCTGTCCGGGAAATGATTTGTATCATTCCATATTATCCGTGTGCGGACGAAGAAAGCACAACTGCATGCCCAAAGCCAACAATACAATACCTCCCAGAATAGCAAATCCCAATCCCAGATTGCCACCGTCCGTCCATTTTCCAAACAAGCTTGTTACAACTGCTCCTGCAAAAACTCCTGTCATGTTCATAATACCATATGCCGTCCCTCTATATTTAGCAGAAACGAACTGGCATAAAATAGGCATATTATTGGCATCGAACATACCGAAACCGACCCCAAACAGAAATCCTGCACCTACTATACTGATGAAACCATTGCCTAAGCCCAATAAAAGAAGCGCAGGTATGGTCAACCCTAACCCGATTGCGCCTGTATAGATACGTCCGCGTATGTCTTTGCATACCCAACGGTCTGACAATAACCCTCCCAGAATAACTCCGATAAAAGAAGAGACAGCAATCGTTATAGTGGATATAGGCCCTGCCTCAGCCATAGGAATATCGAGATTCTCAGCGTACAGGGTAGGCAACCAATTCTTCGTAGCCCATCCGGGAAGACTGGGAGCCGCAAAATAGAACAGAATAATCCAAAAAGCAATATTACCGAATAAAAGAGTCACTCCTTTAAACAACGGAATCTTTTTTGATTTATCTGTATGCATGGCCCGAATGACCCTGGCATGTTCTTCATTCTCACGAAGGAATATAATCAAGACCAATGCATAGACAATGCCTACAATACCGAACCAATGGAATGTAGTATGCCACGAATAGGCCGCAGCTACCGTAGCACCAAACCCGCCAATAGCCTGACCGGCATACAATCCCGTCATATGGATACCGACTGCCAGCGAACGTGATTTCTCCTGATGCCAATCGGCTATCAAGGAGAGGCCCGCAGGAATGTATAATGCCTCACTGACTCCCATCAATGCGCGCAACCAGTAGATTTGATTAAATGTATCGGCATACCCCATGCCATAAGTGACTGCCGACCAGACAAAAAGACTCCCGACAATCAACCATTTACGACTGACGCGATCGGCAATAATTCCTGCCATCGGACTCATAAGACCGTAAATCCAAAGGAAGACTGCCATTAGCCGCCCAAAATTGGTAGCCGACTGCAATTCTATAATATCTATCTGCATCGCATCTTTCATGGTTGACAGCATCTGACGATCCATATAATTTAATAATGCCACAAACCATAAAAGTCCGACAACGATCCAAGGATATATTTTTCTATTTTTCATACCAACTATCTCTCTTTATATGATTTACCTTTACCTATGAGCTCTTTCAACTGTATTTGTTGGAAAACCATCTGTGCCTGGCTACTTTCATAAAAAACACCAATCGTAGAATCATTGACCGAAGTTATGCAGGAATAGCCAAAACTTCCCAACTCATCCAACATGATTTTCCGGCCGGAATCCCAGGTATTTCCATCATCCAGGCTGCACTTTAGCGTCATGTGGTCTCTACTGTCATAAGACTCCGGATTACAGAATAGAAGAAGAGTCTTTTGCCTGCCGTTTTCCTGATAAGTATGTCGATGAATACTTGCCATACAAGTAGGCTCTATCAATGCTTTTCGGGAAGTGGAATGTTCCGTCCATGTGCTTCCCAGATCGGAGGTGACACAAATACGGCGTCCATTGACCTTTTTATTACCGTGATTACGGTTATCACGCATATTCAACATGACACTGCCATCCTGTAATTCGACTGCCATGCACTCCGTAGTGTTGTGATAAGCCGGCTTAGAGGCTATCCATGTTTTTCCCCCATCCTTGCTATACGTAATATTAGAGAATGGTATTCCATCTTTATCACGGCCTTGTGTGGGAAATATTAATGTACCGTCTTTCAAAGTAATGCCATGCCCCGGTGCCGGAGCATACAGCCACCATTCCGGTTTCTTGGTTTGTGCTGTTATATTTACAGGGTCACTCCAAGTCAGTCCGTCATCCACGCTTTTCGTAATCAAGAACTGACAGGTCTCTTTAACCCCGAGCCCGGGCTGAGAACCTTTCGCATGCCATTGGTGTATCCAACGGGTACTGTCCTGCGTCATTCCTTCCACCCATTTACCCGATCGGGGATCTAAGACTCCATACATCCAGAGTCCCGCCACATAAATAGTACCGTTCTTTTCATCGGTCAGGATACAAGCATCACTGATTCCATTATATTTCTCTGGCAATCCACCCCACTTTTTGCGGTCGAGCACTATCTGCATCGGCTGCCAGCTCATTCCACCATCCAGGCTTCGCATCATCGCAATATCGATATCACCTTGCAAGTCACGCGAACTATCGTAACGGGCATCAAATATGGCCATCAAAGTTCCTTTCAGGGAAGTAGTAATGCCGGGAATACGCGAAGTATGAACTCCGTCTTCCCCTCTTTGCCGTACAGCGACTCCGGTACGGAGTGCGACAATCGGACGAACGGAAGTTACAGAAGCCTTACCACAAGTCGTCGTCACATGATCACAACTGACCGTCACACGATGGGTTAAGTCAACTTTATCTTTCAATTTAACAGTTACCCACAGTATGGTAGTATCTGATTTCAATTCCAACGGAGTGTCTAAAACCGTTTTTAAAGCGGGAGCAACTGAGTCGACACACTTTTCCCAGTCAGAAAGCCCCCTCTTTCCGGCAACTCTATATAAACTCAAATGAGTTAAATCGGTCAACAAAGTAGTACCTTTCAGGGATAATCCGATCTCCTTTACAAAACATGGTCCCGGACAGCTCTTTATCAACTTTAATTGCAAAACCGGATTAATCTCCTTTTTTGTCAAGACCGGTACTATGGGCTGTCGAACAATAACTTTCACCCGCTCGGCACGTAACGGAGTACTGAGTAAAAAACAACTCAATAAAAACAATATCGAAATATAACGCATATTGGTAAAATTGGGGATAAAAGTTAATATAGCATTTTATCAGTTTCTTCAAGTTTGAAGCGTACGCCGACAATGGAGTGTTGTTCAGGGCCCGGCCGCATTTTAACATAAGTGATGGCGACAATAGTCCCATCCGGAAGGATTTCGAGACCGGGATATCCACAATCCGAACCGGCATAACTATGTAAAAGCTTTATTTTATATTGTCCGGAAGTTCCCTCAAGCAAATCTTTATAATTACCGACCCAGGCTACAAAATGCCCTTTCGTCGGACTGTTGGGAGCCATATCCCGAAAGACGGCAATCATACGACCGTCAGGAGTAAACTTTATTACATGCCTGTCTCCGGTCAGGCCCCAGGGAGTTTTTTGCAAAGGAGACCAGGTGGTTCCCTCATCATCAGAAAACATCATCAGAGAATTGCCTACCCGGTTATTTTCACGCGCTACACAGACAAGCCGTTTGCCATCGGGAGCGCGGAAGACACAGGGTTCACAGGGTGAACGCTCCTCCATCTCGCCTACTTTCACCGACTCGCTCCAGGTCAGTCCTCCGTCATGTGAGACAGATTGCCACAAAGTCAACGGAGGACGGTCCCGATCATTCAGTCCACGGTGATACAACCCGAGATAATCGCCATTCTTCAATTTTACAATGCTTGAAAACGCCATCACACAAGGTTTATTCAAACTACGGACCGGACTCCAGCTCTTCCCTCCGTCTTCACTATAAGTCATAGGCATGTCCGGCCAGGCACTAAACACAAAGACACGTTCTTTCCCCTGCTTATCCGTCAGTTTATAAATACTGGGACAATTGCTCATCGTCTGCCAGTCAGCAGGGGTTTTACCATTTTTCCAAGTCAGCCCGGCATCCTTACTTTCAGCTATGAAAGACGCTTTACCTCCATGCCCGTAAGACCAGGTACAAAGAATAGTCTTATGATCATCCATCATTACAGTAGTAGGATGTCCGTTATATAAATCCGGCCTGCCCGGAGCTATTGTCACCTGCCGTTCACGCTGCCCCGATATGTCGATCCAAGGCAGATTGGGGTGGACATTTTGTCCGATTGAAGGAACAGCACAAAACAATAGAAACAGTTTCAAGATTGTGTTCTTCATAAACTTATGCTTTAAATTATTATACTTCCGTATCAAAAGAACTGTGTAAAAGTATATAACAGCTACTCCACACAGTTCCTTCTTTTTATATTCTATCTCTCTACATTACTTTCGTACCCATCTGTCTGCACCAGTTTGTCATTTAAGACCATATCATTATAATTGATTGGGAAATACAACGGATAACCGGGTTTGTCATTCAAATTGGGCACCTCCTTATAAATGTCAATGGTCCCGCCACAATGGAAACGCACCAAATCAAACCATCGTTTTTGCTCTATAAAAAGCTCTCTTAAACGTTCGTCACAGATTTCTTTCTCTACAGCAATCTTATCTTTCGGGCCATCATAGGGCTCCAGGCCCGCCCGGTCACGAACCTCATTCAGATCGACAAGAGACTCAGATATCTTATTGAGTGCAGCATTGGCCTCAGCACGCAACAGAAGAAGATCTCCCCAACGATAAGCTATCAAGTCATCGTCAAAATAACGATCGTCGGAATAGGCCTTCCCCCTGAATTTGTTTGTCTGGGTTAAAATCAGGTTACCATCTTTATCCACCAAATCAATCATGGCGACTTTATAGCGCCTATCGCCCGGATACTTAAGATACAACTCTCTGGCCTTGTCACTTGGGGCATAGACATGGCGGCTCTGATTGGGTGAAGTTGCCGCATCGGCCAAGTTGACAGCCATCGATAAATTATCGGTTCTCGATGTAGTGTTGGTTGCAATAGAAAGATTTCCAGTTTCATAACGTTCAAAATAAAAAGAGAAAATGATCTCATTATTCTTTTTATTATCATTGGCAAATACCTTTGCATAATCCGGTAGCAAAGACACTCCACTCCCGCCTACCTGGTCGATTGCCTTGATCGCTTCTTCCAGATCCGCATTTCCACCATTCAGGACCTTTGCTTTCCACATTAAAACATCGGCTTTCAAAGCATAGGCAGCCGGCTTTGAAGCTAAATTCTTATTGATATATCCATCCTCCGGAAATAACAGGACAGACTGTTCTATATCTTCAAGGATCAACTTCATGACGTCTTCTTTGGGAGAACGGGGTTTAAGCTCAACGTTGTCCGAAAGCACAGGATCAGTAATGATGGGAGCATCTCCCCAAATACGCACTATAAGAAAATAAGTATATGCTCTTAGAAAGTGACACTCAGCTTTTATACGATTCTTCTCAGTCTCATTAGTAAACTTCAGACTTTCAATTTTATTGAAAAGAAGATTGGCGTGATGAATGATATTATAAGCCGAACGATAAGAAGGAGCATTGCTCTCAAGCAAAGTATGGGCCCATGCCACACTCGTAGGGCCGATCTCACCGGCTTTAAAAGCATCTCCCCGGTCTTCACCGTAATAAGAAGTATTATTCAGGTCACGCACCTTATTGTAAATGCCCGTAAGATAAGCTTTGGCATCTCCCGGAGTTTTCCAGAACGACTGTGAAGTGATGGTAGAAACCGGATCAACCTCCAACAAGCTACAACTGCAAATCCATGTGCAGCAGAGAATACAGATCAATATTTTTGTTGCTTTCATAGTGAAAATCATTTTAAAAAGTTAGTCTTACACCAAAGTTAAATTGAATCGGGAGAAAGTATTCACCGGTCTCTTGTCCATCGTACTGTTCAGGATTTAATCCGTCAAAGGCTGTAATGTATCCGATATTTGTCACACCGGCATTCAAAGACACCCCTTTCACCTTCATTTTAGAACATACGGAACGCGGCAGTTCATAACCTAACGAAACCTCACGGAAGCACAAATAATCTCCCTTTGAATAATAAGCCGTATTGTCGGCATTTCCATTTGAATTCATTCCGGCATAAGCTATTGTACGCATGTGATTGCGATATCCGTTATCCCAGTCCGAAGCAACATCGTAACGCGGATACTTGGCTGTTGCAGCATCACCCGTCTGCCACCAGATGTTTCCATTCGTAACGTCAGTAGTCGTTATAATGGCATTGCGTGCATTGGCATTGGCACGGCATCTCCATATATTGGCAATGGAATGTCCTAAAGCAAAATCGACAACCAAACGAAGAGAAAAATTCTTGTAAGACAAATTATTAATCAAGGCTCCCTTCTTATCCGGATTGGCCCAGCCAATAAAAGTAATATCCTTATCATCGATAACTCCATTATTGTCAAGGTCGGCCCAGATAGCATCTCCGGCAACCTTTTTCTTATTCATCTTAGAACCGGAGACCTTGGTGTCGACCGGAGCTTTTGCAGCTTCTTCATCTGTATCGTATACCCCCAGATACTTATATCCCCAACGTCCGCCTATCCTCTCGCCTTCGGCCAGGCCGCCGGTCTCAACATAAGTACCCGATTTAGCATCCCATACAAGTCCGCCCTGTACCCGATTTTTGTCTCTCCCATTATAAGGAAGCTTTTTCATATACGTCCTGTTCATACTGAAAGTACCCGTAACATCCCAATTCACGGGGGAAGTTGTTGAAAGAGGATGTGCTGTCAGCGATAACTCAAAACCTTTGTTCTGTACAGTCCCCAAATTGGCCTTTATAGAACTAAAACCTGTCTGTGCCGGAAGAGCTTTGTCATACAAACGATCGGAAGTCAATTTATTATATCCGGTTACCGACAGTTCAAGACGATTATCAAAGAAACCGGCATCAAAACCATAATCCACATTAGAGGTTGTTTCCCATACCAAACTGTTATTGGCAAGTACACTATTCAGTACCCCCGGATTTCCGGCATAAATATATGAAGCATATTCGCCTTGGGTATTAGAATACGACAACTTATTATTTCCGGTCTGTCCCCAACTCGCCCGCAATTTCATCCGGCTGACAACGGTTTTGGGAAACCAGTCTTCATAATGCATATTCCATCCTCCGGATACGGCCGGAAACAATGCGAATTTATGATCTTCGGCAAATTGGGAGGCTCCGTCATAGCGTGCTGAAACCGTCAGCAAATAGCGGCGCTTATAGTCATAATTGACACGGGCAAAGAAACCTACCAGTACTTCTTTATCCAAAGAGGAAGTGGTACGCTGTAAATCGGGCTTGGTAGGCGCCAACGTAGGTACATAATCCGTAGGGGCTTCCGAGCCTGTTCCTTTCAATTTATAAGTATCGTCCTGGGTATAATTCATACCTATCATTGCATTAAGAGTGTGTTTATCACTGAATACTTTATCATAGGTAAACACCGCGTCTGCCATGATTTGCTTATACTGGTCGTGTTTCTCGAGTGTCTTACGACCTTTATTAAACTCGTTATACTTCTCAAAAAAACGATAGATATTTTCCTGCATATAATAGGAGGCTGACGGCTTAAAATGCAATCCCTTCAGAATCTCCCAATCCAATCCTAACTGAATCGTGTTTCGATAAGCTTTGTCCGAAATATCCTGATAATATAATTCGTGCAGTCTATTCCGGGGTGAGCCTCCGGCTTCACCAATACCGGGAGTTCCATCGTCATAATACAGACGGAAGGTCGTAGGATAGCGAGAAGAACGGTCCATTGTGCTTGTGCCCGAGTTCTCCGGATCAGTCGCTTTATTCGAAATTGTGGAATGTTTCAATCCGACAGTTAATTTTAAATTACTGCGAAGATTGTAATTTCCATTGGCAGTAAGGCTGAAACGATCGTATCCCGTACCCAGAACAATACCTTCGGAATTAATATACCCCAAACTCACATAATAATTACCTTTGTCATTTCCGCCGGAAGCACTCAGATCGTAGTTGTGTGTCAATGCAGTCTGAAACAATACATCTTTTTGATAGTGATTGTCTTTAAATATCAACTGTTTTCCCGAATAAGGATCGGTCATCGTTTCATATCCTTGTCTGTTCAGCAAATCATCGACATAAGACTGTCCCATATTGGAAATCAAATCATCTAAATATTCGGTAGTGAAACGAGAATAGCCATATCCTTCCAAGGCTCCATTTTTATAATTGATATTACCTGTTGAATAAGGATATGCACCGCCTTCCAGGCGTCCGCTGACATTGGCGTCATTGATTCCACGGGAACCGGCTAAACGGGAAGCATACAGATAGTCGCGTGCACCGGAAAACGGATAATGCTGCCGAATCTGCTCAACTCCCAAACGGTAGGAAGCGGAAATAGTGGCTTTACCATCTTTTGAAGAGCCTTGCTTGGTAGTAATAAGAATGATACCATTGGCGGCCTTAGCACCATAAATTGCAGCGGAAGCGGCATCTTTCAGTACTTCCATAGACTCAATATCTTCCTGATTGAGTCCATTCATGTTGCTACGGACAACCCCATCAATGACAAAAAGAGGAGAGTCGTTAGCCGGATCGGTTGACCCGCCACGGATCAGCACTACCGGCTGTGCACCGGGCTGTCCGGTAGTCTGTCGAATATCCAGTCCAGCAACCTTTCCCTGTAGATTGTTCAAAGGAGATGCAGAGACAGAAGACATTAACTCCGCTTTCTTCACAGATACAACTCCTGAAGTAACGGTTGCCTTAGATTGAGTTCCATAACCGATGGCTACGACCTCGTCAAGTAGAACCGATTCATCTTCCAAAGTAATTTCATAAAATGTATTATTGGTTACTTTCAGATCCTTGGTTTTCATTCCAATAAAGGAGATTTGTAACAAAGATTTATGTGGAACCTTCAATTTAAATTTTCCATCGACATCGGTAGTTGTACCTATTTGTGTGTTCTTTACAATAACTGTAGCACCTATGACCGGTTCTCCGGATGTGTCCTTAACAACACCACTAATCTCAAAATTGCCACTTTGTTGAGCATGAACGGGTGCTAATGTCCCAATAAATGTCAATAAAACAACAATGAGACACTTAATTCGAGTAATTTTTCTCATCTTTGTATGCTTTTAATATAAAATTTAAGGCGTAGGGCGAAGGGGGTATATTCCGTCCAAAGTCTATTTCCCCTTCCCTACTTTTATTTTTTAATTCAAGAAACCTATTTTTTCAAGATCTCTTTTGAGCGAAGAATATTCATCATCGCCAAATGGTGTGACGGGCAGACGACACCGGCCGCAATCAACACCTATTAAATTCATTATTGCTTTTCCTCCACGTACACCTCCTCCGTATTTAATTATTATTTTTACTATTTCAATCGACTTCTGCTGCATCCGGCGAGCAGTACAGATATCACCTTTCTTGAACGCATCAAAAAGATTCTGATATACAGCAGGTAAATAATTGTAGGTACTACCAACACCGGCAACGGCTCCTAAAGCCAATCCGGCAATCAGAATTTCATCGTATCCATGCAGCACTTCGAATTCTCCATTATTGAGTTCCAAACATTCACCCATCTCCATCAGGTTATTGTGTGTGAATTTTGTTCCAACCAGATTAGGCATCGTTTTCTTTCCCTCTATAAGAAAAGAGGGAACCGAAAGAGATACTCCCGTCATAGACGGCATATTATAATAATAGAAAGGCAACTCACTGGCGGCCCGGCAAATCGGTGCAAAAAAATCGACCAGTTCATCTACCGTTCCCGGCTTGAAAAAAGAAGGTGCTATTGAAGCGATAGCATCAGCTCCAGTTTGTGCCGCGTGGCTTGCCAGTTCCATTGCGTCTCGTTGACAGTTTGAACCGACATGTGCAATCACTTTAAAACGTTTAGCAGCAGAGGCTACCCATTTTTCAAGAACCGCCTTACGCTCGTCAATAGTCAACGAAGAAAATTCACCAGTCGTACCACACACAAATACCCCTTTTACAGGAGTTGATGCTATCCAATCAGCATATTTATCAATAACAGATAAATTCACATCCCCATTTTCATCCATTGGGGTGAAGGTGGCCGCAACCATACCTTCCAGTCTTTCATAATTGTTCATAATGCATTTAATTAGATTATTATATTTCACTTTCGGAAAGTTCCTTTCAAAATTAACGGTGTCCGTATGCCGGGTTGTATCTCGCCACTTACTACAAATACCTGATTTCCAATAGAAACAGCATTCGTTGTAACGGGAATAGGGTATGAACAATCGAACAAATCTACCAAAGCATTCATGTCCGTACTGACCACCCGAAGTTTACGGCCAAATCCCGGGTGCTTGGGAGATGTCGGCAAAATTTCCTCCACGTATCAAAATCTTGTCTTCTCCATAAGGTATGGCCGTACCCGCCATCACCGGGAAAGAACCGGTCATTTTATTCCATTTCCCAGTACCCGGTTCAAATACATATCCTTCCGTATATTCCGTCATCAACTCATCCGGTGCATAGCTTCTTCCACTAAAGAGGTAAAACCGTCCTCTTTGAGCGACGCCTACCGCATAAGAAAGAGAAGGACCATCCCAACCCGGCATTACCTGCCATCCTTGCTCCTTATGATGCAAATCAAGCATATAGAAATGATGAGTTGACCGTTCATTTACCATAGACTCCTGCCCCCCAGCAATATAAATGCAATTATCACAAATAGCCCCCGCTGCATTAGCCAATGGAACCGGTAAAGAAGGATAACTGACAGAATCTATCACAAATGAATCTATTTCTTTTTTTATCAGAAATACTTTATCGCTACACCGCGCATGGTCACATCCACCGATACACAATAAACCTTCCGGCAAACTTATTGAAACCCCATAAGCAAGCGGACGGTCAAGGAAATCATCATATACAGTCCATTCCTCTGTATCCAAGTCGTAGCTATATAAAGTAGCCCACCAAGTCTTAATACCTCCCTCCCAAGGATACTTATCAGGAAAGTTAGCTCCACCCAACACAAGCAACTTGCCTTCCACTATCCCGGAATATGCACCTGCTAATCCGACGTTCTCCGGCATGCCGGCACATCCCGGAAGCAACAATGTATTTTCCCATTGTGCCTCTATCCTCTTTTCTTCTTTTCTAAAACAAGATGTATTCATTAGCAATAAAATTAAGGATAAACATAAAATTATCAGATGCCACCTTTTCATATACCTTCTACCTTTTCACTTTCTGCCTTCTCAGCCATCAATTCCTGACTTCGGTTTACCTTGAAAATTTTATAGACCTCAAAATGCCTTTCGATAGCATCCCGGTAACCCTTCTCGTCCCCTTTCTTGATAAAGTCCAGCAAATCAGCATGAGTAGCTATCCGACCGCTTTTGCTCATTTCTATATTTATAGGTTTCAAATAATCCTTGAATTTCTCTTTCACATAGACAAGTATAGGATGAATGATTTCCTGAAATTCAGATATGATTTTATTCCCGGTGATTTTATATAGTTTCGTATGAAAAGCCGATTCACTAATTAACGCGTATTCGTTATTTTCAAAAACGATTCCCATTTTTACGATTTCACTCAGTTCCTCAATATCTTTAGGAGTTATCTTACGGAAAATATCAGTTGATATTCCTATTTCAAGTGCAATTCTGAAATCCAACAAATCCAAAATTGTTTCTTCACTTAAAACACGGGGATCTATCACTCTTTTCATTCCTCCCAAAATGGAAGGCTCTGTCAGAACCATCCCCTTACGGGGACGTGCGTGAATCAACCCCATCATCTTCAGACGGCTCAGTGCCTCTCTGACAACACTCATTGCAACTCCAAGTTCTGCAGCCAGACTATTCTCATTAGGAATAGAATCCCCGCGTCCTAAATCATTCTTTTTGAAATAGGTAAGCAGGCTGTCTTCTACCTGATCAATTAACGTTGTTTGATTGATTTCTATCTTCATATCATTAGATTTTTATTATTTGTATTATTTGTCCGACAAATAATACAAATGCAATATTAAGAGATTTTTTTTAGAATGCAAGAAGAAAACAATAGAAAAATAAGCATATGTGTTGAAAAACATACTTTAGAACACAAACGAAAAAGAATTAGGAAATTAGATATACTTGTGAAAAATAGAAGGAAACTAAAAAGCATAAAAAAAGGCTATCTATCCCAGACAGCCAATCTTTTTGTTAACCT
>OGPU01001503.1_pt1 | contig 19608 bp, 13 predicted proteins | sample 1552991 | NCBI WGS metagenome assembly OGPU01 (sample SAMEA2580296, study PRJEB22360) | human gut metagenome | biome: human gut; feature: human-associated habitat; material: faeces | place: Denmark | collected 2008/2010 | reverse complement strand
CGACGGCTTCCCCCCCCCCGCCGCCCGGCGCCCCCGGTCCCGCCACTACTGCCCGACCAAGGCCGTCACCCTCACCAACGACTGGCACAGCGCCCACCGGGCCACGGAAAAATATACCCAGATCACCCGCGCCAAGGTCAAATACGACTACTGTGCCGTATGCGGGGCCAAAATGCGCGTTCTGCCGCAGGAAGTGCTCAACCGCATCTACGCCAAGCATTCCGAAGTCGACGTGGACGTGATCTCGCACCTCTGCCCGAACTGCCGCCGCATCGACGTGGCGGTCGAGGAAGACCGCGCCTGTCATATCGACCAGCTCGAAAAGATGGCAGCCCGCGAGGAAGTCTGTCTCGTTCCGCCGAGAAAGGCCGAAAAGGCCTCGGCGGACAAGGAAAACGCAAAGGAAGCTCCCGCTCAGGCGGCCTCTGCCCCGAAAACAGCCGCACCCTCGCGGGAAGCTACGGCACAGCCCAAGTCCGACCCTGCGGCTTCCAAGGCGGCGCCGAGCGCCCAGACGCCTCCGGCTGAACAGGCCGCTTCCGCAGCAGCCGAAACGCGGCCCGATACGCCTTCCGGCACGGAAAGCGCCGCTGAAAAACCGTCTCCGGCGGCGGGCAACACCGCCGACTGAGCCGACGTACCGCTATGACGCAAGGAGAAACTTGCATGAATACGACATGGTCAAGCCGTTCCATCAATCCCGAGCTCGTCAAGGGGCTGGTGGATCTGGCTTCCGAAGAACGGCATAACTGGGACAGCTGGGGCAACGGCTTCGAGTGGGTGCCGCTCAGGACGCCCGGCCCCCCCCCCGCCGCTGCCGCCCTGCTTGCCAAACACGAGGCGCGCCTGTGCACGGTCACCGCGCTGAACAAGCAGCTCGCCGAGCCCGTCACCACGCTGGCCTATCACTTCGACGTGCACGGCTACACGGTGACGGTAACGGTCCCGCTGGACCCCGCCGAGAACAGCGTGCCCACCATCACCCCGTGGTTCCGCAATGCCGACTGGAACGAACGCGAATTCGCGGAGCTGTTCGACGTGCACGTCGACGGCAACACCAACCCCAAGCGCCTCTTCCTCGATCCGGAAATCGACGAGGGCATCCTCAACGAGGTCATCCCGCTGACCATCATGATGAACGGGGCCTGCACCAAGGATATGTGGGAGCGCATCATGGAAGTGAACGCCGAGCCCGGCGAGGAAGTGGAAAAGGGGGTGCACGAATGAGCCAGACCAGCAGTTTTTCCCTGCCCATCGGCCCGGTGCACGTCGCCCTTGAGGAGCCGGTCTACTTCCATCTCGACGTCGACGGCGAAACGGTCCGCAAGGTGGAGATCACCTCCGGGCACGTCCATCGCGGCATGGAAGGCATGGCGACGCAGCGCAACTTCTTCAAGAACACGACGTTGACCGAACGCGTCTGCTCGCTCTGCTCCAACAGCCACTCGCTGACCTACTGCATGGCGGTCGAAAACGTGCTCGGCATGACCCCGCCGCCCCGCGCCCAGTACCTGCGCGTGCTGGCGGAGGAAACCAAGCGCGTGGCCTCGCACCTGTTCAACATCGCCATTTTCGCGCACAACGTGGGCTTCAAGTCCCTGTTCCTGCACATCATGGAAGTGCGCGAGAACATGCAGGACGTGAAGGAGACCATCTACGGCAACCGCATGAACCTTTCCGCGAACTGTATCGGCGGCGTGAAGTTCGACATGGACGACAGCCTGACCGTGTACATGCTGGAACGGCTCGACACCGTCGAAGAAGCGGTCAAACGCGTGGAAAAGGTGTTCCGTACCGATCCCCTGATCGCCAAGCGTTCGCGCGGCGTGGGCGTCCTGTCCCGCGAGGATGCGTGGGCGCTCGGCGTGGTCGGCCCCGTGGCGCGTGGCTCGGGCCTCGACATCGACGTGCGCAAGAACACGCCCTATCTCGTCTATCCCGATCTCTACTTTGACATCATCAAAGAACAGGACGGCGACGTCTGGTCACGCGCGATGGTGCGCGTGCGCGAGGTGTTCGAGTCCATCCGCCTGCTCCGCCAGTGCCTCGACAAGCTCCCCGACGGCCCGTTGGCCGTGCACATGGAGCGCATCCCGGAAAGCGAATCCGTCGCCCGCTCGGAGGCCCCGCGCGGCGAGCTTATCTATTACCTGCAGACCAACGGGACCGACACCCCCGCCCGCCTCAAGTGGCGCGTGCCGTCCTACATGAACTGGGAGGCCCTCACCGTCATGATGAAGGACTGCCAGCTCGCCGACATCCCCGTCATCGCCACGGTCGTACGTTGCGACGACGATGCTCACGCCAAGGTGCGCGCCGGAGCCAAGATCCTCAACATCGCGGCCGGCAAGAACACGCCGCAGGTCCTGCGTGAACTGCGCGAGCACTATCCCAACCTGCCGCTCATCGCACCGGGCGGCAAAACGCCCGAGAGCATCCGTGAGACCATCGCCGCCGGCGCCAACGCCATCATCTGGACGCCGCCATCGGCCCAGCAGCTGCAGACCGACATGATGCAGCGCTATCGCAAGATGAAGGAAGACGCCACGCCCGTCATCTCGCGCGACGATGTGCCCATTATCGACCAGGTCGCCGCCGCCGAGGTCAGCCAGGTCGAGAACATGAATCCCGATGTGCCGATCCCCGACGAAGTCATCGAACGCGTCGCTTCGATCCACGATCATATCGAGGAACGTCGCGCCAACCGCGGACTCAAGCCCTCGCTGCACGGCTTCTTCTTCCGCGGAAAGAAACGCTAACCGCAACAGCAAGGCCCGCCCCGCAAACAATGGGACGGGCCTTTTTCTGTTATCGAATGTCCGGAGAACAGGCGTAGCCGTTAAAACCGTCAGCCAGCCCACAAACGTTAGTCCACGCGCTTGTCGCCCATAAAGAAGACGGCCACCGTGTCGGGGCCGGTATGCGAGCCAATCAGGGCACCGATGCTATTGATCTCAATCTTGCCTTTGAGCTGCGGAACCTGTTCCTCTATCAGTGCCGCAACGGCCTCGGCGTCCTCGCGGCACGCCGATTGCGACATGATGCACTTGCCCGAATAGTTCGCGCCGTCCTGCACATGCGCCATCACGGTCTTGGCCATCTCGGAGATCGCGCGCTTCTTGGTGCGAATCTTCTCGCGTGGCGCCAGCTCACCTTCGCAATCGACCGTCATAAGCGGGCAAATCTTAAGCGCCGTGCCGATGATCGCGCTCGCGGCCGAAATGCGACCGCCGCGCAGGTAGCTCGACAAATCGGTCGAGAAGAACCAGTGGTGCAGGTTGAGTTTATGCTCCTCAATCCAAGCGGCCGTCTCGTCGAGCGAAGCGCCGCTATCGCGAACGTCGGCGGCACATTCCGCCAGCAGGCCAAAGCCCGAAGACGCCGCCAGCGAATCGATGACGCGCACCTTACCGCCCCGGGGATAGCGATCCGCGAGCATCTGCGCCGCAACGCAGGCCGATCCATACGTGCCCGAAATACCCGACGACAGCGCCAGGTGCAGCACGTCTTTACCCTCGGCAACAAACGGCTCCCAAAACTCCTCGTACTCACCCACGCTCACCTGAGACGTCTTGGGCATGGCGCCCGCGGCAATCTGGGCAAAAAACTCGTCCGGCGCAATCGACTGATACAGATCGTCCGTATAGACAACATCGTCGATCTCGTAATGAAAACACACGACAGGGATATTGCGCGATTCAAAGAACTCGCGGGTTCGGTCGGCGGCGGATTCACAGGTCAGGACAAAATCACTCATATGAGGCTCCTTACTCATTACTGCGTAAATTATTGCACAGCAATCGTGAATACGGTACAAATGTCCACTATTTACCAAATTGAACCAAAGGTAGTGAACATCTTTACCGTTATCATCCCTATCGATCCCGGAGGTATGCGCCTGCAAAAACGACCCCGCGTCTCCATTCAACCGCCATATCTACCTCAACTAAATCGATTTACCAAACCGTTCGGCCAACAATTTGACCTCCCATCTCCAATCGAAACAAAAGCGGCGCATACTGATAAACGTTTGACGCTGTTTGTCAGTTTTACCAACCACATCGGAAGGTGCTTCATGGTCGCATTCGATCGCAATCCGCAAGACTTCAAGTATCTGCGCCTGCTGTCGAGACAGTTCCCCACCGAGCAATCCGCATTCACCGAAATCATCAACCTCTCAGCCATCCTCAACCTGCCCAAGGGCACCGAGCATTTTATGAGCGATGTGCATGGCGAATACGAAGCCTTTATGCACATCCTCAACAACTGCTCGGGTGTTGTGCGCGAGCATGTCGACGAGATCTTTGGCGACACGCTCTCCTTTGACGAAAAGGGCGAGCTGTGCACGCTCATCTACTATCCGCGCGAGAAGATCGATCTTGTCCGCAGCCGGCGCGAGGACTCGCCCACCTGGTACAAGACCATGCTCGACCAGCTCATTGTGGTTGCCCGCTCGCTTTCGAGCCGTTATACCCGCTCCAAGGTGCGTAAGGCCATCCCGCGCGATTACGCCTACATCATCGACGAGTTGCTGCACACGCATCCGGATGAGAACAACTACCGCGTGCGGTATCACGAGCGCATTATCGAATCCATTCTGGAGACCGCCAGCGCCGACGACTTTATCGAGTCGCTTGCTTCACTCATCAAGCGCCTCGCCGTCGACCACCTGCACTTGGTGGGCGACATCTTCGACCGTGGCGGCGGCGCTGCCAAGATTATGGACCGCCTGCTCACCTATCATTCGCTCGATATTCAGTGGGGTAACCACGATCTGCTGTGGATGGGCGCTGCGGCCGGTGAGCCCGCCTGCATCGCCACGGTGCTGCGCAACAACCTGCGCTACGACAATTACGAGATCCTCGAGAACGACTACGGCATCTCGCTGCGCGAGCTTGTCGCCTTCGCCGACGCCACCTATACCGCCGGCGAGTCCATCACCCCGCTGATCAAGGCCATCAACGTGCTGCTCTTTAAACTCGAGGGCCAGATTATCCAGCGCCACCCCGAGTTCGACATGACCGACCGCCTGCTGCTCGACAAGATCGACCACGACACCGGCACGGTCACGCTCGCCGACGGCAGCGTATGGCCGCTCACGACCAACGATTTCCCCACCGTCGATCCGGCGGACCCCTACATGCTCACGCCCCAGGAGCAACACATCATGGACAAGCTCGTGTCCGAGTTTGTCACCGCCGATCACCTGCATCGCCATATCGATTTCCTCTATAGCCACGGCTCGATGTACAAGGTCACCAACGGCAACCTGCTGTTCCATGGCTGCGTGCCGCTCAACGAAGACGGCACCTTTAGCAGCATGAACTGCCTGGGCACCTGGCACGCCGGCCGTGATTATCTCGATTTTTGCGACCGCATCGCCCGCCGCGCCTGGCGCGTGGGCGACCGCGACGCCCTCGACTGGATGTGGTACCTGTGGATCGGCTTTAACTCACCCGCCAGCGGACGCCTGGTGCGTACCTTTGAGCGCGCCTATATCGCCGATAAGAGCACCTGGGTCGAGCCGATGGACCCGTACTTTACGCTTACCAAGTCGCCCTCGGTCTGCGACGACATCATGCGCGAGTTCGGCGTTGCCCCCATGGCATGTTCGCCGACTGGCCACATCATCAACGGCCACACACCCGTTAAAACCACCAAGGGTGAGCAGCCCATCCGCGCCGAGGGCAAGCTGCTGGTCATCGATGGCGGCTTCTGCCGCGCTTACCACCCCAAGACGGGCATCGCCGGCTACACGCTTATCTCCAGCTCGCGCGGATGTCGCCTTAAGTCGCATCAAGCTTTTACCACGGTTGCCGAGGCACTTACCCGCAATGTAGACATCGAGAGCGAGACCAACCGCTTTGACGAGGCCGACCGCCGCCGCATGGTAAGCGACACCGATACGGGTGCCAAGATCCGCAGCCAGATTCAGGACCTACGCCAACTGCTCGATGCATATAGAAACGGTGCTATCGAGGAGCGCGCCTAGCTCCACCCGTGGGGATTGGCTAAACTTGCTGAGTTCGTCATCCCCACGGCGCTATGGCGCCACCCTAAGGCAGGTACCATGCAAAAGCTCCTTGCGCAGATCATGAAGTTTGGCATCGTCGGCGTCGTCGCCACGGTCATCGACTTTGGCATCATGAATCTGCTCCACTACGGTCTGGGCCTTAACATCCTGATCGCCAATACCAGCGGCTTTATCGTCTCGCTCATCTTTAACTACGTCGCGAGCATGAAGTACGTGTTTGCGCACAAGGAGGGCATGAGCCGCCGCCGCGAGTTCATTATCTTTGTCGTGCTGTCCGTGATCGGTTTGGCTCTCAACGACGGTATCGTGCTGGCGCTCAACGCCGGCCTGGGCCTCGAGGCCAATATCGCCAAGATTTGCGCCACCGCGCTGGTCATGGTCTACAACTTTGTGACCCGAAAGATCTTCCTGGAGGGCGAGGAGACCAAGTAGCTCGACATCCCGATAGCCTTACGGCGCCCACAGTCGACGCGCGCTCAGCGAAGCATCGTCCGTGGGCGCCGCTCGTTTACGGGCAAATTTTCAACGTTTGCGGATTAGCTCTTGAATATTTGGCGAGTTCGTATAGTTCTTGCCAAAGACCTTACGTTTCCCATGCAAAAGCTCTAAAGTATCCTCTGCTCGATTCATCAACGCATTGGATGTGATTGCGTGCGCAAGGCACTGGCACAACCTCATACTAAGCAGTTCCTCAAGTTTGCTGTCGTGGGTCTTATCTCCTTTGGCATCGACTGGGGCATGCTCATTGCGCTCGTCGAGTTGTTCCACCTCGACTTTTTGATGAGCACCACGATCTCGTTTATCACGTCCGTCGTGGTCAACTACTGGCTCAGCATGAAGTACGTGTTCGATCACCGCGAGGGCATGAGCCGCAAGCGCGAGTTCACGATCTTCACCATCCTGTCGGTGATCGGTCTGGGCCTCAACGACCTGTACATGTTTGTGGGCGTCACGTTTTTGAGCATCGGCTACCAGGCCATGAAGGCCATCGCCACGTTCCTGGTCACCTGGTACAACTACTTCAGCCGCCGCTTCTTCCTCGAAGGCGCGCAGTCATAGTCGATTCGACATTTGCTTGAATATATAACCGGTTGGAATTCACGTTCCAGCCGGTTTTTTTGTTTGACGAGGCTGTCGAGGAAGACGTACGGGACGGGCCACGGTGCCGAAATGGGACGCGCCTTCCCCATGGGCGCCGTTCCGGAAAGCGCGTCCCAGATTGAGGCCTCAAAGCGGGACACAGTTTCCGCAACGCCACTCAAGCGGAAAGTGCATCCCGGAATCCGACCTCGGAACGGGACGCGGTTTCCCAATGGCCATCGAAGCGGAAACTGCATCCCGGAATCCGCCTCCAGAGTGGGACGCGCTTTCCGGTTGAGCCTCGATTGGGAAACTCCGTCCCATTCGCATCAAAAAACGGGCGGCCTGGATGTTTGTCCGAGCTGCCCGTTCCGTGCGTTATGTTGAGATCCCTAGCCTGTTACGTAATACCAGACGACGTTGTCGCCGTTGGAGAGAACGTAGTTGCTGCAGGCCGTCATGGGCGTCGAGCCGTTGACAGAGTACATCCAACCGCTCGTGCCGCCATACTGCTTCTCGGCCAAACCGCCGATCGCGGCGACATACGTGCCGTACGATGAGCCGTGTGCGTTGACGGAAAGCCCGAGCGCGCATAGGGCGTCGTAGACGGTGGCACCTTCGTTAAAGGTATAGGTGCCGCCGGCGGACACAGGATTGCCCACGGCGCTCGATGTGACCGCAACCGTCACCGTGACGTAACTGGGCTCCTGCGTGCCGCCCTGGCCGCCCGAGGAGGCGGTTCCGCCGTTAGAAGCAGAGGCGCCGCCAGACGATTGGCCGCCGCCCGAAGAGGTACCACCAGACGTGTTAGAAGTATCGGCAGTTTCGGGATTCTGAGCAGCCGATACATCGCCAGACTTCTTGCCACGCTGGTCTTCAGACTTTTTGCCATCCGAGTTTTTATCCGAGCTCTTGTTCGAAGACTCGGAATCGCCCTTGGCGTCACCCGAGTCCTTGGACTTATCTTTCGCATCGCCCGAAGCCTTGGAGTTCTTAGAGTCAGCTTTGCCAGAAGCAGCAGCCGAGCCAGCTCCCCTGGCGTCGTTGGCAACGACGCTCTCCCCCGTCACGGCCTGAACGATCCAGTCGATGGACCAGGCACCGCTTGTGGAGGGATGGACAAACCCCAGCGAGACGACAATCAGGGCAACGCAAGCAGCCGTAAAAACGCCGACAAGTGCCTTGCGCCGCGGGGCGGACGCCGCCGAAGCGGCGCCCTTTTGCTTTGCATCGTCGAGCTGGATAAACGAGGAGTCGGGCTGCTGCCCGTTGGTCTCCTTGGGCTTATCGGGCATTACCGTCACCCTTGCCGCGCTTGGTCAGCATGAAGACGGCGATGAGCGCGAGGCCGATCACGCCGGCCGCGATGCCGACAATAGCGAGCTGGTTGAGGCCAGACTCCTGCGCGGAAGCCTCAGTGGACTTCTTGGCAGTGGTCGTGGAAGCGGATGCCTTGTCGGACTTGGAGTCGGACTTCTTGTCGGACTTGCCGTCCTTCTTGTCAGACTTCTTCTCGTCCTTCTTGTCGGACTTGTCGGAGTCCTTCTTGTCGGACTTGTTGTCCTTGGTCCCGGTCTTGGTCGACACCGTCGTCTTGGTCACCGGCTTCTGACCCGGGGCGACAGCGCCACCCTTCGAGCCGGAGCCAGTGCCCGCGCCAGCGCCCGTGCCGGTACCAGCACCAGTGCCGGAGCCGCTGCCACCGTTAGAGCCAGAACCGCCATTGCCGTCAGGGTTAACGGCGTTCTTGGTCCACTTGGCATACAGCGTCATATCGGCCGTCACCGGCGTGCTGAAGTCATACGCCTCCGTGCAAGCCTCATCGGTGTACCAGCCACCGAAGGTGTAGCCCTCACGCGTCGGATCGGCAGGCTTAACCAGCTTGCCGTCGGCCGTAGTCTGGAAATCGACCTTGGAACCATCGCCAGTCTCGAACGAGACCTTAACGCCACCATTCAGCTTGAACAACGTGCCGGAATCGTTGATGTAGTAGAGGTTGCCCTTGGCGTCGCAGGCAATCGGCGAGTCGCAGTAGTTGTTGTGTCCCGTTGCGCTAAACGCACCGGTCGCCTGCGCGTCACCCAGCTTGTAGCGATAGACACCGCCGCCCGAGGTGTAGTTCACATAGTCGGAAGTCGCACCGTAGTTAACCGTGAAGTAGACATACGTGCCATCTGCCTGGGCGCTCACGAGCGGTGCACCCTTGATGCCGCCGATGGGAAGCGCGGAGCCATCAGCAGACGAAACCAACGTCGTAGCAAAGTCATTATCAAGGTCGACAATCGCCAGCGCAGAGCCACCGGAAACCTCGCCGCCGACAATCAGCTTGTTGCCATACAGCGTAGGCATGCAGGCGCATCCCGTAAGACCCAGGTCGACGACGCGCTCTTCGGAAATGCGCGAAGCGGCATCCGCACCACGCGAACTACCGTCAGAAATCGCCAAAACGTGCAGCTTGCCATCGCGCGAAATCAGATAAGCATGGCTACCGTCGGCGGAGAGCACACAGGAGGAGTTAACGATAGCCCCAACGGAAACGCTTCCAAGCACAGCGCCCGAAGACTTGCCGAGCATCTCAACGGTACCGGCGCTGGTGGGAACCAGAATAAAGCCGTCACCCACGGTAGCACCCGTCCAGTAATAACCCTCATCGGCGTTGACGTGCTGCCAGGAAACGGCACCGGTCAGGATATTGATGCGCGTCAGATGGCCGTTGTTATACACGCCCTTACCATAGTCGACATCAACGGTGCCGACATAGAGATAGTTGCCATCGACCGTCAGCTGAGAATTCGACTGAGCAGTTTTGCTCACAGGGTCGGTAACCCAAACCGTCGTGAGCGTATCGGCCGTCAGAGCCTGGACCGCACCGCCATCGAGCGGGACGATGACCAAGCCGTTCGTATAAATCGGACGCGTCGTGTAGCCAATCGTAGTCTTAAGGTTCGACTCGGCAAGCACCTTGCCCGACTCTGCGTCGATCTTAAGCAAGCGCTTGTTGACGGCGAGATACACGTTGCCGTTTACGACAATCGGCTCGCTCGCGTTGGGATACGTGGCGCCCGAGTAGGCCTTCCAATCGAACGTCCAAGAGCTTGCCAGCGCGCCCGTAGGGGTGGACACGTTCTCGACCACCGCATTGGAATTGCCGTTCCAGTCGGCTTTCCAATCGGTCGGGCGCGAAGCGCTCGGGTCAACTACGACTTCATCGGGATTAGGAACGGTATCGCCAGCAGCATAAGCCCAGACGATCTTGTCACCCGACTTGAGCACATAGTCGCTATCGAGCTGAGACCCAGGAACGCCGTTGACAAAGAACGACCAAGCACCCGACAGCTCGGTGCCATCAAGCGGAGAGACAAGAGTGTGAACGCCCCAATAACCAAATTGGTCGTACATCTTGGACTTGACGCCAACGGCATCGAAATAGGCAGCAGATGCATCCTTAATCGTCGTGCCCTCAACGAACACCTGCATCGAAGGATCAGTCCAGCGCTGAGCCTTATCGTCCTTCTTGCCGATGATCTCCATCGAAACGGAGACCTGACCAGGCATGGTGCCGTCGGAGCCATAGACCCAAGCAATCTCGTCGTTTGCCTTAAGCGTATAGGCGCCCGCACCAACATCAACAGGCTTGCCATTGACAAAGAACTGCCAATATTTCCAGGTGTTTTCGTCAACCTTCTCGCTCGAGAGGGTCACGTTCTTTTCGAACGGCGAGGTCAGCGACTCGAGATACCAGCCAAACGAGCTCTCCCCCGTTTTGGCGCCAATGCCAGACTTTTTAAAGATCTGCTCGGAAAGGTCAGCAGCGGTTGTTCCCTCGTCCACGAGAGCTGTCGTAGGCTGTGCCCACGTCTGCCGGGCGCCCGAAGCATCCTGGCCGATAACGGTGCAGCTTACCGAAAGCTGATCGGCAGGAGCGGGGTCGTTGTACTTCGAGTAGTACCAGACGACGGAGTCGCCGGCCTTGAGCGTGTAGCCGCCGGCGCCGACCATGGAGGACTTGCCGTTGATGAACAGCTGCCAGTACGCTTCGGTCGTCGGGTCGTAGGCGAGCGTGCGGCCGGAGTCGAAGGGCGACGTGATCGAATTGAGCGCCCAGCCCCAGGAGCCGTTGGGGTCGTAGTCGGCCTTGAGGCCGGTCTGCTTGAAGAGCTGCTCGGAGAGGTCGGCCGCGGTCGAGCCCTTCTTCAGCGTAATGCTCTGAGCGGCGGCCCAGGTCTGCTGAGCACCCTTGGCGTCGGTGCCGACGACCGAACACGTCGCGGAAACCTGTGTGGAAACCGTGCCCGTGGGATCCTCGTACACCAGCTCGAGCGTGTCGCCATCGCTCGGGTAGTAGCCCGTGGCATAAGAGTTGGCAGCCTTGCCATTAATATCAAAACGCCAGTACTTATAGCCGGACGCCGTGTTTTCCATCGCGAGCGTCTGGGACTTATCGGGGTTCGTAACCGAATAGGGAACGCCGCCGTCCGTGCTATAGCTATAGCCGGCGTCGTCAAGCACCTTGGCAAAGATGTCCCAGGCAGACATTTTTTGGGTACTCGACCACTCAAACGAGGCCGTCGGCACCCAGTCCACAAGGTCATAGGACTGACCGACATCGTGCTTGCTTACGCCTACAACCCTGACGTTAACGGAAAGAGACTTTTCGTCGGAAGAATTAACGAGCCAAGCGGTGCTCTTGACATCGTTGTTGCCGGCGTTTGCCACGACATAGGCGTATTTGCCCTCAGCCGAGGCGGGAAGCGTGATCGCGCCGGTCGTTTCGTCGGCGCCAAACAGCTCGTGGGCATTTGTGCCCTCAGCGTCATCGGCGAGATACCAGCGGTAATCGACGAGGGAGCCCTCGGGGAGTGCCGTCTCGTAATCGCCCCAATCGCCCGTTGCCATGTAATTGGCAGTAGGGGTAAGCGTTCCGCCGACCTGTGCAAGGTTGCCGCTCGAAGCGACATTAACCGATGTCAGGGTATACGCCTTGGCATCTTCGCCCTTGACGATGGCATAACGCGTGGAGGCATAGTCGGTGTTGTAGCCACCGTCGACGATGCACTTGAGGTACTTGCCGACGTACTTTTGCGAAATTACGAACGACGGCCTGTGCGCGTTCTCATCCGTCAGCGTCGTGAACGGACCCTGGGCGCTATCGGCAATCTGCCACGTATACGTCAGTTGATCAGATGTAAGCTCGGCACCCTTTGTTCCTGCAGACGTCTTCTCGAATGCAGTAACACCGATCTTTTCGCCACTCTTGTAGACAAACTTGGCGTCATCGCTCTGATCGCCGACGATCTTTTTGAGATACGTCAGGAACAGCTCGTGCGAGCCTGCAGCCTTAACGGCCACAGCAGTAGTCGCCTCTACGGTGTTATCGCCCGCAGTGGCCGACACGCTCACCCAGCGCTTGGCGTAGTCATCGGGAATCGTAAAGCTGCTGTCGGTTTTGCCCTCGACCACATGCCAGTCGGTCTTCGCATCAAGCGCAGAGGAAGACGGGTCGACAGAGGACCAACGCCACGTGTAGGTAACGCCCTCGGTAACCGGCTCAGACGAGTAATCGACCGCCTTGTAGGCGCACGCCTCAATCGTAGAGCCAGTGTCCTTGGCGCCCTTGCTCGCATTGGTAAATGCAACTGAATCGAGCGTCGTCGCGCCCTTGGGCAGAATGCGGCCCGCCTTGGTCTCACAGCTATCGGAGCCGGGGATACCCTTCTTGGCCTTAGCGACCACCTTGAGGTAGCGGTTCGCGCACTCCTTGGTAACCGTGAAGGTATCACCAGTTGCAACCTGCTCGAACGTGCCGTCAGCAGAATCGGCCACCCACCAAGAAAAATCGACCTTGTCGGAGCCATAGAGGTCAGTCGGCGTGTCGTAGTTAAGGTAGTAGGCGGCAGCCTTAATCGTGTCACCGACGTTAGCGTTGGGGACGTTCTCATAATCGTCGCCAAATTCGGCGCCGTTATAGGCGAGAACGATATGGCCTAACGCGATCTGGTCACTCGCGGCAACAGGACCCGGCGTATTGTAGCCAACAGACGCGGGCGTCCCGAAAGAGCTGCTCGGACCGTACAGCTCCTGGCCATCGCCGACAACCTTAACGCGAATGTACTTGCCCGCAAGTTGCGAAGCGAGTTCGTCCGTGATCGTCAGCGACTGGGCGGTCTGGCCCGGAATTGCCTGATAGGCGGAATCCTCGGCATCGCGCACGTCAGACGCAAGCCACTGATAGGTCCAGCCGGCCTGTGTCGCAATACGCTTATTGGGAACCGCTTCGCCGTCGTAGGTGTTCGCCCAAAGCGTAGTGCCAGGGTTCAGCATCTCGGCCTTAACAGACGAATACGAGCTCGAATCGTCTGCCGAAGACTGGATGAGGACATAAGACTTTGCATCCAGTGCCGTCTTGGTAGGAACGGGCGCCTTGATGGTGTTCGTCGCTGTCAGCTTTTGGTTGTTGGCGCCCTTAGTCGGGCCGTAGATGACGTTACCGCTGGCATCGGTAATGCGTACGCGCAGGCACTTGCCGTTAAGCTGAGTGCGCAGGGCATCGTCCAAAACGATCGATGCGCCCGTCTGACCCTCGACAGGAACAAACGCGGAATTGTCCGCATCGCTCTTGTTGCTGATGTCGGCAGCAAGCCACTGATAGGTGCAGCCCGAAGCGCTGGCGCGCTTGCTGGACGAAGTCCAAACATTCGCATAGAGCGTAGTATTGCTCTGGATAAAAGCGGTGAAGTTAGAGCCAGCCCAACGAGAAGGCGACTGGCTCTTTCCGACGCTGACACCATTATTCGAGGAAAACGTAGCAGCGGCACGAGACGCGGCCTTGGCAACACTGGGCTCGCTGGCCACCGCAGTCGCGTCGCCGGTCTCGGCGGTGGTGTCAGACGCCTCGCTCGCCGGGGTGGCCGAAGCAGGGTCTGACGCAGCGGGGTCGTCCGATGCATCATCGCTCACGTTGTCAGGCGCGGCCGAACCCGTATCCCCAGTTTCGGAGGAGCCACCTGCAGCCGAATCGTTTGCGTCAGCAGCAGCCGCGGGAGTATCTGCAGCACCGTCCGTGGCCTGCGCGCCCTCGCTCGGCGTTGTGGCCTGAGCCACGGCCTCGGCAATGCCCTCGGCGCCATCGGCCCAAAGCTGGGCCGGCGTGGTGCTGAATGCCATCGCGAAGGCCAGGAATGCCACCAGGCCGCGCTTGGCTACGCCGCGCGCGATCGCCCCATGGCGACGCAACGAGGCGCGCTTGCGCTCGTCCTCAAACATATCCATTTGTCCCCCATTGTCTGTACTTGAGGCGTTACCATGCGGCTGCCCCACGTCATCGCGCACATTGCGCTCGAGTACCCCCATCGGGGTCCTCCTTCCCTCCAGAGCCCAACGCGTACCGGCAGCATGCGCCGCGGCCGCGCGCAAGATGGGAGGCGATCCGACTTAACCTTAACGACCCGGGCGCGCCGTCCGATCTGCGACGCGACCATCCCGGACCAAGAGGAATTACGGTTACTGGTACAGCCGGGGACTTGCACCCCGATTCTCCCAAACGCGCAGGAAAACCGCGCATTCGTGCGTCTCCGCACCACCATCTAGGCCATCGATTATTACTGTCAGTATGGTATCACGCAAAAGGGCCCCGCACACAGGCGAAGCCCAAGGTAAAAGCTATGGTTTGCGATAGAAAAGGGTGAAGATGGAGTGCCGAGCAAAATAACCCGTTTCCCCAACCCCGGAAAATCGTTACCGCTTGCCGCCGTGACTGTTGCGCCAGATCTCGCGGCCCAGCATCAGCGCCAACACCAGCGCGCTCACGTAGCCCATAAAGCCAATGACCGGGATACCGAACACAACCGGCTCGATGCGCGCGTAGTACACCACCGACGAACCGATAAACAGGCCGGCGATCACAATTGCCATCGACATGCGGTCGATAATTCCACCCAGCTGTCGCAGCGCCTTATCGCTGCTCATGATCTGCGTGTTCACCTTAAGCTGGCCGCGCGTGAGCATGCGCGACGCCAAGCCCAGATACTCGGCCGCCTCGAGCGAGCCTTTTGCCGCGCGATAGCTGCTCGCGGCAAGATCGCGCCCCATTTCGCGGACGCGCGCATAGGCGCTCTTCTCGTTTTTGATGTGCGCCTGGATGATCTGGATCATGTTGACGTTGGGCATGTACTCGGTCAGCAGGCCCTCGAGCGTCACCATGCCGCGGGCGAACATCGTCACCACACTCGGCAGCTCAACGTCGTTCTTGCGCGCCAGATTGAGCAGCGAGGTCAAAAACTCGCCGATATCAAGATCCTTAAGGTCAAGACCCGCAAAGTCGGCGACGATAAAGTCCAAGTCGGACAAAAAGGCCGAATGGTCGAGCTCGGCCGAATCGCCGCGCGTCACGGCAAAGCGCATGAGCGAATCCTTGAGCTTGGGCACGTCGCCCTCGGCCACGGCGAAAATCATGTCCTTGACGATACCGCGGTCGTGACTCGACATGCGCCCGACCATGCCCAGATCAATAAAGTAGACGATGCCGTCCTTGAGGATGATGTTTCCCGCATGCGGGTCAGCATGGAAAAAGCCGTCATCGAGCACCTGCGTCGAATAGTCCTCGACAATTGCCGAGCCGATCTTTTCCAGGTCATAGCCCTCGGCCACCAGTCGTTTGGGATCGGCAATGGATATGCCGTCGATGTAGTCCATGACCACGACATGCTCGGTGCAAAGGTCCAGGTAGGATTTGGGACACGACACGCCGTGCACGCTTTTGTGGAAGTCATAGAAATCGTTGAGGTTTTTGGCCTCGGCCAAAAAGTTGGTCTCCTCGCGAAACGAGGTCCACAGCTCTTCGACCACACCGTGCAGGTCAACAAACTGATCGGTGTTGACGAACTTTGAGACGATGCGCACCACCGAGCGAATGATGTCGATGTCCTGCGCCATGACCTGTTGCGCGCCGGGGCGCTGTACCTTAACGGCCACGTCCTCGCCGGTCACCAGGCGGGCACGGTGCACCTGCGCGAGCGATGCGCTACCGAGCGGGTTGGGGTCGATCGCGTCGAACATCTGCCCCAGGCGCTGGCCGTATTCCTCTTCCAGACAGCGGAGCACTACCTCGTATGGCACCGGCTCTACGTCGGAGCGCAGGCGACGCAGCTCGTCGCAAAACCGCTGCGGCAAGATCTCGGAGCGGTTAGCCAGAATCTGCCCCATCTTGACGAACATGGGGCCGAGCTCTTCGAGCAGACGACGCAGGCGCACCGGCGTGAGGTTGTCCCACACGCGATACTTTTTGATCAGGAGAACGATCTGCCCAATGCGCTCACGACGACCTGCCGGCGTGAGCTGGTATTCCTCATCCGGCGCCATCGCATCGGGTTCCTCGGGGACCATATCGACAGCGCGCGGCTTCTTGCGAGCGCCCGAGACGGCGGCCTCGACCTCATCGACAACCGCCGTCTCGTCACCCAAGGGATCTAGATTGTTGTAATCGGTGGTGGAATCTGCCATCTGCGCTGCTACTCGGCCTCTTCGGTGTCCTCTGCATCGTCGGGCTCAACGGACTCGACGGGCACCGAGGTCACGTTGTCCTCGACCGAGTCGACGATGTCGCGCACATGGGCCAAAAAGGCCGTGCGCTCGGGGGCGGTCATAACGCGGACGCGGGCCAGGATGAGCTCGTCGAGCACGCGCTGTGCCGCAGTCTCACCCTGCATGCCCAGGCGCTCGGTCAGGTCGGAGATGGTGCCACCGGCCTGCTCGAACATGTCGGACACGCTGCGGGCGATATCGGGGGTGCCGGCGTCCTTGCGGACCTGCTCGCCCTTGGTATTGAGGTCGTCGAGAACCTTCTTGCTACCCTCGACGGCAACGGCAGCGGCGCCGAAGCCCACGTTGATGGCGCCGTTAACAAGCTGATCGAGTTTCATAACCATGGTTGACTCCAATCATGAACAACTGCATTGGCCTTCTTGTACCCAAGATTGAGCGAACGACACAAAATCGTTTTACCGCCGAGATAGAAATCGAGCGGGGCAAAGCCTTTGACGGCGTTTGTCCCGCTCGCTCGTTGCAAGGTTGTCGTTACCTTACGTTGTCGTTCATCGCGAAGGAGTTCTTCATGGCGCAGCTCGTGGTGTAGAGCACCTTGCCCAACAGGGCGTCGGTCTCCACGCGCACGAGCTCGGCAAAGGCCTCGTTGGCGCGGGCGAGCTCGGCAGGCACCTCGGCCTCGGGCAGCGCGGCAACGGCAGCGTCAACGTCGTGAATCTGCTTGTGGCCCATGCCGCCGACCTTCTCCTGATAATCCTCGACCGCGCGACCGCACTCATGGAAGCGAACATCAGCCAAGGCACCGATCAGGCGATTTGCCCAATAGAAATTCTCGGACGTCACGCGAGCCTGCGTGTCGGCATAGTACTCGGGCATGGTCTCGACATTGGCGTACAGCGGCACGAGCGCGTTAAACGAGTTAGAGCCAAACGCCATCCACTGCACGGCGCGATACGCCGGCTGCGCATAGGGGCGCAGCTGCAGCACGGCGAGCTGGCTGTTGCGGTTGATGCCGATGGGACGATAGGCGCCGCGCGGGGCGGGCGTGCCCTTGCTGCCGTAGCAGTCGTACTCCGTTCCCTGGTAGTGGCTCGAAAGCACGTACTTGATGTCCTCGATGGTCACTTTGCGCTCAGGCACGCGGCTCCAGGGGATGTCGTCGCTCTCGGGCGTGTAGTCGGCGTCGGGGCCGTCCCACACATCGCTGGGGTTGAGGCAGCGCTGCATGTACCAGGCGCGCGGGGTGTTGTAGACGTGGTCGGAATCGGAGTGGGAGCCGAACGCGTCGCGCGGGTTGAACGGGGTGACGTTCTCCACGGCCAGGTCCAGATGGTTGCGTTCGATGAATTCGCCGAGGTCCGCGGAGCACATGTGCTCTTCCTGGTTTCCGAGCGCGTCGTCAAGGTCGAATTCGTCGATGCCGAGCTGGTTCGGCATGGTCACGTATGCCTCGTCCGGCACACGCTTGGCGATCCAGTGGTGGCCTCCGACGGTTTCGAGCCACCAGATCTCGTCCACGTCGGAGAAGGCGACGCCGTTCATTTCGTACGTGCCGTACTGTTCGAGCAGAGCGCCGAGACGTGCCACGCCTTCACGGGCGGTCTTGACGTACGGCAGTACGAGGGTGAGGAAGTCCTCTTCGCCAATGCCGCCGGGCACTTCCGGCTCGTAGCCGTCCTCGCCTTCCTTGCCCTTGGCCGGAGTGAGCTCCACGAACGGGTCGGCGCCGAGCACGCGCTCGTTGGTGGTGAGGGTTTCGGTGGCGCTCATGGCCACATTCGCCTCATTGACGCCGGCTTCGCCCCAAATGCCTTCCTTCAGATCCGCGTTCGGCACGGCCGTGTACTGCAGCGGCTCGCCCGGCAGGTCGACTTCCACGTGGGACAGCACGCTCTTGTAGTGGCGCGGCTGTTCGTCCGGCTTGACGACGATGAAGCGCTTCGGGCAGAATTCGCCGTTCGCGCTGTCCTCATTGCGGGCGATGATGGTCGATCCGTCATAGCTTGCGTCCTTGCCGACCAGAATCGTGGTGCATGCCATATATGTAGGTTCCTTTCGTTTGTTTTGTTTACGTTTGCGGTATTCTTTGGTATTATCTTGCGATTACGCGGTTTGCGCCTTGCCGGCTGTTCTCGCCGGTTTCGCCGGTCACGCCTTGCCGGTCAGGAAGATAGCGCCTTGGTCCGCGATCGCACCGGAATTACGCAACGCGCGTTCCATCTCGTTGAGCCAGAAGCCTTGATTGAGACCATTGAGAGGCGCGGTGGTGCCCCATACGTGCAGGTAGTAGTCGTGATCCCGATCAGGCGGATACGGACCGTTGTAACGCATGGTGACGGCCGGATCGCCGCTGCGGCCCTTCAGCAGCGGCGACGCGGCGGACGTGCGGCCCTGCACCGTCTCGGGAATCATCGCGGACACCGTGCGGGAAAAATCGGCCGGAATCGCCAATGCATGTGAATCGTTGAAATCGTACATCAGCGCGTCCACGGGCAGATTGGCGAGCGACCAATGGTTCCACTGGAAACCGCACACCGGAATGGAATCGGGATCGACGAATTCCCAATGCAGAAACTGCACGGACGGGTCGAGCTCGTCGATATAGAAGGGGAAGGAAACGATCGGAGTGCCGTCGATGCAGTTCTCAGGCGGCGCCGCCTTGGCGAACGCGTCGGGAATGACGGTAAAATCTGCGGAAATCTTCATGCTTCCAGTATCGCGCATGCGCGTGACGCGACGCGGCCGTATGACGCGTCTACGCCGGTGGCGCAATCGACGCAATCGCAGCAATCGACACAACCCGCAACCGAAACGACCCCGTCCGCGCGGCGATCGCACGGAACGGGGTCATTCCGGGAAACAGGGCCTATCAGAACCGAATCGCTCTCATAGGCACATTTGCAGTGGCGGAACCCTGCGGCCGCGATGACGCAGCCGCAAAGTCCGGAATAGCC
>OGPU01001502.1_pt1 | contig 19627 bp, 14 predicted proteins | sample 1552991 | NCBI WGS metagenome assembly OGPU01 (sample SAMEA2580296, study PRJEB22360) | human gut metagenome | biome: human gut; feature: human-associated habitat; material: faeces | place: Denmark | collected 2008/2010 | reverse complement strand
AATGATGCTGACTGCTTGTGGAAACAAGAAAGACAGTAATAATGGAAAGACAAGTGACGGAAAGACAGCAATACGTTTTGCAACATGGGATGTAGCTGATGATGTAGATGCTCAGCAGAAACTTGTAGATAAATTTAATGAGGAACATGATGACATTGAAGTAACACTGGAAGCATACGGAAGTGATTTTGATACAAAGATCAGTGCAGGTATGGGATCTGGAGATACACCGGATGTTATGTATATGTGGAACTACCCGGCATATGCAGATGGTCTTGAACCTCTGGATGAGTATATCGACAAAGAAGGCGATGACTATAAGAATGATTTCTACAGCACACTGTGGAATTACAACTCATTAGACGGAACAACATATGGTATTCCAGTGGGATTTACAACACATTCACTTTTCTATAACAAAGACCTTTTTGCACAGGCTGGTGTAGAAGAACCTACAGATGACTGGACATGGTCGGATCTTCAGGCAGCTGCCAAGACAATTGAAGAAAAGACAGGTCAGAAAGGTTTTGCATTCCAGATGAAACCAGATCCGTATGATTTTGAAATGTATCTGTGGAGCAATGGAGCTGCTTATTGTGACGAAGATGGACAGATGGCAGGTCAGATTGATTCAAAAGAATCTCAGGAAGTATTTAAAATGTTCCAGGATATGGAAAAAGACGGATATGCAATTGCAACAGAAAAGAACGGAACTGATGAATTCCGTGCCGGTACAGCAGCAATGTATGTATATGGATCATGGTCAATTGCTTCTCTTAATGAGGATGGAATGAATTATGGTGTGGCAAAAATTCCTTCTTTTGACGGAAAGACCTCTGTAAGTATTCTGAGTTCTTCAGGACTTTCTATTTCAAAGGACAGCAAGAATAAAGATGCTGCATGGGAATTTGTAAAATACTGGACAGGCGAAGAATGCAACAAAGCAAGAATCGGTATGGAACTTCCGGTACTTAACAGTGTTGTAGAATCTGAAGGTATTATGGATGAACCAGAATATGCACCATTCTATGAGATGCTTGAGCAGAGTGATGGACATACTCCGGCAAGCTTCCTGATTGAAGACTGGTCAGAAATTTCAGAAAACCTTAGCTTATCATTTGAACAGATTTTCAATCCAAGCTCATACATGGATGTAAAAGATGTTTTAAAAGAAGCAGCAGACGCACAGTAATAGCATACAAACAAACCGGCGCCGGAACAATTTATGATTCCGGCGCCGATAAATAGGAGAGAAGAAAAATGAAGCAGAGAAAATTCCTGAAGACGGCCACACCGTATTTGTTTATTATGCCGTGGATTATCGGGTTCCTTGTATTTACAATCGGTCCCCTGATTCTGTCTTTGATCATGAGCTTTTTTGAGTGGCCGCTTACCACAGCGCCAACATTCAGGGGACTTGGAAACTATATTGATATGTTTACAAAGGACAAACAGTTCTGGAAATCCCTTATAATCAGTTTGAAATATGCGGCAATTTTCGTACCGCTTAACATGATTATTGCATTGTTCCTTGCAATGCTGATCACACAGCCGGTTAAAGGAGTAAAAGTATTCCGTACAATTTTCTATATTCCGGCAGTTATCTCAGGTGTAGCGGTTTCTATCATCTGGGGATGGATCCTCAACGGAGATTATGGCGTACTGAATTATCTGTTATCTCTTCTGGGAATCAAAGGACCGAAGTGGCTGGTTGATCCGGCATGGGCACTCCTTGCAGTTATAATTGCAAGTGCGTTTGGTGTTGGAACGATGATGCTTATCTTCTACACAGATATCAAAAATATTCCGGTTGATGTATACGAAGCTGCATCTATTGATGGAGCAGGTCCTGCAAGAAAATTTTTCAGTATTACACTTCCGATTATTACACCTACAATTTTATTTAACCTGATTACGTCAATTATCAGTTCTTTCCAACAGGTGACATTGGTTATGCTTCTTACCGGAGGCGGACCGCTTAAATCTACCTACTTCTATGGACTGTATACATACAATAACGCATTCAAACATCACAAACTTGGATATGCCAGTGCAAACGCATGGGTAATGTTTATCATCATTCTGCTGCTGACTGCCGTGGTATTCAAGTCATCATCCGCATGGGTATTCTATGAGACAGAAGCTAAAAACAGCGGAGCAAAGAAAACAAAAAAGAAAAAAGGGGGTAGAAAGTAATGAAGATGTCTAAAAAATCAAAAATTGTAATTTACATATTACTCGGACTGGTAGCCATTTACTTTCTTGCACCGTTTATTTACATGCTGTTTTCTGCATTTAAGACAGAAGGAGAAGCAATTGCATATCCGCCGAAACTTCTGCCGGCAGAATGGCATTTTGAGAACTTTATTAATGCATGGAAATCACAGCCGTTTGGAACATATCTTTGGAATTCAATTCTTGTAACAGTTCTGACAACAGTCGGACAGGTTCTTTCATGTTCACTGGTTGCTTATGGATTTGCAAGATTTAACTTTAAAGGAAAAAATATCCTCTTTATGATCCTGCTTTCAACAATGATGATTCCATGGGATGTTACCATGATTCCGCAGTACATGGAATTCAACTTATTCGGATGGATCAATACACTGAAGCCGCTGATCGTGCCGGCATGGTTCGGATCTGCCTATTATGTATTCCTGATGAGACAGTTCCTTATGGGAATCCCGAAGGATTTTGAGGAAGCAGCACGAATTGACGGCGCAAATCAGTTCCAGATTTACTGGAAGATTTTCATGCCGATCATGAAACCTTCATTGATTCTTGTCGGTGTACTTAATATGCTGACTGTATGGAATGACTATCTTGGACCACTCATTTTCTTACAGGACAGAAGCAAATATACATTGGCACTTGGACTTGCTTCATTTAAAGGAGTTCACAGTACACAGATTATTCCGATGCTTTGTATTACGATTATTATGATTATTCCGCCGATCATTATTTTCATTATCGCGCAGAAATATATTGTTGAAGGAACCAGTGGTTCTATCAAATAGACAGGCGTATGGAGCGGTCAGGCAGACTGTATCTGTCTGACCGCTGTTGCTGTCTTATATGGGATACCACTTGAGAGGAGAAAATTATGGCAAGAAAAAAAGTAAAAAGATGGGAAGACCATCGGATTACCGGAATTGGGAGAAGAGAAGCACGAACGGCTTTTTATAAAGATTCGCAAAAGAAAATCAGTTTAAATGGAGAATGGGATTTTAAATATGTTGATGCACCGGAATTATCGCCGGAAGGATTTGAACAGTCGGGGGCATGTGAAGGATGGGATAAGATTGATGTTCCGTCCGTATGGCAGCTTAGAGGGTATGACAAGATGCATTACACAGATGTGTTATATCCATTTCCGGTAAACCCACCGCATGTACCAGATGAAAATCCAACTGGAATTTATAAAAAGACAGTTGTATTAGATGAACAGTGGATGGAAAAAGACACGGTTCTGAAATTCCATGGTGTTGACAGTGCATTTGATGTATGGGTAAATGGAAACCATGTTGGATTTGGAAAAGTCAGCAGACTGCCTTCAGAATTTGACATTACCGGGTTTGTAAAAACAGGTGAAAATGACATTACCGTTCGTGTATACAAGTGGTCAGACGGCACTTATCTGGAAGATCAGGATATGTGGTGGTTATCAGGAATCTACAGGGATGTAGAACTGATCAATGAGGAAAAGAATGCAGTTCTGGATCTTCGTGTAAATGGGACACTGGATGACAGCTACAAAAATGGTTTTTTTACAGCTGGAATTACAATGAAACAGGCTGGTACAAATCTTGGTTGGAAGCTTTCTTATAAAGGAAAGACTGTTCTTGAAGGTGAGCTTGTTTCGGAAGGAAAAGATATATGTATTGAGGCTGAGATCCCGGAAGTTCATACATGGACAGCCGAGACACCTGAGTTATATGAATTTACAGTAATGACAGAAAACCAGGAAGTAACAGTCAGATGTGGATTCCGCAAAATCGAGATCAAAGATAAGAACTTCCGTGTCAATAATCAGGTAATCCTTCTGAACGGAGTCAATCATCATGATTATAATCCAAGAGAAGGAAGAAGAGTGACAAGAGAGCAGATGGAATCAGATATTCGTCTGATGAAACAGTACAATATCAATGCTGTTCGTTGCTCGCATTATCCGGCAAATGAATATTTTTATGATCTGTGTGACGAATATGGACTTTATGTGATCAATGAAGCAGACCTGGAATGCCATGGATTTGAATGGGTAGAAAATTACACATGGATCACAGATGATGAGACCTGGAAAGATGCTTACGTAGATCGTAGTGTCCGTATGGTAAAGAGAGATAGAAATCATCCATCGATTATTATGTGGTCTATGGGAAATGAATCCGCATTCGGATGCAATTTCCGCAGTGCAGCAGAAGCAATCCGTGAGTTGGATGATACCAGACTGGTTCATTACGAGGGAGATTTTGAGGCAGAAGTGACAGACGTATATTCTACGATGTATACCAGACTGAAAGGTCTCAAAGAGATTGCAGAATATCAGATCAAAGGGGATAAGCCACACGTAATGTGTGAATATGGACATGCGATGGGAAATGGTCCTGGAGGATTAAAAGCATACCAGGATATGTATCGCAAGTACAAACGTCTTCAGGGTGGATTTCTCTGGGAGTGGTATGATCATGGAATTTACACTGAAGAAAAGGATAAGAAATATTATAAATATGGTGGAAATTATGGAGATTTTCCAACAAACGGGAACTTCTGCATCGATGGGATTCTGATGCCGGACAGAACACCGTCTCCGGGAATGGAAGAATACAAACAGATCATTGCACCAGTAGAAATTACAGCTGTTGAAGGAAGTATGAACAAGCTTCAGATCCGGAATTATTATGATTTCCTGAATCTGGATACGACAACACTTTATTGGGAAGTAAAAGCGGAAGATCAGACGATACAGGACGGAACCGTTGAAGAACTTTCGGTTGCTCCGCATGAAGGCAAGATCATTGCCCTACCAATTACAGCATTTGAATTACAGGAAAATACAGACTATTATCTGAATCTGACTGTATGTCAGAAAGAAGAAAGAAACTATGCACCAGCAGGGTATGAAATCAAGAAAGTCCAGATTCCGATGCAGATCCGAAAAGATGGATTTTCGGTAAGAGAAACAGCTGATAAGCTTCAGGTAACAGAAGGACAGGGGGGACTTACTGTAGAAAACAGCCGTGTGACAGCAAAATTCAGTACTGTATTTGGAAAATTGATTTCTTTTGGAAAAGATGGAAAAGAGTATCTGACTGACGGACCGAGAATGAATGTATACCGTGCAACAATCGATAACGACATGTACAAGAAAGAGGACTGGATGAATAAATATTTTATTCAGAAACCGGTAGAAGAGACAGAATATGTCAGCTGTCTGAAAGAAGACGATAAGGTGATCGTCCGGATCGGAACATTCTTCAGTTGCTATAACCAGTCCTGGGGATTTGAATGTGATTACACTTATACGGTTTATTCTTGTGGACAGATGAAGGTGGAAATTCAGGGAAAAGCTGTTCAGAGAGGAAAACTGGAACCAGCGTTCTTACCACGTATCGGAGTCATTATGAAAGGAAATAAAAACTTTCAGAAGACGATGTGGTATGGTATGGGACCTGGTGAGAGTTATGTAGACAGTAAGGCTGCATCTATTATGGGAATTTACGAAAATACAGTTGACGGAATGATGACAGATTATGTATTCCCACAGGAAAACGGACATCATGAACAGGTGAAATGGTTCCGTATTGGAGATGGAAAAGATGGTCTGTTATGCAAGATGGAGGAGAAGCTTGGTCTGAACCTTGCTAATTATACCGATGAAAGTCTGGAAAAAGCACAGCATCCATTTGAAATTGAAAAAGCGGATGATGTGATTATCCATCTGGATTATCGCCAGTCAGGACTTGGAAGCAACAGCTGTGGAGAAGAACAGTTGGAAGAAAATAAAGTAAAACTTCAGGATTTTGCAATGGCATTTACTGTGCAGGCAGCAGAATGCGGAACCGAAATCCGGAAAGCAAGAAAACAGTATATCGATTAAGAATAAAGGAGACAATCATATATGAGCAGAGAAATGTTTTCAGGAAATCTGAGAAACAGATTACATAGCGATGAATGGCTCATCTGGCAGGATCAGTATGAGGCAAAAGAGAATCTCAAATATGAGAGTTTGTTTGCACTTTCCAATGGCTACCTCGGAATCCGGGGAAGTCATGAGGAAGGAACAAAGATTACACTTCCATATCTTTATATCAATGGAGTGTTTGACAAGTCAGAGACATTTATGCGTGAACTTTCCACACTTCCGAACTGGCTTGGAATCAGACTTTATGTAGAAAAAGAATTGATTGGAATTGAAGACTGTGAAATTTTGGAATTTTCAAGAGTGCTTGATATGAAAGGAGCTTTTCTTGGAAAGAGAGTTCGTCTGAAGGACTCAAAAGGAAGAGAGACTTTGATCGAAGGAATCCGGTTTGTGAGCAGAAACAATGTACACAGGATGGGAATCCGGCTTTATGTGACACCGCTCAACTACAGTGGAATTATTGAAGTAGAAAGTATTATTGATGGTACGATCATTAATTTTTATGATGCACCACGCTTTAAGGTAAAACATACTTATATGACAGCGAATGAAAAGCTGGCAGCAGATGGATGTTATGTGGAAGTTGCAACCAGAGAAAATCATCTGCATGTAGGTTGTGGATGCCGTATCGAAGCTTATGCAGATGGAAAACAGATTCTTGGAAACAGAATGATAAGCAGATTTGGTGAGCAGAGTGTGGAATTTGGTGATATCCATGTAGAAGAAGGAAAAGAAGTAGAAATCGTAAAATATGTTTCGATGTATACAGAAAGAGAATGCCCGGCTTATGCTCTTCATACAACAATCGAAAAAGAAATTGAAGGATTTGTTGAAACGGGATTTGATCAGGAACTGAAAGCGCATGAAGATGTTTATAAGAATATGTGGGAAAATGCAGATATTCAGATTACAGGGGATGATGAATTGAACCGTGCAGTCCGTTTTAACATCTTCCATCTGATGAGTACGGGAAACGAACATGATGACCATGTGAATGTTGGGGCAAAGCTTTTAACAGGAGAAGAATATGGTGGACATGCTTTCTGGGATACCGAACTTTTTATGCTTCCGTTTTTCTCATGGGTATTTCCGAAGACTGCACAGAATCTGGAAAATTACAGATACCATCTTCTGGACGCAGCGCGTGCAAATGCACATAAGAATGGATATAAAGGAGCACAGTATCCGTGGGAGTCAGCAGATGATGGTACAGAGCAGTGTCCGGACTGGACCATTGAGCCGGATGGAACCTGTTATAGATGTTATGTTGCAGTATATGAGCATCATGTAACAGCAGCAGTTGCTTATGGAATCTATAATTATGTTAAGATCACGCAGGATATGGATTTCCTTTACAGCAAAGGAGCGGAGATTCTGACAGAGACAGCAAGATTTTGGGCAAGCCGCTGTGAGTACAACAAAGAGCAGGATCGTTATGAAATCAATCAGGTAACGGGACCGGATGAATGGCATGAACCGGTTAATAATAACCTCTATACCAATTATCTGGCGAGATGGAATCTCGGATATGTTCTTTCACTGCTTGCATCAATCAAGAAAGAGAATCAGGAAGCGTATGATATCCTGATCGAAAAGACAGGACTTACAGAGGCGGAAACTGCACACTGGAAAGAAGTGCAGGAAAAGATGTATCTGCCAAGAAAAAAAGGCACAAGACTTCTGGAACAGTTTGAAGGATATTTCGAGCTTGATAATGTAACAATCGAAAAATATGATGAGAATGACTGGCCAGTACGTCCGGATGCACTTAAGACAAAAAGAGCAAGAGAGACACAGATCAATAAGCAGGCAGATGTTGTTATGCTGTTACACCTTATGGGAAATGAATTTGATGAAGAAACGATTAAAGAAAACTACGCTTATTACGAAAAGCGTACACTTCATGGCTCTTCATTGAGTCCGAGTATTTTCTCTGTTATGGGGCTTAAAGTAGGGGATGATTCAAAAGCATATCGGTATCTTCGCCGCGCAGCCTTTATTGACCTGTTGAATATGCAGGGAAATACAAGAGAAGGAATCCATGCGGCAAATACTGGTGGAGTATGGCAGACAATTGTATTTGGGTTTGCAGGTGTAGCGCAAAGAGAAGATGGTATGTTGAAAGTTCATCCGAATATGCCAAAGGAATGGCAGGGATTAACATTCCGTCTGCATTATAGAGGGGCATGGCTTGAAATTACGGCAGATGGAAGTAATCAGGCAAAGGTCATTCGTCTTGCAGGAGAACCTGTAGAAGCTGAAATAAATGGAAAAGTAACAACAATCTAAAAAGAGACGGGAGGATATATGATGAAAAAATGGCTGGCAATCGGAGGACTTATACTGGTTACGGTCATATGGGGAGGCGGCTTTGTCGCAAGTGATATGGCACTGGGAAGCATGAAGCCTTTCCAGATTATGATGGTAAGATTTTTGTTGGCATCTGTGCTGATGGGGATGATCAGCATGGGACAGCATAAAAAAGAAGGGAAACTTGAGAATCGTGCAGGTGCAATAAAAGCAGGTATTCTGATGGGAATTGCACTTTTTGCAGGATTTGCACTTCAGATTATCGGTCTGCAATATACAACACCTTCCAAAAATGCATTCCTTACAGCACTGAATGTAGTTATAGTGCCGTTCATTGCATTTATAATTTTGAAGAAGAAAGTAGGCATGAAAGGAATCATTGGAGCAATCATGTCCGTTATTGGAGTAGCACTGCTTTCTTTGAATGGAAATCTTACACTGAGTCTGGGAGATGGTCTTACACTTCTCTGTGCGGTAGGATTTGCGTTCCAAATCTTTTTTACCGGAGAATTTGTGAAAAAATATCCGGCATCTGTACTGAACATGGTGCAGATGATCACAGCATTTGTATTATCGGCAGTCAGTCTTGTGATTTTTGGAGAGAACGATTTTCAGGTTACAACACAGGGATGGTTAAGTGTTTTGTATCTGGGAGTAATCAGTACGACTGTATGTTATCTGCTCCAGACCGCATGCCAGAAGTATGTAGATGAAACAAAAGCAGCGATTGTACTTTCAATGGAATCTGTATTTGGAACGATTTTTTCTATCATCATTCTGCATGAAGTGATTACACTTCGCATGGTGATCGGATGTGCGACCATCCTGGCCGCTGTCATCATTTCTAACTTGTCTGAAACAGAAGGAGAAGCAAAAGATGAAGAAATACAATGCAGTAATTTTTGATTTGGATGGAGTAATCTGTCATACAGATAAATATCATTATCAAGCATGGAAAGCAGTTGCAGATGAACTGGGAATCTATTTTGATGAAGAAATCAATAACCGACTCAGAGGGGTGAGCCGTATGGAAAGTTTTGAAATTATTCTGGAACGCTATGAAGGAGAAATGAGCGAAGAAGAGAAAGAATGCTGGACAACAAAGAAAAATGATATCTATAAAGAACTTCTGAAAAATATGAGTCCTGCAGATCTGTCTGCAGAAGTAAAGGAAACATTGGATGATCTTCGTGCGAATGGACATAAACTGGCGATTGGATCATCCAGTAAAAACGCAAGATTTATTCTCGGGCAGTTGGGACTTGGAGAGTATTTCGATGCAATTTCAGACGGAAATAATATTTCAAAATCAAAGCCGGATCCGGAAGTATTTGTGAAAGCAGCAGAGTATGTAGACGAACAGGCTGATAAGTGTTTGGTTGTAGAAGACGCAAAAGCAGGACTGCAGGCAGCAATCGCAGGGGGAATGGATTGTGCTGCTATCGGGGATGCAGTTGCAAGTGGACTTGGAACCTATAATCTGTCTGCATTTGCAGATCTTCTGAAAGTTACGGCTAAGTAAGAAAGAAGATGACTAGAATGAATGAAAAATTTTTAAATAACCTTCTTAACAGTATTTCGGTATCGGGTTATGAGGAGCAGGTGCAGGATATTGTAACAGAAGAAATGAAAGAATATACAGATGAGATTCGCCGTGATGAGATGCAAAATCTGACATGTATTCTGAATCCGGAAAACGATGTACGTATCATGCTTTCGGCACATGCAGATGAAATCGGACTTATGATTTCGAACATCCGGGAAGATGGAAGACTGCAGGTGATTGACCGAGGCGGAATTGTTCCGGCAACTTATCCGGGACGTCAAGTGCGTATCAAGACAAAAAACGGAGAGGTTTACGGTGTTGTCGAAGCATATCGTGATTTGTTCAAAGAAGAAAACCTGGGAACAAAGCATTTTCTGATTGATATTGGGGCGAAAGATAGAGAAGATGCTTTAAAGAATGTAAGTCTGGGAGATCCGATTGTTCCGGATACACATATTCGTAAGATGACAAATGGTAAATTTACAGCCAGAGCATTGGATGACAGACTTGGTGTTTATATCATTATGGAAGCAATCAAGAGAGCGAAAGAGCTTGGATGTAAAGTTGGTGTCTATGGAGCTTCTACAACTGGAGAGGAGACAACGAAAACCGGAGCTTTCTGGACAAGTACACGGATTAATCCGACACTTGCGATTGTTGTGGATGTGACTTACACAAGCGACTGCAGTGGAATGAATCCGGCTGAGATGGGAACGGTTCTTCTGGGGGGTGGACCGGTTCTTTGCAACAGTCCGATCGTGGTAAAAACTTTAAATGCCAAAATGGAAGAATGTGCAAAAAAAGTAGGAATTCCAGTTCAGAGAGAAGCTGCAAGCAGGCTTAGTTATACGGATGGAGATAAGATTCATTTTTCAAATCAGGGCGTACCGATGGTATTGGTATCAATCCCGCTTCGTTATATGCACATGCCTGCAGAGGTAGCAGATGAAAAAGATGTGGAAGGTTGTGTGGAATTGATAGCACAGTTTCTTGCAAACTATAATGCGTAGAAAATAAAAAACGGTATTTACTCGTGAAGATGAGTAAATACCGTTTTTTTGCATTCTGTCCTGTGAATGAATCGAACGCACATCCACAGGGACAGGATTTAGAAAAATACATTTCCCCCAACGTTGATCCCGGACATTCCGGTACTTGCGCTTCGGAACTGGTAACATCCGCTTACGGATGCAAGCCGTGCTCCGCCGAGTGCTTCCTGAGCGACCTGATAGCATAAGGATACAGGTCCTCTTTGCAAGACGCGGCTTAAGCTTCCGTCCCAGGTTGGAGCAAACTGACCGCTCTGGTAGACGACACCGCTGATTGTATTCGGATACAGCGGACTCGCTACACGGTTCATGATGACTGTAGCAACGGCAAGAATACCGTCATAATTGTAACCGCCGGCTTCACACTGCAGAATTGCAGCAAAGAGAACCAGATCTGTGGTCTCGGCAGGAGTATCCGGAACTGTAATCGTCGTATTGCCGCCGGAACTACCGGAATCCGTGTTCCCGGAGCTGCTTGAAGTATTATTGGCAGCAGTCTGTGCAGCTTCTGCCTGTCGTTGTTGTTCTGCAGCTTCTTCTTCCTGTTTTTTCTTAAGTGCGGCAGCAGCGGCTGCCTGTGCTTCTTTTGCTTTTGCCAGTGCTTCGGATGAAGCCTGAAGTTCACCGGAAGTAGAGGAAATCTTGTCATTCAGTTCCTGTTCCTGTTGGTCGAGATTTGTTTTCATCTCTGCCAGAGAAGCCTGCTCTGCTTTCAGATCAGAGTCCTTTTTAGCGACAAGCTCGTGAACCTTCTGTAATTCATCCAGCATATTTCTGTCGTATTCTGTAATGTTCTTGACAAATTCTGCTTTGTTTAAGAAATCTCCCATGCTTTCAGAAGAAAAGATGATCTGCAAGAGTGACGTATTTCCTGTTTCGTACATATATTTGATTCTTTTCTTCATAGCATCATACTGTAACTGCTCGTCCAGTTTTGCGGCGGCAAGATCCAGTTCTGCTTTCTGTACGGAAGCATCCGTATCCTCAATTTTTGATGCAAGATCTGTGATCTCAGCGCTGAGACTTGTGAGGTCCTGATTCAGAGAGTCGAGCTGGTTCTGAAGACCGTTTGTCTGCTTTTCGAGAGAGTCTACAGTGTCATCGGCGTAAGCTTTTGTAAACGGGGAACAGACCAGGGCAGTGGTAAGGAGTGCGATGGTTGTCCTTGAAAATGCTTTTAACCTTTTCTTCATAATTCTTCCTTTCTTCAAAATTGAGCCTTTATCAGTATACTACAAAATGCCTGAATCCGCAAATTTTGTTATACATACACGGGGAATCGTGTTATACTAAGATTTGAAATGTATTTTTAGCTTTACCATAAATGAGGGAATTATTCATGAAAAAGATAAAAATGATAGGGCTTGATCTGGATGGTACTTTACTGAATGATAAGAAAGAACTGACTAGTCATACAAGAGAAATACTTACACGTGCGATCGATCAGGGAGTAACAGTACTGGTTGCAACAGGGCGTCCGGTGACAGGGATACCGGAAGTGCTCCGGAATTTCCCGGGGATGCGGTACGCATTGACATCGAACGGCGGAAGGATCCTGGATTTACAGGAAGACAAAGTACTTTATGCCAATATGCTCTCTTATGAGATGGGAGCAGCGATCCTTAAGATTTTTGGAGATTATGATACGTTCAAGGAGATCTATTTTGATGGAAGAGGTTTCGTACAGGCAGATGAACTTTTGAAAGTCGGGGAGTATCTGCGGAATCCTGCGATGGCAGATTATATCCGAACCACCCGCAAAGGCATTACGAGTCTCTGGGAGAAGATGGAAGAGATGAATGGGCATGAGATGGATAAGATCCATGCACTTTTTAAGAGCCAGGACGAACGGCTGGAAGCAAAGCAGCGGATCATGGAGCTTGGGGATTTAAGCATCAGTGATTCGATGGGAACGAACCTGGAGATCAATGCACCGGGAGTCAACAAAGGAATGGGACTGATTCAGCTTGGCAGGCTTCTTGGAATTGAACGAGAAGAGATCATGGCATGCGGGGATGGCAACAATGACCTGATGATGTTAAAAGAAGTCGGATTTGGTGTTGCGATGGCAAACGGAGCAGATGAAGTAAAAGAGGTGGCAGATTATATCACATTGTCCAATGAGGAGGATGGTGTGGCGGCTGCCATTGAGGGGGTTGCAAAGGCCATCGAGAAGTTTGTTCTGAAATGAGGAGGGGAATCATGTTAGAAGTATTAAAGGTTATCATTTTAGGAATTGTGCAGGGAATCACAGAGTGGCTTCCAATCAGTAGTACAGGGCATATGATTCTGGTAGAGCAGTTCTTACATATGAGTACAAGTCATGAATTCAACAGTATGTTCCGTGTTGTGATCCAGCTCGGTGCAATTATGGCGGTCGTTGTTCTGTATTTCAATAAGCTGAATCCGTTTTCAAAGAGAAAATCAGCGAAGCAGAAGAGAAATACAATCAACCTGTGGTGCAAAATCGTTGTGGCTTGTCTGCCGGCAGCTGTGATCGGGCTGTTATTTGATGATATCCTTGACAAGTATCTTTACAATTATGTAGTTGTTGCACTGATGCTGATCATTTATGGTATCTTCTTCATTCTGATCGAGAAAAAGAATGAACACACCAGACCGCAGGTTACAAAGCTGACAGAGCTTACCTATCAGATGGCACTGATCATTGGAGGCTTCCAGGTTCTGGCACTGATCCCGGGTACTTCACGTTCAGGAGCAACCATCCTTGGAGCACTGCTCATCGGAACTTCCCGCTATGTGGCAACAGAATTTACCTTCTACCTTGCAATCCCGGTTATGTTCGGAGCAAGTATCTTAAAGGTTATCAAATTCGGATTCCATTATACCGCGATCGAAGTGGTCATTCTGCTTGTGGGATGCCTGGTAGCGTTCTTCGTATCCGTATTTGCAATCAAGTTTTTGATGGGATATATCAAGAAGCATGACTTTAAGGCATTCGGTTATTACCGTATTGTACTTGGAGTTCTGGTACTTCTTTATTTCCTGATCTTCGGCTAAAAGAGAATAATCACGAAAAAAGGTGGGAATTTATGCAGAAAAATGTATAAAAACCCACTTTGTTTTTTCTTTATAACATGATAGAATAGGGGAAATGGATAAAATTTGGAGGTTGGTATTATGAAAATGAAAAAAGTAATCAGTGTTGTACTTGCATGTGCATGTGTGTTCAGTTTCGCAGCATGTGGATCAAAGAGTGATTCATCAAAGAGTGACTCTGCAAAATCAGACGAGAAAGAAAAGCTTGTTATGGCTACAAACGCAGAATTCCCGCCATTTGAATACTATGACGGAGACGAAGTTGTCGGAATCGATGCAGAATTCGCAGCAGCGATCGCTGACAAGCTTGGAATGGATCTGAAGATCGAAGATATGGCATTTGACTCTATTATCCCGGCTGTTCAGAGCGGAAAAGCAGATATCGGAGCAGCAGGTATGACTGTAACAGAAGACCGTGCTACACAGGTTGATTTTTCTGACAGCTATTATACAGGAGTTCAGGTTATCATTGTAACAGATGACAGTGATATTACAGAACCGGATGATCTGAAAGGAAAGAAGATTGGTGTTCAGCAGGGAACAACAGGGGATATTTATTCTACAGATGATTTCGGTGATGATAATGTAGAGCGTTTCAACAAAGGTATGGAAGCTGTACAGGCTCTGCAGCAGGGCAAGATCGATGCAGTGATCATTGATAACCAGCCGGCTAAGACATTCGTAGAAGAAAATGAAGGTCTGAAGATCCTGGAGACTTCTTATGTAGAAGAAGACTATGCACTGGCAATCAAAAAAGGTAATGATGATCTGGTTAAGAAAGTCAATGATGCGATCAAAGAGTTAAAAGAAGATGGAACATTTGATAAAATCGTTGCAAAATATATTACAGACTAATCGGGTACAGACTGGTGGTGTCTTATGAGTGATTTTAAAGCAAGATTTATAATGAATTTTATAAAAGATGACAGATGGCACTACATTGCAGACGGACTTAAGGTTACATTAATTGTAACCTTTTGTGCTGTCCTGATCGGTGTAGTTCTCGGATTCCTTCTGGCAATTGTCCGTTCCACATACGATAAGACCGGCAAGCTGAAGCTCCTGAATCTGATCTGCCAGATTTACATCACGGTCATCCGTGGTACACCGGTTGTTGTACAGCTGCTTATCATTTACTTTGTAATTTTTGCAAGTGTGGATGTCAGTAAGACGATCGTAGCGATTCTGGCATTTGGTATGAACTCCAGTGCTTATGTTGCTGAGATTTTCCGTTCCGGTATTATGGCAGTTGATAACGGACAGTTTGAGGCCGGACGAAGCCTTGGATTTAATTATCGTCAGACAATGATCTATATTATCATGCCGCAGGCGTTTAAAAATGTCCTTCCGGCACTTGGAAACGAATTTATCGTTCTCTTAAAAGAGACTTCTGTTGCCGGATATATTGCCCTTCAGGATCTGACAAAGGGCGGAGATATCATCCGAAGCAGAACCTACGATGCGCTTATGCCGCTGATGGCAGTTGCGATCATTTACCTGGTTATGGTTATGATCTTCAGTAAACTGGTAAGTATGCTGGAAAGGAGGTTAAGGAACAGTGACCACTAATGGAGATGTATTGATCCGTGTAGAAAATCTGCAGAAAGCATTTGGTGATTTTCATGCACTGAATGGAATTACAGAAGAGATCCACAAAGGAGAAGTTGTGGTAATCATCGGACCGTCAGGATCCGGAAAATCTACATTCCTCCGTTCCCTGAACCTTCTGGAGGTGCCGACCGGAGGTCATATTTATTTTGAAGGTGTGGACATTACAGATGCAAAGGTAGATATCGACAAACACCGTCAGAAGATGGGAATGGTGTTCCAGCACTTTAATCTTTTCCCACATAAGACGATTCTTGAAAATATCACACTGGCTCCGATCAAGCTCCTGAAAAAGGATAAAGCAGAGGCAGAAAAAGAAGCAAGAGTACTTCTTAAGAGGGTTGGACTGGAAGAGAAGGCAGATTCTTATCCGTCACAGCTTTCCGGTGGACAGAAGCAGCGGATCGCGATCGTGCGTTCCCTTGCCATGAACCCGGATGTAATGCTCTTTGATGAGCCGACATCCGCACTGGACCCGGAGATGGTTGGAGAGGTTCTGGAGCTGATGAAACAGCTTGCCCAGGAAGGCATGACCATGGTTGTTGTTACACATGAAATGGGATTTGCAAGAGAGGTTGCTGACCGTGTCATGTTTGTGGATGAAGGAAGAGTAAAAGAGCAGGGAACTCCGGAGGAGTTCTTTGCAAATCCTAAGGATGAGCGATTAAAGGAATTCCTGTCAAAGGTTCTGTAAAAATAAAGAAATATAAAAGGGCGTGTGAAAAAACGAAAGTTTTTTCATGCGTCCTTTGCTTATGAATACAACAGTAGTTATAGTTCATAAAAAAGTGTATAACTCCCCTTTCCCCATAAGAAAGCTATTATGGAATCCTATGCGGCAGTTGCAACTTTTTTCTGTTTGTTGTGATATTTATAAAGATTGTGTCCAATAGAAACAAGAAATACTTCCAGCAGAACAGATTTTATTCCTCTTCGGACAATTCTTTTGTACCAACGGTCGTTTTTGATGATGCCAAATGTACCTTCTGCCTGAATAGATCTATTCATTCTTAGAAGTGCTCCCTGGATACTTTCAAGATTTTCAATTACTTCCTGATGCATCGCTGTAAGTTCACGGTTGATCCGAACGATACGGTTTTTATCTGTCTTTTTACATTGTTCTGCGTATGGACATCCGGAACAGTCTTCACACTGGTAGTATTCTTCCTGACGTCCATACTTGTTTCCCTTTACGTTTTTTCGATACCGAAGATAAAAGTTTTTCCCGTTTGGACAACGCATGATTCCGTCTTCACCAATTGGAAAATTTACCGCTCGGAATGGATCTTCACGATACTTCCTGTCAGTAGTCTCTTTCTTGAACATGGTGAATTTCATATACTTTTCCATTCCATGCTGTTCACAAAAGATGTAATTGTTGTAAGAACCATATCCGGCATCTGCCACTGGATACTTCGGATAAAAGCCATATGTAGTATAAAACTCGTTCATCAACGGAATAAAACAATCCATGTCTGAGCGATACTGATTTACATCAACAACAGCAATGTATTCATCCGCAACACCAACCTGCACATTGTAAGCTGGAAGCAGCTGGTCATTTCCCATATAGTCCGTCTTGATCCGCATAAAAGTGGCTGAATGATCTGTCTTTGAGTAGCTGTTGCGTTCCTTCCCACAGATTTTGATTTTTTCCACGTATTCTTCTAGTTTTACAGCATACTCCCTAAGTTTCTCATAATGACGTTGCTGCGTGGTTTTGCGATGTCCCCTCCCATGAACAAACATCGTTTCATCAATCTGCCAGGCTTCTGCATACTGTTCAGTCGCTTTCTTCAGATACTCAGGTGCATACTCACTATTGATACAAAGCTTTATCCCTGTACATGACAGTTCTTCATTGATTTCCTCAAAGAGTGTAGTAATCTTATCAAAGAGACGGTATCTGGATTTTTCTGTGGCTTTTTTCCACACCCAGGAATATTTATTTGTATTTGCTTCAAACTTGGAGCCATCGATGTATAGATGTTGGAGATCCACATGTTCTGTCTCGAAGATTTTTTTATTTATGTCTTGAAATATTTCTTTAATGGAATCAGCAAGTACCTCGTTAATGAAGTAGCCGAAGGTACGATAAGAAGGTGTTTGATGATCCATGAGATACATGAAGCGGAGATTGACTTTACACTGGTCCTCCAACTCACGTAATGATATATAGCCATTCGCCATAAATCCGAACAAAACTGTCTTCAGCATGCTGACCGGGTCATATCTGAGTCTTCCTGTATAATGTTGTGGAATATTTTTCAGATACTTCTCCAGTTCAATTTCTCCCATAAATTTGTCAAAAGTCAGCACTGGATCACAGATGTCCAGATAATCTTGAATTAGCAGTGGCAAAACTGCCTGTTTTGGGTTAGAATAGATTATGTTATTAATTTTCATTGCAAGCTAATTATAACAGAAAGAAGGACCTTAGGGTTTATAATAAACCCTTGGTCCTTCTTTTTTTCGGGACTATGCTTTTTTCACAGCCCCAACATCATGCTATTTCAAAGACAAAACCGTATTTGCCTTATCCCCTTTTGCATACTCCAGTTTTACATCATCTCCCACATTGTACTTGATAATCTCAATAAAATCGACTACCGATACATCAAAAATCTCATCTGATCCTTCCAGCATAATGTAGTAATGAGAATCTCCATCTATAACGCCCTGGGCGATTTTCGTGATCTTTCCTTCGATCGTGCCGGTATCCATCTTCACTTCTTCTTTTTCCTTGATTCCATTGGTAAGAAGCAGATTATTGTAGGATTCTTCACATACACTTACCGTATCCCCGATCGCAACAACCTGGTACTTCTGGACATTGACCATTGCATACTTTTTCACAAGTCCTGCATCATCCTTAAGTGCCATAAAGTAAGTCGGCTCCCCGGAAATGTTAAGCAGCAGCGGGAAAGTCGCCCGATACTTCAGGTTCTGTACCTGTCCTTCTGCCGATGCCATCGCAGAATCCTCGATCGCACCTGCCACCGGATAATACTTTGTCTCCATAGTTCTCTGGTTCATCAGAACAAATCCCACATTGGACTGGTCACTGTTTACAGAAGTTACTCCCGTGTACACCCATACATCATCATCAATCGCCAGATAATTATATCCGTTTGTTGTCTTCAGACAATCTTTCTGGCTGAGTACACTGTTAAAATACCCATGCTTTAACGTGCCATAATAATCATAAAGCTGTACCAGAAGATCTGCCGAATAGGCTCGGTCGATCCATTCCGGGACTTCATCGATCCTGTAGTCCTGCATTTCGCCGGTGATCGCATTGCAGAGCACCACATGCCCTACCGTTTCTCCTCCGAAAAGACCGATATTATACTTTTTGACCGGTGCTACCCAGTATGGAACACCATTATCATCAATTTCAAAACTAAGGTCTCCGTAAATATAAGTCGGATGCGCAAAACGAAGATGACGGTAAATATTTCTTCCAAAATGCTCGCTGGTCGAATACTTCATTCCCTGCTCCAGCTTTACCATCTCCGTTGTCTGACTTGCCATATCGATCCGGATATATGCAGGAAGTCCATCTTTCCGATTGGTAAACCATTTGATCAGATTCGCATATTTCAAAGGTGACACACGGACCGGACGATCCTTGTAGTTGATCTGACTGTAGATATCGTCCACCTCAAACTGGGATACCATGTCTGACATGCTTCCCATCTTCCGGTCTCCTAAAAGCTGCGCAGACTCCTTATCCAGAAGCGGGATCTGGTCAAAGGAAAGCTCCTCGATATCTTTTGTGAATTCGCCCTCTTCTACCTTCAGAAGCTGTTGGTATTTCTTCGCATTCACAATCGGTGAAGAAAGAATGGTTCCAGCCAGATAAATCACTAACAAAAGAATAAAAAGACGGACACACCATTTGAAACCTTT